>Ga0194120_10004820_pt1 | contig 20371 bp, 20 predicted proteins | sample TA2MahCa65mmetaG_FD_148642 | JGI IMG/M metagenome (GOLD analysis project Ga0194120, IMG submission 148642) | Freshwater microbial communities from Lake Tanganyika, Tanzania - TA2015019 Mahale Deep Cast 65m | ecosystem: Environmental > Aquatic > Freshwater > Lake | place: Tanzania: Lake... | reverse complement strand
TTGCACCTCTTCCGCTACATCGAGGGCTGGTACAACCCGCATCGCCGCCACTCCGCCCTCGGCCAACGCTCCCCGCTAGCCTTCGAACAGCAGCATGTCGTAGAATCAGCAGCCGCTTGAAATCCCAACCACCCGCGCTCCACGAAAGCGGGTCAAGTCCAAGTCCAACCGGAGTCCGCATGCGGCAGTATCGCTTGTCGAGAGCACAGCGAACACGAAATCCCAGCCGACCAGCGTTTTCGACCACCCCAATGGACCAATGTGGGCCTCGGATGGGCGTGAACTGCCGGAACGAGCAGCCGGCGCCTGCGTATCAGCGGCCCTGCGGGCGAGCGCGCACCTGATCGAGGACGCGTTCCGCCGCGACGCGCACGGCCGCGACCGAGTCCTGACGACTGATCCCGTATCCGGCACAGAGAACGGTCCTCGACGCGCTGACGCGCAGGAACTCATTCACGACCTGCGACGCTCAGACATAGGGGTCTGCACTCTCCACGGCATGCGGCACCTCCGATGGTGCCGAACATGCCAGAAAGTGCTACCGATGGCCCCGGTCCAGAGTTCTACCTATGTCTCCGGTCTGTACCGTTCGTCGGCATGCGGCTTCATCGCGAACGGCGCCCGGAGTTCCGCCACGAGGTGTCGCCAGCCGCGGCGAATGATGAGCCGCGACAGCGCGATGCCAAGCAGCACGACCGCGACCAGTTCCCACACTGAGGCACTCTCGGCCGCAGCACTGCTGGCGAGGGGCGCTTCGACGCCGCGCCAACGCGCCGCGCTGTCGGCGGCCCATGCGACGCCGACCGTGGTCAGCAGCACCGACGCCGTGAACAGGCGTGCGGCCGGTCGGCCATAGCGGCGCGCGACCAGCGCGAACGTCGTGAGGTTCGTCGCCGGCCCGGCGATCAAGAACGCAATGCCTGCGCCAGGCGACACGCCGCCGGCGAGGAGCGTCGCGACCAGTGGCGTCGCCGCGCTGGCGCAGATGTACGTCGGCATCCCGAGCGCGGCGAGAGCAAGGACTTGTAGCGGCGTCGGCCACGAGGCGACGGTGGCCGCCGCTGGCGTCGGGGCCACGAGTGCCGACACAAGCAATCCGGCAAAGACCCACGGCAAGGTGTGGCCGAGCGACTCTTCGAAGCCGAAGTGGAACGCTCGCCGCATGCGGTCCCGCATTGGTGGGGCGATTGGTGTCGCGATGGGAATCGCCCGCCGGCCTGTCGGCACGGGTGCCGCGTCACCCACGGCGCGCCCAAGGATCAGCGCGACGAGTACCGCGACCACCATCGCGGCGGCGATGCGGAGCACAGTCATGGGCGCGCCCAGTAGCGGAAACGAGATCAATACCGAGTCCAAGCCGAGCTCAGGCCCGGCGAGCAGGAACGCGAACGCGGCTGTGCCTCCGCGCGGCACCGCGCTGAGCCGCTGAAAGAGCGGCACGGCGGAGCAGGAACACAGCGGCATCGGTGCGGCGATTGCCATGCCCTTCAAGGCACGCACGAAGGATGATCCTTTCCCCAACCACGCCAGCGACGCGGCCGGGATGAACTCGCTGGCCAGTCCCGTGACTGCGTACGCGAGAACGAGCGACGGCGCGACCTCGAGCAGGTTCGCGACGAGCCGCAGACCGACTTCGCTCACGATCGCACCGATGGTCACCGCGCGCGTCCCGGCTTCCGTTTGCCGTCGGTGACGCCCCCAACCTGCATCAAGCCACCCTCTGCAGGCCGGAAACTCACCAGCGGCTCGACCGGGCGGTTGGCCGCCAAGTGCTCGGTGACGATCTGCGCAGCCGTCTCTGGCGTCACGCCGCGGTACCACACGTTGTCCGGCTGCACGATCACCGTGCAGCCATCATCGCAGCGACCCAGACAGCGCGTCCGTGCCGTGTGCACCTGCGGATCGAGCCCCTCCGCCTGCAGCGCGCGCCGCAGGGCGACGGTCACGGCGTCGGCGCCGCGGCTCGTGCAGGTGTCGCCGTTGCAGAGCAATACAAGACGCTCTGTCCCTGTCAAATCCCAGGTCGTCATCGCCTACCCCTGCATCCGGACGACGAATCCATCGATGTTCCCGTCCTCGCTGGCCACGACGAGCATCGCGCCGTCGGGCGACCACGCCAGCGCGGCAACGCCACCGCCAGACTCCAAGCGCGCTCGGCGATCGGCGGCCTTGCCGTTGATGCGCCAGAGCTGTGTGCGGCCATCCGCATCGCCGAAGGCAATCGCGGTCCCTGTCGGCTGCCATGCGAGCGCCGTGACCAGATTCTCGTGACCATTCAATGAAAGCGGGCGACTGCCCTCTGGCCCACCGCCCGCGAAGTCCCAGACGGTACCACCGGGTCCGCCAGCCGTGGCGAGGTAGCGTCCATCTCGATCCCACGCTACACACGAGAGCTTCGTCATGTACCCTGACATATAGAGGTGCTCGGCGTTGCGGAGACTCCACACCTGCACGGCTTGGTCTTGGCATCCAGCGGCGAGCCAACGGCCCTTCGGATGCCATGCGACGTCGAGAATCGACCCCTTCCGCTCGAGCACGCGTCGCGGCGCCTCAAGTTCAGGCTCCCACAGCGTGACGCCCCCGTAGTGCGCCACTGCGAGCTGCGCCCCGTCGGCACGCCACGCGAGCCCGGCGACCGTCGATGGGTGACCGTCAAGCGTCCGCTGCACGTCGCCTCGCGCGGAGCACAGCCACACGCGGCGGCCCGCCGAGCAGGCCAAGCGCTGACTGTCGTGGGTCCACGCGATGCGTTCCACCCAACCGCTGGCGCGGACCTCGGCGACCGCCGTGCCATCAGCGGCGTTCCAGATCCGCAGCGCGCCATCCTCACCGCCCGTCGCGACGAGTCGGCCGTCGGGCGACACGGCAAGCGCCGCGGCGCCTTCATGGGCCGCAATGCGCCAGAGGCCGTCCCCGGCAGTCGTATCGATGGCCGCGAGCGTGCCCTCGCTGCTCAACAACGCAACCTCGCGGCCCTGTGGCGTGAGCCACGCCATGGCACGAGGGAACTCGGGGATCGCCAACCCCCAGACGCGCTCAGGGGCGGCGTCGGCTAGGCGAGGCACGCGTGGAACCCCGCTTCCAGTTCGGCACGATCAAGGTTGCGCCCGATGAACACCAGTTGACTCTGTCGTGGCTCGTCCGCCTGCCACGGCCCGCCCGGCCGTCCGTCGAACAGCATGTGCACCCCTTGGAACACGAAGCGCTCCGGTTCTTGGTCGATGGCAACGATGCCCTTCATCCGGAAAATGTCTACGCCCTTCTCCATGAGGATCTTCGAGAACCACGCATTGAGCTTCTGTCCGTCGAGCGGCCGCCGGGCCTCGAGGCCGACGGACGTCACCTCGTCGTCGTGCTCATGTTCAGGATTGAAAACGTGTTCGCGCACCGCCGTGACCGGACCGTCCGGTCCCGCGAACGTCGCGGCGAACTCCTCCGGCTGATGCTCGGTAAACAGCACGTAGCGTCCGTCCGTGGGGACATCGAGGTACACGGTGGTGGTCCCCTTCGGCGCCAACTGGAGGGTCACGGGCGTGTCGCTCGGTGCCATGATCGCACCGCTGCCGACGGGAACCGCCTCGTACGAGAACCGGCGCGCCGCATGCTCCGTCGTCGCCGCAATGCCGTCACCTTCTCCGGCATGGCGAAGGAACAACATGTTCATGGCTGGGTCTGGACCTTCGTGCAACGTGAGCGTGTGGCGCCCGGCGGTGAGGGCGTAATCGCCGGCCCATTCGAACGGATACTCCGGCTCGAGGAACGCCGGGTTCAGCTGCAGCGCCCGTTCGAGGTCGAAGCCTCCGATGTCGAGCAGGGCGGAGATGTCCACCGCGGCATCGCGGGCGCGGATCACGCGTGCCATCGCGTTCATCGTCCGGACACGTTGCTCTAGCGTGTCGAGCTGATCCTCCGGCACGAGATCGATCTTGTTGAGAATGATCACGTCGGCGAAGGCAATCTGTTCCTGGCACTCGCTCGAGGTGTCCAGATGCAGCGACACGTGCTTGGCATCCACCACGGTCACGACACCGTCCAGCCGGAGCCTGCTCTGGATTTCGTCGTCCACGAAGAACGTCTGCGCCACCGGCGCCGGGTCGGCCAGCCCCGTCGTCTCGATTAGGATGTAGTCGAACTTCTCGCGACGGCGCATCAAGCTGCCGAGGATGCGAATGAGATCGCCGCGCACGGTGCAGCAGATGCATCCGTTGTTCATCTCGAAGACTTCTTCTTCGGCGTTAATGACCAGGTTGTTGTCGATGCCGATCTCGCCAAACTCGTTCTCGATGACGGCGATGCGCTTGCCGTGCTGCTCGGTAAGGATGCGGTTGAGGAGGGTGGTCTTGCCGGCGCCGAGAAAGCCGGTCAGGACAGTGACGGGGACTTGAGTATCGGACATGGAGACTCCGGCGGAGTTAGTCAGGGAATGACGGCCGTGACGGTCGCATCGGCTGCGGCCAGCGCGGCGGTGGCGGGTGTCGAAAAGCGTTCGAAGCGGAGCGGAGCGAGCAGCGGCGGGAGCGGCAGCAATGTGCCAGCGGTCCACGTGTCGCTGGCCCATTCCACAAGGGCCTCGAAGTGGCGCTGCGTCTCGAGGCGGCCCAAGTAGAAGGTGCCTTCGTCGCTGGCGATCGCGACGACGTTCGGCACGTCGCAGGGGCCGAGGCAGCCGCTGATCGTCAGGTGCACGTGGTGCAGCAGCTTCCGGCGCTTGAACTCTGCCTTGAGCCAATCCACCGGCACGGCTGGGCGCCCACGGTCGACGCGACCGCAACAGCAGCCGACGCACACGACGACGGATGCCAAGGCGCGACGCTTCGTCGTGAGGGAGCACGATGTCTCGTCGGCGACTGCGGGAGACGCAACGATTCCACGCGCCTGCAGCGCATCGCGGACGGCCACCGCAGTCGGCGCGCGCAAGCCCAGCGCGGCGCAGCGCGCGCTGTCCGCGAGGAGCGCGCGGGCAGCATCGGCGGAGGCGACGGCGCCCTGGTGCATGACGACTGCGTCGTCACCAATGCGCCACGCAAACTCGATGTCGTGTGTGCTCAGCAGGATGCAGCGTCCGGCGTTGCGCATCTCGAGCAGCAACCGCTCGAGCTGTGCGGTCGCTCCCGCGTCTAGGCCACTGGTGGGTTCGTCCAGCAAGAGGACCGGCGGGTCCATCGCCACGATTCCCGCGATGGCCGCGCGCAGCTTCTGTCCGTGGCTCAGCGACGCCGGCGAGGCATCATGCTGCTCCTCCAGGTCAAGCGCGGCGAGCACACGATCCACGCGCGCCGCAATCTCCAGCCGTGGCAGGCCGAGGTTCGTCGGCCCGAATGCCACGTCTTCGCAGAGTGTCGTGCCAAGGAGTTGGTCATCAGGGTCGTGCATGACGAGGCCGACGCGGCGACGCCAGTCTGCGAGCCCACGGCGCGTGTGCGCCAGCGTCGCCTCGCCCGCGCGCACGGTCCCGCCCGCAAGCGGATGCAGTCCAGCCGCGGCCGCGAGCACGCTCGACTTTCCCGATCCGTTCTCGCCGAGCAGCACGGTGATGCGACCGCCCTTGGCGCGCAGCGACACGTCACGACATCCCACAGTGTCGCCGTAGCGCAGCGTGACGCCGTCGAAGACAAGGTCCGCAGCGGTCATGACCAGCTCCACCACATCAACAGCGGAATCGTCGCGACCGCCGTGGCCCAGGCAACGTCGTACGCACGCAACGCCTCGTGCCCGGGCTGAGTGGCAAGGAGGCCCCCTGGGCTCCGCAGCTGCAACGCGCGCTCAAGACGGTCTGCCCGACGAATGCCGCGCTGGAACAGCGTGCTCGCCATGGCGGTCGCACTCCGGCGCTGCGCCGCCGTGCTCACGGTGCCGCCACGCAGTGTCATGACCTGCTGCAGCCGCTGTCGTTCTTCGCCCAGGATGTCGAGCAGGCGAAGCATGCCCAGCCCGACCTCCGCAACTGCCACAGGGACGCCAAGACGCTGCAGCAGGCGCAGCAGGTCCGCCGCCGGTGTCGACAGCGTCAGCAGGAGCATGGCCGCGAGCGCGCCAAGGCTGCGGGTGAAGAGGGGCCAGACGGCGTCGAGACTGAACCCATCGATCGTCATCCCGCTGGTCGTGACGTGGATGCGCGGTGCGACGGTCAGCGCCGTGAGTAGCACGAATGCCAGCGGAGCTCGTGCGGCACGCCAGAACTGCCGGACGCTCACGCCGGCACGGCCAACTACCAGTGCCGCAGCGACGAGGGCGACCAGCAGGCCGCCGGGGTGTGGCAAGGCCAACGCCGTCGTCAGCAGACTGCCACTGAGCAACGCCTTGGACAGCGGATGCCGCTGCCGCCATCCGCGGCGCAACGGCCCGCTACGATGCATGGGATCGTTCGCGTCGCAGCGCCGCGACGCTCACGCCCAGTAGCGCGCCGCCGAGCATGCCCTGCACGACAAACAACGGCAGCTCGGCGGCGTCTCTGATCTCGATCAGCGGCTGCGCCCACGGCTCGAATGTCGGTGCCAGCTGCGTCGTCGTCTCGCGCGCAGCGTCGTCGGTGCCGCGACGATCACCCGCCAGTACGTGCGCGCACAGGGTCAGGAGTGCGCCGGCGACCGCGCCAGCCGACGCAGCCCGCGCATGTGGCAGCCACGACCGCATGCTCACGCAAGGGTCGGGGTGCGGCGTGAGAGCGGTGCGATGGACTTCCACACGAAGGCGCTGAACACACCCTCCAGCACCGCCAACGGGAGTTGCGTGACGCCAAAAACCAGCGCAAACCGCACAAAGGCATCCGTCACCCCGGTGGCGCTTGGGAACGCCCACGCAAGCTGCATTGCCGTGCACGCATAGGTCGCAAGGTCTGCGCAGGCGGCTGCGATGCCGACGGCGAGCGACGGGCTGGCCCCGACGCGCTCGGCCAACCGGAACACACCAATAGCCACCCACGGGCCCACGACACCCATGGAGAACACGTTGGCTCCCCACGTAGTCAGGCCGCCGTGCGCCAACACCACCGCCTGGAACAGCAACACCAAGCCTGCCATGACCGGCATGCACGCAGCCCCCACGAGCACGCTGCCGAGCCCCGTACCGGTGGGATGCGCCGAACTGCCGGCGAGCGACGGGAGCTTGAGGGAACTCAACAGCATCACGAAGGCGCCGCTCGCCGCCAAGCGCATCCGGTCGGCGGGATTCGCGTTGACGCGCCGGCTCAACGCACGCGCCGACCCGACCACGAATGGCAGCGCGGCAGCGGTCCAACCAACAGAGTGGCGGAGCGGCAGGTAGCCTTCGGCGATGTGCATGCGACGACGCGAGAGAACCGACCAAGGAGAAGTGCGAGTCTCAAAGCTTAAACCGCATTGCCGCCGGGTGCTTCGTCCGACCGGTGAACGGGCCAGATGAGCCCGTCAGCGGTCACAATCCCGAGGCCAATCGCCTCAGGACCGCACCGGAGCAAGCGCTGCCACCATGCGCTGCAACTCGAGTGCCGGGAGCCGCGCACCGATGAACAGCGCAAGCGGCGCAAGCCGCGGCTCCGGAACGCGATCCAGGTAGAGGGTCGAATCGCCGCGAATAGCGCTCCACACGAAGTGCTCGCCGGGTGCATCAAAGAAGCGCACCAAGCCCTTGGCGCGGACCACGGCCGCAGGCAGGCCGGCCACCAGCGCGGCCAGCGCCGCACGATCGACGACCGGCGGAAACGACAGCTCCAGCGACGCGAAGTGATGCTGGTGCTCGTGGTGCTCGTGGTGCGCGTGGTGCGCGTGGTGCGCGTGGTGCTCGTCTGCCGCGGCATCGGACGCGAGCGCCGTCGTCAGCGCCTGTGCCAGCGGAAGCCGACGCGTCGGTGCGTGCGCCATCGCACGCACCATCGTGGCAAGCGAGGCCGCAAACGACTCCGGCGCAATGCGCTCGGCGTGCGGGTTCACCGCCAGCAGCGCGGCGTCCACTTCGGCGCTCCGCGCTGCGCCGGCGCGCTGTGTCCAGTTCAACCAGAGGTGCGAGGCCGTCGCGACCTGGTCGTCCTCGAGGGCGTTGTGCCAGTCACGCCGCTGCCAGCGCAGCGCGTCGACCACGCCCACCTGCGTCGGCCGCGCGAACGCGCCGAGCCGACGGTCGAGCATCAGCATGCTGAGTAGTTCATCCGAGTCCGTCGTGCCGTTTGCCTCAAGCAGCACGACATCGCCAGCGACTGGTTGAAAGGCGAGTAGCTGGGCCAGCAGCTCGTCCCGCGACCCACAGCACACGCAGTCGCCGTTGAGGGGGGTGACGATGGCACTCACGGTGGCCAGCCGTTCGGCGTCGACGCGCGCGTTGCGATAGTCGTTGAGGATAACCCGCGGCCGTACGTCGGGCGCCAAACGCGGCAGGCAGCGCTGCAGGAACGACGTCTTGCCGGCGCCGAGGAATCCGGTCAGGATGACAAGCGGGGTCTGCATCGGTCAGAAACAGTCGCAGCCGAAGCCGCAGTCGAGACCGCCACCGCCGGCGCTGACGCGGGTCGTGGTCGCCGAGCGCTCGGTGGCGCCCGTCGAGGAGAAGATGCCCGCGCCGCCGGTAATCACGCGTCGGACCGGCACGCCGCTCTCCGGATGGGTCGTTAGTGCGGGCTCGCTCATCGACTGGCGCAGCTGGAAACGCTGTGGTGCCTCGTCGGCGCTTGCGGGAATCGTCTCGTAAACGTAGGTCGGCATGGGGGAGTGAACTCGCGGGGACAGGTTGCTAGATGCGTCGGATACGAGACGGCCACGGATCGTCAAAGGTCGCCCCCTGCTGCCAGGCACTCACTTCGTCATCGGTGCACAGACAGGCGTGGAGTTGCGCGCGAAACGCCGCGCGCTCGGCGGCGTGGCCAATGAACGTGAGCTCGCAGTGACGGTCGCCGAACAGCGGATGCACGGCCGACACCTGTGTGGCGAGCGCCTCACGCTCATCGGGCCGCAATCGCGCGTCAGGGTCCTCTAGCACGCCCGCCTTCCACGTGCCCGCCCATTCGAGGCCGAGGTACGATCCCGCTTGGCTCCACACGAGGACGTCCAAGGGGCGCGATGCCAGCCACAGCCACCCCTTGCTGCGATGAATCCCCAGTGGCAATGCCTGCGTGAACAGCGTATGCAGCCGCGACGGATGGAACGGTCGCGTGTCGCGGAGGACATCGCCACCGAGATCGAAACGCTCGGGGTCGTCCGCTGTGGTGACCGATCCGGTGATCCGACGTCGCTGGCCGACGCCGCCGAGGCCGACGATGCGCGCGGGATCGACTTGGCCATATGCGGTCGTGATGATTGTCGCGCGCGCATTCAGTTGCCGCAGCACGCGCAGGATCGCCTCCGCGTCTGCGCGCCGTAACAGGTCGGCCTTGCTGACGATCAGCACCGCCGCCGCCACAATCTGCGCCTTGAGGAGGGTGCGCACATTCTCCGGCGGGCTCGGGGGCAACAGCGCGCGCCCGCCGTCGAAGTCCCGGAGCAGGTTCAATCCGTCGACAACCGTCACGAACCCGTCGAGGGAAACGTCGTCTCGGGCCGCGAGGTCCGCCGTCAGGCGATCCGGATGCGTCCCACCCGAGGTCTCCACGAGGCAGTACGTGATCGTCTCGTCCGCGACGAGCGCACTGAGGGCCTCGCGGAACACGTCTCGTAGCGAACCGCCGAGCGATCCGCGATGGAGGTTCACCACCAACTCGTCATGACCCTCGCGCGTCTCACGCACGAGGTCGGCGTCCACCGGCAATTCGCTGAGGTCGTTGACCACGACCGCCACGCGCTGCGCCGCCAGTTGCCGGATGAGCCGGCGCACCAACGTGGTCTTACCTGAGCCGAGGAAGCCGCTGATCACGGTGACCGGTAAGCGACGGCGCGCCATCAGCGTTGCCGCCCGGCCATCAGCCCTGCCACGGTGCTCGCTCGTCGTGATCGTGTTCCTGCTCGTCTTCGACAATTGCCGGCCACTTCGGGAACGGATCCGCGAACGCCGGCCACACCGCCGGGCCTGCCGCCATCTCCTCGTCCGTCAGCAAGCACGCATCGAGCGCGCCGCGAATCGCCGCCTCGTCCATCCCGATGCCGATGAACACGAGGGTCTGGCCGCGCGTCGCCCCTTCGCTCCAGAACCCGGCCGGCGTGATGTCCAACGACCCGCCGGCCAGCGCCCAGTTCCCGGCGATCTCCGGCCGCGTCGCGAGCCAGAGGAAGCCCTTCGAGCGCACGCAGCCCGCGAAGCCCTGCACCACCACCGGCATCAGCCGCGCCGGGTGGAACGGCCGTGGCGCGCGATACACGAAGCTCGAGATGCCGTACTCCAGCGTCTCGGGGATGTGCTCGCCCTGTAGCTCCTTTATCCAGCCCGGCATCGCCGCCGCACGCTCCTCGTCGTACAGCCCCGTGCCCAGCACCTCGCGCAACGCCACACGGCCGCGCTCGGCGCGCACGAGCTTCGCGACGGGGTTCAGATGCGCGATGATGGCCTCGAGCTCGCCCAGCGCCCCCGGCGTCACGAGGTCCGTCTTGTTGAGCACGATCACATCGGCGAACTCCACCTGGTCAATGAGCAGGTCGGCGATCGTCCGCTCATCACCTTCGCCGGCGGCCAGCCCGCGCGCGGACAGGTCGGCGGCTTCGTCGAGGTCGCGGCGGAACGACGAGGCGTCCACCACCGTCACCATCGTGTCCAGCTGCGCCATGTCCAGCAGCGCCACGCCGGCGTCGTCGCGGAACGAGAAGGTCGCGGCAACCGGCATCGGCTCGCCGATGCCCGTGCTCTCGATCAGCAGGTAATCGAAGCGGCCTTCCTCGGCGAGGCGGCGCACCTCGATCAACAGGTCCTCGCGCAGCGTGCAGCAGATGCAACCGTTGGTCATCTCGACCAGGCGCTCGTCCACGCGGTCGAGCGCGGCGGCGCCGTCGCGCACCAACTGCGCGTCAATGTTGATCTCACTCATGTCGTTCACGATCACGGCCACGCGCAGCCCCTCGCGGTTGGCGAGGATGTGGTTCAGCAGGGTGGTCTTGCCTGCGCCGAGGAAGCCGCTGAGCACGGTGACGGGAAGCTTGGACGGACGGGACATCGACACCTCAGGAAGCAACGGAAGTCGGCAGCGCTGGCGCCGCCGAAGGCAAGAACGCCGTCAGGTCGTCGCGCAGCGCGCACCACGCGTGGGACAGCATGTCGGGTTGCACGGCGAGGCGGCGCCGCTGCTCGCGCGGGCGTCGGCTGGCGCACTCATGGCGCCACGTCGTCCCCAGACGCGTGCAGACACCATCCTCGTAGGCCGCGATCCACTCGGCGAGGGCGACGAAGTGGCCGCGCACCGTCTCACGGCAACTGCTCGCGCGCGGGAGCTGGCCGCGCGGCAAGGCGGTCGGCTTCCAGAGCGGTGTCGGGAACCGCGTCGCTGGCACGAGTCGCAGCGCGAAGCCGTGCCGCTTGAGGAGGAGACACTGCCCGTCGTCAACCAGCACGGCAACAGCGAAGCCCCAGAGACACAGTGTGCGGCCGCCTGGCAGCGGCGTCTGATACATCGTGCTGCCGCGCTCGCCCGCCGGCGGGCGCACGCGCATCAAGCCGGCCGCCAAGAGTTGATTGCCCGCGACCTGGTGCACGTCCTGCCCCCAGCACCACATCTGGAAGTCGAGGAGCGCCGCCGCGCCCCGCACGGACAACAGCGTCCGGACCGGCATCGGGTCAGGCCGTCCGCGCGGCGCGGTCCAGCGCGCGCCAGCCCGGCACGCCAATCGCCAACACCAACCCCAGTAGCATCAGCACACCCGGTGCGAGTCGTGCGCCGAGGGTGTCCCAGTCTTCCTCAACGAACGTCCAGTCCGGCAACGCCGCGAGCGACGCGGGGTTCAGCCGCTCTCGGCGCAGCATGCGGGCGGTGAACGTCTCGCGCCACGCTTGGTGATAGCGGTCAAACTGCTGCTCGTAGTGACGGAAGCGGTGCTCGCCGCTGCCGCTCAAATCGAGCAGCGCGCCCTGCACCACGAGGGCCGGGCTCAACAGGCGGAAGCGCTCAGCAGCGCGTCGCTGGGCATCGAGGGCGGCGTCGAAGGCCGCGTAGTGCGGGGCCATCGTGCGTTCGGCGGCGTCCTGCAGCGCCACCGCCTGCACGAGCGGATCGGACAGTGCACCGGAGTCAGAGACGGCACCGGGATGATCAAGAATGAACGTGGCCACGGCATCCTGCCGTCGCTCTGCCGCCGCGTCCGTGGCTTCCCGCAACTGCGTGGTCAGCACGATCCGCGACGGCACGGGATGCGTCACCGAGATGGCCGCGGCGGCCAATGCGGGGAGCACGACGACCACGAGCAGCCACGCGCCAAGCAGTGCGACCGCGCTGGCCGCGGCGCTCAGTCGCCGCGCATTCACGAACAGGGCGACGGAGAACCAGAACGCGCCATAGAGCAGCACCACGCCGCTCCACGCGATGAGACGGAGCACCGTTTGGGCGTCTGACACTGGCAAGCCAGTCGCCACCGCCGCACCGATGCTCAGCGCGATGGCCATGCCGGCCACGAGCAGGGCACGCAGCCCCACCTTCGCCCCGAGAACGCGACGCGGCTCGACCGGCTGGGCCAGCACCAGCGCCAGCGTGCCGCGCTCACGCTCGCCGGCAACGACATCGAAGGTCAGGGCCAGCACCAACAGCGGAAACACCACGAGGATCACGAAGGCCACGTCCAGTCGCCCCGCCAGCAGGCGCGCCGGGTTCTCGATTTCATCGTTCACGAAGAACGTCTGCTTGGTGCGCGTCGTGACCTGCGCCCAAAAGGGCTGCACATCCGCTTGGCCGATCGACAGCGCCGCGAGCGGTCCCGGCGGGAGAATCGCATACTGCGCCGCAGCGCCGCGGCCGGCAATGGCCGGCATACGCGGGTCGAGGAAGGACGGCACGCTGACCGTCCCGGCATCCAACTGCGGCATCAAAGCCGCAATCGAATCCAGCCGCGCGCGCTGCTCGGTGGTCAGTTCAGCTATGGCGGCGCGCCGCTCCCCGGTGAATCGCGCGCCGGAGGCGCTGGCGTGGGCCCCGAGGCCGAGGAACACCGCCAACACCAGCCACAGCGTGCGCTCGCGCCGGAGGACGCGCCACTCGAACGCCATCAGCTCGCGCATCTCAGGCGACCTCGATGCGACGCTCGCGCCCGACCAACAGCGCGGCGAGCACCAGCCAGGCGCCAAGCGCCACGAGGCTCACGGTGTGTGTGGCCAAAGCACGACCGAGCGATGGCGCCTCGTACGTGAACGCGGGAATCGACCGCCAGAGCGTCGAGTCCGCCTGATAGCTGAACGACTCGTCGGCGCGCGCGCGATCGCGGATCTCGTTGTTCATCACGCGGTTGAACTCCTGGCGATACGCCTCGGCCTGCTCGGCAAAGGCGCGGTGCTGCCCGAAGTCCGTGCCGGCAATACCCATCGAGAGGAACCGCACGGCAATCACCGGCGCGACGACCGCGCCCACGAGCTGCGCACGGTCCTGCTGCCCAAAGCGGTCCCAGAGCTGACCGAAGTAGTGCGCGTAGACTTCGTTGGCGTGCTCTTCGCCACGCTGCATCGAGAAGCCGTCATAGTTGAACGGCAGTGAGGCCACACTGCTCACGCCGTTCGCGCGCAACACGGAGTCGCGCAGTGCATCGGCGCGCGCACCGCTTGGCGAATGTCCGTCAATGCCCGTCGCCAGTCCGCGTTGCACCTGCGCCTGGAACTCGCGCGCCGTCGGTGTCGGGAACGCGGCCTGCGCCACGTCCGCCGCCACGCGCGGGACGAGGAGGCCGTTCGCGGCCCACAGGGCAAGCAGCGTCACCAGCGCCGCGCGGGCGCTACGCGCCCGCGCCGACACCACCAAGGTCACCGTGAGGATCACCCCGAAGTACGCGAGGTACACCGCACTCAGTGCGCCGAGCCGCAACAGGCCGCTGGCACCGGACGACATCGTCACCACGACGGTGCCCAGCACGGCGGCGGGCACGCAAAGCACCGCCAGTGCGGCCGTCACGCCCAGCGCCTTGCCGCGCAACAGCGTGGCCGTCGGGACACCGAGCGAGGCCAACTGCCGGAGCGTGCCGCGCTCGCGCTCGCCAGCAAACGCCGAGAACCCGAGCAGGATGATCAACAGCGGAATCAGCTGCTGCAACACACCGGCCGCCGTCCATTCGCCGAATCGCTGCGCGGCTGTCGCGTCCATCGCGGGCCGGAAGCGGAACTCGTTCATGCGATGCGCCTCGAGCCACGACGCCGTGCCCGTGTACGGGTCCACGCCGCGGTCCACGAACGCCAGCGTCATCTGCGGCTTGAACGCCCACAGGCCGTAGTGCGCCGCGGAGTGTGGGTTCTTGGACGGTTGGTTGAACCACGTGGCCTGCATGGTCGCCTGCGCCGCGTCACGCTGCGCGGCCTGCTCGCGCCACGCGGTGAAGCCCGCGAGGCCGGCCACCAGCAACAGACCCGCGACAATACTGCCTGCCCAACGGAAGCGTCCGTCGCGCAGTAGCTCGCGATACTCCTTCGAGGCAATCGTGCGGAGCATGGTTGGGGCCTCAGTCGTGCATGTGGGTGAGGTACAGCTGCTCGAGGTCGGCGTGGCCGATCTCGTCAGCTCGCAGCTCGGCCACCTTGCGGCCCGCCTTCATGATGCCGATGCGCGTGCCAGACTCCTTGGCACGGAACAGGTCGTGCGTGGCCATGAGTACCGCGGCCCCGCGGTCGCGCATCAGCCCGAGCAGGCGATGAAACTCGTTGGATGCCTTGGGATCGAGGCCCGACGTGGGCTCGTCGAGGAGCAGCACGTCGGCGCCCTTTGCCAGGGCGATCGCGATGCCGACCTTCTGCCGCATGCCCTTCGAGAATCCGCCGACGCGCTGCTCGAGCTGCGCGTCGGTGAGTCCCGCGGTACGCAGGTGCTGGGCGAGCTCGGCCCGCACAGGGCGACCGCCGGTCGCCAGCGTCGCGAAGTACTCGAGGTTCTCCAGCGCCGAGAGGTTGCCGTAGAGCATGACCGTCTCGGGGATGTAGGCGAGCCGACGCTTGGTGCCGATCGGATCCTGTGCCACCACCGTGCCGCCGATCATCGCCGAGCCCGCGTCGGGCCGCACGAAATCGAGGAAGCAACTAATGGTCGTGGACTTCCCCGCGCCGTTAGCGCCGAGCAGGCAGTAGACCTCGCCAGCTCCCACGCTGAGGTGAAGGGTGTCGAGGGCGAGCGTGTCCCCGTAGCGCTTGGTGAGGCCGTGGGCCTCCAACAGCGGACTTGCCGTGGCGGTGGTCATGCCTGAACGGTGCCGGACCGAGGAAGTACGAGCCCCGCGCAGCCGGTGAACGGGCGGCGCCGGTAGGCGAACGGTCGGTTCTGGAGGTCCGGCAGTCATGCCGCGCCGCCACGCGGCGACGGCCTAGAGCTCCAGCAGCACGTCCCGCAGTTCTCGTGACCTGATGCGCGATGCCGTGAGGCGCAGGCCGTTGGCCAGCGTGAGCTGCAGCAGCCCGCCGGGCAAGGTCGACACCCGGACGATCAACTCCCCGTTGCAGATGGCGCTTCGCGAAATGCGCAGAAAGCGCGCGGGATCGAGCCGTGCTTCGAGGTCCTTGAGTCGGACGTTCACCACGAAGCGCTCGTTGGCGGCCGTCGTCACGCGCACCACCTCGTCATCGGCTTCGATGGCGGCAATGCGCGCGACCGGCAGCAGCACGATGTCGTCGTGGTGCCGCACCGGCAGGCGGCGCAGGTACCCAGGCCCCACCGCGGCGGCCGCAGCCGTCAGCACCGGCGACTCCTCCCGCGCTGCCGGACGGCCGCGCACCGAGTCGCCTTCGAGGCGCTCTTGCAAGCGCCGCAGTGTCGCCGCCAGCCGCGCCGGCTCGACCGGCTTCAAGAGGTAGTCCACCGCGTTCGCCTTGAAGGCCCGCACCGCGTACTCGTCGTACGCGGTCACGAAGACGATCAGCGGCATCGCCGCGGGCTTCACGAGCCGCACGACTTCGAGGCCATCGAGTTCGGGCATCTGCAGGTCGAGGAACGCCACGTCGGGCCGCAGCTCCTCAATCATCCGCACGGCGCTGCTACCATCCGCCGCCTCGCCCACAATCGTCACCTCGGCATGCTGCCGCAGCAGCGCCGTCAGGAACGAGCGGGCCGGCCGTTCGTCGTCGGCCACCAGTACGCGCAGCGGCGACGTCATGACGCGGCTCGCCATTCGCTCGCCGGCGACGCAGGGCGAACCGGGACGCGTACGGTCACCGTCGCCCCGACATCAGGGGCGCTGGTGAATTGCAACTGCGCCGCGCTGCCGTACAGGCGCTCGAGACGACGCGTCAGGTTCGTGAGGCCGACGCCCATGCCCTGCGGCACTTCCGACATCGTCGTCGCCGTCCCGCGCCCACTGTCGCGCACCACGAGCACCAACTCGCCCGCCGTCACCTGCGCCTCGATCACGACGCGGCCACCGCGCGCGATCGGCGAGATCCCGTGCTTGATGGCGTTCTCCACCAACGTCTGCAGCGTGAGCGGCGGGACGCGTAGTTCGTGCAGGTCCGCGGCCACATTGCAGACCGTCTCGAGGCGCTCCTCGAAGCGCTCGCGCTCGATAGCCAAGTAATCCTGCACCAGCGCCAGCTCGTCGCCGAGGGTCGTCAATTCGCCGGTCGAGCGCTGCAGCACGGCACGCAGCAGCGACGTCAGGCGATACAACGTCGCCTGCGCACGTTCCGGCGACGTCTTCACGAGATGCCCCAAGGTGGTGAGCACGTTGAACAGAAAGTGCGGATGCAACTGCGCTCGTAGCGCCTGCAACTCCGCTTCCGAGGTCAGGCGAAGCAACGACTCCTCACGCAGGTCGCGCGCGATGCGCTCCTCGGCGAATCGCAACGCATCCACGCGACGGCCGACCAGCGTCGCGATCGCCTCGAGCAAGGCGCGGTCTTCGGAGAGGATGCGGCGCCCGCTGGCCAAGCTGGTGACCTCGAGTTCGAAGCCAGGTGTCTCTGCCGTCGGCACACTGACCACCGCCCGGGTTCCCTGCGTCTCGAGCTGCGCGATGGCCTGCGTGGCCACCTGTGCCGCGGGATGCCACGTCGTCACGGCTGCCGTCAGCGACGTGCCCGCCACCTGGGCGCCGAGTTCCAGGGCGGCCGCTTCCGTTTCCGCTTCGCGAAGCCCAGCGGCCAAGGGTTCGATCACGTCCTCACGCTCTCGGCGACGCAGCAATACGTGATCCACGAAGCGGTCGAGGGTGCGCAGCAGCACGGGTGCTGCGAGGGCGGTGATGGTCCACAGCGCGAGCACCAGCAGCACGGCGCCCGAGTGCGCGGGCTCGGTGCTCCCTGCCGCGTCGAGGAGGGGCAGCGCCACGCCCGAGAGCAGCACCGCGGCCACCGAGGCGGTCGCGAGCAACGCGAGGGCGCGCTTCAGGAACACGTCCGCGAGCGCAAAGCGATAATCCTGGTACAGGATGGCGAACGCCAGCGGCAGCGACGCGTGGTGGCCCAGCACCGCCAGCACCCACGAGTCGTGTCCGTCTCGATGCTGGCTGAGATGCAGCGCCATCACCGCGAACACGGCGAGCGCCGCCGTCGAGAGCTGCCGTCCGCCGCCGGCCTTCGGCGCACTGAAAAAGAGCCCGCCGACGAGCGCGAGATTGCCGATCGTCAACATGAGCATCGCGGTGCGCACGGGCACATCGAGCCCGGATACGGCCGCCGCCGCATGCCAGAGTGCGGCGAGCGTGGAGAGCGTGTACGCGCCGCCAACCAGCATGCGCCGCACCCGCGGCGCGCGGTACGCGCCGGCCGCCGCCACGGCCACCGCCGGCAGGTAGCAAAAGGCCGCGTAGGCCGGCACCGACACCCATGCGGGCGCATGGCGTCCCGCGAAGTCCTCCAGCCCGAACATCACCAGCGAGCCCGCGTTCCACCCCAACCCAAGGATCGCAGTTGCGAATGACAACTCCTGGCCGTCGCGGCGCGCGCGGCGCGTCATCACTGCGAGCAGGCCGTACAGGGCGATGCCCGCGCCGAAGCCGGCGAGGTGGGTCACGGTGTTCAGACTGGTCGAAGGCACAGCCGGAAATTAGCCGCGGCGGCACCCCGTACGAAGCGGTGGCGGCCGACTGGTCCCACCAGACGGTGGGTGGCCGCGATTCGCCGGTGAACGGTCAGTTCGGACCACTCGCCTGCCAAGACCGGCCGCTGGCGGGCTCGGACACATGGGGCCACAAGCGAGCCCGTATCCTTGAACAATGCTAGCCGCCGGTCCGATCGTCTCGCCCCGCCGTCGCACCGCCGGTGATGCCTCTGGCATCGCGGTCGCCGTGGCCTGCGCCTTTCATTGTATTACCGGACCACTCCTCGTGGCCGCCGCCCCAGCCCTCGCGCTGGACTGGATCGAGCATCCTGGCCTCGAATGGGCGCTGGTCGTGGCGTCCATCGGCACCAGCGCCTTGGCGATCGGTGCCGCCTGGCGCCGGCATCGTCGCTGGGCGCCGCTGCTGCTAGTGGGCATCGGCGTCATCGGCCTGCTGACGACGCGCCTCGGGCCGGAACTCGCCGAGGAGACGGAGCGCCTCGCCGTCGGAGCCTCGGCCATGGCGCTGGTGCTGGCCCATCTCGCCAACATCCAGATGCTCCGCCACGCATCCGGACGCGCCGCGCTCGTGCTGGTCGGCGTCCTCGCGTGGCCCACCGCATCGTCGGCGCAAGGCGGTCCCGCGCCGGAGGCCTGCTTCGCCGTGGAGCAACTGCCTGTGCGCGAGCGCGCGATCGCCGTGGCCATGCTGCGCGAGGCCAGCGACGGCGAGGGGCTCTACACGCTGGCCGGTGGCCTCAAGCCCGTCAGTTCAGACTTCCTCACGGTCACGTGGACGGTCGCGCCGGCCGTCGATAGCGTCGCCGTCGATTCCCTTGCGGCAATCCGCCGCGTCGCGGCGGCGCTCCGCTGCGGGCCCGTAAGCGCGCACGTGCTCGAGTACGCGGCCACCTACACGCGGCCCGACAGCTCGCGCTATCGCGTCGCGGATGTATTCCTGGTGCATCGCGCCGGCCTGCAGCGCACCCTCACGCAGCACGCGGCCTTCTGGCAGCAACTTGGCATGACGGACGGCGCCGACGCGGCGCGTGTGCTCTCCGCCGTCGAGACGGCTCCTCGTGCGGCACGCTGGCGCGGCTTCGGACATCTCTTTGGATATCCCGACGCCGCCGTGGATTTCTTCGTCGAGGCCGGCGAATCCCAGGCACGCACCGGAACCTTCGTGCGCCGCGACTTCAGGCGCATCGAGACCTTCCGCAAGTTCCCCACCCGCGTGGGCGAGCCGCCGACGCTGTCGTCCTTCGTATACGCAGTACCGCTCGGCGCCGCACCCACGGCGGCCGACAGCGCGCTCGAGGCCGCCGCGGCCGTGATCATGCGTCGCTATCGCGAGCAGCGCGCGCGCTTCGCGGTCGAGGACGGTGAGGGCATCGTCGCGCTTTGGCGCGCGTGGATTCCCGACGCGGTGGCGCCCGCGGAGTCCGTTGATCCCTTCGAGGCGCCGCGCCCGACGCTGCGCGCACAGCGGGCCGGCAGCGCCCCGCGCATTGACGGTCGCCTCGAGCATGCCGCTTGGCCGGCCGCGACGCCCGTCTCCGACTTCCATATCGTACGCCCCGACTACGCACGCGACGCCAAGCACGCCACGAGGGTGCGCCTGCGCTACGAGGACGACATCCTCAGCGTGAGAATGGCGGCGGTGACGGTGCGGGCGGCGACGCGGGCAATCTCGCCGAGCAGGCGGCGGTACGAACAGTAGGCGCGGTGCCGCTTCGAGATGGTGAGCACGACCTGCCGCTGCGGCACCGGCGCGAGCAGCGTGGTGTCCAGCCACTGGGCCCAGATGGCCGGCCGCTTCGAGTGGCAACTGGTGCAGAAGGTGCGGCACTTGCAGGAGAACGCGAGCAGATACTCGTGCGTGCAGGCATCGCAGCGGATGCGGGCGAAGCCGTGCTCCAGCACGCCGCAGGCGATGAACTTGTCAGCGACCTGGGCGACGACGGGACGCCAGGGGCCGTACTCGCGCGCGAAGTGCTCGTCGTAGACCGTCTGCAGGCGATGCAGATGATCGGACACCAAGCGAAACAGCGGCGACGCCTGGGGCCGTCGGGGCTTGTAGACGCCACGCGCCGCCGATGCCGTATCGGACATGCGCGCTCCGGGGCCGGGGAGCGCCGAGCATACGTCCGACTTGGCCGCTCACTATCACCGTTCCGTTGCGCGAGGGACCAATCCGACGCACTGTCCGGTCGTGAACGGCCGGGAACATAGGTAACACAGGAGTCCGGCAACATAGGTAACACTGTTCTCAGCCGGTGATGATGTAATCGCGTTCGTCGAAGGTCGCCAGCAGGACGGTGTTGAACCAGAGGGACCAGA
>Ga0194120_10004819_pt1 | contig 20372 bp, 10 predicted proteins | sample TA2MahCa65mmetaG_FD_148642 | JGI IMG/M metagenome (GOLD analysis project Ga0194120, IMG submission 148642) | Freshwater microbial communities from Lake Tanganyika, Tanzania - TA2015019 Mahale Deep Cast 65m | ecosystem: Environmental > Aquatic > Freshwater > Lake | place: Tanzania: Lake... | reverse complement strand
CGCGCGATGACAGTTATGAACTTTCGTCGCGACCAGCCGCGGTGGATTTCGACGTCTATCGCCCGACCTTTGAGTCATCAGCACTTCTTTACAATGCGACGTTTGAGAATGTCAATCCATCGAATGGCAATCTGACACCCGGTACTCAGGTCGGTGAATTCTACCAGAGTCTTTTAGCCGCCAATTCGCAGACGGCAGACTTCACCTATCTACATCACCCCAATCCCGATTCGATCAGGCCATATAAGTCGTTTCTGGGTCGCTTCAGGCTGGTGATATGGGTCTCCGAGAACTTCACTTCGACCAGTTCCAGCCAGTTTGAGACGGCAATACGAGACTATGTCCGGGTTGGAGGGCGACTCTGGGTGATCGGTTCGTTCACCAGGAAGAACTGCATATCGAATACCACACTGGCATTGGCAGGCACTTCGACCTTCGCGGGCGGAGCGGCGGTCAATGTGCCGCAGAATCAGGCCGAGTTCACAGGTGCTAATGCCGGAGTTCGCGACGTCTCCGATCTAGTCATCGACACTTCGAAGACCGGTACCGCGTTTCGAGCCTTCTGGACTCGACGTTACACGGTCTATCCCTGTTTGCCGGGGGTCGATGTCATTACCGCCGGTAATAACGTCGAAACGGTCTATTATTTCAAGTCTTACACCGATACTGCCTCGGGCGACATCATTGGCGAACAGGCTATCCTCCGTACGTCGGTCGATACGATCTACTATCCTCCTACACCGATTGGCTGCATGATAGAACTCGATAAGAAGCGGGTTCTCTCTGTTTCTCGCGTCTTTAATGCGACCCGCGGCGTCCTGGGCGAAGTGCAAACGCTTACTAATAACGTCGGGCTCGATAGGGTTACAATTGTCCGGGTCAGTTATCCTTATGGCGAACCCTGGGCGCAGAGCGATTCTATAATGGTGGACTACCGATTTCAACCCTACTCTGAATCGCATTTGAAGCCGGTTGCGATTCGCTACGAACGGCTGACCGCAAACGAGCAAGGGCTCTTCAGTGTTGTCTATCGCGTAGCAGTCTTCACCTTTCCGCTTTATTTTATGGACAATAGTCAGGGGCAGGTGGATCGCACGTTCCGGAATATGTTAAACTGGTTCTACCTTCCCTATGCACACTGATCCGTTTTGACACCAGAGCATTGAAGGGCATCGCTTCGATCAAGGGGTGGTTTCAAACCCTGGCTCCGCTTCGGCGCCGCGAACTGGCGACAGTTGCCATTCTCGCGGCGCTCTTCCTTTTGCTATGGTTGGCGTTACCCAAGGGAGCCTTCTGGGGGATTGACAGCGGCCTGAAGTATGCCGGAAGTGCGGCCTTCGCACAGTCCGGGAGCATCGCCTTGCCTTACGATGGCGCCACCTTTGATGCTTTGGGAAAGCACCGTCCCATTCCACTTCCCTTCAGCGTAATGGAAGACGGAAAGATGATCCCGACCTTTCCGGTGCTGTTCATGGTCTTGGGCGGGGTTCTGCACTTCTTCCTGGGCCGGATCGGGCCATTCCTGCTTCCGCTTATCGGCGGCTGGTTGATGCTTGTTGCCGCCTGGATACTCTGGCAGCGGCAGCGAACAGAGCACGACGGTCGGCTTTATCTCGTCCTGGTGGGAGCTGGCTCACCGCTACTCTTCTATTCGCTTTCGCTCTGGGAGTATTCTATTGCCGCCGCTTTGGTAACGCTTTCAGTTGCCTACACCAGCGGCAGGCGGGGACTGGACCGCGAACGTCGTCATCGCGACCTGCTCATTGGCGGGATATTCATCGGTCTGGCCTGTGGATTTCGCAGCGAGGCAGCAATTTGGGTTGCTGTGACCTTGCTGCTTTGGAAGAATGTAGGGCACTCCTGGAATTCAGCCGGGCGCTATCTTGCCGGTATGGCGTTGGCGCTGGTTCCTTGTGCGCTGCTCAATATCTGGCAGACTGGACATCCATTGCCGCTGCATATTGGCGCCAACTATGTGAACTATGACATCCTCGGGATACTTAGGCTGATTCTCACTCGCGCTCACAATCTTCATGTGCTGTTTTTCAAAGGCTTTGACAACAACCTCTGGTCACTAGGCGGACTTATCCCGCTCCTGGTGCTGGTGTTCTGGGGTGGCTGGCGCCGCGAAGAGGGGATTTGGATAGTCATAGGACTCTTCCTTGTAGCGGCTTTTGGGTGGTATTACAGTGGCTATCTGATGGCCGGGAACCCGGTAGCCTACACCGTCAAATCGGGTGGCTTGTTGTGGGTTGCACCAATGGCTGGACTAGCGCTCCTGCCGTTTCGGGGAGAACGTCGGAAGTTCTGGAGATTGATGCTGTCGGGCTCGATCTTGTATGCACTTCTGGTGGCTGGACTTGCGCCAACAGTTCGGGGCGTTCATTGGGGGCCAAGGTTCTTGGTGCCAATATTGCCCCTCATTCTTATCGTAGCAGCAACCCGCGCTCAGCGGTGGTGGCGGCGCTATGAGTCCGCCCGGCCAATTCTGATACTGTTGGTAGTTCTCTCAATCATCACACAGGGACTTTCCTTCCACCTGCTTCAGCGAGCGCTGCGCAACAATCAGGCACTTGACCGCTGGGTGGCTTCGACCGGCTCGGAAGTTTCTCTGACGACGATTTGGTGGCTGCCGGGTGACGTTGCACTGCAGTCCGCCTACCGTCCCTGGTATTTGACCGATCGTGGAGACCGACTTGGCGAAGTCGTTGCTGAACTTCGCAAGAGAGGGGTTAAACGGTTCAACAGCTACGAACGACCGCCCTACATTAGCGAGGAGTTTTGGTGGCGGACCGGATGCGAAATCGTCGGCAGCGACCACCATCTGGAAGGCGATGGCCGCTTGAGGCGAACCTGGCTCAGGGTGGCGGGTTAGACGAAAGGTATTCGAGCATAGTCCAGGCTCCACCAAACTCTGGATGAAGGGTAGTGATCATCTTGAGCAGCGTTCGGGCACTGTCAAATTCACCTCGATGAGAGAACAGCATCGCCCGGTTCATCTGGACTTGGGTGGAACTGGGAAGCCTCTCCGCGGCGCGATCGAGATAGGTCTGCGCTGAGTCGAGCATTTTTGTGGTATAGAACCCGACACCTTTCACGAGCCAGATGTTGGCCTGGTTATGCCAGGCTTCTTCATTATCGGGATTGGCAGAAAGGGCCAGGCCGTAAAGTGAGTCGGCGGCATTGAACCTTCCTTGCGATTCGACAATGACTCCCAGGTTGTTGAAAGCCTCCGACCGCGTCCGGGGCAGATTCGTCGCCTCTTCGAAGAGCCTTTTCGCGGTTATCGTATCGCCGGATGCAAGAAGGGCGACGCCATAGTTTACTCTAACCTTTAGGAATTCCGGCGCAATCAAGTAGGCTTTTTGAAATTGCGGCAGAGCGCTTGCTGGATCGCCTGATCGCAAGCAGGCATTGCCGGCGGCATAGAATCGTTGAGCAGGATGCTCCGGTGCCGCGACCCAATTAGGGACTGCGACGATTAAACCACATAGAAACGCGACCAATAACTTTGGCTGTCTGATAAAGTTACTTCTTTCGATGATGGCAGCCAACCCTATTCCCGCCAGGATCGCCACAGCGGGCAACATCGGCATTCTATAGCGTGCTGTTATAAAGAAAGACACAACCGCCAAGCCGAAGAGCGCTGAAAAGAGGATTGCAACGGTCTTAGCCGCCGTTGCCTTCCACTTCAATGTAACAAGGCCAATGAGAGCGAATGGCATCAGCAGACCGACCGACAGATACATGAGGGGAAGGAGGTTGGGGGCGGCTTCATAAGCCAGCCCCAACGGCCGGTTGTTGCCAATCTCCCGAATGTTAAGGAGCATCAACATCTTGCGCAGCATCAGGCGGACCCAGCCGCCCGGATCGGCACGCATTTCCTGCAATGCCCGCTCGATCCAAAATCTCGACGCGGCAGCATCGCCAATCCGGTTGGATACTGCATCGGACTGACTTGGTTTCGAGCGGGTCAGACGCCGGGCTTCCGCTTCGGTCCAGTCGGCATCTGCGCCGGGAAGCGTCGACGACCAGCCGGTAGCGCCACGGGCGTTGCCGATATAGAAGTTGACGCCGCCCGTTGTAGCAACGGGTATCCACGTTCCTGATGCGATATAATTGGAGAGAGTGACTGGAAGAAGCACCAGGACTACTCCTCCCCATTGCCATGCAGTTCGCCTGACTATCATCGCAAGTGTCCGACCCGTAGAAAAGATCATCGCAACTGGCAATAGCGGTAACAGCACTAGTGCTGTCGGTCGGGCTAATGCAAATAGGCCTAGAACGCCTCCTGAAAGCGCTGCATAATGGGGTTTGGGATTATCCAGAGCATTGACCACCGAGAGCAAGACCAAACTGGCAAGTAAGACCTCGAGAGAGGTGCCAAGCAATTCTCCGCTGAAGTAGACTGAGGCGCCCGATAGTGCGACAATGGTCCCTGCAACATAGCCTGCAAATGGCTGATGCGTCATCCTCCATGTCATTCGAACGATAATGATGAGGGTGCCAAAGTCGCATAGTAAGTTGAAAATCCGCGGTGCCAGCCAGTGGCCGCCGGTGTAGTTCAGAATGAGCGCAAGCAGAAAGGGATAGAGCGGCCCTCGCGGGAAGGGCAGGTAGCGTCCTCCCTGTCCGGCATTTATCGCTTCAGCCCAATTTCGATAGAATTCTGGATCCATTCCGGGCGAACGGAACCACGCTTCATTGGAAGCGGCGAACCAGTAAGCAATCCGGATAGAAACAGCCGCGAGGAAAATCAAAACAAGTATCATCCAGCCTGAACGGCGCGGAGGGATATTGTCAGTTCGCTCTGTCGGATCGTTCATAATTGTAAAATGGACATGTTTATCATCACCTGTCAAGTGGGAGTAGCCTGACGGAACAGCATCACGAGCCGGTCATTGTTGAAAAGGTCGGGCCTTGCCAGGTCTTTATCTATGATGAACTTGATTCGACTAATGTCGCGATGCGGGAGGCTGTCCTTAGGGGCGATTGTTCACCCCTAACGGTCTATGTTGCCCGGCATCAGCGAGCCGGTCGAGGGCGTTTGGGCCGAAAATGGGCAACACCACCCGGTCAGGGTTTGCTCTTCTCACTGCTCCATTCTACCAAACTGCCAGTTGAGCGGCATCCGTCGTTCGGCATTATTGCCGCCTCGGGCGTAGCCGAGGGATTGGAAAATGTCCTGGAAGAATTTAGCCTCGGCCTGACCCTTTCGCGCAACGCAGACGGACTACCAGACTCGGACCGGACGCAAATCGGGATAAAGTGGCCCAATGACCTTATGGTGGGCGGACGCAAATTAGCCGGACTCCTATGCGAATCGTTAACTGCACCGGGCGGCGAGAGGCTTATTATCATTGGAGTCGGCATCAATGTCCAGCAACATGCCAGCGAGTTTCCGGTGGACTTCCGGCGCCCGGCCACATCGCTCAGAATGATCACCGGAGTCCTGCTCGATCCGGTAGCGTTGCTGCGCTACATCCTTCCGACACTGGTTGAGGCACTTGATGAGCAAGAATCGTCACAGGGAATGATGACCTGCAGAGTCTTTGCGGAGCGCGGCATCACGCCATTGCATCCGGTTGACATGCAGAAAGGTGATGTCCTGCTGCGGGGTATTCTGGAACGGGTCGATGACCTTGGTGCGGCGCACCTAAGGCTGCCGGATGGTCGCGAGCAAGTCATCCACAGCGGTGAACTTGACGCCTACGAATGAGTGCAAGCATCGACACGCCCCATCTCCTCGCTATCGATATCGGCAACAGCGCCACCAAGTATGGTCTTTACAAGGGCCTGGAACTTGTTGGCAGGTGGCGGGCGATGAATGCAGAGTCGAGTGAAGCCACAGTCATTCGACAGGAGATCATTTCACATTTGGGCAGATTTGATTTCCGTCCAGAGGAAGTCGAGGTCATTGCGGTTGCTTCCGTCGTTCCGGCTGAAGAGGCGATTGTTGAGATGGCAGCCAAAGGCTTGTGCGACAAGGCAACTTTCAAGGTATCAAGCCTTACCTATCCCTACCCTATTTTAGTGCGTGAACCGCACCGTGTCGGCGCTGATCGTCTCGCGGCTGCAGCGGCCGGTTACACCATCACAGGTGGGCCGCTCATCGTCATCCAAATCGGAACCGCCATAACGCTTGACATGGTTGGTGATGAGGGGGCTTTCCACGGCGGGATCATCTTTCCGGGTCCCTCAACCGCCGCCCATGCACTCGCCGGGAAAGCCGCTCAACTGCCGATAGTGGATATTGATTTTCCGACGGGTATCATCGGCGACGATACTGTATCGGCCATTCAGTCCGGTCTATCTTGGGGGATCGTCGCAATGCTCGATGGGTTGATCGAACAGATCGAGCAAGAGTCAAGTCGTCTTCACAGAGTCCTGACAAGCGGCGGTTACGGCGAAGTCTATGCCCTCCACAGCCGGAGATTTAGGGATTATCGTCCGAATCTGGTACTTGACGGAATCAATCGCATCTACCGACAGGCTGAGGCAGGAACGTGAACGGTTTCGTCTGTATTGTGGCCTGGGCACTGCAGACGGCTTCACCGCCGATCATCGATGTCGTCTATCCGCGCATCGCTCCCGGTGACACCATTCCGCGTATCGACCGCGTCGATAGCAATTTCATTTTCGGGTCGGTAACGCCTCCTGATGCGTTGCTCCAGATCAACGGAAAGCCGGTGCGGGTCTGGCCTAATGGCGCCTTTCTTAGTTTTCAACCGGTTGATTGGAAGAGCGAATCATATCGCCTGCGCGCGGTGGAGAGCGGTGAAACGACCCGCGTTTCAGTGCGCTTCACGGGCAAGAAGACAACCCCGCCGCCCGAGCCTCCGAAGGTGGTCTTTCCTCGACTCGTCGAATTGGGCGGAGGTGCAGCGAGACCCGATCCTCGCGGCACTTACTACCTCTTTCCTACAGCCGGCACGCGAGCCGTCGCCGACGGTTGGGAGCGCGGCTATTATCGCATTCGGTTGTCCCCGGACCGGCATATCTTTATTGAGTCGAGTCTGGTGCGCGACATTGGACCGGCGTTCGGCGGGGCACTGCCGGTCATCTCGCAGATCGAGATCGACACGACGCGCGGGCGTATTGAACTGCGTGCCCGGCTCGACCGGCAGATCCTTACACGGACCACCGACGAGTTCGATCCATATCGCATAGCAGTGGAATTCTATGATGTAGCATCAAAAATCGACCGGATAGCCTTCAGATCCGGAACTGACTTCGTCCGCAGCGCTACCTGGAATCAAGCAGCCGACGGCGTCGTAACGCTCACTTTGGCATTAACCGGACCGATATGGGGATACCATTCAAGATGGGAAGAAGGTGAGTTCGTCCTCACCATGAAGAAGCCGCCTGACCTTTTAAGTGGTCGAAGGCTGAAAGTCGCAGTCGATGCCGGACATGGAGGAAGTCAGGACGGCGCCATCGGGCCGATGCGGTTGAAGGAGAAGGACGTGAACCTTTTCGCAGTCTATGCTCTGCAAAGGAAACTGCAGGAGGCGGGCTTTGACGTTCTGTTGACACGAACCTCCGACAGCGACGTAAGTCTGACCGACCGGACAACATTGGCACTTTATGAGGATGCCGACCTCCTGGTGAGTCTGCATCACAACGCACTTCCCGATGGCGTGAATCCGATCGAAGGGGTCTATGGGACGAGCGTTCATTACTATCGGCCGCAAGCGCGGGCATTTGCGGAGGCTGTTCAAGCGGCATTGATCAGCCGACTAAGCCTTCCGGATGAGGGAATTTACTATCACGACCTTGCGCTCGTTCGGCCGTCGGGATGTCCGGCCATACTGATCGAAGCAGGGTATATGATGCTGCCGGATCAGGAGTTGCTGATCGGAGGCGAATTGTGGTCTGGTCTTTTGGCCGACGGTGTAGTCGCCGGTATCAAGAAGTTTCTTTACCCAAGTGGAGAATCAAGCAAATGACCGAACGCAATGGATAGGGTCTATCTGACCCGTGAGGGACTGGAGCGGATGCGGCTCGACCTGGAGAACTTACTCAAGGTCGTTCGGCCGGAAGCGACGCAGCAACTTAGTCAGGCACGCGAGTTAGGCGACCTCTCAGAGAACGCCGAGTATCACGCCGCGCGCGAAAAACTGGCTTCAGTGGACCGAATGATCGCCGACCTGCAACGTAAGTTGACAAATGTCGAACTTATAGAACAGGGCTCCATTAACACGAGCGAAGTTCGCATCTTCAGCAAGGTGAAACTACGAAACGTTGAAACCCAGGGCACTATGGAGTGGACGCTTGTCGATCCGTCTCAGGCTAATCCTAATCAACAGCTGATATCGGTGAAGTCCCCCATCGGGCAGGGGCTGCTCGGCAAGAGCGTTGGCGATATCGCCGAGATCGAGGTTCCGGCGGGCAGAATCAAACTGCAGGTTGAGGAGATTGTCCGCGCCGAGGGCATATAGGATGAGACCCGCGCTTCCCGTCATCGCTATTGCCGCAGCGCTTACAGCCCTTGTAGGATGCAAACGCGACAGCGAAGTCGGAGCACTTTGGGAAGTGCGCTATTCGACGTCCTTCGGGAGACTGGCGAGGTGGTCGCCAAATGGCATTAAACTACTCTTCGGTGACGACCGACCGGGTGAAATCGGCCTCTGGACGTGGCAACCCGGCAGCGATCCGGTTCTGATACTTGCTGAACAGCCGCATAACTGGGACTATGCCTGGTCGCCGGACAGCCGTGAGATAGTATGGACGGTCCCCGATGGCGAAGGCGACTCACTGGGAGGTATATGGATCTTTCGGATTGACTCTGCTGAAAAGCGACGGGTCCATTCGACCGGTCGGGACGCCGGATGGCTGGCAGATGGCTCGGCGCTCGTGGCGCGGCTGGATCGACCAATAGCCGGAACGGCAGGCATTTACCTGATTCCATTGGATGACGGCGCTCCGCAGTTGCTTGTGGATGATGGAATTCGGCCGGCAGCCTCACCGCGTAGCCACGTGATTGCCTTCGGGAGCCGGGAATTGAACGGGATACTGCAGTTGTTGACCTTAGCAGGACTTACGCCTTCCGGTATCGAGACGCTTTCTACTTCTGGGGCAATGGAGTGGATGTGGTCTGCTCGGGGAGGGCATTTATTCTATATCATCAATTCCTTCACTTCAGGCCAGATGCGAGGCACACTCTGGTCGGCTCAACTCCCCGGCATCGTCCGCGATTCGCTCACTATCTGGGCGGCACAGCCGGCACCGAATGCCTCGGGAACAGAGGTCGCCTTTGTGCGGCAATCCGGAGGACGATGGGCAGGGATTTGGCTCCTGACAGGTGAACATGAGGAACGGATCACTGAGTATGGAGTCAATCCGGCCTTCGATCCCTCTGGTGACCAGATTGCCTACGACGTTGCCGGCGGCGGCCTAAGGATCGCGGTTCGCACCCGTTAGAATATTGAAACGGAAATCCCAATCTGCTTTGCAGTTGCCCGCTGCCTCTTTCCTTTCGGCGATCCTACTGCTCCCTACTACCGCAATATCCAAAGAGCACAATTCGGTTGATGAATACTGGGTTGAAATTCACTCTCAGCCGGAAGAGAGTGGAGCAATCGTGGGTATTCGGAAGGATTGGCCTGAGCGCTCACTCGCCCGTCGCACACGCGAAGGCCGCAGCCTCGACTCTCATGACTTACCGCTTTCCGAGGAGGTGATAGAGTCTATTCGTTCTGCAGGGGGAGTCATTCGACAACAGTCAAGATGGCTCCGTTCAGTAAGCATTACGGCGGATGAGAAAGCACTCGCCCAAATAAGGAGGCTTCCGGCGGTCCGATCGATTACTACGGTGGGGAGGATTCAGTCGTCGGGTCGGTCGGCTTTGGAAAGTGAAGGAAGCGAAACTGAGAATCCAGAAACCGGGAGACACTTCCCGGAAGGACACTACGGCTTATCGTGGAGGCAGGCCGAGCAGGCAGGGGCGATCGAAGCGCACCGGCGTGGGTTGTCGGGACGTGGTGTCGTAGTTGGATTCCTCGACACCGGATACCAACTCGACCACCGCGCCTTCGCTGGACTAAACCTCCTGGCGCAGTTTGATTTCATATTCGGCGATGACGATCCATCATACGATCCAGGCACCGATCCACGAGGTCAGGCATCGCATGGGACAGCCTGCCTGTCGGTAGTCGGGGGCTATGATCCGGGGCGGTTAGTCGGTATTGCACCCAACGCGACTTTTGCACTTGCGAAGACCGAGTTCACTGGATCCGAGACTATCGTTGAAGAGGACGACTGGATTGCTGGACTGGAGTGGCTTGAGTGGATCGGTGCGGACGTCGTCTCAAGTTCACTCAACTATCGCGATTGGTATCGAGATGCCGACCTCGACGGGCAGCATTCGCCGGTTTCGCGAGCGGCTCGACGGGCGGTCGAGTTAGGCGTTGTGATCTGCAATAGCGCATCCAATGCCGGGCCGGGAGCAATCACCATCGGGGCTCCGGCGGACGCGGAAGGGATATTGGCAGTGGCGGCGGTCGATTCCAACGGCCAGTTGACGCGGTTTTCATCACGCGGTCCTACTGCCGATGGCCGTATCAAACCCGATGTCGCCGCTATGGGGCGTGCCGTAGTCTGCGTCAGTCCCCTCACTTTTGGTCGCTACTCCCGGTGGAACGGCACCTCACTCGCGACGCCGATAGTGGCCGGCGTTGCCGCACTGGTGCGGGAAGCTCATCCCGATTGGCCGGCATCGAAGGTCGTCGAAGCGATTCGCGAGACGGCCAACCGAGCCGCTCGGCCCGATTATGGCTATGGCTTTGGCATCATCGATGCTGCAGCGGCCGTTGACTATCCTTCCCTGACTGTCATTCCAAAACTTCCCGGTGGCGCTTCACTGTGGGAGATCGACATTTCCATCGTTGGAACCTATGGCCGGTCTCTGCGTCCCAGAACTCAAAGCGGCGGGGTATTCGTCTTTACTAACCTACCTTCAGATTCCTATCGACTTACCCTCAAACGAAGCCAACACACGGTATTCCGAACTGGAGATATCGTCGTCCCGCCTTCGCTTTCGTTGGAAATCGACCTGACTAAACCATAATTGCGTTGGTGATTGGAGTGTGCTGACCGCCAACCTGATGTTAGCACTCCTGACGCTGCTTTGGGGGCTCACCTTTACGGCTACGAAGCAAGCGCTTGCGACGACCGATCCGATGCAATTCCTGGCGCTCCGGTTTGGGCTGGCGCTGCCTCCCATGCTATTAATGTTATACATTAGGAAAAGCAGAGAACACATGGTTTCGCCGCGCTTTGCGGTGGTCGGAGTCATACTATTCCTAGGATTCGCGCTCCAAACAGAGGGCCTGAGATGGACAACAGCATCGCGGAGTGCTTTCTTTACGGGACTGTTGGTTATTCTGACTCCTATGGCAGCATCGCTCTTTCGCACCAGTCGAAGTCACTTGACAACTTGGATCGGTTTGCCGCTTGCTCTTGCCGGTGTAGGATTGTTGGCGTCGCCGTCATTAGGCGGGCTGAATCGGGGAGACATGCTCACAATCGGTTGCGCGGCTGCGTTTTCGCTGCAAATGGTGAGTCTGGAGTGGGCGTCAGGCAAGGAATCGAGCGATCCGTTTGCGCAGACGGCGGTTCAGATCGCGGTTGTGGCTTTGCTGGCTGGTATATGGGCGTTAATCGACGGGGAACCCTTTCGCATCACTCGGGAGGGGTTCCAGGCATTGCTCTATAATGCGATTTTCGGAACCGCCCTGGCTACGTTTCTGCAAACGCGCTGGCAACCGGTCGTTCCGGCTGGTCATGCGGCGCTTGTATTCAGCCTCGAGCCGGTCTTTGCGGCACTTTTTGCGACTCTCTTGTTGGGAGATCGGTGGTCCGGCGGCGCACTCGCGGGAGCGGCTCTCATCCTCAGTGCCATGGTGTTATCAAGCATTGGCCTTAGAATCAGCGGGCCAGGACGACCTTAGCCGCAACACGTCGGTTTCCGCTGGTCAACGAAATCAAGTAGATGCCGGAGGGCAGATTGCCGGCTTCCCAGACCAGCGACCTGCTGCCAGCAGGGGAGTTGCCAGCAAAGATGGATGCCATCCTCCGACCGGTGAGATCATAGGCGGTTAGTTCCACCTGCCCAGCCTGATCGAGCCCAAAGGAGATGCGAACCGAACTATTGAAGGGATTGGGGAAGAGCGACGTCAGGCTGAAAGCAGCAGGTTGTGCTGCTATCTGGGTGATATGAAGCACGGTTATGCCGTCCCGGATCCAGAGCATCTGACCGGATAAGATCTCGAAAAGGGGTTCGACTTCCTGCTCACCATTCCATAGGACGATGCGCAGAGGATCGCCTTCTCGCGGTCCCTCAATATCATCCGCATACGGATCGTTGCCGAATATCGCAAGTCCTGCCCGACCATCCGAGTCAAAAACCCCTCCGGCAACCACCTCGCCATTTTCATTAACAACTCCAGCCTCCCGACCGGCGGTCGCAACGTCAGCCAGCAAAAGCAGGGACATGCTTCCTTCGCCCTGCTCATTGTGCTTGGCGAAGTGGAGCGGCTCTCTAGCCGGCTGAACATTGGGTCGGGCGCGTCCGGCGGTGTTATAGACCAGGCGGGTCGCTTCAGCGGCTTTCATCTGATAGCCGGCTCCCTCCCGCAAATGATCCATATTCGAGTAATCCCACTCCGGCAGATAGAACCGTCCCCGGCCGTCTTTCACACAAAGCAGTTGTTCGGCAATGTCACTGACGGCAATTTCGACCGGCACCGAGGCTCTTGGCAGGTAGGCGACCATATTCCATCCTTCGGCGAGATCGATCGGACGGTTGGGTTCAATCGGTTCACCATTGACAGAAAGGACCGCTTGGGACGACAGATAAAACTGATATCCCTCTGTTACCACCCAACCGGGAATGTTATTGAACCCTTCTGACGGAAGGTAAAACCGGCCTCGTCCGTCCTTGACGCGCACCAAAGACCCGGCTTCGACAAGGGGACGGGTAATGACCTCGATCGAAGCATCAGGCGGCGCCACGTTGAGCGACACGAGGTTCCAACCGGACGAGAGTTGCAGATTGCGGGCGTCGAAGTCACCACCGGCACGGACGGTCAAATCGACGGGAACGACGGTTCGTCCTCCGGACGCATTGTGTTTGAAGTGGAGTTCTCCTTCAAAAAGGACTTCCGGAAGTCCATCTGCGTTCAACGTCAGCGTTAGTGCCGTGTTTGCGCCGGCATCAAGGGAGCCGGAGGTCGGTGCAATTTGCATCCAGTCGCGCCGCTGAGCCAGTTGATAGATGTCGATACGATCACCGCCTTGGCCGGGGATGTTGTTGCAAATTGCGACAAAAGTCCAGTTGTAGATGTCCCAGGTGTTGGAGATTTCGGCGCCGGCGGTGGTGCCGCCCTGGGGGGTATCGAGATAGGTGAGGAATTCCATGCGCCGCTCGTCTGCATCGACCCTGTAAACGGTTTGACGATCGGTGTTGATTTCGCGGCAGAAGACATAGATGGGGCGGCGCGCCGGGTCTTCCGGCCAGTGCGCCAAGCCAAAGATTCGTAAATCGCCGCGTGCAATGGATCGAACCAGGTTCCCGTCTCTATCGACTCCGAAGATATTGCTGGTGATTCCGGCAACCCAGAGCAACTGATGCTCTGCATCCCAAACCAGTGCGGTAATCGGATTGGTCGGGCCGTCGAAGGCGCGCACCAATTCCCCCTCGGTGGTGAATCCGAAGACTCGCCGCTCACCCGAGCCCCAGATCAGTTCGCCGTCCCAGGCGAGATCCTTGTAGCCATAGGTCGAGTTGCCGTGCTGCTCAAATTGTCTCTCCAGCCGCCCGTCTCGATCCAGGACATATATCGTATTGGGGTTGTTTCCGGCTGCACCGCAGACGAAAAAGGAGTCGTTGACAAAGGCGACGCCTTCGATGCGGTCATCTCTTAGAGCGATGCCTACGTTAAGTGACAACCGTGGATCCCAAGTTTCGAGCCCGGCGTTGCCGGGGAGACGCCGTTCGACGTTCCAGACGAGGCTGCCGTTGCCGTTATTTTCAAGGGTGAGGTTGACCTGCCGGGCTTCACCGGAGTGCAAGGTAATGCCGACTTCATTCGGGCGGATGTCAAACGTTGGGTGGAGGAGTTGGAAGTCAACCTCGACGGTGTCGCCTTCGGTAACTTCGATGCCGGTAATCAGCGAATCGCTCCACCCGGTTGCCCGTGCGCGCAGCGAGTAGTTGTTGCCGACCTGGATGTCGTCGATGAAGTAGCGTCCATCCTCACTGGAACGGCCAAGATAGTTGCCGCTGGAGACGATCTCGGCGCCCGGCACCGGTTCGCCCGACTCGGCATCGGTGATAAGACCGGTTACGACGCCCATACGATAGGCACGGGAGGTGGTGAACTTTAAAGCCATCCGGCTGGCGATAGGACGAGCCCCACGGGGGTAGGTGTTCCAATAGGTGTATTCGAGTCCGTAGCCGCCATCGGGATTCTGAATGCCTATGGTGCAGAAGGGGATGTCGTTGTGCGCTCGAGCGTTCTCGTTGGTGGCTTCGAGATACTGGTAGAGGATGATGCCGTCGCCGGTTTCGGTCGGATGACGAGCGGGATTAAAAAGTATGATCTCAAAAGTCTCGCGCGCGCCGGCCCCGCCACCGTCAAGAAGCCGTCGCATCCCCGACCATTCGATGATGAACCGGCCGCCGTTGGCATCGTTGTAGGTGCAGATAGCTGCACCCTGAACGGTGATCAGGTTATCCCACCACACTGGCAGCATCGCGCGAGGTCCAAGCGCCTGGCCGATGTGTTGATTGCGAAAGTCCTGGAACTCGCGCTCGTCACCGAAGGCTGCCCAGCCGTTGGTGCAGACCGTAATGCGATCGTACTGGCGGCCGTAATAGGTGAATTGGAAGGGGAGATTGACCAGAACGCTCTTGTCGTCGTTATCCCCTACGTCAGAGAGGTTCAGGACCGAGCCGTTGAAATTGCGGTTCTGGATGTTGGGATTGATCTCAATCCAACTAAATGTCGGCGTCTGATCCCAGCCTTGGTCGCCGGAATCGAAGCAGAGATACCCATACGAATCGGGACCGATCGGGTCGGTGTCGCCGGGCTGGCCCAGTGTCACCGTAGTTTGCAGCGTGTCACGAAAACCATTGTCGGCGGACAGCAAGAGTCGCAGGTTCGCAACGCTGCCGGGCGGAGTCATCGGATGAGCGCGCAGCCGAAAGATGCTGTCGAAGAGGCCATGAGGCTGCCGGGTTATGAAGGGCTGGTAATAACCCTCGGAGTCAAGCACCATGATCTCGTTGCTGTCGCTCAGCAACCGGGCGTGGATAGGCTCCGTTGGACGGCGGCCGTCGTTGCGCAACCGCAAATCGAGGGTCTTTATCTCACCCGGCAGGAAGCGATCGCCTTCGAAGCGCAAGTCATGAACAGTTAGCCGGGGGCCGACGGCTTCGAGTTGCAACATCGAAGACCACTGAGTCTCACCGACCGCGGTCGTAACCGCGATTCGAACCTCCTCCCCATCGGGAATCGAGGGAGCAAGTGCCAGGATAATAGTCGTTTCGACGGACTGCCCTCCCGCCGGGAGTTGTTCGATGCGCACCGGATCGCCGCGAACTTCAGCCCAAGGTGTAAGCGAACGAGCCGTAAGGATCGCCTCGCCGTTGGGCTGTTGATTGCCGAAGTTGCGCAGTTGCAAGGTTAGTTCGAGCGTTTCTCCGGGATTGGGAACGCCATCGTCATCGCCATTGCTGGCACCCTCGGCGTCGTCGTCAAGCGTGTGGCTGACGACCCCAACATAGACATTCTGCGCGGATACTTCAATCGATGCGAGGAGTGGCTTTACGTTGTGCTTCGTGACCGTTAGCAGCAAGCTCCCGGCCGAGAGCGAGCCGGAGGGAATGTGGAACCAGGCTCGACCATCGGCGTCGGTACTTTGCACCTGCTGGAATAGCGCTTGCTGATCTTTGTAGAGGGCTACCTGGGCGTCTGGTTCGGGGCGACCGCTGACCCGATCGGTCACCCGGACGGAGAAACTGCTTCCTCCAAGTGCAAAAGTGTTAGGATGCACCACATCGACGACTCGCGGCACCGCCGACCAGATTGTCGTGCCGGGATCGCCCATCAGGTTGTTCCAGTCCATGAAGTTCAGGTATTCCTGATCCAGCCCGGCATAAGTGCGCCAAATCTCGAACTTGCCATAGTTCAGGCCCCATCCCATGCACCAGAGTTGATTGAGGTAGATCCCCTTCCAAGTTCCGGCTGCGACGAGGTTATTGAAACGAACATTGGTAGCGCCGGTAGCAGTCCCGACCGCCCCGATGCCGCCGCCTTGGGCGCGAAGAAAGGCCTCGGTGTAACTCTCCGCTGCGACGAACGTCCCGGTGTTGCATGAGATGACAATCACCGCCGGATACTTCCCGGCGCGATTGCGCAGGTCATAGATCACATTCATCGGGAGTTCGTTCATCCGGTTGAAGGCGCGATAGAAGAAGCAGGAGACACCCCACTCGAAGGCGTTGGAGACAAAGGGCTGATTCTGTCCAATTTCACCATCCACCGGCCAAAGCCAGGCCCGGACAGTCGTGAAACCCTGCCCGAGCATTTCCTTGCGCACATACTTTGCGCTCAAGACCTCGCTCAACCCGTTATTGATATGCCCTGCGACGACTGCGCCCTGCCGATACCAGTCGGTATCCTGCATATTGGGATTGCTCTCGTAGGGGATGATCTTCCCAACTATGGTGCGGAGTTGAGCCAGGGTCGTCGCCGAGAGTCGTCCGATAGAGATGTCGGGAAGCGGATCGTTACCTTCTTGAAGGGTGTAGAGATAGTCGCCGGTCTGGTTCGAAGCCGGGACGATGAGTGCGGAACCGGCGGTCGCCTCACCAACCAGGCAGACGAATTCGACTGGATCGTCGCTTTGATAGGCATCCCGGATTGCGGTCATCACTACGTTCATCGCAGTGTTGTTTTGCACCGCTGCGACGGCAACTCGATGCCCTTGACGGCGGCGCCACTCGAGGAGCGGAGCTATTTCGGCATCGATTCCATTCACCTGGGGGATGACATAGAGGTAAGAGCCGCCGAGGTAATCGTCGCGTCGAGGCGGCGGTGGATTTAGGACAATGCCATCAAGCATCTGCTGAACGGACCGGGAAGGTTTGGGGCGAGGATCTATGACCGGGTTAACCGGCTCACCATCAAAGCGGACTGAGATACGGATTCGGTCATTAATGCGGGTCTCACCGGTGCGGGGATTCACTTGCAGCGGGTAGAAGCGCAGCGAAACGAGACGATGACCGCGCAAGATAGCAGGTTCGGATAGTTCCACCGGTTCCGGCGGCCAGTAGCCGTCTATCTGCCGATAGTCGAGAGCCGCAGGAATAGTCTCGAACCCGCCGCCCGGGAGTTCACGCGGAGCAATCACCGGACTAAAGGCTCGCACCGACGACCCAACCTCTTCGATAATCAGTCTCAAGCCTGCGTCTGGCGGAACAAGCAAGGTGCGGGAGACTACGGGCAAGTCGGGGTAACCCGGGATGCCAATGGTCGGCTCGCCTTCAATCGTCGCAAGGTCAAAGGTCGATCCGTCCTGCACAACCTGCTCGACTTGCAAGCCATCGAGTTGGACAGCAAGGTCGATGGCACCGACTCGTTCGAGAACCTCAAGTCGAACTGGCGACACCGATTCAACGGCAATCGCACCGATTGGAAGTGTCAGCGCAGTTAGCAACAACGCCAACCGGCATGGACTGAGAGAAGTAGTCATAGGGTCACCCGGAATCGCCTCACAAAGTTGCTGTTCAAGACAGGATGGATCGGGTTACTTTACAAGAACGACTTTAGCCGATCGGACAGTAGCGCCAGCCGTCAACCTGAGCATATAGAGACCGGCTGGCAACGTACCGGCTTCAAAGCCTACTACATACTGTCCGGCATCGAGGGGTCCGGAAAGAAGCGAAGCGGCCTCCCGGCCCGTTAGGTCATAAAGCGTAAGTTGCGCATCAACATCAACGGGCAGGTCGAACGCGATGCGGAGAGTGCTGTTGAAAGGATTGGGTTGTGGTGGGTGGAGCCATACCTGTACCGGAAGGGCTGGTGATGGTGTCAACTCCACGACCGCAAAGCCATCGGTCCGGTAGCGGCTATCACCAGTCGTCCAGTGGGCAATGGCAACTTGTTCGCTATGTCCATCCCAAATTCTGAAGGTGATTGCCTCGCCTTCCAGCGCGCCATCGACGGGATCGGTTGATACGTCGTCGCCCCATACAGCCAGTCCCCAAGGGCTTTCTTCTTCAAGGCGAGTGCTGCCCACCAGATTTCCTGAAGAGGTATAGGCGCCAATTTCCAGTGGACTGTGAAGTCTATTTTCACCTGAGGCAACTTTGCCCCAACGCAGGATGACACTCATATTCTGACCGGTTGGAGCAATATCGGCAAAGTGCACGTTCATAAGACTCGACGATCGACCGACTGGACTGGCTTGACGCGGTGCTCCCTCGGGAATGTTCCATACGAAGTCCACTGCTTCGTCGAGTTTCACCTGGTAGCCAAGCCCCCGGCGCAGGGGGTGCATGTTGCTGAAGTTGATACGGGGGACATAAAAGCGCCCCCCGCCATCCTTGGCGATGTTGAGGACGTTCCTTATGTTGGCGAAGGCGGTGCGGGCGTCGAGTTCACGGTCCGGAAAATAGGCTGTGTAACTCCAGCCAAGACGCAGCGGGATAACCGTCACCGGGTCGGCCAATCCGCCTCTGATGAAGAGTGAGTCGTTGCGCACCATTTTGACTTGATAGCCGTAACGATAGTCCCATGGCAGCATATTGCTGAAGTTCTGCAAGACGGCATAGAAGCGACCGGTATGGTCCTTGACAATGATAATGGATCCGCGCTCTACAAGAGGCTGGAAGATTGCACGAACATCGCGGTTCTCAGGCATTGCCGGGCTTGACATGAGATTCCAATTAGCATTCAAGCCGATCCAATGCCCTTCCGGTTCCTCACCTCCACCCTGCTGCGACGCGGCAAGATTGAGAACTGATATGCCGTTGTCCTGATAGTCTTGATCGCCCTGGACAAATTCGGCTTCGGCATCAAGTTCCTCATTGGCTGCGATGTCATAGAACTTGAAGTGAAAGCCTTCGTCTTCGCGGAAGCCGTCGATTGCTTCCGTCTGGTCGTTATCGCCCCAGGCAGCGAGGCCGATCCGCTCGCCGAGGTAGAGTTCAGCACCACAACATAGGCCTTCCGGAGTAAAAACGGCAACCTCGCTACCGAAGGTGAGGTCTTCTCCATCAACTGCAGCGGTGAGAACCAGGAGCGAGTGATTGACGCCGGTGTTGTCGGTGAACTGGAAATGGGCCGGCGGACGACTTCCGATGGCGGTTAAGGATATGCTGAAAGTCGCAGAATCGGGATCGTTGCTTTCGATCACCAGAATAGCGTGATGCTCCCCGAATCCAAGCGGCTGAAAGACCGCCTCAATTACTGACGAATCGCCTTCACCAACTGCAAAGGCGCCGTTGAAGTTGGTACGAAACCAGCCGGTAGTGTCTCCGGTGATGGCGATTCGGGTTACATTAAGGTCCGCCTCGCCGAGATTGAACAGGTTTAAAGGGATCGAAGCCTCCTGCCTGAGCGGGACCTCGCCGAAGTCTCCCAATAGCGGCACAACCTCCAATCGAGGCAGACGCGGAAAACCGGTGCCAAGCACCGGCACATCCAGGACACCGTTGTTGGGGTCGTTACTGGTTATGCGAAGGGCGGCTTCAAAATCGCCGACTTCCGTAGGTTCGAAGCGAATCTGGACATCGACGGCATCGCCGATAAAAAGTTCGGCTGGCTCGTCACCGGCGAGGATAATGAAAGGCCCGTCGTCGGGCACCAGGGCTATTTCTGAAATGCGCAAAGCGGCCTGACCAATGTTGGCAATCTGAAGTCCACTCTCGGCGAAGTGTCCCAACGTAACATCTCCAAACGCAACCTGCTCGGGGCCGACTCGCAAGATAGGGATGTGTATGTAGCCGAAAGCGCCCAAATCGGTGCGGCTCTCGTCGATATCTTCAGGTGAATCGGGATCGCCGCGATCGATGCAGGGACTCTGATCGCTCAACCGGTAGTCGCCATTGTTGCGATCGGCGAATCTGGGGTCCTCGGCGAAGTTGCCATCGCCACCGTGACCACCCTCAATGTCGGTGTAGTTGACATCAACGGGCGGATTGTTCTGCACCGCTGCCGGGCTGTTGAAATAGAGAATGCTGTTGTGGACTTCGATCGTCGAGTTGTTGGCAGCATAAACGGCACCGCCGACGTCTTGTGCGACGTTCGAAGCAACGGTGACCCACTCGAGCCGGGGCGACGAGTTTTGGGTCGCGTAGAGTC
>Ga0194120_10004818_pt1 | contig 20373 bp, 13 predicted proteins | sample TA2MahCa65mmetaG_FD_148642 | JGI IMG/M metagenome (GOLD analysis project Ga0194120, IMG submission 148642) | Freshwater microbial communities from Lake Tanganyika, Tanzania - TA2015019 Mahale Deep Cast 65m | ecosystem: Environmental > Aquatic > Freshwater > Lake | place: Tanzania: Lake... | reverse complement strand
GGCGGCTACGGCGGCGGCGGCGGCGGCTACGGCGGCGGCGGCGGCCGGCCGCAGCGCGAAATGTTCGACGTCACCTGCAGCGCCTGCGGCGCGCCCACCCAGGTGCCGTTCCGGCCCACCGGCACCAAGCCGGTCTACTGCCGGGACTGCTTCCGCCGGGCGTAAGACGGCACTTCGGCCGCCTGCTTCGGCAGCCGGCCGAAAGCGTCGAGCCTGGGCGGCTAGGCCGGCTGCCTGCATCGCCAGCCGGCCGCTGATCGCCGTGCCTAGGTCAGCGCGGTTACTTGTCGGAGGCTAGCGAGGCGATCGTCGTCCGCATCTGGATGGCGAACGCCTCGTTCCCTGCTTTCTCGGCCAGGTCGCACGCCTCCTGGAACGCCATCGTCGCGAGCGCCCGGTCGCCGGCCTTCACGTAGGCCCGCCCCCGGGTGGAGTGGATCTCGGGCAAGAACTCGCGCAGGCCGGCCCGGACCGCCAGGCTCAGGCAGCGTTCCAGCAGGCGCAGGGCCTCCGCGGGGTTGCCACGGGCCAGGTAGAGGTCGGCGAGGTTGGCGGTCGTGGTCACGCGTTCCGAGGCGTACCCGAGTTGCTCGGCGAGGGCCTGCGCCTCGAGGAGCCGCGATTCTGCCTCCTGCAGGCGGCCTTCCTTGATGTAGACGTCGGCCAGGTTGTTGAGCACCATCGCGGCGCCCGGCTGGTTGCCCAGCCGGCAGAACATGGCCAGCGCCTCCCCGAGGTTGCGTTCGGCCGCGGCGAAGTCGCCCTCGGCCGTCGCGAGGATGCCCGTGTTGTTCAGGCTGTTGGCCAGTCCTTCCAGGTCGCCCGCCTTCTCCCGGATCTCGAGCGCCTTCTGGTGCTCCAGGCGGGCTCGCGGAATGTCGCCCAGGCGGCGGTAGCAGATGCCCAGAATGCCGTGGGCGAGCGCCTCTTCGGCCGGCGTGGCGGCGGGCCCCAGCAGCATCTGGGCGTTCTCCACCGTCACGATCGCCTCGGCGAGCTTGCCCATGCGGCGCTGGGTGTCGCCGAGCGCCAGCATCGAGCGTCCGGCCTCCAGGCCATCGCCCCCGCTGCGCTTGCAGGCATGCTCGATGGCCTCCAGCGAGGCGAGCATGTTTCCCTGGCGCTCGAGGGCCAGGCCGCGCGTGCGCAGCGCTTCGGGGGATAGCGGCCCTTCCGCGGCGAGGACCTCCAGGGTGGCGAGCGCCGCGTCGAACTGCCCGACCTGGATCTGGGCCTGCGCCAGGCGCAACCGGGCGTGCCATGGGGGCAACAGCGTGCTGTCCCACACCTCGACCTTTGAGGCCCACCCGAGGGCCTCCGCGTACCAGCGGCAGGCGTCGGTGGCGAGCGCCGTGTCGCGAGCGCGCTCGGCCAGCAGGCAGGAGTAGGCGTACGCGCGCACCGCGTCGCCGGCTTCCCCGAAATGGTGGGCGAGTTCGCCGGCAAATCGGCTGGCGAGCGGCCCGGCGAGCGGCCCGGCGAGCGTCTCGAGCGCCTCGCCGATTTCCAGGTGCAGCGCCTTGCGGCGATCCTCGCCGATGCCCGCGTAGGTCACCGACTGGAGGGTCCCCGCCAGCGATGGGCGGCTGGAATCCAGCAGGCGCAAGCGAACCAGCTCGTTCAACCCCTCGGAGATGGCCCGCCCCAGATCGGTCCCCTCGAGTTGCGCGTCGAAGCGGGCGCCCGCGACGGCGGCGAGTTGCAGCTTGGCCCGCAACTCGCCGGGGAGGGTCTCCAGGCGCCTGGAGATCGCCGCCGAGACGCTCGCGGGCAGGTCGATCTCCCCGGTGGCGGCCACGTCCCAGCCGTCGGGAGATCGCACCAGCACCTCGGAGGCGATCAGCGCCTCGAGAGTCTCCACCAGGTACGCCGGGTGGCCCGCGGCGCGATCCAGCACCTGCTTGACGAGCTTGCGCAACTCCGGCGGCCAGGCCGCCGGCCGCATCCCGAGGCGCCGCCCGGCGAGATCCAGCGAGTCGGGCATCCCCAGCGGCCCCAGCGGCAGCGTCACGGCTTCGAAGCTGCCGCCGCCCACCGCCTTGACCGACCCGAGACCGGTGAGCGGTGGCGCCAGACCTTCCGGATACGCGGTCGCCACGAGGAACACGCGCTGCGGCCCGGTGGCCAGCGCCAGCCGGCGGACGTAGGCAGCGACCCAGGCCGCGGTGCCGTGGTCGGCCCAGTGAAGGTCCTCGAACGTGACGAGGAGGGGGCGCTCCCGGGCGGAGCTCTCGAAGAGATCCCCGACCGCCGCGAGGGAGGCGTGAAAGAGGGCGTCGGGATTGAGGCGGAGTTGCGCCGTCTGCGGCGTGTCCACCCGCAACACGTGGCCGACCAGGCCGGCCATGGCCCCGAGATGCGGGAACCGCTTCCCCAGGTCGGCCAGGGCGGCCTGCAACTGGGACGGCGAGGCGTCCTGCTCGCAGTCGAGCAGTTGCAGCACCAGGTCGGCCAGGGGCCCGAACGCGGCGCCCTGCACCGGGACGCAGCGGCAATGGAGCACCTGGCCGCGGCCCTCGGCTTCGGTCAGGAAGGCCCGCACCAGGGATGTCCGGCCCATTCCGGCCTCGCCGAGCACGAGCCCCAGGCCGGGCGAACCGGCGATCGCCCGCGCCCAGCCGGCTTGCAGCTTCTCGCGCTCGGCATTGCGGCCGACGAGGCTCAAATCGGCGAAGTACGTGGCGTCCAACGAAGGGATTCTACCCCGCCACGGGCGCGCGGATGCCGCCGTCGGGGGAGGATTGGCTCCTGCGAGGTATGTTCATGGTGGCCGGATTCCGCTGACCGATGGATCGTTGGCACAAACTTGTCCGAGCGCTGCGCCTGGATGGCCGCAGGCGTATCGTCGTGTCATTCTCGGAGGTCGAGAGAATCCTGGGCCACCCGCTGCCAGATGGCTTCAAGACCGGGCGTCGGGCGGGGTGGAAGAGCAGGCGCGACTTCCCGCGAGAAGGCGGATACCGGCCCAGCTTTCGGGGAGTCGGGGACCGGGAGATCGCCTTCGTCAAGACCGGCGGCGGGCCTGGCCGCGCGACGATCTGGGAAGGGCTCGTGGCTTGGCTTGCCGGCCACAAGGGTGAGGACGTCGTCGTGAGCTTCGCTGAGATCGAGGAGTTGACAGGCCTTCCCCTCGAAGGCAAGGGCGACGTCGTTCGATTCCGCGCCCGGTGGTACGGTGCCGACAAGCCCTGGACCAAGCTCGGGTATCGAGTTTCCTGGGAGGGGACTCCACCAGGGCAAGTGCGCTTCACTCGGAGCCCCAGCCGGTCAGCCGAGCCGCCGATCGGGCAGGGGGCGGACCCGAAACCGGCGCCGTCCGGCGATTGGGACGGGTTGTTGCGCTTTCTCCAGGAGCGGACGGACGACGAACTGGTCCTGAGTTTCGGCGAGGTGGCGACGCTACGTGGAAAACCCCTTCCTCCATATGCGCTCTGGCGCCGGAGCTCCTGGTCGAAGGCCGGCAAGCACTGGGAGCCGCTGGGCTGGTATGCAAGCTTCCGGGACGTGCCCGCCGGACACGTCCGATTCTGCCGGGCGGCCGCTCGCGAGAGGGATCGCCGCGGGCAGCGCTTGCGGGATGACGACAAGCGCAGTGCTCGACCGAACATGTGGGATCCGTTGCTGGCCTATCTGGCGGCGCGAAAGGATCGCGTGACCCTCACGGCACGCCGCATCGAGGGCATCATCGGGCAGAGCCTTCCCCCGCGGGCATTTCATGGCCCGGAGTACTGGCGAAAGGAGCGGCCCTGGTCCAAGAAGGGCTGGAAGGCGCTTTGCAGCGTGTCCGAACCGGGGATCGTGACGTTCTACAGGACGATCGAGGCCGGCGGAAAGGGGCGGCCTCGCAGGGAGAACCCCTGGTCTGGCCTGCTCGAACGCCTTGCCGGCTCCAGGAGCCCGGTCGTCTTGACGTTCGCCGAGATAGAGGCTTTGGTTGGCCGTCCGCTCGGCCCCGGGGCGCACTCGAGCAAGGGCTTCTGGACGAACGCCGGGCGCCCCTGGATCGCGCGCGGGTGGCGCGCGTCCCGCGACCGGACCGCGCCAGGGTCCATCCGTTTCGTGCGGACGGCCACCCTGGCCGCCAGGCCGAAGGACTGGGGCCTGCTGATCGCTGCACTCGGGCAGGCTGGCGCCACCAGGGTGGTTCTGAGTTTCGAACAGATCGAGGCGATCGTTTCCGGCCGGCTGCCCCCGGGTGCCCTTCGCGGCAAGAGCTACTGGCAGTGCCATGCCCGGCCCTGGTATCGGGCCGGTTTCCAGGCGAGCTTCTCCGAGGTGCCGGCAGGCTACGTCGCCTTCGAGCCGCTCCAGCCACGGCGCAAGGCAGTGCGCCAGCCGGCCCGCAAGAAGTTCAACCTGGCTGGGCGGAAGGCATCGTTGCTGGTCAGAAGGGGCCGACGCAAGCCCGACATGCCGTTGGCGACGCCAGGCTCGCGGACAGAAGCGAAGCCGGCCGTCTCGGCAGTGATCGTGCAGGGCACCGGAAGCACTCCCCTGCGCATGACGCGCGCGCGGCGATTCTTCGACTCACCGGAGTTCCACGCCAGGTGCGGGATTGCCGAGGCCTGCGGCGCGCCCTGGCTCATCCTCGACGCGATCGGCGGACTGGTGGGCCCCGACGAGTTCCTTTCTCCGCGCTCGCAGAGTCGACCGGATCTGTGGGCTTCCCGCCTCGGAACTTGGCGCGTCAAGCTGATCCAGCGGCTGACCAGGGAGGTTGGCGATCTGGCGGGCAAGACCATCGCCGTGCTCGCGAGCGCCGAGGTCGCGCAGGTGATTGCCGACCTCTTGCTGCATCGGGGTGCCACCGCCGTGGGCACCGGGGCCCTCCTTCCCTGAGCGCCGAACGCAAGTTCCTGCAGGGGGAAGTCCGCGACGGGTTCAAGCGCGCCGGGTCGAGGCATCGCTCGTTGCCTCGGCCCCGCGTGGCGCGGCGGCGGCGCGGGCGCACGACTTAACCGAAACTCCTCGGTCAGCTTTACCGGGCGTTTACCGACTGGCCGGCGGCCCGGGCGATAGGAGTCCCAGAGCAGGGCGCTCCCCGCAGCCCGGTCGAGGATGCAGGGAGATGCCGCCATGGCCTTGAACGCCGAAAGCCGATCGATGTCGCGGGTCGCGACCGCGGGCCGGGACAATCAAGGCCCGCGCGGCGCGGTCGCTTCGCCGGATTCCCCGGTCGGCCGGCCGGCCGGAGCCATGCGACCTGCCCCGGCGTCCGGTGCCGGGCCCTCCGCCGGCGGGGCGCCCGGCGATTCCTGGGCGGCGTCGGCCGGTGCGTCCAGCGCCGTCTGGGCGGGCGGTCCGACCTGGCAGGCGCCCCAGGCGGCGCCGGCGCAGCGGACCATGCCCGAGTTGCTGCGGCAGTTGCGGGACCTGGTCGCGCAGTTGCCGCCGGCCGGCGCGCCTCCCGCGGCGCCACGGCCGGCCCAGCCACAGCGTCCGTACCTGCCGCCGCCGGCATACGGCAACCTGCGGCCGGCGACCGGCCTGCCCGCCGAAGTGCAGTTGGTCGTGGATCATACCAACCGCGAGCGCGCCCGCCACGGCCTGCGCCCGCTGGTGGCGTCGCCCGCGCTGAGCACGGTGGCCGCCGCCCGCAGCGCCGACATGGTGCGCCGCGGCTACTTCGACCACACCGATCCCGACGGCCGCAGCCCGTTCTGGCACGTCTCCCGGGCGGGGATCAACTATTCGCGGGCCGCCGAGAACATCGCCTACGGCCAGCGGGACGCCGCCGCCGTGGTGGACGCCTGGATGCGGAGCCCGGGCCACCGAGCCAACATCCTGAACCCGAGCCTGGGGACCATCGGCGTCGGCCTGGCCCGCGACGGCCGCGGCACCCCGTACTGGACGCAGCTGTTCACGAACTGATCGCGCAGGACGGATGGCCTCTCGCCGTTGGCCGCGGGCACGGAGGCCCGCGCCACCCATTCCGCGAGTGGGGCCGGCCTAAGCCGTCTTCGGCCTGATTCGAGTCGAGTGGGGCCGGCCTCCGTGCCGGCCGGCAGAGACGCCGGCTCCACCCGAAGTACCAGGTCTACCTCGAATCGGCCTAAGGCGCAGGAGTCGGAGTCGGGTCCTTGTCGAGGTACCCCACGACCACGTAGGTACTCAGGATCGCGGCGCTGTCGGTGGCGGTGTCGATCAGCGTCTTCGCCTCCTCGGTCACCTTGGCCGCCTCGACCTTCCCGGCCGACGCGTCCACCGCCGCCACGGCGTCGGTCGGCGCCGCCTCTTCCCGGGAAATGGCGCGCAGGATGTTGTTGCCCGCCGCCACGACGTTGGCCAGCTTGCTGCCGGTGGTGGACGCCAGCTTGTGGCTCGCCTGCGCCAGCGCCACCGAGCCGCTCACCACCTTGTCTAGCACCTTCTCGAACTCCAGCGCCGGTTCGCCCAGGCTCTTGCCGGCGTCGATCTTGCTCGCCGCCTCCTTGACCGCGGCGCCGTCGAGGGTGGCGACCATGGCGGCTAGCTGCTCGGTCTTGACCCCGCGGAAGCCCGTGTCCACCTTCAACTCGGCCCGCACGCCGGAGGCGAGCGCGGCGGTGAAGACCACGAGGGTCGAGGCCGGCGTCACGTCCACCGTCTGCCTGGCGACTCCGGGCGAGGCGAGCGGCAGGGGCGCGGCCAGGAAGGCCGAGACGGTCGCGCCGGAGACCTCGGTAGCCTGGACGATCCAGCCGCGCCTGGCCGGCGGTTCGGAGAGCTCGAACCGGTACCGTCCCTGGGCGTCGGCCTTTCCTCGCCGGAACAGCTCGCCGCTGGCCGGATCGACGACTTCCACGACGATTCGCGCGGCCGTCGCCTGGGCGCGGTAAGTCGCTCCGTCCGCCAGGGCGGTCACGGGCGTGGCTCCGGAGAGCGCCTCGACGGGCGACACGCGCAGCCCGGCGCTTACCTCGGTGACCCGCGCCAGCGGGGCCCTCACGGTCAAGGGGTTGCCGTTGGAGAGGGCGGCCGCGTTGTCCGAGACCAGGCCGCCGGCGTTGTTGGACACCAGGCCGCTCGCATTGTTTGCGACCAGGCCCACGCGGACGCTGCCTTCGAGGACGTAGGGCGCCGGGGTCGTGGCGACGCCATTGACGCCGCTCGCGCCCTGCAAGGCCAGGGGCGCCTCGGCCTGCGGCGCCGCGGCGAACCAGGCGCAGCCCCCGATCGCCAGGACGGCAGCGCCCGGCCATGCGCTACGTAAGTACTCGCGCACAACACCCCCCCGTTGGTCGACGGTTACTTCATACCCGCGTGGCGGGATCCCGGAGGGCCTCGTCGGCCGCCTCCAGGCGCCGGCCCACGATGCGGGCGCTCTCGCCCCAGCCCAGGCGGCGCCGCACGGCTCCGCCGAGATCGTCGAGCAGGGTGTAGAACACGGGCACGACCACCAGGGTCAGGGCCGTCGAAGTGATCAGGCCCCCGATCACGACGATCGCCATCGGGTAGCGGAACTCCGAGCCCGCGCCGACGCGGAACGCCATCGGCAGCATGCCCATCACCATGGCGGCGGTGGTCATCAGGATGGGCCGCAACCGGATGGGCCCGGCGTGCAACAGCGCTTCCAGGCGGTCCATGCCTCGCTGGCGGAGCGTGAGCGTGAAGTCCACGATCAGGATGGCGTTCTTGGTCACGATGCCCATCAGCATGATCAGGCCGATCATGGCCATCATCCCGAGTTCGGTGCGGGTCCCGAAGAGCGCCAGGAAGGCGCCGATGACCGACAGCGGCATGCTGAGCATGATCGTGAATGGGTGGATGAAGCTCTCGAACTGCACGGCCAGGATCAGATAGATGAACAGGATGGCCAGGGCCAGCGCCGTGATGAGGCCGGTGAAGACCTCCCGCATGTCCTCGGCCTGGCCGCCGAAGTCCATTTGCACGTCGGGCGGCAGGTCGAGTTTCCCCGCGAGGCTTTCGGCGAGCTTGGTCGCCTCGCCCAGCGCCACTCCCGGGCGCGTGTTGGCGACCACGTTGACGACCCGTTGCCGGTTCTTGCGGGTGATCTGCGAGTAGCCGGTCGAGGTGCGCAACTCGGTCACCGCGCCGATTGCCACGCTCCCGCGGCCGGGCACGGGGATCGTCAGCGCCGCCAGGCGCTCCAGGTCCCCCTTGACGCCCGGATCGGCCATGACCCGCACGTCGTAGTCGTATTCGCCCTCGGTGTACGTGGTGGTCGTGTCGCCCAGGGTGGCCAGGCGCAGCGTCTGGGCGACGCCGGCCGGCGATACGCCCAGCTCTGCGGCGCGTTGCCGGTCGAGGATGAGCTGCATCTCCGGCCTCGCCTGGGCGAGCGACGAGTCGATGTCGATGAACTCGCGGTGCCGCTTGAGCATCGCCATCAGCCGCTGGGAGTAGGTCGCGAGCTTCCCGAGATCGTCCGAGCGCATCTCGACGTTGACCGGGTAGTTCTGGTCGCCCTGCGCGACGATGCCGATGACGCGGATCTGCGTGCGCATCCCCGGCAGCGACTGGGCCTGGTCGCGGATCAGTTGCGCCACCTCGACGTCGCTCAGCTTGCGGGACTCTCTCGGAGTGAGCGTGGCGTAGAGGTCCGCGGCGCTGTCCCGGTCGCCGATGAAGGTGAAGACGTGCGCCACCTCGGGGCGCTTGCGCGCGAGGGCTTCGACCTGTCCGGCCGCGGCCTTGATGGCGCCCATGGACGCGCCCTTGGGCAGCTTGACGACCAGGGCGAACTCCTCGCTGTCGGCCTGCGTCATGAAGCCCTTGGGGATGAAAGGCACCAGGCCGATGCCCAGGCCGAAGGCCACGACCGCCATTGCCACGACGAGGCCCCGGTGGGACAGTGCCCAGGCGAGGAGCCGACGATAGTGAGGGGCCAACCAGTAGCCCGTCGTCTCCGCATCCTCGCCATCCTCGGTGCCCTCCGGCGTGCTTTGCACGCGGACCCTCAGCATCCTGGCCGCCAGCATCGGCGTGACGGTGCGGGCGATGAGCAGCGAGACGAGCACCGCGCAGGCCACCGTGAGGCCGAACTCCTTGAAGAACTTGCCGACCATGCCCGTCATGAAGCCCACCGGGACGAACACGGCGACGATCGTGAGCGTCGTGGCCGTCACGGCCTGCTGAATCTCGCGGGTGGCGTCGATGGCGGCGCGGATGGGGTGCTTGCCGCGTTCCATGTGCCGGTAGATGTTCTCCAGGTCGACGACCGCGTCGTCCACGAGGATGCCGATGACCATCGACAGCGCGAGGTTCGTGAGCAGGTTGAACGAAAAGCCCGCCACGTGCATGAAGTAGAAGGTGCCCACGACCGAGAGGGGGATCGCCAGGCCGCCGATGAACGTCGCCGCCTTGCTGCGCAGGAAGAGGAACAGCACCGCCACCGCCAGCAGGCCGCCGACGGTCATGTGCTCCCAGACGCTGAGGTTCGACTCCTTGGTGAACTCGGACGCGTCGGTGGCCTTCACGACCTTCACGCCCGGCGGCAAGCCGGCTTCGAGGGTCTTCATCCGCTGGGCGACACTCTCGCCGACCTTCACGGCGTTGGCGCCGTTCTGCTTGATCACGCCGAACATGACCGCGTCCACGCCGTCGGCCACCGCCGCGGTGGTCGGGTCCTTCGTGGTATCCACGACGCGGCCCAGGTCCCGAACCTGCACGGTGCCGCCACCGGGCGTCGGGATCTGCAGGCGCGACAATTCGTCCAGGCTGCGGAACTTGCCCATGGCCCGCAGCGAGAGATCCCTGTCGCCCTCCGCGTAGCGGCCCGCGGGCAGGTTGTAATTCTCCTGATTCAGCGCCCCGAAGACGCCCAGGAGCGAGACCTTGTGGCTCGCGAGCCGCTCGGGGTCGAGTTGCAGCTGGATTTCCCGCTTGCGGTCGCCGAAGACCTCGATCAGCGCCACGCCGTCGATGCTCTCCAGGCGCGGCTTGATCACCTGGAGCAGCAGGGTCGTGAGCTTTCGCGGTTCGGCCCCCTGGAGGGCGTAGTTGATGATGGGCTCGGCCGAGGGATCGAAGATGCGGAAGCTCGGGTCCTTGACGTCGCGCGGCAGGCGGTAGCGGATGGCGGCCACCTTGTCGCGGCAGTCGGCCGCGGCGAGCTTCGCGCTGGTCTCGATCGTGAACCGGGCGATGGTCCACGACAGGCCTTCGAAGGACATGCTGCGCAGGCTCTCGAGGCCGGCGGCGCTGGCCACCGCCTCCTCTATCTGCTTGGTGACCAGGGCCTCGACTTCCTGCGGCGCGGCGCCGGGATACTCGACGTGGATGAGGACCACCGGGAACTCGACGTTGGGGAACAGGTCCATCGAGAGCTTGCTGCCGCCGAAGATGCCGAGCGTCATCAGCAGCATGACGAGCATCGTCGTCAGCACCGGCCGCCGGATGAACGGCGCCGAGAAGTTGAAGCCTCCGGGCTCGGTCATGACTTGATCGGATCCCCGTCCTTGAGGAACTCGGCGCCGCGGTGGATGACGGGCGCGCCGGCTTGGAGGCCCGAGCGGATCTCGACCTTGTCGCCCATGCGCGCCCCGACCGAAATCGGCACGCGGCGGGCCTTGCCGCCCTCGGCCAGGAAGAGCACGTATTGCTCGCCTTCCGCCTGCACGGCGCTGGCCGGCACCACCAGGCCCTGGCGGGCCGCGGGGAGCAGCCGGACGCTCACGGACATCCCGAACTTCAGATCGCCTGCATCAGGCCCCAGCAGGATCTTGGCCGAGACGGTGCGGGTCTGCAGATCTATGGCGGGGCTCGTCTCGATGAGCGTCCCGCCGTAGACGCGGCCGGGGTAAGCCACGCTGGAGATCCGGGCGCGCATGCCTCTGGCGAGTTCGGCCAGGTCGCGCTCTGCCACCCCGGCCCGCACCAGGCGGCGCCTGGCGTTGGCCAGCACCAGCAGCGGCTGCGCGGGCGAGGCCATGCCGCCCACGTCCACCAGGCGCTGGGTGACGATACCCGCCACGGGAGCCGTGAGGCGGGCATTGCCAAGCTGGGACTGCAGGAGGTTGACCCCCGCCTGCGCCTGGGCGACCTGCGCCTGCGCCTGCTCGACCTGCGCCTGTGCGACCTTGCTGGCGGCCGCGGCCTGCTCGTGCTGGTGAGCGTTGGCGGCGCCGGCCTCGAATTGCTCCTTGACGCGGCGGTAGGTGTCCTGAGAGTTGGCGCGATTGGTGCGGGCCAGCTCCAGGCCCGCCTTCGCGGTCTGCACGGCCGCTCGCGCCTGCTCCAGTTGCCAGCCCAGCTCGGGCACGTCGACGCGGGCGATCTCCTGGCCGGCCTTGACGGTCGCCCACTCCTCGACGATCCACAGCAGGCGGCCGGTGACTTTCGGCAGGATGCGGATCTCGGCGTCGGGCACCACCAGGCCGCTCACTTCCACCGGCACCTGCACCGGCCCCGGTTGCGCCTTGACCACCGACACGGCCACCGGATCGGCCGGGGCCGCCTCCTTGCGATTGCTCTCCTTGTGACTGCAGGCGGCCAGCAGGAGCAGCGCGACGAGCCACGCGCGGGCAACGGTCATGGTTGGTCTCCCAGCGTCAATCCGAGGTCCGAGAGCGGGACGCCCAGCGCCGCCGCGAGCCGCACCTCGGCGAGTTCGACCTCGTAGCGAGCGTCGATCAGGTCGCTCTCGGCCCGCACCACCGCCTGCTGGGCGTCGCTGACGTCGAACATGGTGCCGACTCCCGTCTGGTGGCGGATCTCGGCCAGACGCAGCGCCTCCCGGGCGCTCTCCAGGCCCTCGCCGGCCAGCTTCACGCGTTCGCGCGCGTCGGTCCGATCCAGGAGGGCCCGCCTTGTGTCGGCCTCGACGCTCCGGGCCAGGCCTTCGCGGGTGGCCTCGTCGGCGGCGAGTTCGGCCCGCGCCTGCGCCACCTTGGCCCGGACCTTGCCGGCGTCGAAGAGCGGCCAATTGGCCTGCACGCCCAGCGCGTCGTACCGGGACCCGCCCCCGCCCTGCCACGAGAGCATGCCGAAGGCGCCGGCCGTCGGCCAGGCCGAGCGCTCCTGGATGGTGATCTGCTCGCGATCCATGGCGATCTTGAGATCCAGTTGCTCGGCCTCGGGCCGGCGCGCCACGGCCCGCTCCAGGTCGCGCTCGAGGTCGGCGTCCACTTTGGGCAAGACGACCGGCTCCAGGGGCGCGGCGGCTTCCTCGCCCAACAGGGCCCCGAGCATGACGCGGGCGCGGCGGGCCCCGTTGGCCGCTGCGGCCTGCTGGACCCTGAACGCGGAGAGACCGGTCCTGGCTTGCAGCACGTCCAGGCGCATCCCCGCGCCGGTCTTCTCCCGGATCTCGGCGCGCTCGAGCTGGCGCCGCGCCTGGTCCACCGCCCGGGCGGCCAGGTCGGCAAGAGCCTCGGCCCGCAGCACCTGCAAGTACGCGGTTGCCGTCTCGATGGCCGTGCGGCGCACGGCGGCGGCCACTTCCGAGCGGCCGGCCAGTTCGGCCAGATCGGCCAGGCGCAGGCCGGATTGCGTGCGCATGCCGTCGAACAGCACCTGCGTGATCTGGGCCTGGGCCTGCACCTGGTGGAACGGCTGGCCGCCTCCGGCGGCACCGGCGGCCGCAATGCCGCCGTCGAATCCTCCGAGACCGCCCATGGCGCCGTCGATGGACGTTCCCCCGAGGCCCCCAAGCCCGCCCAGGCCCCCGAACCCGCCGAGGCCGCCTCCGCCGAGGCCGCTCGTGCCCATGCCGCCGCTGCCGCCGAGCAGATCGAAGCGCATGAGCGAACTGGATAGCGCGATTTGCGGGTACACGCCCGCCCAGACCTCGTTGGTTCGCTCGCGGGCCAGACCGAGCCTGGCCTTGGCGGCGCGGACGGGGCCCGAGGCGACTATGGCCTTGCGGACGGCCTGCTCCAGGGTGAGCGGGCCGGCCGGCGGCATGGCCGCGGCCGACATGGTGGCAACCGCCAGGGCGGCAAGCATGTTAGCGCCCCACGCGTTCGGGCCGGTAGATGAGGCCCGCCGTGTATGTCAGGGCGGAATCCTTGAAATCCTTCGCGACCTTGTCCTGGGTCACGGTGCCGGTCCAGGCTTCGTACCCGGCGCCGATCTCGGCATCCAGGCCGCCGATGAGCTTGAAACGCACCCCGGCGTAGGTTTCGGCGAGCATGAGGCTGTCGGCGTCGAACCGGTAGGGGGCCTTGTCGAGGCGGGCGCCGGCCGCCGGGAACACCGCGCCGCGGCCGTGCACCTCGATGCCGGTGCCGATAGCCAGGGCGACGGGCACTTCCAGGCCGACGCCCAGGCGCGTCTGGGCGTAATCGAGCGTAGTGGCGGTCAGGGGCAGGCCGCTCCCCCCGGAGGTGCCCTCCTGGCTCACCAGCGCCAGGCTCGGGGCGGCCTCCAGCACCAGGGGCGCGAAGTCGAGCCCGAACGCGTAGCCGGCCCGCAAGCGGATCTGGCTCGTCTCGGGGGTGAGCGCGGGATTGGCGGCCTCGCTCACCGTGGGCGCGGTGATCGGCGCCTTCAGGCGCCACACCGTCAGGCCGAAGAGCCAGTCACCGGCCCGGAACTGCCCCTGCACGTCCAGGACGTTGTCGGCCAGGCCCGCCACCCTGGCGCCCGCGAGGCCGACATCCAGGCTGCGCAGGCCGTAGCCGGCGCGGGCGCAGGTGTCGAAAGGCCGCACGATCGCGGGCGGCGGCGCCGGCGGCGCGTCGGGATAGGAGGGCGTGTAGGCCAGCATCCTAGGGGATCACCGAGACCGTCGCGACGAAGGTGCGGATGGTGCGTTGCTTGACCAGGAATCGGTACTCCTGGGTGCCGTCGCTCCGCGGCATCAGCGGCAGCAGGGTCGTGGCGGCCGGGAACGCCACCATCACCGGCACCTTGCGGGAGTCCGTGGCCGAGGTGGGGAAGCCCACACCCGGGGTGAGCGGCAGGGCCGTCGTGCCGACCAGGACCGCCACCGCCGAGGCCGAGGCGATGTCGGGCGGCAGGGCGTCGCGGGCGTCGGCCGAGTCGCTGGCCTCGACGTAGAGCGTCAGCGGGATGGCCGGAACGGGCGGCGCCGCGTCCCTGGCCATCCGCAGGGCCACCTTGAGGTACGACCCGGCCAGCCATGGCGTCTCGGCCGGCGTCGCCGTCAGGGCCCGCGTGGAATCGCAGGCGGCCAGGGCCAAGGCTACGCCGGCCAGGCAGGCGAGGTCGTTCCGCATCGTCAAGTACCGGCCCCCATTAGACAGGAAGCGGCGAAGGAATTCAAACCGGGTGCCGAGATAAGCAGACATCGAATACAGCCTACTCTTGTTGCAGCCTACACAAGTGGTAGGTTATTATCGGGTCGATGGATTTCGTCGATCGCGACCAGGAGCTGGCGCGCCTCGGCTACTGGTGGGATGAGGCGCGGGGTGGGAGCCTGGGCATCGTCTGGGGCCGGCGGAGGGTCGGCAAGACCGAGCTGATCCGGACCTTTGCGACGGGGCGCCGCGCGCTGTTTCACATCGGGGCTCGCCGGCCGGTGACCGACGAGCTACGAATCCTGGCTGGAGAGGCCGCCGCGATACTTGGTACAGATTCGATGCGGGATCTCCGCCGGCGGCCGTACGCCGACTGGACCGACGCAATCGAGAGCCTGTGCGAGGCCGCTTCCGCCCGGCCCATGCTTGTGGTCCTCGACGAGTTTCCCGAGCTTGTCGAGGTCTGTCCGGAGCTTCCGAGCATCCTGCGGGCGGTCTGGGACCGGCTTCGCCACAGGACCCATCTCAGGCTGCTGCTTTGCGGTTCTGCAGTCCGGACCATGGAAGCCATGCAGGAGGAGCGGGAGCCCCTCTACGGTCGCTTCGATCTCGCGCTGACTCTCCATCCCTTCCGGCCCCACGAGGCCGCCCTGATGCTGCGAGACCTCCCGCCGGCCGAGCGGGCGCGCGTCTGGGGCATCACCGGCGGCGTGCCCCAGTACCTGGCCTGGTGGGATCCCGGGCAGTCCCTGCCGGAGAACCTCGAGCGCCTGGCCTGCACACCCGGCGGCCACCTGCTGGCCGAGGGCGATCTTGTCATGGCCACCGAAGGCGGATCGGGGGATCTGTCCAGCCAGATCCTGTACGCCATCGCCGCGGGCCGAACGAAGTTCAGCGAGATCAAGGATGCCGTGCGCACCGATCCGACCCGCGGCCTGGAGCGCCTTCGCAGCCTCAGGCTGATCGATCGGATCCTGCCCGTCACCGAGGATGAGCACTCCACCCGCCGGCGGTGCTACCGGATAGCCGACAACTTCCTCGCGTTCTGGCTCGGCGTGCTGTCGAAACACCGCGGCCAGATCGATTTCGGCCTCGGCTCCAGCCTGCTTCCGGTCTTGCTGCAGGAACTCGACGACCACATGGGGCCGCGGTGGGAAGAGGCATTCAGGCAGCATCTGCGGCTGCTGGCCGAGCAAGGGCGCCTCGGGGAGGAAGTCGTGGCGATCGGCCCGTTCTGGAGCAGCCGGGATCGTGGCGCCGAGGCGGAGATAGACGCCGTGGTCCTTGCGGGCAGGGAGCGCTCCGCATCCCTTGCCGGCGAGGCGAAATGGTCTCGCGAGGTTGACGGTCGCCGCCTGCTCCTGGCCCTGCTCCGCAAGGTCGAGGCTCTTCCCCGGGCGAGGGCGGATCTGCGGCTGGCGATCGCGTCCCGCGAGGCGATCGCCGGCGTCGAAACCCTGCGCGACGTGACCGGCGGGGAGGTGCTCGCCTTCACGGCGGCCGACGTCTTCGGAGAGGCCTGAAGGCAGATCCGCGCCTAGAACTTGATCACCGTGCGGTATCCAGCACCCCAGCATGCCGTGCCGTCGGGGAGGCAGGAGACGGCATAGAGGGTTCCCGGGAAGGTCAGCGTGGCCCAGTTGCTGGCGCCCGGGGCCTTGATGACAGCGCGGCCGGCGCCCACCGCGATCCACCCGGTTCCCAGCGGGGCGACAGCATTCAGGGCTACCGGGTCGGGCACATTGTAGACCGTCGACCAGTTGGCCCCGCCGTTGACGGTCTGCTGGATTTGCCCGTTGGATCGCGCTAGTACGGCAGTGTTGGCGTCGAGGGCAGCCAGGGACTTGTAGCCGTAGTTGGAGGCGCTGAGCACCGAGGTCCAGGTCGCGCCGCCGTCCAGGGAGCGCTGGACCGAACTCGTGTTCGTCCCCCAGATGACGTTGGTACTCACGGGCCAGATACCATACAGGTTTGGAGCGGTGTAGCGCGCGGCGGTAGTCGCGCCGCCGTCGGCCGATCGCCGGAAGGACGTGTCGTAGGCGGCGACCAGGTTGAGCGCGTCGAAGACGCCCAGAGAGTACCCGTTGATGCTGGTGCTGAGAGAGGTCCAGGTGGCGCCGCCATCGGTAGTCTTGAAGCATCCGTCGCCGGTTCCCAGGAGGAACCCGTCCGTCGCATTGATGAATCTGAGGTCGTAGTAGAAGGCACTGCCAACCGACCTGACCGTCGTCCAGTTCTGGCCGCCGTCAGTCGTCCGGATGACGACGCCCGCAGCGCCGCCCCCCATCACAAAGGCCTCATTCGGCGACACCGCCGCGACCCCGAGGTAGGTGTTCAGGTCGGTCTTCTTGACCGACGGCCCGGTGCCGAAGAGCCCCACGGGACTGGCCACCGACGTCGTGGCGGCATACACCGTCACCGGTTGGGTCACGAGCGGCGCGCCGGCCGCGGGCGCCGTGTACGTGAGGGTCTGGCTGCCGGTCGCCTGGTCGGGGAGCAGGTATGACCCCGAGGCATCGGTGGACACCGTAGCCAGGGTACCCGCCACGGTGACGTTGGCGTAGTCGGCGCCGGTGCTGAGGTTCTTCACCCGTCCCGAGATGTCGCCGACCAGGGTCGCCATGGACAATGGCACGGTCGTGGTCTGGCCCGCGCTCACCGCGATCCCCGAGGTTGCGCCCCGCGACAGCATGACGCCGCCCAGGTTGTAGGCCGCCGCCTCCAGGCCGCGGTTGCTGCCCGCCGGTACCGCGATCTGGACGCCGGCCGTCGCCACCGCCCCGGCCACCTGGATCTCCGCAGTGGCCGGCGCCACCATGTCCACGGCGTTGACCGTGATCAGGAAGCGGCGGGTCGTGTCCGGGAAGTCCTGGATGCGGCGCGCCGCACCCGACCTCGTGAAGCTCACCTCGATGCGCCCGGTCGGCCCGCCGAAGCGCTCCGGATCCAGGGCCACCACCTGACCCGGGGCGGGAGGACCCGCGGGGCCGCCGGAGGGCGGGAGGTCCGCCGGTTTGGCTGTGCAACCAGCCGCCAGGAGGAGGGCCAGGATCGCCAGATACGAGGTCGACGTGATCATGCCGCGGCTCCCGTCAGAACTTGATGACGACATTGTTGCCGGCGCCCCAGCAGGCCGTGCCGTCGGGGAGGCAATCCAGGGCGTTGAGTACGCCGGGGAGCGACTGGGTGGTCCAGGCGGAGGCCCCCGGCGCCCGCACGACCGCGCGGTTGTTGCCAGCCGCGATCCACCCGGTTCCCAGGTTGGCCGCGGCATAGAGATACGGGGCGTCGGGCACGCTGTAGACGACCGTCCAGTTGGCCCCGCCGTTAACGGTCTGCTGTATGCGGCCATCGTCCGCGACGATGATGGCGGTGCTGGCGCTTTGCGCCGCGAGGGTGTTGTAGCCGTTGTTGCTCACGCTGAGCAGCGAGGTCCAGGTCGCGCCACCATCCAGGGAACGTTGCACCGCACTCGTCGTCGTCCCCCAGAGGATGCTGGAGCTTATGGGCCAAATGCCGCAGAGAGAGGGAGTCGTGTACTGCCCAGCGGTGGTCAGGCCGCCATCGGCCGACCGCTTGAAGGTAGTGGAGTAGGCGATGGCGAGGTTGAGCGCATCGAAGAGGCCCAGCGAGTATCCATAGAGGGTGCTGGTCACCTGGGACCACGTGGCGCCGCCGTCGGTGGTCTTGCATAGATCGAGCGTGCCGAGGAGGAAGCCGTCGGTCGCGTTGAGGAACTTGAGTTCGTAGTAGGTGCTGCTTCCCACCGACCTCACGGTGGTCCACGTCTGGCCGCCGTCGGTCGTCCGGACCACGACGCCGGCCGATCCCGACGTCCTGCCAAGCGCGAACGCTTCGCTGGCCGACACCGCGGTCACTCCGTAATAGGTGCTCGTGTCGTTCTTCTTCACTGTGGGGCCCGCACCGAAGAGCCCCACCGGACTGGCCGCAGAGGTCGTGGCGGCGAACACGGTGACTGGTTGCGTCACGAGCGGCGCGCCGGCGCCCGGCGCCTTGTACGTCAGGAACTGGCTGCCGGTCGCCTGGTCGCGCAGCAGGTAGGATCCCGAGGCGTCCGTGGACGTCGTGGCAAGCGTTCCGGCCACCGTGACGTTGGCGTAGTCCCCGCCGGTGTTGAAGTTCTTGACGCTGCCCGACACGTCCCCCACCAGGGTCGTCATGGTCAGGGACACCGCGGTAGTCTGGCCCGCGCTCACCGTGATTCCCGACGTCGCCCCGCGGGACACCACCATGCCGCCCAGGTTGTTGGCATCCGCTTTGAGGCTGCGGTTGCTCCCCGCCGGCACGGCGATCTGGACGCCGGCGGTCGCGACTGCACCCTCGATCAGGATCTCGGCGGTGGCCGGGGCCACCATGTCCACCGCATTGACCGTGAGCAGGAAGCGCCGCGTGGTGTCCGGAAAGTCCTGCACCCGCCGCGAGGCGCCTGGCCGGCCAACCGTGACCTCGATGCGGCCGGTCTCCCCGCCGAAGCGGTCGGGATCCAGCACCACCACTTGGCCGGCGTCGGGTGGCGGCGCGGTGCCGCCGGCAGGCTGGGGTCCCACCGACCGGGCCGTGCACCCTGCCGAGAGGGCCAAGGCCAGAACGCCCAGCAACACCGTCAGTTGCGGGATCATCGCGTGCCTCCCTTCGCGGGTCATTGCAGGATGACTCCGATTGTTCCGAGTCCCGGCGCCGGGGGCGGCGTCGCGCCCGTCACGACCGAGCTCAGGTTGGTGTTCACCGTCCCGGCCCCGGGCGTCGGCGCCGGGGTCGCGCCCGTCGCGACCGAGGTCAGGTTGGTGCTTACCGTCCCCGCCCCGGGCGTCGGCGCGGGGGTCGCGCCCGTCACGGTCGAGGAAAGGTTCGCGGTCATGTTGCCCGCTCCGGGTGTCGGGGCCGGGGTCGCGCCTGTCACGACGGAGTTCAGGTTGGCCCCCATCGTCCCCGCCCCCGGGGTCGGCGCGGGGGTCGCGGCGCCGGCGGTCGTGCCCGACAGGCCCGCCCCCACGTTGCCGTTGCCGGGTGCGGGCGGCGGGGTCGCTTGCTGCAGGCCGGAATCCCGCACGGTCACGAGCAATCCGCTGCGCTCGAAGAGGGCGAAGGATTCGAGCACCGCGGCGACGAAGCCCTGGGTGGTCGCGAAGGGCGCGACCGACGTGCTGGGCACGCCGTCCACGATCACCACCACGTTGCCGCTGGGACCGACCGGCACCCGCGCGATGGCCTGGGTATCGCTCGAACGCGTCGCCGCGGCGGCCACGCCGGCGAAGGTCACCGCGAAATCCAGCCCCAGCGACGCGCCGAAGTTCGTGCCGGTGATGGTCACATCGGATCCGAAAGGCGCGGAGCCCGGGTTCAGCCCGGTGATCGTGGGGGCGTAGGCCGCCGTGAGCGTGATGGGCACCTGGACGGTCTTGCCGGCCCGGATGGGCACATTGGCGGCCGTGCCCTGCGCGATGGGCGTGGCCCCGCCGGCGGGGTCCGACTCGGCGAAGGCCTGGGCGAGGACCGAGTAGCCGTCCCCGGCCACCAGGTAGATGCTGGCGCTCGCCTCGGCCACGCCCGGGTTGCGGGCGAGCGTACGGCTGTCGACCAGCTCGGACGCCCCGTTGCGCGTGGTGAGGCGGACGGCGCGGGAGCGGAACGGGATGACCTGCGCCTTGAAGTTCGGCAGGTCGCGCAGGGGCCAGCGGACGCGGATGCTCAAGGTGCCCCGCGCGGCCCGCGCCAGGCCGGCCGGCCGGGGGATCGCCCCAGGCGCAGCCGGCGGCAAGCGCGCAGACCATCGGGATAGCGCCCCGACGCTGGCTCATCGGGGAGCTCCGGGCCGGCAGAGACGCCGGCCCCACCCGGAATCGAGTGGCGTCCCGGGCCGGCAGAGGCGCCGGCCCCACCCGGAATCGAGTGGCGTCCCGGGCCGGCAGAGACGCCGGCCCCACCCGGAATCGAGTGGCGTCCCGGGCCGGCAGAGACGCCGGCCCCACCCGGAATCGAGTGGCGTCCCGGGCCGGCAGAGACGCCTCAGGATTCATCACATTTGCTGCGACGGAGGCTCTGGGAGGCTTGCTGGCCTCGCCTTTCGTTTTGAATGTGACGGCGGTCACTCCCGGTTTGCTTCCCCAGTGGTGTGCTCTACGCCGTGACGACCGCTGAAGCGCATCCTTCCGAGCTTCCCACCTTGTCCACCGAGTTCTCGGATGCCGCCCTTGGCGATGCCCGGCTC
>Ga0194120_10004817_pt1 | contig 20375 bp, 19 predicted proteins | sample TA2MahCa65mmetaG_FD_148642 | JGI IMG/M metagenome (GOLD analysis project Ga0194120, IMG submission 148642) | Freshwater microbial communities from Lake Tanganyika, Tanzania - TA2015019 Mahale Deep Cast 65m | ecosystem: Environmental > Aquatic > Freshwater > Lake | place: Tanzania: Lake... | reverse complement strand
TGCCCCAATTTTGCGCTCGAGCAGCGCCAGGTAATGCAGCGGATCGAACACGAAGTCTTCCCGCTCGTAGGATCGGACGTGCCACGCGGCCAGATCGGCTCGGAGACCCTGTTCATCGAGCCGGGCAGTCCCTGGGAGAACGGGTACTGCGAATCATTCAACGTAAAGCTCAGAGACGAGCTTCTGAATGGCGAGATCTTTTACAGCCTGAAGGAGGCCAGAATCGTGATCGAACAATGGCGAAAGCACTACAACACAAAACGGCCACACTCGGCGTTGGGCTATAGGCCACCGGCGCCGGCGGCCTATAGCCCAACGCCAGCATCACTCGATCAACAGCCCGCAATGCAGTAGTCTCTCATTTCGCTTGGTACAGAAAATCAGGCAGGCCAGGGGCACCGTCAGGAGCGCCGGAATCTCGCTCTGAACCTGGTCGCAAAATCGGGGCACCGTCAGTCAGGTTCGGTCAATCACATGCGTGATTTAACAGCAGAATACTGATTCCCGCTCTGGCAGCCCCGGCCGAAGAGTGACATCCTCATGCCGACACAAGCGGAGGAAGCGAAAATGGCGACAGCGCGCGCAGTGAATCCGTCTGCCCAGGGCCGCGACGCGACGGCCGCCGTCGCCGGCCGGGTGCGGTCGATCACCGCCCAGGGCCTCCCCAATCCGATCCGCCAGGTCGCCAAACAGTGCATCCTCGACTGGTTCGCGGTCACGCTCGCCGGTGTGGAGGAGCCGCTGACGAAGATGCTGGTCGCCCAGGCCGAGGAGGATGGCGGCAATCCGATCGCGAGCGTCGTCGGCCAGGGGCGGAAGATGTCGACGCGCCAGGCGACCCTGATCAACGGCGCGATGAGCCATGCGCTCGACTACGACGACGTCAATTTCTCGATGGGCGGGCATCCGACCGTTGCCGCGCTTCCTGGCATGCTGGCACTGGCGGAGCAGCGGGGCGCCTCCGGCAAGGATGTGCTGGCCGCCTTTGTCGCCGGCTACGAGGCACTCGGCATGGTCGGTCTGCTGGTCGCGCCGGGCCACTACGCCCGCGGATTCCACGCCACCGCGACGGTGGGCAGCTTCGGGTCGGCCGCCGCCTGCGCGCATCTGCTCGGCCTCGATGCGGAAGCCACCGCGCGCGCGCTCGGCATCGCCGGCACCCAGGCCGCCGGGCTGAAGTCCCAGTTCGGCACCATGTGCAAGCCGCTGCACGCCGGGAAGGCGGCCGAGAACGGCCTGATCGGCGCCCAGCTCGCCGCCCGCGGCTATACCTCGCGCACCGATATCCTCGAATGCGTGCAGGGTTTCGCCGCGACGCAGAGCCCTGACTTCAACATGGAGCGGCTGCTGGAGACGCCCCAGGGCGGCTTCCACGTGCGCAACAATCTCTTCAAGTACAACGCCGCCTGCTACGGCACCCACGGCACGATCGAAGGTCTGCGCACGCTGGTGCGCGAGCAGGGCCTGAAGGCCGAGGAGATCGAGTCGATCCGGCTCAAGGTGGAGCCGGGCGCGGACAAGATGTGCAACATCCGCGAGCCGAAAACGGGCCTCGAGGCGAAGTTCAGCCTGCGCTTCAACGCCGCGCTCTCGGTGCTCGGCGGCAACACCGCCGCGCCGGAAACCTATTCGGAGGCGACGGCCGCCGATCCGAAGGTGGTGCAACTGCGCGACCGGGTTTCGGTCGAGCCGCAGGGGCCGGACTGGGGGCATTCCGTCACCGAGTCGATCGTCGACCTGAAGACCGGCCGGCAGCTGCAGATCCGCCACGACACCGGAATCCCGGCCGCCGACCTGGACCGCCAGGGCGAGCGCGTCGCGGCCAAGTTCATGAGCCTGGTCGTGCCGGTGCTCGGCGAGAACAAGGCGAAGAGCCTCGCAGCCACGGTCGACGACCTGGAAGGCATGAAGGATATCGGCGCGCTGATGGATCTGGTGCGCGCCTGATCACGATCACGTCGAGAGGAAACGATGGACCAACCTGAATTCGTGAAGAAGGCGGTCTTGCGCCCCAAAGGCAACCGCTATGAGGATTTCGAGCCGGGCCGCGTCTTCCACCATCACTGGGGCCGCACCATCACCCAGGCCGAGAACGCGCTCTACACGACGCTCACGCTGCACTTCAATCCGCAGTACTTCAACGCGGAGTTCGCCAAGGCCATGGGCCATCGCGACACGCCGATCAATCCTCTCCTGGTCTTCAACACCATCTTCGGCATGTCCGTCGAGGACCTGTCGGAAGGCGGCGGGCCCTTCCTGTCGGTTGACGAGCTCATCTATCACAAGCCGGTCTACCCGGGCGACACCATCTTCGCCCGTTCGACCGTGGTCGACCGCCGTCCCTCGGGAAGCAATCCGAAGATGGGCATCGCCAAGTGGCATACCGAAGGGTTCAACCAGTTCGGCGAACTGGTCTGCGACTTCAAGCGCTCGAACCTGATCAACAAGCGCAACCCCTGAGCACCCGCCCATGACCTACATGACCGAAGAGCGGCGCCTGATCCAGCAGCAGGCGCGCGAGTTCACGATGAAGGAAGTCCTGCCGGTGGCGAACCGGCTGGATCCAGTCGAAGGCGAAATCCCGATGGAGCTGCGCGACAAGCTCGGCGAGATGGGATATTTCGGCATCCTGATCCCGGAGGAGTATGGCGGCCTCGGCCTCGGCTGCTTCGAATACTGCCTGATCACCGAGGAACTGGCGCGCGGCTGGATGTCGGTCGCCTCCATCATCGCCCGCGGCAACAGCCTGATCGGCACCGAGCGGCTGTCGGAAGGGCAGAAGCGCGAGTTCCTGCCGAAGATCGCCCGCGGCGAGGTGCTGGGCGCCTTCTCCATGTCCGAACCCAATGCCGGTTCCGACATCGCCAACATCTCCTGCCGGGCGAAGCGGGACGGCGATTCCTTCGTCATCACCGGCAACAAGTACTGGTGCACCTTCGCCGACGGCGCCGACTTCCTAATCGTGATCGCGCGGACCGACGACGGCAGGCCGGGCCGCCGCCACGAAGGCCTGACCGCCTTCATGATCCCGAAGAAGCGCGGCGAACTGCCGCCGGGCGTGAAGGGGCACCCGATTCCGAAGATCGGCTATTTCGGCTGGAAGACCTGGGAACTCGCCTTCGACGGCTGCCGGGTGCCGAAGGAATGGATCGTGGGTGAGGAAGGCAAGGGCTTCTATCTGGCCACCCATGGCCTGGAGAAGGCGCGCGCGCATACCGCCGCCCGCTCCATCGGCCTCGCCCGCGGCGCGCTGGAGGATTCCATCGAATACGCGCACAGCCGCGTGCAGTTCAATCAGCCGATCGGCCAGTTCCAGGCCATCCGCTTCAAGATCGCCCAGATGGCGACCGAGATCGAGGCGGCGCGCCAGCTGATGTACCACGTCTGCAACGAGGTCGATTCGGGACGCCGCTGCGACCTCGAGGCGTCGATGGTGAAGCTCTTCGCTTCCGAGATGGCGGAGCGCGTCACCTCCGAGGGCATCCAGATCCATGGCGGCGCCGGCTACACCAAGCTGCACGCGGTCGAGCGCTACTGGCGCGACGCGCGCCTGACTAAGATCTTCGAGGGCACTTCGGAGATCCAGCAGCGCATCATCTCCGACCGTCTGCTCGGGAGGTAACGCCGATGAAAATGTCCGACTACACCGGCAAGGACAACTACTTCGAGGACTTCAAGGTCGGCGAGGTGATGAAGCATACCCGCGGCAAGACCATGGAGCCACTGGAGCAGGTGATGATCACCAACCTGGTGATGAACACCGCGGAAGGCCATTTCAACGAAGACCTCATGGCCAAGCGCAGCGAAGGCTCGAAGTTCGCCGGCGGCAAGCGCGTCAGCTTCGGCGGCGTCAACATCTCCTTCTTCGTCGGCATCGCGAGCCAGGATACGGCCGAGAACGCCATCGCCGAGCTGGGCATGGACAAGATCAAGCTGATGTCGCCCGTGTTTCATGGCGACACCCTCTATGCCTATAGCGAGGTGCTGGAGACGAAACCGGCGGACCGCGACGATGCCGGCATCGTGCGCTTCAAGCACTACGGCGTGAACCAGGACGGCAAGCAGATCTTCGAGGGCGAGCGCACGGTGCTGATCAAGCGGCGCAGCCATTGGGGAGACAGATAGGTGGGGGGCGAGGAATAGCATGCCCGCCACCGGCTTCGGGGCGCTCGACGGAATCAGGGTCATCGACCTGACCCTGATGCTGGCCGGCCCCTTCTGTACCCAGATGCTGGCCGACCAGGGGGCCGAGGTGATCAAGGTGGAGCCGCTGGAAGGCGACGGCACCCGCCGCTCCGGCCCGTTCCGGCCCGAGGACAAGCTCCGCGCCTTCGGCGGCTACTACGCCTCGGTCAACCGCAACAAGCGATCGATCGCGCTCGACCTCAAGACCGAGGCCGGGAAGGAGATCCTGCTGAAGCTGATCGACGGCGCCGATGCGGTGGTCGAGAACTACCGCGCCAGGGTCATGGATCGCCTGGGTCTCGGCTACGAGGTGCTCGCCGCCCGCAACCCGAGACTGGTCTATGCCGCCATCCGCGGCTTCGGAGACCCGCGCACGGGAGAGAGTCCCTATTGCGACTGGCCGGCCTTCGACGTGGTCGCCCAGGCGATGGGCGGCATCATGCAGATCACCGGCCCCGACAAGGACACGCCGATCAAGGTCGGTCCCGGCGTCGGCGACCTCGTGCCCGCGGCAATGTGCGCCTTCGGCATCTCCTCCGCGATGCTGCGCGCGGCACGGACTGGCAAGGGGCAATTCGTCGACGTGTCGATGGTCGACAGCATCCTGTCCTTCTGCGAGCGGATCATGCACCAGCATTCCTTCCAGGACGCGATCCCCTATCCGGAAGGCAACCGCCACCCCCTGATCGCGCCCTTCGGCATGTTCCCGGCGAAGGACGGCTGGGTCACCATCGCCGCGCATACGGACGCCTGGTGGTCGATGCTGTGCAAGCTCATCGGCCGCGACGACCTGATCACCGATCCGCGCACCCACGTGGCGGAGGCGCGCGTCGCCAACCGGGACGTGGTCTATGGCGAGGTGGGCAAGTTCACTGCCACCAGGACCAAGGCGGAGCTGCTCGCCCTCCTCGGCGGCAAGCTGCCTTTCGGTCCGGTCTACAACGTGCGCGACATCGTCGCCGACCCGCATTTCGCCGCCCGCAAGATGCTGGTCGACGTGCCGCATCCGGGCCTGGACCGGCAGGTCTCCATCGCCGGCGTGCCGGTGAAGATGACCGACACGCCCGGCAGGGTGGCGCGCCGCGCACCGCTTCTGGGCGAAGACACGGACGCGATCCTCTCGGAACTGGGCTGCAGCGCCGAGCAGATCCGTTCCTTCCGTGAGGCCAAGGCCGTTGGGTGAGGTGCGTTCATTTTCCCTCTCCCTCGGGGAGAGGGTGCCCGAAGGGCGGGTGAGGGGCGCCCTTCCCGCACGATCCACCGGCAGCAGTGCCCCTCATCCGGCGCTTCGCGCCACCTTCTCCCCCAAGGAGAAGGGACAGATTTTCCGATTCTGAAAGAGGTTCCATCATGAGCAACACCCGTCCCCAGCGCCGCCGCCGCTCCCAGCTCTCCACCCCGGGATCGTCGGAGAAGATGATGGAGAAGGCGGCGCAGTCGGCTGCCGATCACGTTTTCCTCGACCTCGAGGACGCGGTGGCGCCGAACCAGAAGGTCGGTGCGCGGAAGAAGATCGTCGAGGCGCTGAACGGACTCAACTGGACCGGCAAGGTGCGCTGCGTGCGCATCAACGATCTCAGCACCCAGTGGGCCTATGAGGACATCATCGAGGTGGTGGAGGGCGCGCGCGAGAACCTCGACACCATCATGATGACCAAGGTGCAAACCGCGTCCGACATCCTCTTCGCCGACAAGCTGCTCGGCATGATGGAGAAGAAGCTCGGCCTGAAGAAGCGGATCGGCCTGGAGGCGCTGATCGAGGAGGTCGAGGGCATGCAGAATGTCAACGAGATCGCCCGCTGCACCGATCGCCTGGAATGCCTGGTCTTCGGCATGGGGGATTTCTCGGCCTCCATGGGCGTCGACATCAAGTCGGTGGGCAAGACCGACGGCTATCCCGGCGACATCTGGCACTATGCCCGCTTTCGCCTCGTGATGGCCTGCCGCGCCGCCGGCATCGACCCGGTCGACGGACCCTATGCCGATTTCAAGAACCCCGAAGGCTATCGCGAGGAAGCCAAGCGGGCGATGATCCTGGGCTGCGTCGGCAAGTGGGCCATCCATCCGAGCCAGATCGACATCGCCCTCGACGTCTACAGCCCGAAGAAGGAGGACGTCGAGAAGGCACGCGCGCTGGCCAAGGCCTATGCCGAGGCCGAAGCCCAGGGCCTCGGCGCGATCAACATCGACGGCATCATGGTCGACGTCGCCTCCATCCGCATCCTGCGCAACACGGTCCTGAAGAAGGCCGATCTGTACGGCATGTGAGCGCCGTCCCAGCCACTCTAGGGAGTAGAATGGAATGAAATCGAAGTTGATTGCCGCGCTGATGCTGTCAGTCGGTACGCTGTTCGCGGTCGAGGCGGCGGCGGAAGGCCTGAAGATGCGGGTGTCGCTGGACACGACCGCGACGCATATCCGCACCATCCAGGTGGGCCGGTATCTGGAGGCGGTCAAGGAGAGGTCGAAAGGGGCGATCGAGCCGGAGCTGTTCCATTCGGGTCAGCTCTTCCGCGATCGCGACATCGGCAAGGCGCTTCGCCAGGGCGGTGCGGAGATGGGCGTGCCGGGGACCTGGGTGCTGGCCGGCTTCGAGCCCAACATGGAGTTCAGCGTGCTGCCCTCCATGTACGGCCAGCCGCGCGAGGTGACCTACAAGGTATCCGACGGCGAGGTGGGCAAGCAGCTCAACGCCTCGCTGGAGCAGAAGCTGAAGGTCAAGGTCATCGGCAAGTGGCTCGACCTCGGCTCGTCGCACACCTACTCGACGACGAAGCCGCTGAACAGCCCGAGCGACATGAAGGGCCTGAAGGTGCGCACCTCCGGCGGGCACGGGCAGTTCGTGCGGGTGAAGTTCTTCGACGGCCTGCCGAACTTCACCGCCTGGCCGGACGTTCCGCTGGCGCTCAGCCAGGGCAATTTCGACGCCCTGATCAGCACCAACGAGAGCATTGCCTCGGCCAAGCTCTGGGATTCGGGGATCAAGTACTCGATCCAGGACTATCAGTTCTACGCCCAGTACGTGCCGATGGTGGCCGAGGGCTTCTTCGCCAAGCTTAAGCCCGAGCAGCAGAAGATGCTGACCGACACCTGGGCCGAGATGGTCGACCGGTTCCGCGACGAGGCCAACGAGGCCCAGCGCAAGGCGGCCGAGACCATGGCCCAGAACGGCATCAAGGTGGTGACCGCCAAACCGGAAGACCTGGCCGAGGCGAGGAAGCGCATGCTGGCCACCGAGGTCGATCTGGTGCGGGAACTTAAGTTCGACCCGGCGATCGTCACCAAGGTCAACGCCGTGGTAAGCATGACCAACTGAGGGTAGCCGCGGGGCGGCGGCATCGCCGCCCCGCCAAGCCCGCAAAGGGCCAAGAAGAATTCTGCTTACAGGGCGTTTCGCGACGGAGGTCCGGCCCCTCGGACCTCACAACAAGGGAGAGGAACACATGCTGAAGGAATTCAGGACCGGCCTGCTGGCACTCGCAGGGCTCGCGGCGGCGGCCGGAATGGTGGTGTCCGACGCGGCGGCGCAGGTGAAGATGCGTGTCTCGCTCGACACGACCGCGGTGCATATCCGCACCAAGCTCGTCGGCGAATATCTCGAGGCGGTGAAGAAGAGAACCGGCGGCGCGATCGAGCCGGAACTGTTCCATTCGGCCCAGCTCTTCCGCGATCGCGACGTGGGCAAGGCGCTTCGCCAGGGCGGCGCCGAGATGGCCGTGCCGGGGCAGTGGGTGCTCACCGGCTTCGAGCCCAATCTCGACTACCCCTTCCTGCCGATCTGCTACGGCCGCGACCGGGCGGCGATGCACAAGATCAGCGACGGCGAGGTCGGGCAGATCATCAACCGGTCGCTGGAGCAGAAGCTGAACTCCAAGGTGCTGGGAAAGTGGTTCGACCTCGGCGCCTCGCACACCTATGCGACCAACCGCCCGCTGAACAAGCCGGACGATCTCAAGGGACTGAAGATCCGCACCTCCGGCGGGCACGGGCAGTTCGTGCGGGTCAAGTTCTTCGACGGCCTGCCGAACTTCACCGCCTGGTCCGACGTGCCGCTGGCGCTCAGCCAGGGCAATTTCGACGGCCTGATCACGACCAACGAGAGCCTGGTCAGCGCCAAGCTCTGGGAGGCCGGGGTGAAATACGCGCTGCAGGACTACCAGGGCTTCGCCCAATACGTGCCGCTGGTCGCCGACAGCTTCCTCGAGAAGCTGAAGCCCGAACACCGGAAGATCCTGTTCGACACCTGGGCCGAGATGATCGACGGATTCCGCGACCAGGCCTTTGCCGCGCAGGAGCAGGCGCGCGAAACCATGGCCCAGAACGGCGTCAAGGTGGTGATGGCCGGCAAGGCCGACCTGGACGCCACGCGCCAGCGCATGTTGCCGATGCAGGACGACTTCGTGAAGGAGCTGAAGATGGATCCCGCCGTGGTGGCGAAGATCCAGGCCACCTTCGCGATGACGAACTGAGACGCTGGACCTGGGGAGAGACGGACGTGGTGCTGCGGCTCTGGGATACCGTGGAACGCTGGATCATCGGGGTCCTGGGGACCGTGGCACTCGTCATCTGCCTGTGGCAGATCGTGGGACGATACATTTCCAACGACCTGGCGCTGGTCTGGGGCGAGGAACTCTCGGTCTATGTCATCATCTGGGGGGCGCTGCTGACGGCGAGTTCGCTGGTACGCGATGACGGCCATGTGCGCGCCGACCTGATCATCCGCCTACTGCGGCCCGAGCGGCAGCGGGCGATCGAGATCTTCAACTGCGCCGTCGCCGTCGTCTTCTGCGCGGGCCTCGCCTGGTACGGCTGGCTCGTGACCTATGACGCCTACGACATCGGGGAGAAGAGCATGACCTCGCTCGCCTTCCCGATGTGGGTCTACTACGCCTCGTTGCCGACGACGGCGGTGCTGATGACGGTCCGCTACGTCATCCGGCTCTACGAGTACTGCTTTGCCTACGATGCCGAGACCATGGCGGTTCAGTCCGGACGGGAGTGACGGCCATGCCGACGCAAGTCTTCGTTCTCGTCTTCTTCGTCCTGCTCGGCCTGGGCATGCCGATCTATCTGGTGCTCGGCACCACGGCCGGCACCTTGTTCCTGGTCTCGGGCCAGCCCCTGATGGGCGTGGCGCAGAAGATCCTGGACGAGCTCAACTCGCCGCTTCTCCTGGCCGTCCCCTTCTTCGTCATGGCGGCCTCCTTCATGCAGCGGGGCGGCATCGCCAAGGCGCTGATCGATTTCGCCGCCGCCTGGCTCGGCTCCGTGCGCGGCGGCCTTGCCGTGGTCTGTGTCTTCGCCTGCGCCATGTTCGCGGCCATCTGCGGCTCTTCGGTGGCGACCGCGCTCGCCATGGGCACGATCCTGGTCCCGGCGATGGTCGCCCGCGGCTATCCGGCGAGCTTCGCCCTCGGCGTGACCGCGGCCTCCGGCACGCTCGGGATCCTCATCCCGCCCAGCCTGCCGCTCATCCTCTATGCGATCCTGGCCGACGAATCGGTCCCGCGGCTGTTCCTAGCCGGCGTGATTCCCGGCCTGCTGCAGGCGGGGATTTTCATCGGCTATGTCATGGTCTACGGCCGCGTGACCGGGCTGCCCCCGGAACCGCCGATGCCGCGGCCCCAGTTCGTGAAGGTGAATCTCTTCGCCATGCCGGCCCTCGCCCTGCCGGTGATCATCGCCGTCGGCATCTATGGGGGCTATACCACTGCGACGGAGGCCGCCGTGCTCGCCGCGGCGACGGCCATCGTCATCGCCCTCGTGTTCTACAAGGGCTTCCACTGGAAGCAGTCCTTCTCGGTGATCGGCGACTCGATCAAGAGCGCCGGCGCCGTCATGATCATCATCGCCACCGCGCTCGCCTTCGGGCACTGGATAACCGAATCGGGCATGCCCGCCGCGCTGGTCAAGTTGATCATCGACAACGGCTTCACCGCCTGGCAGTTCCTGATCTTCATCAACATACTGCTGCTGATCCTCGGCATGTTCCTCGAGGTGGCGTCGGTCATGCTGATCACCTTGCCGATCCTCATTCCCGTGCTGAAGCCGCTCGGGATCGATCCCGTGCATTTCGCCATCGTGGTGACGATCAACATGGAGCTCGCGCTGATCACCGCGCCGGTCGGCCTCAACCTCTATGTGATGTCGACCATCTCCAAGCGGCCGCTGAGCGAGGTGATCAAGGGCGTCAACCCGTTCCTCGTGCTGATGGTGCTTCTCCTCGTCCTCGTCACCTATGTGCCGGAGATTGCCCTGTGGCTTCCGCGTCTGGTCTACGGCTGAACCGCAGCGACCCGGTCGGCGACGACAGGGCCGCCGAGGGCGCCGTCAAGTCGGCGAAGCGCGTGCTCGAGATTTTCGAGTTCTTCGCCGAGCGCAAGCGCCCCGCATCCGTCGGCGACGTGGTGGAAGCTTTGGGCTATCCGCAGTCCAGCACCTCCGCCCTGCTGAAGAGCCTGGTCCAGCTCCGCTATCTGTGTCCGTCGTCAGAATTTTTGAGACGAGCTGGGGTTGCGCGAGATAAGAGGCTGCGGCTCATCTTCGCTACCTCATGGGCCACGATGAACCAGAAGCTTCCAATCCCAATACCCCTCAATCCGTCTCGCAATTACCGACGCTGAACACAAGCCTGGGAACTCGACGATGCCGACAAGGCCGAGCGGCTGGTGCGCAATCTCGCCCGCAGGCTCGAGCACGAGGCGCCCGGCGTCGCCGCCAGCATTCTCGAAGGGCTCGACGAAATGCTGACCGTCAATCGGCTCGGTCTACCAGCGCAGCTCCGCCGCTCGCTCGCCTGCACCAACTCAATCGAGAACATGATGGGCACCGTGCGCCGCGTCTGTCGCAACGTGAAGCGGAGGCGAAATACCGATATGGCGCTGCGCTGGACCGCCGCCGGCATGATGGAAGCCGCCAAGGGCTTCCGACGTCTCAAGGCACACAAGCAGCTCCCGACGCTCAGAGCCGCGCTCGCTGCTCATCATGCCACGCAAACGATCCGAGACAGGCTTGAGGAACACCGGAAAGCCGCATAGCATCGTCAACCGGCAACGCCCGTCTCGCCAACTTCGACAAAGCGCGGGACATCCCCGAAACTCGCTGACGCAGGTAGACTCGACTAACATTGCTTCCGGACCACTCTACCGGGGCGGATCAGTAGCATCGTGAGCCCAAAGTAGCGTCACATCGTCCGCTCAAGTGCTTTCTCCTGTGCGAAAACGGCGGTTCCCGGATAGCAGAAGCACACCACCCTGTTGTCCGCAGCCGCACCGTTCTCCTACTGTCGTCCCGAGCCAGACCGGAGATGCCAACATGACCAAGCGCGAGCCCCTGCCGCCCAGCCTCTATGCCGACACGGCGCGGCCCGCCATCGCGACGCCGCCACTCGATGGCGATCGTCGGGTGTCCGTCGCCATTGTCGGCGGCGGCTTCACCGGCCTGTCGACGGCATTGTCCCTGGCTGAGCAGGGCGTCGATGTCATCGTGCTCGAGGCGCACGAGCCGGGGTGGGGCGCTTCCGGGCGAAACGGCGGGCAGGTCAATCCGGGCCTAAAGCACGATCCCGACGTCGTGGAGAAGGATTTCGGTCCCGATCTCGGCCGGCGGATGGTCGCCCTGTCGTGGAATGCGCCCAACGTCGTCTTCGATCTCGTCAAGCGCCATCAGATCCAGTGCGAGGCGCGCCAGTCCGGCACCCTGCGTGCGGCCTACACCGACGCGGCGGCCCGCGGCGTGCGGGCGAGCCACGAGCAGGGCGCTCGGCGCGGTATGCCTGTAGATCTGCTCGAGCGCGACGGCATGCGCGCTGCGACCGGCACGGACCGCTACCTCTGCGCCCTGCTCGATCGGCGCGGCGGGCATCTCAACCCGCTGAGCTATGCGCGCGGGTTGGCGCAGGCGGCCGTCCAGGCCGGTGCGGCGGTGCACGGCGGCACGCGCGTCACGAAGGTCTCGCGACAGGGTGGCCGCTGGCGCGTCGAGACGCCGGCGGGCACGGTCAGCGCCGAGAAGCTCGTGATCGCGACCAACGGCTATACCGACGGCCTGTGGCCCGACCTCGCGCGCACGATCGTGCCGGTCTACAGCGGCATCGTAGCCAGCGAGCCGATCCCCGAGGACGTCGCGCGCGCCGTCTTCCCGGCACGCTCATCGCTGTACGAGATGGGACAGGTCACGACCTACTACCGGCTCGACGACCGCAACCGCGTCCTGATGGGCGGCCGCTGCCAGCAGCGCGCGGTCGGCCGTGCCGACGAGATGGATTTCCTGCGGCGCTACGCGCTGAAACTCTGGCCGCAGCTCGCGCCCTACCGGTTCACGCACGGCTGGAACGGGCAGATCGGCGTCACCATGGACTACTATCCGCACATCCACGAGCCGGCCGACGGCGTGCTGGTCTGCCTGGGTTACAACGGCCGCGGCGTTGCCATGAGTACGACGATGGGGCCCGCACTCGCGCGGCGCGTCGTGGGCGGTGCCGCGGCCGAGATCGACATGCCGATCACCGATCTGAAGACCATCCCCCTCCAGGGCCTTTGGCGCCCGGCGGTGGCCGCCCGCATCGCCTACGGCCGCATCCGCGACTATCTCCACGTGTGAACCGCCGCCCGGCGAACCGGGGTCACGCTCCGGTCTTCGCTGCCGTCGACCCGGCTGTCGTGGCCCTTCGCTGCAGCATCTGCATCAAGCCGAGGAGGACGACCGACAGCACGATCAGCAGGGTCGAGACCGCCGCGATCGTCGGGTCGATCTCGTCGCGCAGCGCGTTGAACATGCGCCGCGTCAGCGTGGCGTTCTCGCCGCCGGCGATGAACAGCGAGATCACCACCTCGTCGAGCGAGGTGATGAAGGCGAGCAGCGCGCCCGAGATGACCGAGATGCGGATCTGCGGCAAGGTCACCGTGAGGAAGGCCCGCGGCCGGCTCGCGCCGAGGCTTCTCGCCACCATCTCCTGGGTCAGGTCGTAGCTCTTCAGGCCCGAGGCCACCGTGATGACGACCAGCGGGATCGCCATCACCGAGTGCGCCAGCACGATGCCGGTCAGGGTGTTGTTGAGGCCGAGTCGCGCGAACAGCAGGAATATGCCGATCGCGATCAGGATGCCTGGAATGATCAGCGGCAGCATGAAGGTGGCATAGAGGACGCGCATGAGCTTCGACTGCGAGACGTGCAGGCTGTAGGCGGCGAGCGTGCCGAGCACCGTCGAAACGACCATCGTCAGGGTCGCCGCGACGAAGGATGTGCGGGTCGCGTCGCGCCATTCGACTGCGCCGAAATAGGCCTCGTACCAGCGCGTCGACCAGCCGGGCGGCGGGAAGGCGAGATAGCGGCTGTCGGAAAAGCTGAGCGGCACGACCAGGAGGCTGGGCAGGATCAGGAACAGCAGCACCAGGGCACCCAGCACGTAGAGCCAGAGCCGCCACCCGTGCGTGATCTGCGTTTCGGTCGCGGGCCGGCCCAGCATCACTTGCTCCCGACGATGCGGTCGAAGCCGATCACGCGCCCGATCGCCCACAGGATGGCGAGCGTGAGGGCGAGCAGGACGACGCCCAGCGCCGAGGCCGCGCCCCAGTCGGCGTGGTAGGTCACGTTGCGCTCGATCTGCATCGACCACATGTAGACGCGCCCGCCGCCCAGCAGCGCCGGCGTGACGTAGAAGCCGAGGCAGAGCACGAAGACGATAACGATGCCGGCGAACAGGCCGGGCAGCGACAGCGGCACGAACACCTGCCAGAAGGCGCGCACCGGCGAGGCGCCGAGATTGGCCGCCGCCCGCAGGTAGTCGCGGTCGATCGAGCGCATCGAGGCGTAGAGGGGCAGCACCATGAACGGCAGCATGATGTGCAGCATGCCGATGGTCGTTCCGGTGAAATTGTGCATGAGGCGGAGCGGTGCCTCGATCAGTCCGGCGTCCTGCAGCCAAGTGTTCACGACACCACGGCGCTGCAGGATGACCAACCAAGCGTAGCAGCGCACCAGCAGCGACGTCCAAACCGGAAACAGCACTAGCAGCAGGAGGAAGGCGCCGAGCCGGGGACGCACCTCGGCGATCAGGTAGGCCAGCGGATAGCCGAGCAGCACCGAGATCGCCGTGACGAGAAAGGAGATCTCGAACGTCGTCTTGAGCGTCTGCATGTAGTTGTCGTCGAGCAGGCGCCGATAGTGCTCGAGCGTGAAGCCGTCCGTGTCCAGGAACGACATCCACGACAGCCACCCGATCGGCGCCAGGGCGACGATGCCGATCAGCACGAGGCCCGGCCAGGCGAGCGCGCCGAGCCAGCGCTGCTCGCGCCGTGCGGTGGCCCGGTAGGCACCGGCGTTGGCATCGCCTTCCGCATGCAGGCTCGCCGCGGTGCCGATCGTGGCCTCGGTCATCGGCCGGCCTGCGCGGGCACGATCACCGCGTCGCCCGGCGCGAGACCGAGGCGGATCGGGCGGCCGACCTCGGCGATCGTCGCGTCGGCGCTCCGCGCCGGGCGGCGCACCGCGATCTCGCCGCCGGTCTGGAGCGTCACGTAGATCAGCGAGCTCTCGCCCTGGTAGACGACCTCGGTGACGGTCCCGTCGAAGACGTTGAGGCCCTCTCCTTCGCCCGCACCCAGGACCGCGAGCTTCTCCGGCCGCACGACGAGCAGGTGCGGGCCTCCGCCGGTGGTCGGTGTGCCGTCGACCAGCAGCGCGCGGGCGCCGAGCCAGGCCCGCCCGTCGCGCAGCTCGACGGGCAGGAACTGCGATTCGCCGATGAACTCGGCGATGAAGCGGCTCCGCGGCCGCTCGTAGATGTCGCGCGGCAGGCCGATCTGGCGAAAGCGCCCGCCGTCGATCACGGCGATGCGATCGGACATGGTCAGCGCCTCGCGCTGGTCATGGGTGACGTAGACCGTCGTCATGCCGAGCCGCTGGTGCAGGTGGCGCACCTCGATCTGCATCTGCTCGCGGAGCTTCTTGTCGAGCGCCGAGAGGGGCTCGTCCATCAGGAGGATGCGCGGCTCGAACACGATCGCACGTGCGAGCGCGACGCGCTGGCGCTGGCCGCCCGAGAGCTGATCGACGCGCCGCTCGCCCAGCCCGCCGAGCTGCACCAGCTCAAGCGCCGCCTCGACGCGGCGCACCGTCTCGGCCTTGGGGATCCCGCGGAGCTTCAACGGATAGGCGACGTTGCCCGCCACCGTCATGTGGGGAAACAGCGCGTAGTTCTGGAACACCATGCCGACGTCGCGCTGGTGCGGCGGTGTCAGCGACACGTCGCGGTCGCCGAAGCGCACACTGCCGCCGTCCGGCCGGATGAAGCCCGCCAGCACCATCAGCAGCGTCGTCTTGCCCGATCCCGACGGTCCCAGCAGCGTGATGAACTCGCCGCTGGCGATCTCGAGGTCGACGCCGTCGAGCGCCGTGAAGACGCCGTACCGCTTGCTGATGCCGCGGATCGAGATCGGCAACGAGGCCATCGTGCCGCCCGATCCCTGCCGAGCAACCACTCAGCTTCTCCGCACGTCCGGTATGGCGTCAGGCGCCGCGGTCAGTCCGCGAGGCATTCGCCACTTTCTCCGAGGCGCATGACCTCCGAGGTGCATGCACCGCGGCACGGCTCCTTACTTCACTTCTGCAGAAAGGCGTCGAAGCGCTTCACCATGGCGTCGGCGTTGTTCACCCACCAGTCGTTGTCCTGGATGAAGCCCTTATTGGCGTTCCCGGGGGCATTGGGCAGGCCCGAGAGCCTCTCCTTGGCGATGACGCCGGTGCCGTAGGACTTCGAGTTCGACGGCGCATAATTGATGTAGTTCGAGATGCGTGCGTTGACCTCGGGCCGCGACATGATGGCTATCGCCTTCATCGCCAGCTCCTTGTTGGCCGCACCCTTCGGGATCATCCAGTGGTCCGAGACGATGATCTGCTGGTTGAAGGTCGTATTGATTTTGCCGCCCTTGCCTTCGGGCTCTGTCTCAAGCGCCTGGATACGGCCGTTCCATGCCGCCACCATGTCGACCTCGCCGTCCTTCAGCACCTGCGCCGACTGGGCACCCGAGCTCCACCAGACGAGGACGTGAGGCTTGAGCTGCTCGAGCTTCCGGAAGGCCCGGTCGACGTCGATCGGGTAGAGTTTGTCAATGGGCACGCCGTCGGCGATCAGCGCCATTTCGAGCGCGTAGATCGGGTGCTTGCGGAGCGAGCGCTGGCCGGGGAAGTTCTTGGTGTCCCAGAAGGCGGCCCAGCCGGGCGGCTCCTTGCCGGGGAATGCCTTGTCGCGCCAGCCGATGGCGACGGAGTAGACGATCTGCGGTGCGCACTGGTCCGAGCGACCGAGCGCCGTCGGGATGTCGCTGAGCGCCTTCATCGTATCGGCGTCGAACTTCTCCAGCCGCCCCTCCTTCTCGAGCAGCTTGCAGCTGTAGGCTCCCTGGGTGGTGAGATCCCAGGTCGGCTTGCCGGACGCGACCTGGGTGCGCACGTCGGCGATGCCGGAGGTGTTGTCCTCCTTGATGGTGACGTTCAGCTCCTTCTCGACGATGCCGAACCAGGCTTCCTTCTGCGCCTTCTGAAAGGCGCCGCCCCATGACGAGATCGTCAGCACCTTCTTGTCCTGTGCCGACGCCATCGGTGCGGCAAGCATCGGTACCGCGAAGGCGAGAGCTACCGCACTACAGATCGTCCTAATCATGTCGTCCTCCCCACTTGTCCCGCAGAGTCGCGCGTCAGCGCCGCCGAACGCGCATTCAGCAACGGGAACTTTGGCACGTCAAGCTTATATTCCGGCCATGACATCGGCTCGGGAAAGACGTAGCATCGATCACGTTCTTATGCCTAGACTGGATTCATCCCTCGCCTATGTCCGCTTTTCCACGCCTCTTCTCGCCGATCACGCTGCGGAAGATCGAGATCCGCAATCGCATCCTGTCTACCGGGCACCAGACCTATCTCGCCGCCAAGGGCGGGCTGCCCGGCGATGACTTCATTGCCTATCACGAGGCGCGCGCGCGCGGCGGGGCGGGCCTCATCGTCGTCGAGGCCGCGCGCTTCCACCCGACCGGCTTCACAGACAGCCCCGAGCTGATCGTCGCCTCCGACGACTGCATTCGCGGACTGAAGCGCCTGGCCGACGTCGTGCACCGCCATGGTGCGCGGCTGTTCGGCCAGCTCTCACACTCCGGCCGCGTGACCAAGCGCCTTTCCGGCGGCCTGCGCGGCGTCGCCTATGCGCCCTCGGTCGTGCCGGACCAGCGCTTCCACACCATGCCGCGTGCCATGCCCGTGGCGCTGATCGAGGAGCTGATTGCCGAGGCGGGCAAGGCGGCGCGCCGCTTCGCCGAGGCCGGCTTCGACGGCATCGAGCTGCTGGCCAGCCACGGCATGCTGATCTCCGACTTCCTCAACGCGCGCCACAACAGGCGCACCGATGCCTATGGCGGCAGCTTCGAGAACCGCTTGCGGTTCCTTGCCAGCCTGCTCGCCATCGTGCGCGAAAATCTGGGGGACGGGCCGGTGCTCGGCATCCGCATCTCGGCCGAGGAGGTCGAGCCCGGCGGCCTCGAGCGCGACGAGGTGATCGAAATCTGCCAGGAGTTGAAGGCCCGCGGCACCATCGACTACGTGAACACGACCTACGGCTCGATGCAGGGCCTCGGCGGGTCGGTGCACGTCGTGCCGCCGATGGAGATCCCGCACGCCTACGTGGCACCGAAGGCGGGGACATTGCGCGCCGCCGTGGGTCTCCCCGTGTTCGTCGCCGGCCGCATCAACCAGCCGCAGCTCGCCGAGGCCGTCCTCGCGGCGGGGCAGGCCGACATGTGCGGCATGACGCGGGCGATGATCTCGGACCCCGAGATGCCGGACAAGGCGCGCGCGGGCCGCAGCGACGACATCCGCGCCTGCATCGGCTGCAATCAGGCCTGCATCGGCCACTACCACCTGGGCTACGGCATCTCGTGCATCCAGAACCCGGTGACGGGGCGCGAGGTGAGGTTCGGCCGGCTGGACAAGGCAACGGCGCCCGGGCGCGTGCTGGTCGCGGGCGGCGGACCGGCCGGCATGAAGGCCGCCGTCACCGCAGCCGAGCGCGGTCATCGCGTGACGCTGCTCGAGGCGAAGCGCCGGCTGGGCGGCCAGGTGCTGCTGGCCCAACTGCTACCCGAGCGATCGGAGTTCGGCGGCCTCGTCACCAACCTGCAGCACGAGATGACGAGGGCTGGCGTCGAGGTGCGGCTCGGCACGCCGCTCACGGTGGAGCTGGTGCAGCGCGAGAAGCCGGACGCCGTCGTCGTGGCAACCGGCGGCACGCCTTACCGGCCGCCGATCGAAGGCGCCGAAGATGCGCATGTACTCGACGCGTGGGCGGTGCTGGAAGGCGGCGCCAACGCCGGCGGACGCGTCCTCATCGCCGACTGGCGCTGCGACTGGATCGGGATCGGGCTTGCCGAGAAGCTGGCGCGCGAGGGCCTGCACGTGCGCCTAGCCGTTACCGGCACCCATGCTGGGCAGAACCTGCAGCCCTATCTGCGCGACCACATGGTCGGCAAGCTGCACAAGCTCGGCGTCGAGATCATTCCCTACGCGCGGCTGTTCGGTGTCGATGCCGATACGGCCTACCTGGCGCACATCGTCACTGGCGAGCCGATCGTGGCGAACGAAGTCGAGACGGTGGTGCTGGCGCTGGGCCACCAGCCCGACACGTCGCTCGAGGACCTGCTGGCCCCGCTCGGCGTGCCGCTTCACCTCGCCGGCGACTGCCTCGCACCCCGCTCCGCCGAGGAGGCCGTCTACGAGGGCTTCCTCGCCGGGCTCGCGATTTGACGCCACGCCAGGGCCAAGCCGGGCACGATCAGCATCGGCCACTCGGGCAACGGCACCATCAGCCACGTCGGCATTCTGCGCCTGCAGTCGGGCTGAGGGGATGTCCCTGTCGATGTTGATATAGGAGGACAGGCGTTGCCCGCCTTGAGCGGTTAGGCTCGGGGTGCTGAACCCACGAAGGAGAGCAACGCCATGATGAAAACTACCACAGCCTCACCGATCTCGCTGGCGCCCGGCCTTGAAGCGGCTTGGCAAGACGTGAACGGATCGTTCGAACGCTTCTGTCTGTCGGCTGGCATCGAAGCGATTGAGAAGATGCCGTGCGAGGACGCGCGGCGACTTGCCGTGACGCGCTACGGGCGAATGCCGGAGCGTAGCGGCCGTCGTTGGGGCGCGACCAAGGGCAAGATCGGCTTCCCCGGCGGCAAGGTTGCGGTGCGTCTCGCCCGAGATTCCGCGCAGAGCCTCGCATGATTGTCAATCGGCACGGAACCGGGCCCGACTCAAAACACCAACGATTTCAACGCCACAGTTCGACGCCATTTCCTCTCGCACCCCCGAGAGGGATACGAAAGCTAAGGATTTTTCATGCCAAATTGCGCTGCCAAATCAGTCGCTTAAGAATCCGTACTGTTTTGGCTAAGTCAGGAGGTTTGGAGAATACGGGCCGGAGAGAGACGAATTTGGGCTCCGGCGCGGGGTGCTCGGTCAAGAGCTTTGGCGCGTGAACCGCGCGGATACTGGCGTTTTTCGAGGACTCGGACGGCGCCGGAGAAATTGCGACGCGAGGCAGTTGGCGGAGGGTCGGTGATTCGAAATCCCAGTACCCGAATCAATGTGGCGGAAGCCAATTGGTCGCGCGGCGCGAACCTATTGGTGATCAAATCGAGCAAACGAGCGACAACCCTCGGGGATTGCGCGTCCCCGCAACCATCTTAATTTGCTCGACAAGGCCGATGCCCGTGGCATCGGCCTTTTTGTTGGCTGAAGCCTCGCAAAGGGCGAGAATACCTGCCAGATCGCCCTTGAGCTCGATGCGGAGATTACCGGCTTCGGGGATGAGGCGAAGCTCCTCGACCAGGGATCGGACGAGTTCCATGGCCTCGGCCCCTGTATCTGGATGGGCCAGCGCCGTTGACAGGGACGCAACCTTGGCGCGATAGATTTCGGCCAAACCGGGGTGAAGCAGAGGCTTGGGTTCCGTGGTCGACTGACCGATCCGTGCTGCCAGTTCTTCCTGCCGGCGCTCGAGCGAGACGAGTTCCTCGACCAAGAGTTTGGGTGGGGAGCCGTCGGCGATGGCGTCGACCAAGCGGCGCATTCGGCGTTCATTTCTTGCGTGTTCGCTCTTCAAGGAGTCGATCTGGCCTGCCTCGACACGGCGCAGACGATTGATCTCG
>Ga0194120_10004816_pt1 | contig 20377 bp, 17 predicted proteins | sample TA2MahCa65mmetaG_FD_148642 | JGI IMG/M metagenome (GOLD analysis project Ga0194120, IMG submission 148642) | Freshwater microbial communities from Lake Tanganyika, Tanzania - TA2015019 Mahale Deep Cast 65m | ecosystem: Environmental > Aquatic > Freshwater > Lake | place: Tanzania: Lake... | reverse complement strand
GTCTTGGCGCATCAGGGCGAGCGGATGCGCCTTGAGCGAGTGGCGCAGCGTCGCATAGTCCTCGGCGACCTCGGCGCCGAGCGGCATGGGCGCGAGCGCGGTCTTGGGTTCGGCGCCGAATTCGGCTTCCGGCGCGCGCTCGAAAAGAGGCAGCGGCGCGGGCGGCAGCGCGCGCGCGGCCCAGCGACCGGGCCGGCGGGCGAGGCCGAGACTGCCGAAAGCATCGGCCCGCGCCAGACGATCAACCACGGCGGGGCCGATGCCGGCGCGACGCCAGAGATCGTCGATATCGGCGTAACCCTCGCCCCGGCCCGCGACTAGGCGCCGGCCGTCGTCTTCGCTTAGGCCGACGATCTGACGCAGCCCGACGCGCAGCACGCCAGGGCCTTCGAGCGTATTGTCCCAATCCGAGTGATTGACGTCGACCGGCAGGACGCCGACGCCGTGATAGGCTGCGTCGCGGATGATCTGGGCGGGGGCATAGAAGCCCATCGGCTGGCTGTTGAGCAGGGCGGCGGCGAAGGCGTCGGGATAGCGGCATTTCAGCCAGGCCGAGACATAGACCAAAAGCGCGAAGGAAGCGGCGTGGCTTTCCGGAAAGCCATATTCGCCGAAACCCTCGATCTGGCGAAAGCAGCGCTCGGCGAAGTCGCGCTCATAGCCGCGCGCCACCATGCCTTCGACCATCTTGTCCCGAAAGCCGTGGATCTGGCCGGTCTTGCGGAAGGTCGCCATGGCGCGGCGCAACCGGTCGGCTTCGCCCGGCGTGAAGCCGGCGGCGACGATGGCGATCTTCATCGCCTGTTCCTGAAAAAGCGGCACGCCGAGCGTCTTGCCGAGCACGGCTTCGAGCTCGGGCGAGGGGAAAGAGACGCTTTCCTCGCCGTTTCGTCGGCGGAGATAAGGATGCACCATGTCGCCCTGGATCGGCCCCGGGCGGACGATCGCGACCTCGATCACTAGATCGTAGAAAGAGCGCGGCTTGAGGCGGGGCAGCATGGTCATCTGCGCGCGGCTTTCGACCTGAAAGACGCCGACCGAATCTCCCTGGCACAGCATGTCATAGACGGCCGGGTCTTCGGCCGGCACGCTCGCGAGATCGAAGCGCCGGCCGTGATGGCGTTCGATCAGGTCGAAGGCTTTGCGGATGCAGGTCAGCATGCCGAGCGCGAGCACGTCGATCTTGAGGATGCCGAGCGCGTCGATGTCATCCTTGTCCCATTCGATGACGGTGCGGTCGGCCATGGTGGCGTTCTCGATCGGGGCGAGCGCATCGAGCCGGCCCTGGGTGATCACGAAGCCGCCGACATGTTGCGACAGATGCCGGGGAAAGCCGCGAAGCTCATCGGCAAGGGTCAGCGCGAGCGCGAGGCGAGGGTCGCTCGGGTAGAGACCGAGACCCTTGACCCAATTCTCGTCGAGCCCCTCGCGGCTCCAACCCCAGAGGCCGCCGGCAAGTGCCGAGACGGTGTCCTCCGACAGTCCCATCGCCTTGCCGACGTCGCGGAGGGCGCTGCGGCTGCGGTAGCGGATCACCGTCGCGGCCAGGCCCGCGCGCTCGCGGCCATATTTTTCGTAGATGTGCTGGATCACTTCTTCGCGCCGCTCATGTTCGAAATCGACGTCGATGTCGGGCGGCTCGTTCCGCTCGGCCGAGACGAAGCGCTCGAACAATACGTCGATCTTGGCCGGATCGACCGCGGTCACGCCGAGGCAGAAGCAGACGGCGGAATTGGCCGCCGAGCCGCGACCCTGGCAGAGAATGCCGCGCCCGCGCGCGAAGCGGACGATATCGTCGACGGTCAGGAAATAGGGCGCATAGCGAAGCTCGCGGATCAGCCGGAGTTCGTGATCGACCAGCGTCCGGACCTTGGCCGGCACGCCGTCCGGGTAGCGTGTCCTGGCCCCCGCCTCGGTGCGGGCGGCAAGCTCGGCATCGGGATCGGCGTTCTCGATCGGGTATTCGTAGCGAAGCTCGTCGAGGGAGAAGCGCGCGCGCTCGACGATCTCGATCGTCGCCGCAATCGCTTCGGGATGGCGGATGAATAGCCGCGCCATCTCCTCGGGCGGCTTGAGATGGCGTTCGGCATTGGCGAAAAGCCGGTGGCCGGCGTTGTCGATGGTCCGGTGCTCGCGAATGCAGGTGAGCACGTCCTGGAGCGGCCGGCGTCTGGCGCTATGGGCATGGACATCGTTGGTGGCAAGGAGCGGCAGTCCCGCGCCGCGGGCGATCTCGGCCAGATGGGCGATGCGCGCGCGCTCATCGCCTTGATAGACATGGCTCGCTGAAATATAAAGTAATTGTTTAAAATATAACTTTAGTTCATTGATATTATGTAAATATTTATCAATTCTTAGAGCTGCCGCGAGCATCCCCGGCGCGGCGTCTTCAAGATCGGCGAGGACGAGGCTGGAGCGGCCTTTGGGCGCGCGCCGACGGCCCTTGGTGATGAGCTGCGACAGCCGGCCATAGGCTGCGCGGTCGGTCGGATAGAGCAGGAGGCTCGGCCCGTCTTCGAGATCGATGCGCGCGCCGATGACCAGACGGAGCCCCGTCTCCTTGGCCGCGACATGGGCGCGCACGACCCCGGCGAGCGAATTGCGATCCGTGATCGCGATCGCCGACAGGCCGAGCGCCGCCGCCGTCGCGGCATATTCCTCGGGATGGGACGCGCCTTCGAGAAAGCTGAAATTGCTCGCGATCTGAAGCTCGGCGTAGGGGGCGGGGCGGGTCATCCGAACAATCCGTGCAGGAACCAGCGCGCGCCGTCGGGCGCGGCCGGGCCGTCGCGATAAAGCCAGAAGCGCCGGCCACCCTCGTCCTCGACCCGGTAATAGTCGCGAGGTGGCCGGTCCTCGGCCCCGGCGCGCCACCATTCGGCGGCGATGCGCTCGGGCCCCTCGGCGCGGCGAACGCGGTGCGCGACGCGTCGCCAGCGAAAAAGCGCGGGCGGCCCGTCGGGCAGATCGGCCACCGCTTCGATCGGCTCGGGCCGGGCGAAAAGCCGGATCGGGCGCGGCAGATCGGGCCGCCAGGCGGCGGCGGCGGGATCGTCGGCGGGCGCCGGCTCGAGCGGGCCGATGCGCCGCAGCGCGCTTTCCGGGATATGGCTGCCTCGCGGCACGTAGCGCGCGACCGCCGAAGCGCCGAGGCGCAGGATCAGCCGATCCAGCAGCGCCGCCATGTCGGTCTGATCCTCGGCCTCGCCGCCCGCGCCCGCACCCGTGCCGGTGAGCGCGATCTGTGAGGCGGCGAGAGGAGCCGCTTGCCGCGCTTCGATGAGGGCCAAGTCGACGCCGAAACCGGGATCGAGACCTTCGAGCTTTTCCCCGAGCAGGCGCAGGAGATGGCGGGGATCGCGGCTCGGCCGGACGGTGCCGATCTCGGTCAGGGCGAGCGTGCCGTCGACCCGGAAGAGCGCGAAGGCCAGGCGACGGACGCCTTGCGCCTCCTCGCCCAGGCGGCGGCAGAGCGCGTGGGTGAGATCTCGCGCAATGGCCGCGATGTCCTCGGGAGCGGAAATCGGCTCGGCGAAGGATTGACGAATGCGGAGCGCGGCTTGGGGCGCCAGCGGTTCGATCGGCTCGTCGATGCGTCCGAAAGCCTGATCGAGGCGCCGACCGATGCTCGGCCCGAAACGCCGGGCGAGCGCCGCGCGGGGCGCGGCCGCAACCTCGCCGATGCTGCCAAAACCAAGGCGCCCGAGATCGGCCGCGATCGCTTCGGGAAGACGCAGCGCCGCGACGGGAAGATCGAGAAGGGGCTTCGGATCGCCCGGCCGGGCGACGATCGGGCCATCATTTTCGCTCGCGCCGTAACGGGCGAGCGCCCAGGCCGCGCCCGGCGTATCGGCGAGCGCGAGCCTTGCGGCGAAACCGAGCCCGCCCAGGCGTCCGGCGATGTCGGAAAGAAGCGCCGCTTCGCCGCCGAAGAGATGCGCCGCGCCCGTGACGTCGAGCCAAAGCCCGCCGTCGCCCTCGGGCGCGGTCCAAGGGCTCCATCGTCCGCACCAGGCGGCGAGGCGAATGAGCGCCTGACGGTCGTCCTCGGGCGTCGCCGGATGAACGGCAAGCTCGGGCAGGCGCGCTTCGGCATCGGCAAGGCCGAGCCCGGGCGCAAGACCCAAGACCGCGGCCGCGCGGTTGACCGCGGCGAGACGCCGGCGGTTGCCCTCGCTGATGACGGTCGCGCGCGGCTCAGCCGACGCGCCGGGCCGGCGCCGCTCGATCCGATCGGTCGGAAAGCGCGGCAGCCACACGGAAACGATGCGTCGCATGATCCCACTCGACCAAAGGCCATTCCATCGGCGCCGCCCCGCGCGCCGCGAGTGCGAGGCGCCAGCCCGCTCGCGCGCTTTCGGTCGGCGGGGCGGTCGCGGGCGCGACTTGCCAACGGCTGAGCGCGCCCGAGGCGTCCTTGCGCTTGGCCGAGCGCAGCAACAGGCCGATGCCGCCGCCCGCTTCGGCCGCGAGTTGCAAACGCCGCCCGGCGACCAAATTGACGGCCTCGGCCTCGACCAGGACGGCGGCAGGTTTGGCGGCGCGGAGCGATTCCTCCGCCGCCCAAAGCGCATCGACATTGCGCCCGGCGCGGACATGGATCAGGCGGGCGGGGTCAAGCCCGAGCGCGGCCAAGCCGGGCGGATAGGGCAGGCCGGTTTCAATCTCGCCGAGTTTCGTGGTGATCCAGACGAGACTCCCCGCAAGGCCGGCCGCGCGCGCGGCGAGCGCGGCGGCAAAAGCGATGCCGGCGCCGGGCTCGACGGCCGCAATTTCATGCAAGGCGCCTCGCGCGAGACCACCCCAAGGCAGCGCCCGATCGAGCGCGCCGCCGCCATCGAGCGTGAGCGCGCCCGCCTCGGCGCTGCGTCCGCGTTCGATCTTGCCGATCTTGGCCTTGAGTTCCTCGACGAGGGCGCTCCGCCCCGCGCCGTCCCGAGCCAACGTCGCCATATCCGCCTCGCGCTATCTTTTAGATCGTTCTTGATTTGTTCTATAGAGCGAAAAGCCGTCTGTCAAGCCGGCGGCGTCGGTGCCTCGGTTGCGTGCGCCGGGAGAAAGTCCGAGCATCGTCTTGGCGTTGCCGGGGGGATGACGGCCGAAACCAAGGCAACAACGACGGGAGAAGGTCATGGCGGATAGCGTCTATAAGATCATCGAGATCGTCGGCACCAGCAAGGAATCATGGGAAAAGGCAGCCAAGGTCGCGGTCGACCGCGCGTCCAAGAGCTTGCGCGATCTTCGCATTGCCGAAGTCTCGGCCCTCGACATGGTGATCAAGAACGGCAAGGTCGACGCCTACCGCGCCAAGGTGAAGGTCTCGTTCAAATTCTCTAGCTGAGCGGACGACAAAGTTCGCCTCGCCCAAAAGAGCGGCCGGAGGTCGCGTCTCGAAGGGCGAGGCAGGCTTTGCGCGCCCTCAGTCCTTGAGTTCGATCTCGACGAAGACGACTTCGCTGGGGCCGGGGTTGATGACGTCGTGCTCGACGCCCTTGGGCCGCGCATAGGACGCGCCGGGCACGAGGTCGATCGAAACTTCGCCGGCCGGGCCCTTGGCCACCATGCGATCGCCCTTCACCGGCACGATGACATAGTCCATCTCGTGGCGGTGATAGCCGGTGGCGCTGCCAGGCGGCAAGCGCCATTCGGTGACCCGGACGCGGGCATTGTCGACTTGCAGCGTGGGGACGGCTTTGGCTGACATGGACATGGCGCGGCGCTCCCGAAGACGTGAAGGCCCGAGACTATACAAACCCCAGCCAAGCGGGCAGATTTCGCGCGCGCATTTCAGCCATGCGACGGAGCCGTCATGACCTCGACCAAGACCCCGCCCGTGACCAAGACCGATGCCGAATGGAAGGCCGCGCTCACGCCCGAGCAATTCCGCGTCTTGCGCAAGCACGGCACCGAGCGCGCGGGCACGAGCGCGCTCGACAAGGAATACCGCAAGGGGGTCTTTCACTGCGCCGGTTGCGGCAAGGCGTTGTTCGCCTCGGAGACCAAATTCAACAGCGGTACAGGCTGGCCGAGCTTCTTTCAGCCGATCGACGGCGCGGTCGGAACCTCGACCGATTTCGTGCTGCTCTATCCCAGAACCGAAGTGCATTGCGGCGATTGCGGCGGCCATCTCGGCCATGTCTTCGACGACGGCCCGAAGCCGACCGGCAAGCGCTATTGCATGAACGGCGTGGCGCTTTCCTTCAAGTCGACCGAGGGCTGAAGCGCGCTGGTCGCGGCGCTTTCGCCGCGTCGTCTGCGCCACCCTAGCGCCTTGTCCCGTCGGGACTCGCGGCGTATAAGCGCGCGTCATGCACGACATTCGCTATATCCGCGAAAATGCGGCGGCATTCGATGCGCGTCTTGCCAAGCGCGGCTTGGCGCCGGCATCGGCCAAGCTCCTGGAACTCGACGCCAGGCGGCGCGAGCGACAGACCGCGCTTCAGACGGCGCAAGCCAAGCGAAACGATCTCTCGAAGCAGGTCGGCCAGCTCAAGCGCGAGAACAAGGATGCCTCGGCCGTAATGGCCGAGGTGGCGCGGCTCAAGGGCGAGATGGATCAGGCTGAGGTCGACGATCGCGAGCTTGCGGTCGAGCTCGACGAGATGCTGGCCGTCATTCCGAATTTGCCCGCCGAGGACGTGCCGGTCGGTTCCGATGCCGATCACAACAAGGAAATCCGCAAGGTCGGAACGCCGCGCGCATTCAATTTCGCGCCCAAACAGCATTTCGACATCGGCGAAGCTCTGGGCCTGATGGATTTTGGACGCGCCGCCAAGATTTCGGGCGCGCGCTTCGTCGTGCTCAAAGGCGCGCTTGCTCGATTGGAGCGCGCGATCGCGAGCTTCATGCTCGATCTTCATACCGGCACTTTTGGTTATGTCGAGGTCAATCCGCCGCTTCTCGTCTCGGCCGATGCAGCCTACGGCACCGGCAATCTGCCGAAATTCGCCGAAGATCTGTTTCGTACCGTCAACAATTACTGGCTCATTCCGACGGCCGAAGTGCCGCTGACCAATTTGGTCGCGGACGAGATCGTCGACGAAGCGAAGCTGCCGATGCGCATGACCGCCTGGACGCCATGCTTTCGTTCCGAAGCGGGCGCGGCCGGCAAGGACACGCGCGGCATGATCCGTCAGCACCAATTCAGCAAAGTGGAGCTCGTCTCGATCGCGCATCCCGACAAATCGAAGGACGAGCACGAGCGCATGGTTTCCTGCGCCGAAGAAGTGTTGAAGCGCCTCGGTCTGCCTTATCGGACGATCGTGCTTTGCACCGGCGATATGGGCTTCGCCGCGCAGAAGACCTACGACATCGAGGTTTGGCTGCCGGGTCAGAATACCTACCGCGAAATCTCGTCCTGTTCGAATTGCGGCGAGTTTCAGGCGCGGCGCATGAAGGCGCGCTTTCGCGCGGCGGGCGAGAAGGGCACGCGTTTCGTCCATACGCTCAACGGCTCCGGCCTCGCGGTCGGGCGGACGCTCATTGCGGTCCTCGAAAATTACCAGCAAGCCGACGGCTCGGTCGTCGTGCCCGAGGCGCTGAGGCCTTATCTCGGCGGTCTCGAAGTCATTCAGAAAGTCGGTGGTTGAGCGATGAGCAAGACGACGGCGAGGGCCAAGCGGCCATTTCGGATCCTGATCACCAATGACGACGGCATCCACGCGCCCGGCCTCAAGGTCATGGAGCGCATCGCGCGCAAGCTTTCGAAAGACATCTGGATCGTCGCGCCGGAGTTCGAGCAATCGGGCGCGGGCCATTCGCTGACGCTGCATACGCCGCTCCGCCTGCGCAAGATCAACGGCCAACGCTACGCCGTTCGCGGCACGCCGACCGATTGCGTCATGATGGGCGTCAACTACGTGCTCAAGGATCGGCGCCCCGACCTCATCCTCTCGGGCGTCAATCGCGGCGGCAATCTGGGCGAAGACGTGACCTATTCGGGCACCGTCTCGGCAGCGCTCGAAGGCGCGCTCCTCGGCATTCCATCGGTCGCGTTGTCGCAATGCTTTCTTCGCGACGAAGGCAAGGTACCTTGGGACAACGTCGCCAAGCACGCACCGGCAGTCCTCAAGAAGGTGTTGGCGGCCGGCTGGGGCAAGGACGTGCTGATCAACATCAATTTTCCGCCAGTCGCGGCCGATCGCGTGAAGGGCGTCGCCGTAACCGTGCAGGGCAGGCGTGAAATGACCGAACTCATCATCGATTCACGCATCGATGCGCGCCTGCAGCCCTATTTCTGGCTGGGCTTTCGGCCCAATGAAGGCAAGCCCCATGTTTCGACCGATCTCGCCGCGATGGCGCGAGGCGAGATCGCGGTGACGCCGCTGCACATCGATCTCACGCATCGGCCGACCATGGCGCGGCTGCGCAAGACGCTCGGCTGACATGGACGAGAGGAAGGTCCGCCTTCTTCTCGAGCTCAAGCGCGAGGGCATCGACGATCATCGGGTGCTCTCGGCGATCGAAGCCGTGCCGCGCGAGGATTTCGTGCTGCCGGCATTTCGCGATCAGGCCTATGACAACATCGCGCTGCCGATCGAGGAAAGCCAGACCATCAGCCAGCCCTATGTCGTCGCCTTCATGACCCAGGCGCTCGCGCTCGATCCCAAGATGAAAGTGCTCGAAATCGGCACCGGTTCGGGCTACCAGGCCGCCGTGCTCGCGCATCTCTGCAAGCGCGTCTATACCATCGAGCGGCACCGCGAACTCCTGGTCGGCGCGAAAAAGCGCTTCGAAGCGCTCGGCCTCAACAATATCGTCGCGCGCCTGGGTGACGGCGCCAAGGGCTGGCCCGAGCAGGCACCCTTCGACCGCATCTTGGTGACCGCGGCGGCGGCGCGCATTCCCGAGGCGCTCAAGCAGCAGCTCGCGCCGGACGGCATGATGATCATCCCCGTCGGTGCGACCATCTTCGAGCAGCAAATCGTCCGCGTTCGCCGGACCGAGACGGGCTTCGTCGAAGACGAAATCCTGCCCGTGCGCTTCGTGCCCTTGGTCGAAGGCGATTGAGGCGTCGATTTCGCCCGCGCGCATCGCGTGTTAGAATCGCCGCCCGAGTCGAAAGACATGACCTTGTTTCGCCCTGTCACGATCCTCGCCGCGTGCTTCTGCGCCACGGCGGCGCTCGCCCAGACTTCGGCGCCGTTTCAGCAATTCAATATCGGCCGACCGACCCAACAGGAAGCAATAGGCAGCGGCAACGATGCGCTCAAGATGCTGGGCGTGCAGCCGCCATCCGATCCCATGAAGCGGCTCGAAGCCCCGCGCGGCAATCAACCGACGGCACAAGGCGGCGCGGCGACAACCGCGGCGCCGGCCGCGACCGCCTCGAACGAATGCCGCGCGCGCGTACACATTACGAATTGGCAATGGACCCAGGATGGGCGCCACCCGGTCGCGCTCAGTTTCACGGTCGAGACCGATCGCGCCGAGCGTAGCCGGGCGCTCGCCATCGACTTTGCTTTTGAATATCGCGGCGCCGATCAATCGGGCGCGCCGCTGAGCGAACCGGCCAAGAGCTACATTTCGACCGAAATCCTGCGTCTCGCCGCCGGCGACAATCCGACGCGACGCACGCTCGAGACCGGTCCGAGCCTGGTCGGACGGACGATCATGGACCGCATCCTGGTGGGCGCTGTCGCCTGCCGCGCCGAATGATCCATCTCGTCGTCATTGTCGTCGCGAGCGTCATCGCCGCGTCTTGCGCGCGCCAAGGTCCGCCGGCGCCGGTGATCGACCGTCGCGCCCTCGCCATCGATGCCCCGCGACCGCAAGCCGCCCGCCCCGGAAGCGCCGTCGAGACCGTCGCGGGTCAATATTTCGTCAAGCCCGGCGACACCGTCTATGCGGTCGCCAAAGCGAACGGTCTGCCCGTCCGCTCCTTGATCGAGGCGAACGATCTGCGGCCGCCTTACGCCCTCGAACCCGGGCGCGAGTTGCGCTTGCCCTCGGTGAAGGCCCATATCGTCGAGCGTGGCGACACGCTTTATGGCGTCTCGCGCAAATACAACGTCTCGATGGCGGCGCTCGCCCGCGGCAACGATTTGAAGGAGCCTTTTACGATTCAGATCGGCCAGCGTCTGGCGTTGCCGGCGAGCGTCGATGTCCAGCGCGCGGCGCCATTGCCGCGCGAGCGTCTCGTCGGCACGATCTTGCCGCAGGCCGCGCCGCCCGCCGCCCCGCTCGGCGTGGTGACCGCCGAGAAGCTCGACGCAAAACCCGAAGGAGAGCCGAAAGCGGAGACGCCGCCGCCCGCGACGATTGCGCAAGCGCCGTCAATGACGCCGGCTGTTCCGCCTCCGCCTGTGGCGCAAGGCGAAGTCCGCGGCTTCGTCTGGCCCATCGCCGGCCAAGTCACTTCGCGCTTTGGTCCCAAGGATGGCGGACTCCACAATGATGGTATCAACATCGCGGCCAAGCAGGGTACGCCGGTGCGCGCCGCCGCTTCGGGCACCGTCGCCTATGCCGGTAACGAACTCAAAGGCTACGGCAATCTCGTGCTGGTTCGTCACGCCGGCGGCTGGATGACGGCTTATGCCCATAACGCCGAACTCATGGTCAAGCGGGGCGATGCGGTGCGCCAGGGCCAGACCATCGCGCGTGCGGGCGCGACCGGTTCCGTGCGCGAGCCGCAGCTCCATTTCGAAATCCGGCGTGGTAGCCAAGCGGTCGATCCGCTCGCCCATCTGCCGCCGCGCGTGGCGCTTCGGACCTTCGCGCCGTCGCAGGGCTGAAGCACCTTAGTCGGCGCGTCTCAACAGACCGAAGTCTTGCAGGCGGCGCGGGTCTCGGCGACCAGCGACTTCATGGTCGCCGCATCGATCGCGCCCGGGATCAGATTGTCGCCAATGACGAAAACCGGCGTGCCGTTTACGCCGAGCCTTTCGGCCAATTGGCGATTGCGTTGGAGCACGGCCGCGACGTCGGCGCCCGCCATGTCGGCCTTGAGCTTCTTCGGATCGAGCCCGACTTCAGCCGCGATCTGCAGCACCGTCGCTTCGTCGAGTGCGCCGCGCGAGGTCATCAGCGCGTCGTGAAATTTGAGATATTTGTCGCTCTTGCGGGCCGCGATGGCGGCGCGCGCGGCGATCAAGGATTCGGGGCCCAGGATCGGCAATTCCTTGAGCACGACGCGGACCTTCGAATCCGACTTTTTCAGCTCCGCGATGGCCGGATGGACGCGCTTGCAATAGCCGCATTTGTAATCGAAGAACTCGACGAGCGTGACGTCGCCCTTGGGATTGCCGGCAACGACGGAGTCGGGATCGTCGCGGAGTTCCTTTTGCGAGGCCGCAATCGCCTTGCGCGCTTCGGCGTCGGCCTCGAGCTTCTGGCGCTCCTCGAGCAGCCGCATCGCTTCGACGAGGATCTCTGGATTCTTGAGAATGGTATCGCGGACGATGCGCGCGACCTCCTCGCTTTGTTGCGGCGTGAGCGCCTGGCCGAAAACACCCGGCGCGGCGAGCGCCGCCACGAAAAAGACGCCGAGCACGGCATTGCGGATGGATGTCATCGACGAACCTCTTTCTCTGTCAACACGCGGGCGACGGCTTTCTTCCAACCGGCATAGAGTTTTTCGCGCTCGTTCAGGGCGAGTTGGGGCTGGAAACGTCCGCCGCTTTGCCATTGCCGGGCGATCATGGACTGGTCCTTGTAGAATCCCGTGGCCAATCCGGCGAGATAGGCCGCGCCCAAGGCCGTGGTTTCGCCGACTACCGGGCGTTCGACCGGCAGGCCGAGCGCATCGGCCAGGAACTGCAGGAACCAGGCATTCGCGACCATGCCGCCATCGACTTTGAGGGCTTGCGGCCGAACGCCGTCGGCGGCCATCGCCTCCATCAGATCGCGCGTCTGCCAGGCGACCGATTCCAATCCGGCGCGCACGATCTCCTTGATGCCGGTATCGCGCGTGAGGCCGAGCAGCGCGCCGCGCGCTTCGGCATCCCAATAGGGCGCGCCGAGCCCGGAGAAAGCCGGCACCAGATAGACTCCGCCGGTCGACGGCGTCGTCCGGGCGATCGCTTCGCTGTCGCTCGCGCTCTTGATCAGGTGAAGGCCGTCGCGCAGCCACTGCATGGCGGCGCCGGCGATGAAGATGCTGCCCTCGAGGGCATAGGTGACTTCGCCGTTCAAGCGCCAGGCGACGGTGGTGAGCAGACGATTCTTCGAGGCGAGCGCCGTCTTGCCGGTGTTGAGGACGACGAAACAGCCGGTGCCGTAAGTGCTCTTGATGTCGCCGGAGTTGAAGGCCGCTTGACCGAAAGTCGCGGCCTGCTGGTCGCCGGCGATGCCGCGGATCGGGATCGCGGCGCCGAAAAGCTGGGCATCGCTGGCGCCGAAATCGCCGCTCGAATCACGCACCTCCGGCAGCAGGGCCCGAGGCACGCCGAGCCGTGCCAGCAACTCATCGTCCCAGCGCTGGCGATGGATGTCGAAAATCATGGTACGCGCGGCGTTCGAGGCATCGGTCGCGTGAATTCTGCCGGCGGTGAGTTTCCACAGGAGCCAGCAATCGATCGTACCGAAAGCAAGTTCGCCCGCCTCGGCACGCCGGCGCGCGCCCGCGACGTTGTCGAGGAGCCAGGCGATCTTGGTCGCCGAGAAATAGGGATCGAGCACCAGCCCCGACTTGGCAGCGACCGTCTCGGCCAACCCCTCTGCCCGCAGCCGCGCGCAAGTCTCCGCGGTGCGACGATCCTGCCAGACGATGGCATTCGCGATCGGCTCGCCGGTCTTGCGGTCCCAAAGGACGGTGGTCTCGCGTTGATTGGTGATGCCGATGGCCGCGACGTCGCCGGCCGAGAGGCCGGCCTGGGCGAGCGCGCCTTTCACGACATCGACGGTATGGCGCCAGATCAAGGCGGCGTCATGTTCGACCCAACCAGGCTTCGGAAAGACCTGGGGAAGCTCGATTTGGCGCGAGGCGAGCGAGCGCCCGGATGCATCGAACAGCATCGCGCGGGTCGAGGTCGTGCCTTGATCGATGGCGAGAACAGCCTTCACGTCAATTCTCGCCCCGCTGAATACGTCGAAGCCGGATCGCTTCGCCTTCGATGTCCTGGCCGCGCAGCCAGCCGGGCGAACCTTCGCGCAAGCGGCTCATGGCGCGCCGCGACATGTCGCTGGCGCCGAGAAAATCGCCGGTCAGGAGCGCGCGCTCGGCCGAGGCGAGCGCGGCATCGCCGAAGCGTTCGAGCCGTCCATAGGCGATCGAGAGCTGATACCAGGTCGAAGCGTCGTGACGATCGCCGCGGGCGGCGAATTCAAGGGCCTCGATCGCGGACTTTAGATCGGCCGGATCGCCGGTTGCGACCAGCGCGGTGCCGTAAAGTGAGGCGAGCAGTGGGCTGTCGGGCTTTAGACGCCGAGCTTGCTCGTAAGGGGCGAGCGCGTCCTTGACCTTGCCGCGCTCGAACAGGATCTGGCCTTTGAGCTCGTGGAAAAAGGGGTTGTCGGGCTCGCTCGCGATCAATCCGTCGACGCCGGCGATCGCCTCGGTTTCATTGCCTTGGCGATGATGCGCGATCGCCCGGGCATAGCGCGCGGGCAGGCTCTGATCGGCCTCGGGGAAACGCCGGAACGTGCGCCCTGGCTGCTCGAGAAAGCCTTGGAGTTTCGCCAGCATGCGGGCATGGCGATCGAGAAACTCGGGCGGGCTTGGCGCGTCCGAAAAGCGCGAATTCTCGACATGGTTGGTCAGAAAGGCGATCCTTTCGCGCGCCATCGGATGGGTGCGCGTATAAGACGAGCCCTTGCTGGTCGGGCCAAGATCGCTGTCGGCGAGCTTTTGCAAAACCTCGAGAAGACCGCGCGCCGATTGCTGAGTTCGTTCGAGGTAATTGGCCGCGGCCTGGTCGGCCGCCGATTCCTGGGTCCGGCTGAATTGGTACATCATGCCTTGGACGGTCTGCATGCCGCCAACCACCGTCGCGGCGCCGACTTCGCCCTTGCCGCTCGCGGCCGCGGCCACGCCCAAAACGAAGGCAATGATCGCCGCGGTCGAGGCGTTGCGCATCATGTCCGGAATGCGTGCCAGGTGGCCGGCGGCGACATGACCGGTCTCGTGCGCGAGCACGCCGATCACCTGCCGCGGCTGATCGCTCGCGAGCAACAAGCCGGTATTGACGAACATATGGTTGCCGGGCGTGACGAAGGCGTTGAGCGCGCCGTCATTGACGATGTGAATGCGCAGCGCCGACAGGTCGAGACCGGCCACGCTGAAGACTGGCGCGGCGAATGCGCGGATGGTATCTTCGATCTCGGCGTCGCGCACCAAGCCCGCGGCCCAGGCGACTTGCGGCAAGGCAAGCCCGGGCAGGGCTGCGGCCATCGCCGTCGCCCGCAGAAAGGCTGCAAGCTTCGTCTTCAACCGGATCACTGATCGAACTCCACGGATTGATATGAAAAGTAGGCGTCGCAACGTGGAGCGTCAATGGCAGGGCTCGGTCTTTGTCGCAATTTTGCTCGTCGGCCTCGCGGGTTGCGGCGCCACTCAACCAAGCGTGCCGGCGCGCTTTTTGACCGAGACCAAGGCCTTTCGCGGCGTCGTCGCGACCGACGAGCCGCGCGCCACGCAGATCGGCGAGACCATTCTGAACGGCGGCGGCACGGCGGGCGACGCCGCGGCCGCCGTCGCGCTCGCGCTCGCCGTCACCTATCCCGCGGCCGCCGGTATCGGCGGGGGCGGCGCCTGCATCGCCTATGAGCCTGCGACCGGAGAGGCCCAAGCGGTCGACTTCTTGCCCAAGCGCCCGCCGGGCGGCGGCGAGATCGCCATGCCGGGATTTGCCCGCGGCATCGGCGCCGTCCATGGCCGCTATGGCCGCATGCCGATCGGCCAGGTGATCACGCCGGCGGAAAATTTGGCGCGTTTCGGCAACCAGACGAGCCGCGCTTTCATGCAGCGTCTCGAGGCCGCGCGAGATCCGGAACTCGCGGGCCATTGGCGAACAGCCCATCTCGCGCCTTTGGTTCTGGGGCGGACTTTCGTTCAGCCGGACCTCGCGAATACCCTCGCGATGCTCCGCGTCCGGGGCTTCGGCAGCCTCAATATCGGTCCGGGCGCGCGGGCGCTCGCCGAAACGCTCGGCGCTGCCGGCGGCAAGATCACGCCGGAAGATCTGCGCGATTTGGGCGCCGAATGGAAAAAGGCCCAAGGTCTGGTCACGGGGGACGTCACCATTCATGTCGCTGGCGGAACTTTGCTCGGTACCCCGGACGTCTTGGCGAATTGGCGCAATCTGATCGCGAACGATGCCTATGGCAAGGCGTCCGCCGCCAACAAGCAGGCGACCCTGCAGCGCGGTGCCGTCGCAGGTGCCGGCGGTGAGCGCGGCGGCTCGACTTCCTTCATCGTCGCCGATCGCTTCGGCCTGATGATCGGTTGCGTCCTCACAATGGGCCAGGAATTCGGTACCAGGCGCATGCTCCACCAACATGGCTTTCTCGCCGCCACGCCGGCCGACGACGGCGGCATGGCCGCCTTCGTCGTGGTCGCGCATGTCTTGAAACGCGCTTTCGCGGTCGGCGCGGCGAGCGGGCCGGGCTCGGCGGCCGCGATGATGACGACCTTCGCGCCCATGTGGGTCGATGCACGCCATGTCGATTGGGCGATCGCCAATCGCCCGGTCGCGGGCGATGCCCGGGTGAACATCGTCTTTTGTCCAAACTCGATCCCGAGCTCGGCCGAAATCTGCTACCCAGCGACCGATCCGCGAGGTCACGGTTTTGCGGTCGGCGGCGTGAAGTGACGCGGCCATGAAGGTCGCCAAGCGCGCCGATGTCGCGCCCTTTCATGCCATGGAAGTCTTGCGCGCGGCGAATGAGCGGGCGGCCACCGGGGCCGAGGTTCTTCATATGGAACTGGGCGAGCCGTCAGGCGGTGCGCCCGCGCCCGTGATCGAAGCCGCGCGGCGAGCCATGGGTCAGGAGCGCATCGGCTATACCGAAGCACTGGGCATTCCGGCGCTTCGTCAGGGCTTGTCGCGGCACTACCGCGATTTCTACGGCCTCGACGTGTCCGCCGAGCGCATCGTCATCACCACCGGGTCTTCGGGCGGCTTTCTCTTGGCCTTCCTCGCGGCCTTCGATGCGGGCGATCGGGTCGCGCTGGCCGATCCCGGCTATCCCGCTTATCGCAACATCTTGGGCGCGCTCGGGCTGATCAGCGTCGGGCTGGCGGCGAGCGCCGAAACGCGCTTTCAGCCATCGCCCGCTCTCCTCCGCGAAGCCGGGCGCCTCGACGGTCTGTTGGTCGCGAGCCCGGCCAATCCGACCGGCGCCATGTTCGCTCCCGGCGCCTTCGCCGAAATCCTCCGCCATTGCCGCGCCCACGGCATCCGCGTCATCTCGGACGAGATCTATCACGGCATCACCTATGACCGACCGGCCGAAAGCGCGCTTGCCTTCGATCCCGAGGTCATCGTGGTCAATTCCTTTTCCAAGTATTTCTCGATGACCGGCTGGCGCGTCGGCTGGCTGGTGCTGCCGAGCGACCTCGTCCGACCGGTTGAGCGGCTCGCCCAGAACCTGTTCATCTCCGTGCCAGCGCTTTCGCAATATGCCGCGCTCGCCGCGCTCGACTGCCGAGCAGAGTGCCAGGCCAAGGTCGAGCGCTATCGCAAGAACCGCGCGCTGCTCCTGGCCGAATTGCCCAAGGCCGGTTTCGAGATCGCCGCGCCCGCGGACGGCGCCTTTTACATCTATGCCGATGTCCGCAAGCTGACCAACGACAGCGCCGCTTTTTGCAAGAAGATGTTGGCCGAGACCGGCGTCGCGGCGACGCCGGGGATCGATTTCGACACGGCGCGCGGACATGCCTATCTCCGCTTCTCCTTCGCCGGATCGGAAGAGGCGGTCGCGTCGGCTGCCAATCGGCTCAGGGATTGGCTGCGATGAGCCGAGGCCCGACCATGGGCCTTGTGCTATAGTCCGGCCATGAGCGCCGCGACGGAGAAACCGGAGACGACTTGGCTCGCCGACGTCATTCGGCCCATGCGCCACGTTTATGCCGAGGCGCTGGTGATGTCGTTCTTCATCAACATTCTCGCCATGGCGGCGCCGATTTTCACCATGCAGGTCTATGACCGCGTGGTGTTCTATGGCGGCATTGTCACGCTTTGGGGCCTGGTCTCGGGCATGGCCGTGGTGCTGGTGTTCGATTTCGTGCTCCGCCAATCGCGCGCCCGCATGCTCCAACGTGTCGCGCTGCGCATCGACGTCGAGGTGGGCGAGCGCGTCTTCGACAAGTTCCTGCATCTGCCGTTGCGCGTCCTAGAGAGCAAGCCGGCCAATCATTGGCACATGATCTTTCGCGACGTCGAAGCGATCCGGAACGCGCTTTCCGGGCATTCGGCCGTGCTCCTGGTCGACCTGCCCTTCGCCGTCCTGTTCGTCGCGCTCTCCTTCATCCTGGCTCCGGCGATCGCCTGGATATTCCCGGTCGTGCTCGCGATCTATGCGTTCCTTGCCTGGTGGTCCGGCGCTAAGCTCCACAATTCGGGCGGCATCGAGAGGCGGGCCGGCTTCGATCGCGACACCCTCGTTGCCGAGATGATCGCCGCGCGCGGCACCATCAAGGCGCTCGTGCTCGATGAACGCATGCGCCGGCATTGGGAAGAGCGCCATGCCGATGCGGTCTCCAAGTCGGTCGCGCGAGGTTCCGAAAACGACGGCTACATGAACATCGGCATGACGCTCGCCGTGCTGGTCACCGTGGTGATGACGGCGAGCGGTGCGCTCGCCATCATCGATCAGGCGCTGACCATGGGCGCGCTGGTCGCCGCCAGCATGCTGTCGTCTCGCGTGATCGGCCCGTTCAACCAGCTCTTCACCGCCTGGAAGACCTTCACCATGGCGCGCCAGGCGGCCAAGCGCCTCGACGCCCTCTTCGCCGAAGACGAGGAGCGCCGCCAGAGCACGATCGCCTTCGAACGACCCAAGGGCGATCTCATTTTCGATGCCGTGTCCTTCCACTACGGCGACCGCGATCCCCTGGTGCTCGACGGCGTCAGGGTACGCATTCAGCCGGGCGCGGTGCACGCGATCGTCGGGCGCAACGGCTCGGGCAAGACGACGCTTCTCAAGATCGCGCAGGGGCTTTATACGCCGAAGCGCGGACGCGTGACGCTCGACGGAGCCGACATCAGTCAATTCACCCGCGCCGAAATCGCCCGCTGGATCGGCTATGTGCCGCAGGAATGCGTGCTGTTCAACGGCACGATCCGCGACAACATCGCGCGCGGCCAAGTCGAGACTTCCGACGAAGAGGTCTTGCGCGTCGCCAAACTCGCGGGCGTGCACGAATTCGTCATCGATCTGCCCGAAGGCTATGCCACCATGGTGGGCGAAGGCGGCCAGTTGTTCTCGAGCGGCCAGCGCCAGCGCATCGCGCTCGCGCGTGCGCTTCTCGGCGATCCGCCGGTCATCCTGCTGGACGAACCCTCGAGCAATCTCGACCGCCAATCCGAAGAGCAGCTCGCGGCAACGCTTGCCACGCTCGCCAAGGACCACAACGTCCTGGTCGTCACTCACAGCCCGGTCCTCCTGTCGGTGGCGCGCAATGCGCTTCTCCTCGATCGCGGCAAAATCGTCGCCGCCGGTCCGCCGCAGGAGGTCATTCCGCAATTCCTGCGCCTTCAGGCGGGTGCGCCCGCTCCGGTCGCGGCGGTTGCGCCGGGGCCCGGCGCCAAGAGGCTGGCATGACGCAGTCGGCCGCGCTCGAAGATCTGATCGCGCGTCATCCGCTGCCGACTTGGCGGGGGTTCGCATGGCTGACCATGGCCTTTTTGACGGCAGCGGGGAGCTGGGCGGCGATCGCGCGTCTAGACGAGGTCGCGATCGCGCGCGGTGAAGTCGCGCCCGTCGGCAAGGTCAAGGTGATCCAGCACTTGGAGGGCGGCATCGTCCGAAGCATCAGCATCGCCGAAGGCGCGTCGATCAAGGAAGGCGAAACGCTCTTGCAGCTCGATCTGCCCAACACCTCGGGCAATCGCCGGGAACTCCAAGTGCGGCTCGATTCTTATGCCATCAACCGCGCTCGCCTGGTGACCGAGGCGAATGGCGTTGCGCTCGATTTTCCGAAAGCCGAGGCGGAGCGCCATCCCGCTTTTGTCAAGGCCGAGCGCGACACGCATGAAGCGCGCTCGCGCGAACTCGCGACGCTCCTTGCCGGTCTCAGCGAGCAGCTCAAGCAGCGGGAAAGCGCGGTGCGCGAATTCGAGGCGGCGCGGCGGGCCAAGCAGACGGATCTCCGTCTGACGCGCGACAAGTTCAACATCTCGAAGCAACTGGTTGAGCGCGACCTGACCTCCAAGCTCGACCACATTTCGCTCGAACGCGAAGTCGAGCGTCTGATCGGCGAGGTCGCGCAGCTCGATCAGTCCATCCCGCGCGCGGTCTCCTCCGTCCAGGAGGTGCGCGAGGCGATCACCAAGGAACAGCAGCGCTTCAAGCGCGAGGCGCTCGAGCAGATCGCCCAGGTCGATCTCAACATCGCGCGCACGCTCGAACTTGCCAAGGAGGCGACCGATCAATTCATCCGCGCCGAGATCAAGAGCCCGATCGACGGCGTGGTGAAGAACCTGAAATACAACACCATCGGCGGCGTCGTGCGGCCGGGCGACGCGATCATGGAGATCGTGCCGTCGGACGATCGGCTCGTCGTCGAAGCCAAGCTCAACCCGGTCGATCGCGGCTTCGTCGGCGTCGGCCAGCGCGCGCTGGTCAAGATCTCCACCTATGATTATGCGCGCTATGGCGGGCTCGAAGGACGGGTGAAGACCGTGGCGCCGGACGCCAATACCGAGGCCGGTCAGCCCTATTTCAAGGTCGTGGTCGAAACCGAGAAGAGTTATCTCGGCAATGATCCGACCGCCTATACGATCTCGCCCGGCATGCAGGCCGAGGTCGACATCCATACCGGCACCAAGAGCGTGCTCGACTACGTGCTCAAGCCCGTGCTCAAGCTCAAGCACGAGGCCTTTCGCGAGCGCTGACGGCCGGGCAGGGAGGCGCGGCGCATGAAGGAATGCGGCAAGGCATCGGCCAGGCGTCAGGGCGATCCGTCTTTCGTCACGCATTATCTGGTCGGCGCCGGCCTCGACATCCTGGGCGGGCCGGACCCGCTCAGCCTCTATCTCGAACTTTTTCCGCGCATCACGGGGCTGCGCGTCTGGAACCCGCCCGACGGCGATCCGCAGACCCTGGCCGGGGTGCCCGATGCCTCCTACGACTTCGTCCATTCCTGCCATCGGCTCGGGCTTTTTCCCGACCCCGCCGCGGCGCTTGCCAATTGGTTTCGCGTGGTCAAGCCGGGCGGCCATCTGATCGTCACCGTGCCCGACGAGGACATGTACGAGCAGGGCGTCTTCCCGAGCAG
>Ga0194120_10004811_pt1 | contig 20394 bp, 17 predicted proteins | sample TA2MahCa65mmetaG_FD_148642 | JGI IMG/M metagenome (GOLD analysis project Ga0194120, IMG submission 148642) | Freshwater microbial communities from Lake Tanganyika, Tanzania - TA2015019 Mahale Deep Cast 65m | ecosystem: Environmental > Aquatic > Freshwater > Lake | place: Tanzania: Lake... | reverse complement strand
CGGGCCCGAGAAATGATTGAGTAAATCATTTCCTGGCCCTTAGGGACTGGAAAACAATAAGTCGATCACTCTCACATCAGGACGGAGCCGCGAGTCGGACCCTTGGTCCGCGAGCTGGCGACCCACAGAGCAAGCAAACGGGCCCGAGAAATGATTGAGTAAATCATTTCCTGGCCCTTACCGGCTACAGCGGGCCGCGCCGCGACTTGAGTTCGTCTGCCCCCATCATGCCGGCCGGCACTGAGACCTTGACGGCGTCGAGGTCGTCCATCGACATGTCCCATTCCTCCAGCGCCGCTTGCATGTGCTGCAGCGTGCTGCGCGGTGGGGCTTTGGCAACGGTTTTGCCCTGTTCGATGAGCAGGGTGCCGAGCCGCTGCGTAGCCATGCGCAGCTGCCGGATGCCGGCGATCGCGATCTGCTCCTGGAAGCGCAGGGCCAGCGGACTCGAGGCTTTGAGCAACCGCTCGAAGACGTCGCGGGTCAGCTCCAGCGCGATGACCTCGCCAGAGGACACGACCGACGCCGACCGCGGCGAGCGGTCGACCAGCGCCATCTGGCCGACGATCTGCCCGGCCTTCAGCGTCGCCAGCACGCGCTCGCCGTCCTCGAAAACGCGGTTGACCTGGACTTCACCGATGGCGAGCAGGAAGCACGACTGGCCGCTGGTCCCTTCTTTGCACAGGGACTGTCCGGGCGTGAACTCGCGCGCGGGTGCCACTGAGGCCAGCAACCGCAGTTCGCTATTGGTGTAGTCGCGCAGCGAGGCCAGCTTGCGCAAATCGACGGTCGCCATGGTCTACATTCCTCGCTGGGCTGCGGCAGAGCCGCGCCGGGTTCGACGGGTCCGTCAACCGCCGAAAAGCCGCGACAGCCACTTGGCGACGCCGGTCTTTTCGTCCAGTTTCTTGTCGTCGGATCGGGCACCTGTCGCGGCGTGGACGCCAGATTGCGGCGCCTCCCCGGTCTTGCGGAACTGCGGGTTGACCTGTTCGCGCTGCACGATGCCGGAGGCGCGCGCCTGTGACCGGGCCCGGGCTGCGTTCGGATTGAGTTCGCGCTCGATGCGATCGTTGATGCTGCGCAACCGCAAGGTGATGTCGCTGATGACCCCGGAGGTGATGGCAGCGGCCGCGGTCGGCGAATTGCGCCGCAACTCGCGCAGGGCGTGCACGCTCAGTTCGAATCCCAGCGTCTCGGTCGCGGCAATCACCGTGGCGGAACGCGGCGCGGGATCGAAGGCCGCCATCTCGCCCACGAATTGGTCGGCGCCAATCGAACCCACGTCGGTGGTGTTGCCGCTGCCGTCGCTGAGCTCGACCCGCAGGCGGCCTTCGACCACCACGAGCATGGTGTCGCCCACGTCGCCTTGCTCGAACACGATGTCGTCCACCGCGAAGCGCCGCGGTCGCATCGCCGCGAGCACCGCGTCGCAGTCCTCGTCCGACAGTTCGCGGAAGAGCGAAACCTTGCGCAACTGGGACCGCTGCTCAGCAGACATCAGTACCTCGGTTCGCCGCAGAGTGCTCGCCCGCGCCCGTGCAAAAGCTGGTGTGCGGCCCACGGCCGCAGCACGCTGCGGGGCCGCCTGCAAAGGCGCGACGCAACCCGCGCTGCGGCACGCCGCGCCGACCAACGACTACCCCGCAGACCTCGGCCCGCCGACGCTGGGGCGCAGTCTGCCGGCCGCCTAGCTGGACGGCGAGCATACCACGGCCCGATGAGCGCGCCAGATCCAGGCAAGACAATCGCGCGCCTGTCCGCGGCGAGCTACGAAAACTTGGACTTGCCGGCCTTGCGCAACAACTCCAAGTCCTGGCGTTCTTGTTCGCCCTCAGGCGGCTTGACCTCCGCGACGCGGGTGGGCGGGGTCTGGGCGGCGCGGTCATCGAACCACTTGATTCGTTCTGGGGTCAGTGCGACGCGGGCCTTGAAATGGCGGTCGACACTGCGCGCCAGAGCGTCGGTCTGGCGCGACGAGGGCGGGACGGCCACGCGATCGGGAAGCGGGCGCGCGACACGCACCTGCTGCAATGGGCGGACGGCTGCGCCGCGGTCGTCGCCCAACTGCCGCAGCGAGGCCTCGACCAGGGCGCATGCCGTGCGCAAGCCCTGCGGGTCGGCCGGCCGATCCGGCAATGCCTGTGGCAACGCGCCTGTACCCGAATCGCCCTGCGCCTCGACGTCGTCCATCGACGCCAGTTGGTGCCAAGCGGCAACCAAGGCCGCGCGCGCAGCCTGCCGGGCGAGCTTGTCGCCGACGCCGCTCTGCAAGAGTTCGCCCAGCCGCTGCGCATCGGTCCCAAGCACCGCCCGCAGCGCCGCGACGGAACCGAGCGGGGTACTGTCGGCCGTGGTCATGGCGTGCCCGCAGCCGCCGGCCGCGGCAGCCAGCGCACGTCGAGGCGCGCACCGGGCACCAGGCCGAGTTCGGCGGCGCGATGGGCGCGCAATTCCAGCACATAGCGGCTCGGTCGGTCGATCCTGCGGGTGGCCTCCGTCAATGGCGCAACATTGGCCAGCACCCCGGCGACGGCCCATCCGGCGTCCACGAACACCATGTCGAGGGCAATGTACGTATTGCGCATGTAGAAGCCCCACGTGTCGTCGCCCGGCATCACGAACAGCATGCCTGCGTCGTCGGCCAGCGACGTGCGGTACATCAGCCCCTGGGCGCGCTCTTCGGCGGTCCGCGCCACCTCGACGCGCAACACCGGCGAAGGCGCGCGGTGCGGCAAACGGACTTCGGCGCGCTCGGCGAAAAGTGCTCTCGCGGCGGCGCCGCGGCGGCGAGGTCGGGGGCCGGGTCGACGGCATGGGCGGGCGGCCGCGTGCACGCCAGCCCACCCAGGGCGGCGACGACCACAACCTCGCAGGCGCGCATCGCCATCGGCTGCCATCGCGGACGAGGCATGGAATCCTCGTGGCGCCGACGACTGGCGGCGCACTGGGCGATGGTGCCGCCGCACGGCGGGGACGGCAAGCGCGCGGCGGCTGCGGTCATGGTGGCAGGATTGCGGCGAGGTAGGCCGCGTCGATGGCGCCCCACTGGCTGGCCGCTGCCCCGGGCAGCCCCGCGCGCTCTCGAAATGGGCGGGCCGGACCGGCGTCCATGATCCAGCCCGGATGGTCGCCCTGGTGATGGGACGCCGCGGTGCCGGCAGCCAGGCCGAGCGCATGACCGATCTCGTGCGCTGCGACTTCGGCGATCAAAAGGCTGACGAGTTGGATCGCCGCGGCCGCTTGCCCGATGTGCCCGGGCGCAACCGGGCGTCCGCCGAGTTGCGGGCACCAGGGACCCAGCGCTGCATCGAAGGCGGGGTCCGCAAGCGCCGCGCCCGGGTTCAACGCCTTGGAAAAACCCATGAGCTCCCCAACGAATACTCCGCCATATCCGGCCAGGCCGGCCCGGCGGGCGCCCGGGTTCAAGCCGCCGAGGCGCTCGTCGAGCACGAGGTTGCCGTCGTCCTTGACCGCGCCCGCCTCGGCACCGAGCAGTCCCAGCCCATTGGGGTCGCGGTCTTGCAGGTGCAGGTGCAGCCACTCGCCGGGAGGCATCTGCGGAGAATGCCAGTCGATCTCGACCGCGTAGCCGGCGAACAGGGAGCGCAGCCGGTCGAGCAGGCTGGCACGAACGTGGGGTGCCGCGGCGCCAAGGCCAAGCCGGTGCAGGGCGGCGTCGAGCCCCGGCCCGCCGAACAACCGCACGCGCTGCACCGGTCGCAACGGCCAATCGACGCCGATCAGCGCACTCGACCACGTCTCGCCATGGGCGCGAACGCCCACGGCCACGCTGCCCTCGAACCGCGAAGCGCCGAGCGCAACGAGCGCAGCCACGTGGGCCGCGTACCAGTCGGAACGCAACACCGCCACCGGTCCGTCGAACGGCAGTTCTGGCCCCGGGGCCCACTGCGCGCGCAGTTGTCCGTCGGCGCCGCGCCACGCCCCTGCCCAGCTCAGGTGCGCCTGGGGCCCAAGTCCGGTGATCGTGAGTGGAATTGCGGCGCCGCGCGAGAACTGGGGCGGCTGCACCGTGATCTTCGGCGCCACCAGGGGCGCAGCGTGCCATGGCGTCCATGGCCCGACCGACCCATGGCCTCGGTGCTGGCCGGCGATGCGCAGTCGGAGGACGCGGTCGCCTGGCAGCGCCCCAGTCCAGTCGGGCGCCACCGTCAGGCCGCCCACGCCGCGGCCTGCGAGCAGCGCCGTCCACAGGGGGGCCGAGCGGACCGCTGTCCCCTGGTCGATCTCGATCCACTGCGCGCCCTCGCCCGGCAGCAGCAGATCCTCGGCGTACACGGTCAGCGTCGCCCCCCACGCCAAGGGTGCCGGCGTCCACGACGTCGCTCCGGCTTGCCAGTCGGCCCGAAACCGGCTGTCGATCGCGGCACACGGCTGCCAGCCTTCGAACGCGGTGCCGATGAGGCACGCGCCGCCGAACCGTTGCCCTGCGCGCCAAGCCGGGGACTCGGGGATGTGGCCCACCGCGACTTGCACGCCCTCGGAGTCCGCCTCGACCTTGGTCCAGGTCACGTCGGCGGGTGCGTCTGTCAGCCGCAGGCGCGCCCCGGCCAGGCCCCGCCCGCGCACCTGGATCGGGCTGCCGACGCGCAACACCGCTGGCGCGACAATGGCGTCGATCGCGCTCGGCGCCGCGGGCGCGCACGCCGGTCCGGCGGTACAAGCCGCGACCGTCGCCAGCAGACGCGAGCGCAACGCCACGTCAGGGGGCTGCCGCGGCCCGGGTTCGGCCAATCGACAACGCCTCGGGGGGCCGCCGCGCCGACAGCGGATGCGGACCTGCCGGATCCGCGGCGGGCTCGGTTGCATCGAGCCAACGTTCGACCGCCGCCGCGAACCGATCGTCGGCAATTGTCCAACCGTTGGCGAGGCAGAAACCCACCAGGCGCAATTCGGCCTCGGCGATCATCACCTGCTGCCATTTGCGGTGCACGCCGGGCATCCCGTGGAGGGCGGCCCGGAATGCGCGAAACGGCTTCTCGCCTGCGAGCGCTCGCAGCAAGCGCGCGCGACCCCGACCGGGTGAAAGCTGCTCGGCGAACGCGAGCGCTTGCGCAAAACCAGCATCGCTTTCCTGGAATGGGACCTCGACCCAGCCCAGGCGCGCACCTTCGGACTCGGCGAGCAACCGTCGATCGAATGCCTCGGCCGCAGCGCGCCGGCGCTTGCCCGCGGGCAAGGCGAAAAGTTCGCCGGTGTCCGGGTTCCAGTAGCTCATCGACATGGGCGACGCATCGGCAAACAGGCTCAGCAGTTCACGGTAATCGCCAGCGACCGCGCTCAACTCGGCGGCGCCACGGTCGTGCGCGACCTCTTCGCCTGGGTTGTTGCCTGCCATGGCTTGCACCTGATTCGGACTGTGGCCGGCCGGCGCTGCCGGTCCCACGGGCTTTGCACTATGATCGCCCGGCCGCGCCGCGGGTACGGGGTCCAGTTGCAACGGTACCAACTGAGATTCGTCTACGGCAACCTGCGCTCGGCGATCCGGCGCCGCGATTGGCCACACGCGTGGCAGTCGCTGGGCCAGGCCATCGGCGTGGACATGCCGCCGTGTCCGTCTGAGCACGATCTGCGGGCCGCCGTGCCGTTGCTGCGCGAGCAACTGAGCTACCGCGGAGCCAAACCCGCGGAACTGGCGATGTTGAACGGCGACATCAAGCAACTGGTCAAGCTCGAGGACCTGCCGGTGCCCGAGGCGGCGCAGATTGCGCGCTCGGTGGCCCACAGCCATCGGGCCTTGCCAAGCGCGCCCTACCGCAAGGACTACCTATTGCTGCGCAGCCGGCCGGCGGCGGCCGCCGATCCGCGGGCCCTGGTCACGCTGTACTGCAGCCGGGACGACCGTGCGCGCGAACTGTGGCGCATGGAGGCGAACCAGCGCGAGGACCCGCGGCGCGCCGGCCGTCTGCTCGAAATCCCGCCGTGTTGCATCGACGCGTTTGCTGCCGATTGCGAGCGATCGCGGCGCGATCAGGACGCGCTCAACGACGACGCCTGCCGGCGCGTGCTGGCCACGGCGACCGCGGACGCGCCAGGAGACTGGCGGCTCAACCCGATGGCAAATGCCGAGTTGATCGGGTTCTACCCTTGTTCGGCGCGGTGTCCGGCGGCGGTCGAGCGCGCGCAGGCCGTACTGGCTGCCATGCCCACCGCCGCGGCGCAGGCAGCAGAGCGCCAACTGCGCAGGCCGGTGCTGTACTACCGGTTGCCGTTCTTTGCGACGTTCACCGATCGCTGGCTTGGCGGTGTGCTGCAACCCGACGACTGCGCGGTCAACGCCATGCCCGACGCCGCCGCCCGAACCGCCCAGGCGCTTTTCGCGGCCCTGGTCGCGCACACCTTGAGCACCCGCGGGACGTTGGCTGCGGGGCCCGCCGACTCGACCGCACTGCTGTGCCGCTGGCAGTGACCGCGCCCCGGCCCGCTGTGAACTTTTTTTCGGCGCCGGCAACCAACGCTGGTACGCGGCAGGGGCTCGGGTCCGCCAGACAGCGCGCGGTTCGAGCCAATGCCGTGAACGCGCATCCAGTTGGGCCTGCGCGGCCCAGCCGGTACGCGCGGATTGCGCGATGTGCAGCACGGCGCGCACGCTCCAGGGCTGCACGGCACAGCAGGCGCGGACCGGGTCTGCCCCGGGCCATGCAATGTTGACAGCGGAGGCCGTGCGGGACTAAAGTATGCCCGCTTGGCCGCCCGATTGCGGCGACTTCACACAAGTCGCTGAAAGGGTTGGCGATTTGAGCACATCGCCCCGCGCCGTGTCGCACGGCTGGAAAATTGGGCGCTGGCTCTGCAAGCGCGGCGGTGGTGGGTTTGGGGGTGATCGATGTTCGATTCGGCCGAAAGTGCCATGCTCGGCGTCCAGGATGGCGCAGCCGCACCGATGATCGAGGCGCGCAGCCTTGGCGTGCGCCTGTGGAACGCGGTGAGCGCCGTGCTCTCGACGACGCGGCTGGCCGTCGGAATCGCGGTTGGCGTCGCATCGCTTGCCGGCGCCGTGCTGGTGCTCGCGCAGGAAGCTCCGAAGCCGGCTTCCGCGGACCCGGCTTCGATCGAGCGCAAGCTGGACCAGGCGCGCGCCTATGTGGACAGGATGCGCGGGATGATCAGTTCGGGCTTCTCGGAGTTGGAGGAAGCCCGCAAGTCCTCGAACGTCGCGCGCGTCAACTGCGTCAGCGACGCCCTGGGAACGATGAAGGGGCTGCTGCGGCTCGCCGAAGGCATCTTCTTGTCGATGCAGGAGTGCGGGTCGCGCAAAGACGGCGCATGCACTGAACACGAATACGTCAAGATTTCGGTGGCCTTCAACAAGTGCGAGGACATGGAAGGCCAACTCAAGGGGTGCGGCGGCCCGTCGATGGACGGTGCCGTGGATGGCAAGCCGGTCATCGAGAAGACCGTGGACTCCGACATTCCAGATCTGAACCCGGTCGGCGGTTTGACAGCGGTGGACCCCAAGCTGGAAGTGCCGCCCTCGGCCAGTCCGTTCTTCAAGACGGGCGGCTGATGACCCAGGCGGTGCGCCAGGCACGGACGGTCCAGCGGCGTCGTCAAGTTGGTTGAGCCCGTACGTAGGATTGAGCGAATGCAACCACTGTCGTTCCAGTTCAGCCCAGCACGCCGCCTTCGGCCCGCACCGGCGGGCGGTCAGCGCATGGGCCGCGCAGTCGCGCCGCTCGTCGCGGCCGTGTTGGGTCCCATGCTGGCCCCTGGCGGCGCGTACGGCCAAACCGCGGAACAGCCTCTGCCACCTTTGGCGCAGGAACGGGGCGTGCGAACAGGCGAATTCGTGCTGCACCCGTCGCTTGCCGTGATGGGCCACCACGACACCAATCTGTTCAACGGAAACAACGACGAAGCCGGCAACAAGCCGCTCGGCGCCACCTCGCTGCGGATCGTGCCGCGCTTGCAACTGGCCAACGACCCCAACAGCAACGTGACCTTGTCCTTCAGCGGCGTCGGCGATGCACGCATCTATTTCGCTGGCGACAATGCGGCGATCGCCGCCCAACAGAACGTGGGTGGCAACATCGGCTTGGACATCACCGCTGGCCAACGTCGGAGCTTCTCATTGACGTTCTTCGACTACTTCAACCGCGCGCTTCGCGCCAACAACTGGGAAACCACGCAGACGTTCAACCGCATCGCCAACGATGTCGGCGCCCGTATCGAGTTCCACCCCGGCGACATTCCCGAGCGGCGCCCGTTCAACGTCGCGTTCACAGCCTCGTACGCATTTGACTGGTTCGACGAGTTTTCCGCTGCGGATTCGTCCACGGTGCGCACGCGCCTGGTGGGGTCGTGGAAATTCTTGCCCAAGACCGCCGGCGTTCTGGATGCGACCTGGGATTTCAGGTCCTACGACACCGGCGAGCTGGCTTCACGAAATTTGGCGTTCAATTCCAAGCCATTTCGGGCCAAGGTAGGTCTGACAGGCATGCTCACCAAGCGGATGAGTGCCCAGGCGCTCGCAGGTTGGGGTCTGTCGACCCACGCGGCAGGCAGCTCGTTCAACAACTATCTCGCGAGCATCGGCGTCGGCGTGCGCGCGTCGGAGAGCACGCGCCTGCACGTGGGCTACGATCACGACTTCATCGACTCGTTCCTGTCGAACTATTCCGACGTGCATCGCTTCGGCGGCAGCCTGCGCCAGCGGTTCGGCCAGATCATGGACGTCACCGCCCAGTTCACCGCGCGCATCCTGACCTATGGCGACATGTCGGGCATCAAGGGCAATGCGGACATCACCGGCCTGACCACCTGCTCTGCGGGCAAATGCCGGCGCGACACGGCGCTGGATGGTTCGCTCATCGCCGGTTTCGAAGTGGCACGCCTGCTGTCGATGAACATCGGCTACACGCTGCGGTCGGTGCAGACCAATTTCAAAGTCGTTTCCAAGACCAACAAGGCCGTGCTCGACGCTGGCGCCTATACAGGCCACGAGATTTTCGCGAGCTTGGCGTTGCGCTATTGACCACTTCGGCCCATGCCTGCGCAGGGCGGGTGCCGGTGCTTGCTGGTTGAAACGTGAGCCTTCTGCACATATCTGACCGCTTGACCGCACACGGTGCGCTCGTGGCGATTGCCGCGCTCGCGGCGGCATGTTCGGCGACCGCTTCGGCCAACTACGCCGACGTGCCGGTTCCAGCATCGGCCGGCGTGCAAGCCTCCGCGCTCGGACCGGGCGACGAATTCGAGGTCCGGGTCTACGAAGAAGCGGGCCTGTCGGGGGTGTACGTCGTGTCGCCGGCCGGCCAGATCGATTACCCCTTGCTGGGGACCCTGACGGTCGAAGGGCTGGTCCCTTCGCAGGTCGCCGCGCTGATCCGGGCACGCCTTGCAGACAAGTACATGCGCAGCCCCTATGTGACCGTTCAGGCGCGGGGACTCAGTTCCAAGCGGGTGATGGTCCTGGGTGAGGTCAAGACGCCGGGCCGCTTCGCCTTCGCGGATCGGATGACCATCGTGGACGCCATGACGTTGGCGGGAGGGTTCACGACGTTGGCCGAGCGCAACTACACGATCGTGACACGCACCGACGCGGCAGGGACCCATCGCATCGCCGTGCCGGTCGAAAAGATCATGCAGGGCATCGCAGCCAACTTCTTCCTGCAGCCCGGAGACATCGTGTTCGTCCCGGAGACCATCCTATGATGAGGTTGGGAGCGTACACGGGACCGTATCGCGGTCAGGGCGGTCGCCAATGAGCGCAGACCTCGCCGAGCTGCCGACCCTGCCAAGCGGGCCGCTGCGCCCCAAGGAAGCGTCAGAACATTCCGATGAGCTCGCGCGCACCGCCCTGCGGGTGCTGTCAGAACGCCGCTGGTGGTTCGTCATCACCACGATCCTGGTCTTTGGCTTGAGCGTGCTGTGGTTGCGCCGCCAGAAGCCCATCTACCGCGCCACTGGCACGTTGACGGTCGACGCCAACTCGCCTCGGGTGCTGGGTGGCGACGCAGAGGTGGGTGCCCTGGGGGCGACGGGTTCTCTGGCCGTCCGCGCCTACTACGCCTCGCAGCGCCAGGTGCTGCAGTCGCGCGACTTGGCTGCCATGGTCGTCAATCGCCTTGGGCTGGCCCGCGACGAGCGTTTTTTGGGCCTGAACAACCCGGCCAAGCCGCTGACGCGCGCACAGAAGGATGCTGTCATTGCGTCGGCAGACGTCGTCGGCATGATGGCCGGCCGCGTGCTCATCGACGCACCCGACGATTCCGGTGTGGTCAAGGTGTCCGTCGAGGACGAGGACCCCGACGTGGCCAAGGAGTTGGTCAACGCGACGCTCAAGGCGTACCGCGACCGCAACATCGAGGTCAGAAAGCGGGTCGTCAAGGAGGCCTCGTCAGACCTCAACGCCATTTTCAAGCGACTCGAAGGTGAGAAAACCGCGAGCCAACAAGCGTTGTACGTCTACGACCGCGACCACGATTTTTCCGACACGCGGCGCACGGTCGTGACCGAGCGGGTCCAGGCGCTCAGCCGCGCACTGCGCGAGGTTCGGTTGACCAAGCTGCGCGCTGGCCAGGAGGTCGCCGCGCTCAAGAAAGCCCGCGGACTTCGCGACGTGTTTTCCGGCTCCGCGCCAGCGCTCTTGCGCGACGGTCTGGTCAGCGAGCTCAAGCGGCGCCATGTCGAACTTTCGGCCAAACGGCGCGAACTGGCCGCGACCTACCTCGAGGCGCACCCCAGGGTCATCGCGGTCGACCAACAACTGGAACAACTCGCCGGGCTGGCCAATCGACACGCCAACGCGATGTACGATGCGGCGGTCTCGCAGGCGGCGGCGGCCGCGGCCGAGGAAAAGGATCTGGAAACGCAACTGACCGCCGCACGGGCCGAAGACGAGGAGATCCGCAAGGCCAAGATCGAGCACGACCGCTTGCAGGCCGCTGCGGAAGAGGACAAGCTCTTCTACGACAAGGTGGCAAAACGACTGACGGAAACGGACCTGGCGCGCGATATCGGTGTCAACAACATCAACATCTTGGACCTCGCGGTCACCCCGAAGTCGCCCGTGCGGCCCAACGTCCAGCTCAGCGTGACCTTGGGCTTCATCCTCGCGCTGCTCGCTGGGGCGGGAGCGGCCGCGGGTGTCAACCTGCTCGACAACACGCTCAAGGACCGGGTCGACGTCGAACAGTACCTGGGCGTCTCGTTTCTTGGGTCGGTGCCGTATTTCGATCCGTCCAATGCCAACGAAGGGCTGCCCGTGCCGCTCGACCGCATCGACTTGTATGCGCACTACCGACCGCAGTCGCCGGTCGCCGAAGCTGCGCGGGCCATGCGCACCAACCTGCTGTTCATGCGGCCGGATCGACCGCCGCGCAGCTTGCTCGTCACCAGCGCCGCGCCGCGCGAAGGCAAGACCGCGACCTCCACGACGTTGGCGGTTACGCTGGGCGCTTCGACGGGAAAGGCGCTGCTGGTGGATACCGACCTGCGCAAGCCACGCCTGCACCGGCTTTTCGGCCTGCCGGGCGGCGAAGGCGGCCTGACCAGCCACGTGCTGACCAACCAGCCCATCGAGAACTTCATCCGCAAGACCGACGTCCCGGGTCTGGACCTGCTGCCCTGCGGTCCGCTGCCGCCCAATCCGGCGGAATTGGTGCACTCCGAGCGCTTCCGTCAACTGGTCAAGCGGCTGGAAGAGTTGTACGACGCGGTGATCTTTGACTCGTCGCCGGTGCAACTGGTCACCGACCCCCTGGTCGTCGCGTCGATGGTCGATGGCGTGGTCGTCGTCGCCCAGTCCGAGGTCACCCGCAAGGACGCGGCCAAGGCCGTCGTCGACGCCCTACACGCGGTCAAGGCCAACGTCTTCGGCATCGTGCTGTCGCGGACCCGGCGCCATGCGGGTCGCTATGGCTACTACTACACCAAGGGCTATCGGCGCGGAGGCGCGTATGCCTATCGGTACGCGTACCGCTATCAGCGCGAGCCGGGCGCTGACAGCGAGGCAGCCTCGGACGACGCCAAGGACTGACGCCCTCCGGGCTGGGGCGGCGCTCGGTCACGGCCGCCCGGTGCGCCAGCCCAAGGCGAGCCCATGGGCCCGTCGAACTCGGATGGGGGACCGCTCGCCTGGGCGCATGGCGAAGGCACACCCGTTGGCAACCGGTGCTGTTTTGCGAACCGTTTGCCTTGTTTGGCACACTCGTGTTGACCTTGGCGGCGTTGCGCGCCATGCTAGGCGGTTGCCGCGTCTGGCGGTCGCACTTGCAGTCGCTGTTTCAGGGCGGCGCGGTTCGTTTCGCCGCCTGCTGGCCAAGGGTTGATCATGGACAAGGTGATTGGCATCGACCTGGGAACCACGAACTCGTGCGTCGCCATCTACGAAGGTGGCGTCACGCAGGTGATTCCCAACTCAGAGGGGTCGCGCACCACGCCGTCGATCGTTGCGTTCACACCCGATGGGCAGCGGTTGGTCGGCAACATCGCCAAGCGCCAGGCGGTTGCCAACCCGTCGAGCACGGTGTTCGCCACCAAGCGCATGATCGGCCGCAAGCTCAAGACCCCCGAAGTGCAGCGCATGCAGATGACGGCCCCCTACAAGATCGGCGCCGCGGACAATGGTGACGCGTCGGTGGTCGTACACGGCCGCCGCTACACGCCGCAGGAGATCGGCGCGTTCGTGTTGCGCGAACTCAAGCAGGCCGCCCAGGAATATCTGGAGCAGACGGTCAAGGACGCCGTGATTACCGTCCCGGCGTATTTCGACGACTCGCAGCGGCAGGCCACCCGCGACGCCGGCCGACTGGCAGGCCTGAACGTGTTGCGCATCATCAACGAGCCCACGGCCGCCGCATTGGCCTATGGCATCGGCGCTGATTCGTCGGGCGTCATTGCGGTCTACGACTTGGGCGGCGGCACCTTCGATATCTCGATCCTTGAGTTCTCCCAGGGCGTATTCCAGGTCAAGGCGACGCACGGTGACACGTTCCTGGGCGGCGAGGACGTCGACGCCCGGCTGATGGACCAACTCATTGAAGCTTTCATGACGGAAACGGGCATCGACCTTCACGCCGATCCGGTGGCCCTGCAGCGCCTCAAGGACGCCGCGGAGCGCGCCAAGATCGAGTTGTCGACCGTCGAGGAAACGGAGATCTCGCTGCCATTCCTTACGGCGGACGCTACCGGGCCCAAGCACCTGCGGCGCATCCTGAGCCGCCCCGAACTTGAAGCGCTGTGCGATGACCTCATCGCCGCGACGGTCGAACACTGCCGCGACGCCATCCAAGCCGCCGGGATCCACCCGTCGACCATCACCGATGTCCTGCTGGTCGGCGGCATGACCAAGATGCCGGCGGTGCAGCGGGCCGTGGGTTTGTTCTTCGGGCGCCAGCCCAACCGCAGCGTCAACCCGGATGAGGCGGTGGCGGTCGGCGCGGCGATCCAGGGCGCGATCCTCGCGGGCGACGTCGGCGACGTGGTACTGCTCGACGTGGTGCCGCTGTCGCTCGGCATCGAGACGGCCGGCGGCCTGCTGACCAAGCTCATACCGCGCAACGCCACGGTGCCGTGCAGCATCACCGAAGTGTTCACGACGTCAGAGGACTACCAGCCGCTGGTCAACATCCACGTGCTGCAAGGCGAGCGTCCGCTGGCCGCCGACAATACCAGTCTGGCTCGCTTCGAGCTGGTCGGCATCCCGCCGGCCCTGCGCGGCGTGCCCAAGATCGAGGTGACGTTTGCCATCGACGCCAACGGCATCCTGTCGGTCAACGCGCGCGACCTCGGCACCAAGCGCGAGCAACTGGTGCGGGTGCGCGCGACGTCGGGCCTGACCGAAGGCGCGATCGAGCGCATCCTGGCCGAAGCCGAGCAGTTCCAGGATGCTGACCGCATCAACGTGGAATTGGCCGACCAACGGCGGCGCATCCAAGGCCTCATCTACACGACGGAGCGTTCGTTGGCCGAGTCCGCCAACTACCTGACCGAGGGGGAGCTGGCGCAGATTCGCACCGACCTGGAAAACGCCCGGCGCAGCGCCGACACCGCGGACCTGAACCGCATCCAGAGCTCGCTGCGCGACCTGGAGAAGTCGGCCTTCCGTATCACCGAGGTCATGTACAAGGACTTCGCGTAGCACCCACCGGCCGGGCGCATGGAACTGTACGTCCCCGACCACTATCGGGTGCTTGGCGTGCCGGTGACCGCCGACGCCTCGGCGATCCGCGAGGCCTACCGCAAGCTGTCGCGCGTGTATCATCCCGACCGGCACGGCGGGTCGGCCCGCGCCACGTGCTGCTTCCAGTTCATCAGTTCGGCGCACACCGAACTGAGCGACCCGCTGCGGCGGCTGAACTACGACCGACAACTCCTGCTGAGCGACCCGTTGCGGATGGTCGACGATCCGCGGGCGGCGCGGGCGCTCGATGTGCTCGAACTGGTCGTGCGGCGCATCCGGCGCCAACCCGAAGCTCTGCCGGGCGCCGCGCGCGGGCGCGATTTGCGGGTGCGCCACACCGTGCCGTTCAGGGTCGCGGCGCTGGGCGGCACGACCATGGTGGCCGTCAGCTATGACAGCGTGTGCGGCGGTTGCCGCGGCCAGGGCACCACCGAACCGGCGCGCAACCCGGTGTGCCACGTGTGCCAAGGCCAAGGAACGGTCAAGCATGGCTTGCGGCGCGCCAACGACGAATGCGCCTTCTGCGCGGGCCGTGGCGCGGTGCTGCTGGCGTGCTGCGCGGACTGCGGCGGTCGCGGTCTGGCGCGCATCGACCGGCAGATCGGTGTCGCGGTGCCGCCGCGAGCCCATCCGGGCCTGGTGCTGCGGGCGCGAGGCATGGGCGAAACCCCCGCGTTGGGCACACAGCCGGGCGATCTGGTGGTGGAACTGGACGTGGCCCCCCACCCGGTCCTGGAGGTCCAAGGCGACGACCTGCTCGCGTGCGTGCCCGTCACGTGGCTGCAGGCAGTCGCTGGCGGCACGCTGCAGGTCCCCACGCTCGAGGGCACCGAACGCCTGACGCTGCCCACAGACATGGCCGGCCGCCGCGAACTGCGCATCGCCCATCGCGGCCTGCCTCGGCCCGATGGATCGCGCGGCGCGCTGCGCGTGCGGCTCAGCGTCGATGTACCCACCGCGCTCGGCGCCGATGACGTCGCAGCGGTAGCCCAGATGCAGCAGCGGTGGGGCGACGGGGCATTTGCGGCGGTGACCGACTACGCGCGCAAACTCGATGCATGCAGCGATCCACCCGCGTGAGGCCCGCCCCGCCCACCGTGGCCGCGTTGGGCGAGGCGCGCATGGTCGCCGCCCTGCGGCGAGTCCTGGACCGCCCGCACGGTGACCTGGACCTGCCGGTCGGCAACGGCGACGACGCCGTGGTCTGGCGGCCGCGCGGCCAAGTGGTGGCCACTGTCGACAGCGTCGTCGAGGGGGTGGACTGGCTGGCGCAGCGCACCCCACCCGAGGCCATCGGGCACCGGGCCGCAGCCGTCAACCTGAGCGATCTCGCGGCGATGGGCGCGCAGCCGCGGTTGCTGCTGCTGTCGATCGACGCGCCGCCCACGCTGGCCAGCGACATGCTGGTGCGGGCAGCCCGGCAACTCGCTGACACCGCCGCGGACCATGGCGCTGCGGTGCACGGCGGTGACTTTGGCCTGTCGGCCGGGCCTTTGCGACTGACAGTCACCGCGCTTGGCGAGTTGCAGGGCCCTGCGCTTCGCCGCGATGTTGCCCGGCCCGGTGACGGCGTGTGGGCTGTCGGCGCGTTGGGGCAGGCGGCCGCGGGGTTGGCGTGGTTGAGCGCCCACGCGGCCATGCCATTGGACCAGGAGCCAGCGGCACAATGGGTCCGCGCCCACTTGTACCCGCAGCCGCACGTCCGCGCGGGGCTGCGCTTGCAGTCGGCCGCGCAGGCGGGCGCACGCTTGGGCGCCATCGACGTGTCGGACGGATTGTGTGCCGATGCTGCGCGGGTGGCTGCGGCCAGTCGCGTCGGCATGGTGCTGCACCTGCCCGAGCCGCCGTGGGCGGGGGCGGCGGAAGCGCTGGCGGCGGCAGCGGGCACCTCGGTCGCAGACTGGGTCGGGGCGGGCGGCGACGACTATGCGCTGCTGGTCACCGCGGCCGCCGGCGTAGAGGTGGCCGCGATCGTGGGCGACGCCGCGCCGTGCACGCGGATTGGACAATGCACCGTCGGCCCCGCCGGCAAGGTGTTTGCCACCGTGGGCGGCCGCGTGGTCGACGGCCGGGGCTACTTTCACGGCGGCCCTTGCCGCTAGGAGCCTGTCGGACTATCGTCCGACAGGCTCCGTGGTGGTTGCGATCGAGGCAGCGACCAAGAACTGCCTGAAGTAAATTCAGGCAGGTTCGGTCGCTGGCAGGCCGCAGCCGCGGCCTGCCTAGGAGCCTGTCGGCCAGAATCTCGCGATTCTGGCGTTTCACCGACAGGCTCCTAGGCCGTTGCCGCCGCAGGCGCGCGCTGCTATCGTCGCGCCATGGCGCAATCGCTTCCCAGCCGCCGACAACTGTTGCGATTCATGGGCTTGGCCGCGGGCGTCGCAGCGGTCCCGGCGTCGTTGCGGCTGGCCGGGCTGGTCTCGTCCGACCCGGCTGCGGTCTTTCCAGGGGCGCGGGCTAGCGTGCGCATCCATCCCGACGCGCCAGCGGGCTGCCGGCTGCTGCTGGTCGCCAGCGGTGGGGACGGTGTCGGGCGGTCCACGGCGGCCGCCGCACCGGCCGGGGCGCAGGTCGAAGCCCGCGTGCCGTACCCGCACGATGACCTGGTGCCCGGCGACTACCGCGTGCACGCGGAGTTGTGCAGCGCCAGCGGTGCGGTGCTGGCCAGTCTGGACCTGGGCACGTACCGGGTGCGGCGCTTCCGGTTCAGCGCATGATCACACCCGCGGGCCGGCGCTCCTGGACCTGGCTGTTCCTGGGGACCGTCGCCGCGGCGGGGGGCGTCGCTTCGGCGTCTCGTGCCAAGCCGCCGGAACAGCTCGTGCAGTCGGCGATTGCGATCCCACCGGTGGCACTGCCGCAGGCGCGCATCGACCACCTGGACCTGTCGGCGTGGCCCAAGGTGCGGGCGCTGCTTACCGTGCTCGATGGCCGCGGTGCGCCGGTCGAGATCAAAGGCCTGGTCAAGCTCGACGTGCTCGACGGCACCCGCAAGGCCAGCTCGGCAAGCAAGAACAACCCGGCCATCGTGGCCTTCGAAAAGGGCGTGGCGCTCGGCAACCGCAAGGACGCCAAGCTGATGCCGCGGCCCGAAGCCAAAATCGGCCTGGGCGCCGTGGTCGTCGCCCAGGGCTACAAGGTCACGGTCGAACCGGTCGAGCAACAGCGCATCCGCGAGGGCCTGGGCGCGATCTTCAAGGGGCTCGGCAAGGGCGATCGCGCCAATGTGGTGTGGTACGACGATCGCCTGCACATCGCCACCGGCGTCCGCGACCTCAATACGCGCTTGGTGGACATCGAGGGCGCCGATGTCCGCAAGAAATGCGCGGACGCCCGCCGCGAGGCGCGCAGCGGAGGACCGATCACGCTGGGGCCGCCGTCGAGCAAAGACGTGCCGCCCCCGCCGCCGGGCACCGACCTGTGCGGGCTGCAGCCGGACCCGTCCAAGGTCGCAGAATTGGTCAAGTCTGACGCCGGAGCGGCTTTCAACGGAGCGTTTCCGCGCCTTTTCGCGCTGGGCCCGCCGTTCTACGACCTCGGCCGGTATTGCGCCACACCGTCGGGAGCGCTCGGCGGCTTTGCATCGTTCGCCAAGGCGGAATACGAACCCGCCCGCCAGCAGCGCGAAGACGCCGAGTCGCGGGGCGAACCCGTCGACTTCGTGACCTCGGCCATCGACGTCGGCCTGGGCATGCTGGTCAAGGACGGCCGGCCCGGCGAGCAACTGGCGCTTGTCGTCATGTCCGATGGCCGCGACGGCTGGGTCCACGACCTGGCCACCTGTGCCGAACACCCGCCCAAACCGTGCGACCTGTACGACGCCAGCGCCGACGTCAACGCAGGCCGTCTCGCGGCCTTGAAGAGCGACAACCAGCGCAACGCCGAGCGCTACCGCCTGGCGACCGAACTCAAGCGGTGCGTCGAAAAGAACAACGTGCTCACCGATCGCGTCGCGCGGTGGCAGAAGGCGTTTCGCGACAAGGCCAAGCAATGGATTGGGCTCGCGCGCGCGGCCAACATCCGCATCTTCGCGCTCGGGCTGCGCCGACCGGGCGTGACCACAAATCCATACGATCTCGAACGGTTGCGATTACTGGCTGAACGCACGGGCGGTACCTATCGCGAGGTGCCCGCCGGCGTCGGACCGGCCGAGTTGGCCAAGCGCACCATGAGCGAGGTCGGCGGCCAGATCGCGCTGGAGTTCACCCACCACGACCCCGACGCGGTCGCCGAGGCCGGCGACACGTTCTCGATCAAGGTCGCGGTCAAGCTGGACCCCAAACTCGAACACGCGACCAACACCGGCACCGACCTGACCACTCAACCGGTGACACTGCCGCTGCCGAAATCGCCGTCACTCTGGAAGCAACTCAAGACCGTCGGCTGGTCGGTGCTCGTGCGCATCCAGGAACTGATGGGCTACGAGGTCTATGTCATTTTCGGCTATGTGCTGACGGTGGCGGCGCTGTTGCTCGGGCTGCTCATCGTCATCAAGATCTTCAAGAAGGTGTTCGCCCGGGCGCCCAAGGCTGCCTGAATCAGGGCTTGCCCGGCTTGCGTTCGGCGGCTAAATCGGCTGGCACCCGGTCGGTGTACAACAGTTGGCGGCTGGCCTCGACCGACTTGTCGCCGCATCGCATGATCGCAAAGACTTTCCAAACCTTGCGGCGCAGGTATCCGAGGTAGCTCGGCGCCGTCTGCGCGTGATAGCAGTAGTCGCCGTTCTTCTTGAAGCCAGAGAGCGTCCGCAGCACCAGCGCAGCGTCGTCGAACGGCAAGGCCTGGATGTTCTTTCGAAACTGCGCGGAATACGGCCAATACTCCTCGGCGTTGGACAGGTACAGTGCCTTGAGCGACACGCCGAGCGCCCGCGCGGCATCGCCAATGCCGATGAGCCCCTTGGACTCCAAGAGGTTGGCTGACATGGGCCGGATTCGCTCGGCGCGCAACAGGGCCGCGATGTGCGCGTAGGCTGCTGCATCGTCGATAAAGGTCGGGTGTCCCGCCTTCTTGAGCATGGCGCGCAGGCGGGTCAGCCGCACCCACACCGCGCCGCGACTCTGGCGGTAAGCGGCGATGACGGCCTTGCGGCTGGGATCTGGCAGCTTCTCGTTCAGCAGCGCGACGCTGTCGGCCGTGGACTTGGGACTCCAGCGCTGCAAAAAAGCCGGACCGTCCGCCGACTCGAGGAAGAACACGCGGTAGGCAGCGTGCAAGGCGACCACCAGAGGGTCGTAGTCGATGAGCCATGCGGTGTCGGCGCGCATCCAGCCGACGAAAAGGTAACCCTGGTCGCTGCCGACCCCGACGTAGGCACCGCCCAAGTTCTTGAGGCGCGGTGCGAAAAAGTCGAGCCGAAACTCGTCGCCCGCGACGTAGTGGCGGCCCTTGAAAGCGTCGTTGATGCCGAAAAGCTCTTTGGGTGGCGCATCTTCGGGCGAGTTCTGGAACGCCGCTCGCTGCGCATCGGTCCACGGCAGGACCTCGGCCGCCGCCGATGCACTGGCAAGCGCCGCAACCAGCGCAGCAACGGCGGTCCACGTCAGGCTCTTGAGGCTTCGCATGGGCGCGCATTGTCGCCGGCCTTGTTGCGGCGTCAAGGCCGAGCGAAGCAAACGGACGGCAAAACCGTGACACCGCCCCCGGTTCAGCGTAATTTCGCGCCTGGCCCGCCGGCCTCACCCGACTAGACGTGACGACGACTGAACCGCAACGGCGCCCCCTGGACCTTGGCTTGTGCGCCGCACTGGCGATGGCAGTCGCGGCGATCGCCCATCGCGCGTTCGTGGTGCGGGCGGTGCGCGACGAAATGCCCGACGGCGCCACCGTGCTGCAGGCCCTGCACGTGGCGGCCCAGCCGGCGTGGACTGAAGTCGTCGTGACCGTGGTGGTCGGCGCGGCGGCATGGGGCCTGGCGCGCGGCGTCCGGCGGCGCCCGGGCTGGCTGCGGTGGCTGGCAGGCGCCGGGGTCGCCTTCTGGCTGTTGGTGTTCGCCCTTTTTGGCGTCGCCCACCTCGAACTGGCCCTGTCGACCCACTTTGGGCTGTCGTGGCCGTTCCTGCGCGACGGGTTTCGCAGTGGTGAAGGGGCGGACGCCATTGGCCACGCGCGCTTGGACGAGGTCGTGCGCGGCCTGATTGCGCCTGCGGCGTTTGGCGGCGCGTGTTGGCTGCTGCGCGGACCGCGCGGCCGCAGCGTCGTGCGCGTTGCCGTCGGCGCGCTGGTGGCGCTGCTGCTGCTGGCCAGTG
>Ga0194120_10004809_pt1 | contig 20403 bp, 21 predicted proteins | sample TA2MahCa65mmetaG_FD_148642 | JGI IMG/M metagenome (GOLD analysis project Ga0194120, IMG submission 148642) | Freshwater microbial communities from Lake Tanganyika, Tanzania - TA2015019 Mahale Deep Cast 65m | ecosystem: Environmental > Aquatic > Freshwater > Lake | place: Tanzania: Lake... | reverse complement strand
CTTGCCGCCGCGCGCGGCGGCGATGGCCCCGGGATCGAGCCCTTGCGCCGCCAGGTGGCGGCGGTCTCGCGCCGGCTCGGGCGCCGGCTCAAGATCCTGGTCGGCAAGCCGGGGCTGGATGGCCATTCCAACGGCGCCGAGCAGATCGCGCTGCGGGCGCGCGATTGCGGCATGGAAGTGGTCTATCAGGGCATCCGGCTGACGCCGCGCCAGATCGCCAAGGCCGCGGTCGAGGAGTCGGTGCACCTGGTCGGGCTGTCGATCCTGTCGGGGGCGCATGCGGCGCTGGTCGGCGACGTGATCGAGCGGCTGGCGGCCGAGGGCGGACCCGCCGTGCCGGTGGTGGTGGGCGGGATCATCCCGCCCGAGGACGAACGCGCGCTGCTGGCGCATGGGGTCAAGCGCGTGTTCACGCCCAAGGACTACGATCTGGGCCAGGTCATGGCCGAGCTGGTGCGGGTGATCGACCAGAGCTGGGCCTGATCCGCGCGCATCGGCGCGGAGCGGAGCCGGATCGACGCGCAATCGGGCCGGAACGGGTGACCAAAAGCGCGCATCGGCGCGCAAATGCGCGCAAATGCGCGCAAACGGCCAAATCGAAACCGGCTAGTCGATTGATCTTGCAGGGTAATCGGGATATGTCGGGGTGCGGCGGCGTTTTCGGCGCGATCGGCGCCCGCGCACCCTAGACAACCGCCGCGAGCGGCAGTCGGTGGTCGGAGTCTTTCACCTGTCCATCAGCGCCCCGCCTCCGGACCGAGCGGCCGGCGGCGGGGGGACGGCGGATATGGGAAGGCGCGCCTACGAATTCAAGCCCGGTCCGATCGATCGTTTTGACGCCGATTCGGAAGCCATGGCATGATCCCGCTCCGGCCGCGGGGCGAATCCCGGCGGCACCGTCTCGACAGGCCGAAATACGACGCCGCGCATGACCATAGTTCATGTTCATTCCGACGACATGGCGGCGACCGAGGCCGTTACGACGCGGATGCTGGCCGCCTGGACCAGCGGCGCGATCGGCGGCTTTTCGGTGCTGGCCAACGGGCGCGCGCTTGGACGGCTGTGCCATGCGCTGAAGGAGGAATCGAAGCGACCTGCGCGGATTGCCGCCCATCTCAACCTGTCCGAGGGACCACCCTGTGCCGCCGCACCCAGCGTCGCCATGCTGGTCGACGCCGACGGCGAACTGAATCAGACCTTCGGCAGTCTGCTTAGGACATGGCTGCGTGCGGATGCTGCCAGGCGCGTCCGATTCCTGGATCAAGTCCGAAGCGAATGGCGCGCCCAAATCGAGCGGCTGCGCGCAGCCCTACCCGACCGGTCCTTGGCCGCGCTCGACGGCCATATGCACGTCCACATGCTGCCCTTTCTGTTTCCGATCGCAGCCGATCTGGCAAAAGAGTTCGGCATCCCCCAGATTCGCATCTCGCGGGAGTCGCTCTATCTTGCGGGTGGCCTGCGCGATCTCGCCAACCCGGCGATCCTGATCAATTTCGTCAAGCACGCGGTGCTGCGGATGTGCGCGCGCTTTGCGGAACCGGCGGCACGGGAACGCGGCCTCACATGGCCCGACCGCATCGTCGGCGTGATCTATTCCGGTTGCCTGTCGGCAGAGGCAGCCAAAGCCGGAGTCGAAGCCGCCCGTCGGGACGGCGCGAGCGAGGTTGAAGTCGTGTTCCATGTCGGCCGTGCCGTGGAAAACGAACGCGATCGCTGGGGGCGACGGGACTTCATGAGCGAGTTCTATCTTTCCCCGCAGCGCGACCTCGAATTCGAACAGGCGGAGCAATTCAATCCTTCCGGCCGAATGCCGACCCGATGAGCCGATCGATCGTTATCGAAGTGGTCGAGGCCTCGGCCCTGGATCTGGAAGAAGTCGCGGGCTTGCAGCGCGCCTGCTTCGGCGGCGTGGAAGGAACCTCCCTGTTGGCGGCCGAATTGAAGCGCTTGCAGGCCGTTGCCGGATACCGGCGCCGCTACTGGTCGCCGGCTGGGCTGGCGCGAATTGCCATGGTGCGAGACAGCGGCCGTCTAGTGGCGATGGCAGCGATGGTCCCTACGACGATCCGTCATCCCGGCGGTACCGCCACGGCGTGGCAGAATTGCGATGTCGCCACACTGCCAGAGGCGCGGGGACGCGGATATCACGGCCAATGCCTCGATGCACTGATCGGCGCATTGCCACCGGGAGACGTTTTTTTCGGCTTTCCCAATGCCAACGCCGTGGCCGGATTCGCTCGCAATGGCGGACCGCTGATCGCCGATCTGTCGCTTCACGTCATGCCGATGCCGCGAATACTGGCGGCGCCGGATGCGAAAGCCGTGGCAAGGTTCGACCGTCGCCAAGACGATTTGGCGCTTCGACTAATTGGGCCGAAGACGACGATGATCGAAAAATCGGCGCGTTATCTGAACTGGCGCTACTTCGACTCCATCCCCGGCGCTTATGCCGCATATATGGTCGAGCGCGACGGAATCGCCGAAGGCTTCGTCGTAATCCGCGCTTTGCGTGTCGGATGGGTCCGCCTAGGCGTCATCATGGAACTTTTCGCCACGACAGCCGATACCGAATTGCGCTTGCTGGCCGCGGCGCGGTATTGGGCTTTTCAACAGGGATGCTGGGCAAGTCTGGCTGGCACCAGCCGTTGGTCGAAAACGTTCGCTCTCCGGGCCTGCGCCATCCCGATTCCGAGACGAATGGCTGTTCGGCCATTGCCGCTAATGGGCCGAACCATTGATCCGAACCCGGCCAACGCTTGGTTGGCCAATTGGCACAGTCACCTCGGCGACTGGGATGTCCTATAGCCGGTCCGGCTCAATCCGAATTCGACCAGCCATGCCACTATCATCGCCGCCGCGGCATAGGCCACCAGGGATTCGCTGGCCAAAGTGTTCAATGTCGTGACGAATAGCGGCATCGATGTCGTACCGAACCACAGCAGGGCGATGACTGCGACGGTTCCCCGGCGCAGCAATGCCAGCGCCGCCATGCCGCCCAGCAAAGCGAGATAAAGCGGCCAGCCGGGAAAGGCGAAAGACGCCGACCAGGGCCCGACCGCCAACCGCAGCGGCGGCGTCTCGGCAACCGTCCGCGCCGCCCGTCGCACCACGACACCGGCATACCAAACCGGATCCGTGGCGATATCCCGCAATACCTTTTCCCTGGCCAAACGGGCGTAGTTGATCGAATGCTCGGCCCGAACGGGGTGACTGACGTCGATGCGCAGCTTGCGTGCCAGCGGCAGGACATAGGCCCAGACGTCGCCATCGTAGGGTCCATAGCCCTTGCCCTGGCCGAAATCGCCCAGTCCAGCCCATATCGTGTGCCAGGTCGTGTGCAACACGTCGTAGCCGAGCATGACCGGCCGGTTGTGCTCGATCATGACCTCGGAAGTCCGCTCGTAGGCGGCGACGAAATGGCGTTGGATCGCGCCCGCGACCAGCGCGTAGGCCGTCAGCACGACGACCACCAACATAAGCCGCCAACGCCATGGACGGTGGGGCAGCAAGAGACATGCCACCACGGCAATGCCGATGCCGGCGATCGACTCGCCGCGTATGCTCTGACCGAGGGCGACGATCGCACCGGCCAAGGCCGCCAGCAGCCCGTTCCATGCCGGCAAGCGGAAACTCTCGCGACATAAGGGGATCACGCAGGCCATGACCAACATGACCGTCACCGGGCTTGCAAAAAAACCATTCTCGTTGAGATAGACCCGGCCGACCAATTGCGGAGCCGAGCCGAGCAGAAGGACGGTCGCCGCACCCAGAATCTCGAGACGCGCGAACCAGAATGCCAGGAATAGCGCCATCGATGCCGCCGTGAACAAGATGGCTTGGCCGACGATCGGCCGCGCCTCCGATACCTTGCGTCCCAACAACACGTCGACCGCATAGACCCAGACATAGCCCGGATCCATGAACCAGGGGCTGTGCGCCATGATTACCGGGCGCGAACGATCCTGCATCCAATCCATCGCCGCGCGCGCATCGTCGAAGGGTGGGCGATACATCCGCGGCTCGCCGCCCGACTGATGCCCGTCATTGGGCCCGATCGGATACAGCCCCAGCAGGTGGTAATAGGCGAAGATCTCGGCCTTGTTGTTGCCGGTGCGATGGAACTTCCGCGGCAAATCGGGATCGTCGGCCGCGCCCGCCGCCAGGCCCCATTGCCAAAGCGGAATCAGGAGCAAACCGAGGGCCAGCAGCCAGGCTCTGAGCTTGGGATGCTCCGCCATCCAGCGGCGCTGGCGCGCGAGGCCGAGCCCCTCGGCCAAGGCCCCGCGCCATCGTCCGCTTGAACCGCCAATGCCCGCTTCGGCCAGCGCCAAGATCCTGCCCTATTCTCTCGCACGCGATGCCAAGTGCCACTTGGCTGGGTGCTTCGCGGTTGACATATCCAATGGCGCGGGAAAAGGCTACCCTATTAAATCCCCCTTACCTTGATGCTGGCGTTTTCGTCCTGGCGGATGGTCTTGGCGCGCAGGATGTGGCGTTGCACCACGTCCCAGATCGGCGGGCCCTGGGTGTCCTCGGCGATCGAGGCCCAGCCGGCGACGACGTAGGACTTGGCGGCCTCGAGCGGCTGGCCGGTGCGCAAGAGCGTGAGATCCGAGATGCGGCTGCCCATCGGCCGCCCGACGTCGACGACGAAGCCGAGCCCGCCGGTGCGCACCATGTCGCCGCCCTGCTGGTAATAGGGATCGGGGTTGAACAGATTGTCGGCCACGTCCTCGAGGATCTCCTTCAACTGCGCCCCGGTCATCTCGCGCCGATAGCAGTTGGGATAGGTGATGGCGGTCTGGTTGTAGACGTCCTCGGCGGTGACGGCCTGGCCGGGCAGCAGCGAATTGCCCCAGCGGAAGCCCGGCGACAGCGCGATCTCGGCCTCGCGCTGTTCCAGCATCGCCCGGCAGATGACGTCGTCGAAGCTGCCGTTGAAGTTGCCGCGCCGGTAGAGCAGCGACTCGGTCATGCCGATCGGAGTCGCGAGATGCCGTTCGTGCGGACCGCGGACGCGGCGGATCAGATCGGACATGGCGTCGTCGGAAGGCACGGTGTCGGCGAACAGCGGGATCAGCCGATAGCGATAGGCGGCGATGCGCTTGTCGCGCACCTCGAGGTCGAGGCGGGAGAGGAACTTGCCGTGCGAGCCCGAGGCGATCAGCAAGCTGCGCCCGACCTCGACCGCCACCGGCAACGCGTCGTGGGTGTGGCCGGTGAGGATGACGTCGATCCCCGGCACCCGCGCCGCCAGCTTGCGGTCGACGTCGAAGCCGTTATGCGACAGCAGCACCACCAGCTCGGCGCCCTCGCCGCGCGCCTGGGCCACGGTCGCGGCCAGTTCCTTTTCGCGGATGCCGAACGACCATTTCGGAATCAAGTGCCGCGGATTGGCGATCGGCGTGTAGGGAAAGCCCTGGCCGATCACCGCCAGGCGCACCCCGCCGCGCTCGAACAGCGCATAGGGCTTGAACACCGGCTCGTCGAACTCGGTCTCGCGCACGTTCTGCACCAGGAAGGGGAATTTCAGCTTGGCGATCAGAGCCTCGACCCGCTTCTCGCCGTAGGTGAACTCCCAATGCCCGGTCATGGCATCGACGCCCAACAGGTTCATGACCTCGACCATGTCCTCGCCCTTGCTGGCGAGGCTGGTGTAGGAACCCTGCCAGGTGTCGCCGCCGTCGAGCAGCAGCGTGTTGGCGGGACGCGCGGCGCGGATCGCCTTGACCGCGCTGGCCATGCGGTCCATGCCGCCGATCGGGCCGAAGGCGCGCGCCAAGCGGGCGAAATCGCGATCCGCCAGCGCATAGGCCTCGGCCGAGCCGGCGGTCAGCCTGTGCGCGGCGAGGAAGGCGTCGCCGGTGATATGCGGCGGCAAGCCCTTGGACTCGCCGACGCCGAGATTGACCGAGGGTTCGCGGAAATAGATCGGCAGCAATTGCGCGTGGCAATCGGCGAAATGCAACAGCGTCACCTGCCCCAGCGGCCGGAACTCGATCAGCGAGTCGAAGCTGGGCGGACGGGTTTGGGCCAGGGCCGCGGGCGCGCCGCCCAGCGCCGCCGCCGCCATGGCCCATTGCGCGAAATCGCGCCGCGTCAGCATGGTCCTGTCTTCGCCGCCGGATGCGCGGCGCCTAGCCGACCGTGATCTTGTCCTCGCCGACGATCTTCACGTCCTTGTCGCCGGTCCAGGTCAGCACCACCGGACCCGATTCCGTCGCCTTGAACTTGAACTGGATGTAGGGGTTGGCGGCGATCGCCGGCTCGAAATCGGCCGAGAACACCACCTTGCCGTTCACCGTGCAGACGAACTTGGCGAGGATGTCGCGCGGCACCAGGTTGTTGTTGGCGTCGCGGCGCAGGCCGGTTTCCATGATGTGCGAGACCAGCGCCTTGACCTCGACGATCTCGCCGGCCTTGGCCTGGTTCTTGTCGAGCTTGATGCGGGGTTTGACGGACATGTGGGCTCTCCCTCGCTCAACCGCCGCAGCCGCCGATGGTCACTTTGACCTGGCGGCTGGCCATGTGGAACGAGCCGTCGCTCAACTTGGCGACGGCGATGACGTTCTGGGTCGCGCCCAGGCGGATGCGGGTGCTGGCCTCGGCCACTCCGCCCGCGGGCGTGAAGTGGAAGGTGGCGATGCCGCCGCGCGGATTGCCGTCGGCCACCACCAGCACGTCGCTGACGTGGCTGGCCGCGGTCATCGGGCTGTCGACCGTCAGCACCATCGGCACGGTGTTGCCGTTCTCGGCGATCTCGGGCAGGTCCAGCTTGACCAGGCCCGGGGCAGCGGTCTTGCCGCCGGTGAACTTGGCGATCAGCTCTTTGTGATCGTTGCCGCCCTGGGCCAGGGCAGGCAGGCCGCCCAGCGCCGCGGTCGCCGCGGACGCGGCGCCAATCGCAAGCGCGCGTCGCCGATCGATGGTCCAATCCATGTTTTCGGTCTCCTCGCTTTTGCCGTCCGCGCTGGCTCGCGGAACATATTCGTTTATTGCTAACTGACATTTATAGGTACTCGGCGCCAGGGCGGCAAGATTTTTCGTCGCTCGCCCGCCGCCATCACGGAACTTTGCATTCGGCTTTTTCTATGTATCATGGCCCAACGAAAAAATGCGGGCTTGTGCGCGGCCGCGACGCGGCCGGCGAGGGGGGATGGGACATGTCGCGATCGCGCTTTTGGACCGTCATGTGCGCCGCGCTGGTTTCGGCGCCGTTGGCGCTGGCCCAGGACGCCACCGAGGCGGCGCTGGAAAAGTACCGCCGCATGCTGAAGGACGATCCGTGGAGCAATCCCGGACTGCTCGACGCCGATCGCGGCGAGGAGCTGTGGAAGACCAAATTGACGGCCTGCGATCTGGGCAAGGGGCCGGGCAAGGTCGAGGGCGCCTTCGCCGAACTGCCGCGCTTTTTCGCCGACGCCGATCGGGTGATGGACGCCGAGACCCGCATCCTGTGGTGCCTGGAAAAGACCGGCTTCAACGTCGCCGCCTTCCTGCGCAGCCCGCACCCCGCCGGCGGCCAGCCGGTCAAGGAGGTCGGCGCCATCGCCACCTATGTCGCCAGCAAGTCGAGCGGCATGAAGTTCGCCGCGCCGACCGCGCATCCCAAGGAGAAGGAAGCCGTGGCGCTGGGCGACGCGCTGTTCAACCGCCGCGCCGGGCCGTTCGATTTCTCCTGCACCACCTGCCACGCCAGCGACGGCGCGCGCATCCGCCTGCAGGGCCTGCCGCTGCTGATCGAACCCGCGGCGGCGCGCAAGGTGATCGGCGAATGGCCGGGCTACCGGGTGTCCAACGCCCACGTCATGACCATGCAGCACCGGCTGCTGGACTGCTATTGGCAGATGCGCCAGGACCGGCTGGTGTTCGGCTCGGATGCCAGCGTCGCGCTGACTTCGTATCTGGTCGCCAACGCCAAGGGCGGCGAGATTTCCGCGCCCTCGATCAAGCGCTGAGCGGGGAGGACGCCATGAACAGGATCTCTTCGTACCTCGTGGTCGCCGGCGTGCTGGTGGCCGCGGCCTGCACCCTGGGCGAGCGCAAGATGACGGTCGCGCCCGAGCTTATCGATGCCGCGCTCAAGGGCGGCTGGGCGGCCTCGACGCCGGAATGGCTGGCGCGGCATACGCAGGACGAAACCATGCGCCTATGCACCCAGTACAACAACGAGCCGCCCAAGGCGGTGGCGGCGACGATCGAGGCCAGCGCCCGCGCCTCGATCAAATACCCCGCCGACGGCAAGCTGATCGGCGATTGGCGGCAGGGCGAGCGCCTGGCGCAGTCGGGCTACGGCATGCGCTTCACCGACTATCCGGCGCGCAACCCGACCGGCGGCAATTGCTACGCCTGCCATCAGCTGAGCGAGGCCGAGGTCAGCTACGGCACGCTCGGGCCCAGCCTGCTGGGCTACGGCAAGATCAAGGATTTCACGGCCGAGGCGATCAAGGCGACCTACGAGAAGATCTACAATTCGCACGCCGTCTTGCCGTGCTCGAACATGCCGCGGCTCGGCGCCAACGGCGTGCTGACGCCCGAGCAGATTCGGGACGCGGTGGCGCTGCTGATGAGCCGCGACAGCCCGGTCAACAAATAGGACCGATGCGGGCGCGATCTGTCTTGAACCGCATGGTTCAAGGCAGATCGCGGATCATGCCCTAGTCCCAGGCGAAGGCGGTCAGCGCCAGGCTGCCGAGCGCGAAGTCGCGGTGCAGCGCGCGGCCGGGACCCGCGCCGGCGCCGGCGGCGACGAACAGCGGCAGGATGTGTTCCTCGCGCGGATGCGCCATCGCGCCGTGCGGGGCGCGGCGGCGATAATCGGCCAGCGCCTCGCCGTCTCCCGACTCGACCGTCTCGACCAGCCAGGCCTCGAAGGCGCGCGCCCAGTCGCTGGTCCGCGCGCCGGGGCCGCGATCGAGCGCGCGCAGATTGTGCACCGCCCCGCCCGAACCCAGGATCAGCACGCCCTCCTCGCGCAAGGGCGCCAGCGCCCGGCCAAGCGCCAGATGCGCCGCCGGGCCGTCGGCGATCTGCACCGAAAGCTGCGCCACCGGAATGTCGGCCTCGGGCCGCGCCAGCTTGAGCGGCACCCAGGCGCCGTGATCGAGCCCCCAATCGAGCGCGGTATCGGCCGCGATTCCGGCCACGCGCAACAGATCGACCGCGCGGCGGGCCAATTCGGGCGCGCCCGGCGCGGGATAGCGCATGGCATAGAGTTCGTCCGGAAAGCCGTAGAAATCGTGGATGGTCTCGGGCCGCTCGACCGCGCAGACCCGCGGCCGCTCGGTCTCCCAATGCGCCGACACCGCCAGCACCGCCCGCGGGCGTTCGATCCCCCCAGCAGCCGGCGCAGGAAGTCGCGCGTCGGCCGGTCCTCGACAATCAGCGTCGGCGCGCCATGCGAAACGAACAGGCCGGGCAGTCGCGCCATGGGACCTTCCGCGGCGATGGTTTGGGCGTGCGTCCTCCTATATAGCTACGCGCCATGACCACCGCCATGGTCGAGGTCGTGGGCCTCGCCAAACGTTACGAGGCGGTGCGGGCGGTCGACGGCATCGACTTCACGCTCGCGCCGGGCGAGGTGGTGGGCCTGCTCGGCGGCAACGGCGCCGGCAAGACCACCACCATCGCCATGCTGTTGGGCTTGCTGGTGCCGAGCGCGGGCCGGGTGCGGATCTTCGGCCAGGATTTCCTCGCGCATCGCCATCGCTGCCTGCCGCGGATGAACTTCTCCTCGCCCTATGTCGACCTGCCCAACCGGCTGACGGTCGAACAGAACCTGGCGGTCTACGCCCGGCTTTACGGCGTCGCCGACCGCAAGGCGCGCATCGCCGAATTGGCGCGCGATCTCGACATCGCCGATCTGCTGGACCGGCCCAGCGGCAAGCTGTCCTCGGGCCAGAAGACGCGCCTCGCCTTGGCCAAGGCGCTGGTCAACCGGCCCAGCCTTTTGCTGCTCGACGAGCCCACCGCCTCGCTCGATCCCGACACCGCCGACTGGGTGCGGGGCTATCTCGAACGCTATCGGCGCGAAAGCGGCGCCGCCATCCTCTTGGCCTCGCACAACATGGCCGAGGTCGAGCGGCTGTGCGATCGGGTGCTGATGATGAAGGCCGGCCGCATCGTCGATCGCGGCCGGCCCGAGGAGCTGTTGGCGCGCTATGGCCGCCAGAATCTCGAACAGGTCTTCCTCGACATCGCCCGCGACCGCGCGCAGGGCCAAGCGGCGGCGTCGTGAGCGGATCGGCCGGCCGCATCCTGGCGCTGTTGCTGCGGCACGGCTATGTCCTGCGCAGCTCGCTGACCCGCGCGCTGGAAATCGCCTATTGGCCGACCATGCAGATGCTGGTGTGGGGCTTCATGTCGGTGTTCCTGGCCGGCAAGACCAGTTACGTCGCCCAGGCCTTCGGCGTGCTGCTGTCGGGCGCGCTGCTGTGGGACGTGCTGTTCCGCGGCCAGTTGGGGGTGTGCGTCTCGTTCCTGGAAGAGATGTGGTCGCGCAACTTGTGCCACCTGTTCGTCAGCCCGCTGCGACCATGGGAGATGATGGTCGGGCTGATGGCGCTGAGCGTGATGCGGCTGTTGATCGGCATCGTCCCGGCTGCGGCGCTGTGCGGGTTGTTCTATGGCTTCGACGTCACCTCGCTGGGCTGGCCGCTGCTGGGATTCTTCGTCGGCCTGATCGTGATGGGCTGGGGCATCGGGCTGGTGGTATGCGGGCTGATCATGCGCTACGGCATGGCGGCCGAAAGCCTGGCCTGGCTGTTGGGTTTCGCGCTGATGCCGGTGACCGGGATCTATTATCCGGTGGCGGTCTTGCCGGAGTGGTTGCAGGCGTTGGCCTGGACGCTGCCCTCGGCCTACATGTTCGAGGGCATGCGGGCGGTGGTGGTCGAGGGCCAGTTCCGCGCCGATCTGATGCTGCAAGGTCTGGCGCTGGACGTGGTCTGGCTGGCCGGCGGTTGCGCCGGCTTCATGGCGCTGTTCGAGGCCGCGCGCCGGCACGGCCAGCTTTTGCAGCAGGGCGAATGAGTCAGGCCAGCGCCACGCGGTCGCGGCCGGCTTCCTTGGCGGCGTAGAGCGCGCGGTCGGCGGCGGCGATCAGCGCCTCGGCCCCGGGTGCGGCGGGATAGGCCGCGACCCCGGCCGAGTACGAACAGCCGAAGGTCTCGCCGCGGCCGTCCTCGTGGCGCAGCTTGGCGAAGTCGCCGCGCAGGCCGTCGATCAGCCGCGCCGCCTGTTCCGGCGGCGTGTCGGGCAACACGACCAGGAACTCCTCGCCGCCCCAGCGCCCGACCGAATCCGAACGCCGCAGCCGCCGCCGCAGCAGCCGCGCCAGCGAGCGCAGCACGCCGTCGCCGGCGAGATGGCCATGGCGATCGTTGACCGCCTTGAAGCGATCGAGATCCAGCATCGCCACCGCCAGGGGCTTGCCCTCGCGCGCCGCCCGCGCCAGGTCCTGGCCCAGCCGCTCCTTGACGGCGACATGGTTGAGCAACCCGGTCAGCCCGTCATTGACCAGGAACCGCGCCAGCCGCCGCGCCCGCACCGCGCGCGCCGTGATCAGCGCCGCCAGGGTCGCCGGCTCGAGCGGCCGCGCCACGCTGTCGTCGCCCTCGGCCGCGATCGCGGCCAGTTGGCGGGGATCGGCCCCGGCCTCGACCATGAACAGCACCGGCAGACTGGCCCGCGCCGGGTCCTGACGGACGACGCGGGCGAGATCCAGCCCCTGGCCGCCGGCGAGAGCCGCGGAAAGCAGCACCACATCGGGCGTCAGCGCGGCGATCGCGCCCGGCAGGTCGGCCGGCTCGCCGATGATGTCGGACGCCATGCCCGCGCCGCGCAGCATCGCCGCGATGCATTCCGCCAGCGCCGCATGGTCGTCGACCACCAGCACCCGGAACGGCCCGGCCTCGGGCGGCGCCAAAAGAGTTTCGAGGCCCTCGGCCAAAGCGGCGGCGCCGACCGGCTTGGCGAGGAAGCCGCGCGCGCCGGCGCGCATCGCCGCAAGCCGCGCTCCGAACCGTCCGTCGGCACCGACCGCCAGCACCGGCAGCCGCGCGGCCAAACCCTTGATCGCCGCCAGCGCCGAAGCCCCGGCATCGCAATCCACCACCGCCGCCCGCGCCTGTGCGTCGGCCGCGCCCAGCGCGGTGTCGAGATCGGAGGCGATGCGCGGGCGATAGCCCAGACCCGCCAGCTGTTCGGACAGCGCGGTCGCGCCGGCGGCGTCGCCGCCCATCACCGCGATCGCGGTCGGCAGCTCGGGATCGGCGCCCGCCTGTCCGGCCTTGATCGGCACGCGCCGGGAGACGTCGAGCCGCGCCACCATCTCGGTCAGCCGCGCCATCAGCCGACCGAATTGCGCCTGCTCGGCCGGATCGAAATCGCGTTCCAGCATGACCGATCGCTTGAGCAACACCTCGAGCGGCAGCGCGAGGCCACTGAGCTGCGGAAAGCCCATCGTCCCGCCGGCGCCGACCAGGCCGTGCACCGCGCGCAGGCCTTCCTCCAACTCGGCCGGCGGCGGCCGCGTGCCGCGGTCGAGCGGGCCGAGCAGCGCGCGGACGCGTTCGATGCGGCCTTGCGCGTCGGCGATGAAGCGCTCGGCCAGTTTCTTCATGCCCTCTTCGAGCAGACGGGCGGTGTCGTTCATGATCGGGTCCGGTCTAGCGACGGTGGCGGTTGCGGCCTAGCCCCATTTGCGCAATATAGCCGGCATGACCAAGAAATTGTCGCGCATCCTCTACTGCGAGGACGAACCCGACATCCAGGAAGTGGCGCGGCTGTCGCTCGAGGTGGTGGGCGGTTTCACGGTCCTGATCGCAAGCTCGGGCGCGGAGGCGGTGGCCCAGGCCGAGGCCTTCAATCCCGACTTGCTGCTGCTCGACGTGATGATGCCGGGCTTGGACGGGCCGGCGACGTTGGCTGCGCTGCGCAAGATTCCGGCTCTGGCCAAGACGCCGGCGGTGTTCATGACCGCCAAGGTGCAACGCAACGAGATCGAACGGTTCCTGGCCTTGGGCGCGCTGGAAGTCGTGCCCAAGCCGTTCGATCCGATGACCCTGCCGGCGACGCTGGAAGGTATTTGGAACCGCGCCCAAGGCGCGTGACCAAGAATTCGCCCAAGGCGCGTGAGCCGGTCAAACTGCCGGCTTGACCCAGCGTTCGATGCGCTTTTGCAGCGCCTCGGCCGTGATCGGCTTGAGCAGGTAGTCGTTGCCGCCGGCTTGGACCGCGCGCTGTACCGTGTCGCGATCGGCGGCCGTGGTCAGGAACAGGATCGGGACCGGCTTGAGACTCGGATTCTGGCGCAGTCTGGTGCAGAGATCGTAACCCATCATGCCAGGCATGCTGACGTCGAGCAGGATCAAATCCGGCTTGACCACCTGGAGCTTCTGAAAGGCGATGTTGGGGTCGGTGACGCATTCGCAGCGATAGCCGAAGGATTCGAGGAAGAACTTGAGCGTCGAGAGGAGCATGCCGTCGTCGTCGACGCAGAACACCAACGGAGCTGTCGAACCGCGATTGGCCACGAATCGAGATATAGCGGCTTGCGCCGCACGGCGGAAGAGGTCAAAGTTTTTCGCTTGGCGAATAGAGGAGGGTTTTCATGTCCTTGATCGCGATCCGCAAGCTGATCGTCACGCTCGAGGAAATCCGGCACGAGGGCGGATCGCCGCCGGCGACGCCGCTTTTGATCGCGGTCGCCCAGGCGGTGGTACGCAATCCCTATGCCGGGCGTTTCGTTGCCGACCTGCTGCCGTTCATGGCCGATCTCAAGAGCCTGGGGCAGACGCTGGCCGAAAAGGCGCTGGCGGCGCTGGAGGGCGATGCCAAGCGGGTCGAGGCCTATGGCAAAGGCGCCATCGTCGGCGCGGCGGGCGAGCTGGAGCACGGCGCGCTGTGGCACGAGCCGGGCGGTTGGGCGATGCGCGGCGTGCTCGGCAACACCAAGGCGATCGTGCCCGCGGCCAAGATGGTCGGCGCCTTGGGGGCGCGGCTGATGGTGCCCCTGGGCCACGTCAACGCCGCCTATGTCCGCAGCCATTTCAGCGCGGTCGAGGCTGGCGTCCAGGACGCGCCGCGGGCGGACGAAATCGTCTATGCGCTGGCGATGGCCACCGGCGGCCGCATCCATCACCGCGCCGGCGGCCTCAAAGCCTCGGAAATCAAGGGCGAGGACGGCAATCGCTGATCGCCCGCCAGGCGGCGACGAATTCGGTCGCGCGCGCGGTCGCGGCCGCGGCCGCGTCGCCGGGTTTGTAGAGCGCCGAGCCGAGACCGAAACCGGCGGCACCGGCGGCGCGATAGGGCGCCAAACTTGCCGGGACGATGCCGCCGACCGGCAACACCGACGTGCCTTTGGGCAGCACCGCCAGCATGGCCTTGAGCGCCGGCGGCGGCAGGGTCTCGGCCGGAAACAGCTTGAGCGCATCCGCCCCTGCCGCCAGCGCGGCAAAGGCTTCGGTCGGAGTGGCGATGCCCGGCAGGCAGATCGCGCCCGACGCCTTGGCGGCGGCGATCACGGCAGCGTCGGCATGCGGCATGACGATCAGCCCTGCCCCGGCCGCTACGGCCGAGCGGACGGCCGCGGGCGACAGCACCGTCCCCGCCCCGATCAAGGCCCGACCGGCGAAGCGCCGCGCTAGGCGCGCGATCGATCGCTCCGGTTCGGGCGAATTCAGCGGCACCTCGATGATGCGGAATCCGGCGCCGAACAGCGCCTCGCCAATGCCCTCGACTTCCTCCGGCCGTACCCCGCGCAGGATCGCAACCAACGGTAGTTCCGTCATGAATCGAATGAAATCCATATCCGCAAGGTAACACGTAGACCGCGACTTTGGACCGATTGCGGGAGGCCCTTCGAATCGCTAAGAAGCTGCCGGGGCGCCCAAGGGCGGAGTATGCAAGCCTACGATTTGTCGCGTTTGCGGGTCTTGATCGTCGACGACAACAAGTTCATGCGCGTCACCTTGCGCGGCATGCTTGAGGCGTTCGGCGTCAAGAACATTGGCGAGGCCGAGGACGGTAACGCGGCCTGGGGCCGCATGATCGACTTCAAGCCCGACATCATGTTCGTCGACTGGCGAATGGAACCGATCGACGGCTTGGCGCTGATGAAGCGCCTACGCACCGATCCCGAAAGCCCCAACCGCTTCATGCCGGTGATCATGGTCACCGGCAATGCCGAGATCAAACACGTCAAGGTCGCGCGCGACGCCGGCATCAGCCTCTATCTGACCAAGCCGCTGTCGGCCCAATCGCTCTATCAGCGGCTGGTGGCGGCGATCGAGAATCCGCGGCCCTTCGTCCGCACCGGAAGCTATTTCGGGCCCGACCGGCGCAGCAAGAAGAAATCCGACGACTATACCGGTCCCGAGCGCCGCAAGGCCGACGCCGACAAGGACTGAGTCCGAGGCCGCCATGCCGCGCGCGCGCCACGGGAACGCGGTATCGACCACGCGGCGCGGGTGGCTGGGCGCGATCGGATCGGCGGCACTGCTGGCGGCCGATGCCCAGGCCGGTTCGGCCGCGGCTCCGATCGTCCAGCCGACCTCGCCCACGCCCGCCGCCTTCATGGAAGTCGCCCTCGCCATGCGCCGTCAGGCCGAGCAGGCAGGCGATCAGGCCTTCGGTGCGGTGCTGGTGCTGGAGAACCGGATCGTCGGCCTTGGACCAAGCGCGGTGGTGACCGCGCGCGATCCGACCGCGCATGCCGAGATCCAGGCCATCCGCGACGCCGCCCGGCGGCTGCAGCGGCGCGAACTGGCCGCGGCGGTGCTTTATTCGACCTCGCGGCCCTGCGCGATGTGCGAGGCAGCGGCCTATTGGGCCGGCATCGGGCGCATGATCCACGGCAGCGCCCTGAGCGACGCCGGCGCGCCCAGGCTCGGGCGCTGCTGACCGTGCTGTTGCGTCTGGCCTGCCTCGGCTTGCTGGCGGTCGCGGCCACGCCCGACGCGGCGCGCGGTCAGGCGGCCTCGGCCGAGGGTCAGGCCCTGATCCAGGCCGCCGAACGCGGCGATGTCGCCGCGCTGGACCGGCTGATCGCCGCCGGCGCCGCGCTGGAAGCGCGCGATGGCCGCGGGCGGACCGCGCTTCTGGCCGCCACTCATGCCAACCAGGTCGAAGCCGCGCGCCGCTTGATGGCGGCTGGCGCCGACGTCAACGCCAAGGACGCCATTCAGGACAGCCCCTTCCTCTATGCCGGCGCCGAGGGCCGGCTCGAAATCCTGCGCCTGACCCTGGCCCATGGCGCGGATCTCGGCAGCGTCAACCGCTTCGGCGGCACCGCGCTGATTCCCGCCGCCCATCACGGCCACGTCGATACCGTGCGACTCCTGCTCGCAACCAAGATCGCCGTCGACCACGTCAATCGCCTGGGCTGGACCGCGCTGTTGGAAACCGTGATCCTGGGCGATGGCGGGCCGCGCCATGTCGAAATCCTGAAGCTGCTGCTCGAATCCGGGGCCGATCCGCGCATCGCCGATCGGGACGGAACCGCCGCGCTGGAGCATGCACGCCGACGCGGCTATGCCGCCATGGCCGCATTGCTGAGCGCAGCGGCCGGTCAGCGTTGATACGTACCGACACAATCCGACAAGCCTTCGTCACATCCCCTTCGTCCGCACTTGCTATGTCATCCGTGTCGGGCGGGATGGGGCGAATTCCGTCGACGCCCGAAGCGGATGCCCAGTCGGGGAGGAGTACCGCAATGAGCATGCTGGCGGAAAGGCGCGCCGCGCCCGAGGCGACGGCGCAAAGCACGGAAAATCCCGCGCCTTCGGGTGCGGTGTCCTTCGCCTTCGAGCACAAGGTGTTCAAGCTCAAGCCTTGCATCTTCGCCCGTGGCGAAGGCGGCGGCGAGATCACCATGCGCATCGCCCTCGACAGAGTCTCGGCCAAGATCCCGCTGAGCGCGATCCGCAAGCACTTCAGCATCGCCGCCGGTTCCAACGACGACCTGCTGCTGGCCCAGGTCGCCCAAGCGCTGCGCTACGTCAAGGAGATCCGCCCCGGCGATTCGATCCCGACCGAAGTCACCACCGGCCAGGCCTCGTGGCTGGTCGAACCGCAATTCCGCGCCATCGCCCGCGCCAAGCTGACCATGTCGCTGATCGACTGGCTTCAGGGCGCCAACACCGCCACCACCGCCAGCCCGCAGGAGATCATGTCCCTGGTCGAACGGCCCGAGACCCGCGAAAAGGTGATGCAGGCGTTCGACAAGATCGCGGAAAGCCTGGGATATCCGTCCGAGCGCAAAGCCGAGATCGTCGACCTGGTCGAACAGATCGCATCCGAGCTTTGCTATATCGAGGCCTTGCGGCACCGCTTCCGCGGCGCGCGCAAGATCCTGTTCAATTGCCGCAATCTCTCCGGCGCGATCAAGCCCGAGCGCAAGCTGGTCGAAGAGACGATCCGCGTCGCCACCCTGCTGAAGAAGCCGGTCGACCGCATCTTCCGCCAGTTCGACGAGATCGACGCCAACACCGGCGAGATCTTTCCGATGCTGCGCGAGGCGCCGCCGCGAATCGAGTTCATCCGCAAGATGCGCGACGAGCTGCGGGAGACTTACGTCATCTGGGAAGGTATACTGACGGCATGGGAGCGTTTCGACCCGACCGATCAGGCGATGATCGCGGATCTGCTGCGCCAGACCTATCGCTTCGCCGCGCAGTACTACCCGCAATCCTCGAGCTGGTAGGGGGAAGCGAAAGGTGGGAATCATGATCGTCCCTGCCGACCGCCGCCGGGAAGCCCGGCGCCCGGTGTTGTCGGGCAGCGTCCGCATCGCCGGCAAGTCGTACCGCCTGGTCGATTGGAGCTTCAACGGCTTCAAGATCGAGGGCGACATCAGCGACATCGAGCCGAACAAGGACTATCCCTGCGACATCCAGGTCGACACCGAGCGCGGCAGCGCCGAGATCTCGGGTCATTGCCAACTGGTGCGGCGCGACGGCACTTTCAGCGGCGCGCGCTGGGCGATCGATTCGATCGCGCCGGATTCGCGCGAAGTGGTGAAGTGGCTGCTGGCCTACGACAACGAACTGCAGAATTGAGCCCGAGGCGGGGAATCGCGCAGTGACCGCGGCGGCGGTATTGGCCTAAGCTGGCGCCATGACCGCCGACCCCACGCTACGATCGACGGCGCCGGAGTTCGCGCCTTGGATCGATGCCGGGCGCGGTGCGCTGTTGGCCTTGGCGCTGGCTCTTCCCGCCATCGCCGCGCTCGAGGCCAGCGCCGGCACGGCAACGCTATGGCTGGTCAGCGGCGCCGCGGCGACCATGCTGTTGCGGCGCGAAACCAAGCGTTGGCCGATTGTGCTGGCGGGACAGGTGGCGGGCCTGATGCTCGCCAACCTGATCTTCGGTCGCGCCTTCGGCCTGTCTGTCGCGTTGTCGACGATCAATGCCGGCGAAGCCCTGCTGGCGGCCTTCTTGCTCAGGCGGTTCGCGCCCGAGTTTTGGGCCTTTTCGGGCGGCCGGGATTATTCGGCGTTCCTGGTGCTGGGAGCCGCGCTGCCGGCACTGGCTTCGGGGCTGGCTGCGGGGGCTTGGTTTGGCGCCGTCACCGGCCTCGGCTACTGGACCAGCCAGGGCTATTGGTGGGTAGCTCACGCCAGCGGCCTGGTGCTGAGCATTCCGATCGCGCTGTCCTATCGGCGCGAGCGGTTTTCGCGCCTCATGATGGGCGAGGGCGCCGCAGTGGGTGTGGCGACGCTTGTGCTGATGGCGGCAGCCGCGCCGCTGTTCGGACAGTTGCCGGTCTTTCTGATCTTTCCTTGGTTCATCTGGGCGGCGATCCGCGGCGGCTTTCCCTATGTCGCGCTGACCGGCGTGCTGGCAGCCCTGGTCGGCCTGATCGCCATGTTGACCGGATTTCTTGGGCAATGGTCGGTACCCGGAGAGACGCCGGGTGCGCGCCATCTCCATCTGCTGGCGACGTTGTTCGGGATGATGATTCCGTGCGCCTATCTCGGCCTGCTCTATCAGCGCCTGGCGCGGGTCACGGCCGAACTGGGACAATCGAAGGCGCTGTTTGACCTCATCGCCGAACGCTCGCCGGCGGTGTTCTACCGCACCGAGTTGAGTCCCGTGGGCGGGCCCGAATTCCTATACGTCAGCCCCAACCTCAATCGTCTCGCCGGCGTTTCGGCAGAAACCTACATGGCCGATCCGGGCCTTGCGGCGCGCATGCTTCACCCTGAGGACCGGGCTCGCGTTCTCGACAAGGTCATGGCCGAAAGAACCGCACCCGAATTCCGCGACGAGTATCGCGTGATGGTCAACGGGCAGGTGGTCTGGGTCCGCAACGAAGCCACGCGCCGGGTCGAACCCGACGGCAGGGTCACCGCGACCGGGCTGTGGATCGACATCACCGAAGCCAAGCAGCGCGAAGCCGAACTCGATGCGGCGCGGACCTCGTTGCAGCGCTTCAACGAGCTGTTCGAGCGGTTGGCCGCCCATAATCCCGCGCTGCTCTATACCGCCACGGTCGACCGCGATGGCAATTTCAGCTTCGACTATGTCAGCCCAAGCGCGATCCACGTCTTCGGCCAGCCGGCGGAGATGTTCCTCAAGCGGCCCGAAGACCGTCGCCAATTCGTTCATGTCGACGACCGCGAACACATCGTGCGCGAGTTCGAGAAGCATTTGCGCGACCCGCTGTGGGAATCCGAGTTCCGCATCTATCGCCATGGCGAAATCGCCTGGCTGCGCAACGTGGCGCGGCGGATCGCGCTGCCCGACGGCACCGTTCGCAGCTACGGCATCATGCTCGACATCACCGAGACCAAGAACCGCGAGCTGGAACTGACCCGGGTCCAGCACGAACTGCGCCGCTTCAACCAGTTGTTCGAGAACCTGGCCGAATATCTGCCGGTGACGGTTTATGCCGGCCGCGCCAGCGCCGCCGGCACGACGATCGTCGATTATGTCAGCCCCAACCTGCCGGCCATCACCGACGTCCCGATCGAGACCTGGAAACGCGATCCCGCCAGCCGCCTCGATCAGATCCTGCCCGAGGATCGGGCAGCGTTCTTCGCCCACATGAAGGAGTCCGAGAACACCAGGGATTTCCTGCACGAATACCGCGTCATGCACAAAGGCCAAGTGCGCTGGCGCCGCAACCAGGCGCGTCGCGTCACCGGCCCCGACGGCGTCGTCACCACCTATGGCGTGGTGCTCGACATCACCGACGCCAAGCAGCGCGAGAGCGAACTCGAGCAGGCGCGTCGGACCGAAGCGATCGGTCGCCTGGCGGCCGGGGTGGCGCACGACTTCAACAACCTGCTGGCGGTGATCCTGGGCAACATCGAATGGGTGGCCGAGCGATCGGCCAAGGACACCGCCGAGGCCCGCGCGCTGGGCGCGGCGCGGCGGGCGGTGCTGCGCGGCCGC
>Ga0194120_10004806_pt1 | contig 20412 bp, 13 predicted proteins | sample TA2MahCa65mmetaG_FD_148642 | JGI IMG/M metagenome (GOLD analysis project Ga0194120, IMG submission 148642) | Freshwater microbial communities from Lake Tanganyika, Tanzania - TA2015019 Mahale Deep Cast 65m | ecosystem: Environmental > Aquatic > Freshwater > Lake | place: Tanzania: Lake... | reverse complement strand
AGCACTGGTTGCCGTCATCGTTGCAAGCGACCAACGCCGCAGCGAGATTGTTGTAGTCAAAGCCCGCAGGGGTCGCACCCAGGTTGTAGAGCGCGAACTTGTTGTCGTACGGGGTCAGACCGCACGAACTCGCGGTCATCACGCCGTTGGCCGGAGCCACGAACTTCCACCACACATCGTTGTAGAAGAAATCGTTGCCGGAGCTGCAGGTGCCACCGTCGTGGTCGGGGCCGTCCATCGTCGCGCCAGTGGTGTCGAACGCGTAGGTTCCATCACCGGGGATGTTGGTCGGGTTCGTCGCGCAGTTGTTGGCCGGGCCAACGGGGGCGCAGTTGTAGAAGCCGCACTCGGGGATCGCGATGTCGACGCACGACTGGTCCCAGCCGGTGTCGCAGCACGACGGGAGGAGGTTGCAGACCAGGTTGCAGCAGGTCACGTCGTCGCAGCCTGGGGTCGCGTGGACCACATTGCATGCGCCGGGGGTGCCGCAGCCCGCTCCGCCAGCGGTGAAGGTCAGCGTCAGGGCGCCGGTGCCGACGGCACCGTTGTACCCACCGATGCGGACGTAGTACGTCGAGCCGGGGTTGACGACGAAGCCGAGCATTTCGGAGTGGTACGCCTGGCAACCACCGCTGTTGGCGGCGTCACCGTTGCAGCCGACCTGAGTCAGCGAGGCGCATGCACCTTCATAGAGGACGATCGACGTGTCGTACGAACCCGACAGGCAGGTCGTGATGTCGATGGTGCCGGAGGCCGACGGGGCGACCCACTTGAACCACACATCCTGCTGGGTGTTCACCCAGTTCAGGTAGGTGCCGGCGCACTGCGCGTCGGTGACGGCAGGGCCAGCGCTTGCGGTGGCAGCGGCGGTGTCAAATGCCGAGGCAACGCCAGAGACCAGGGACGGAGCGCTCGCGCACTCATCCTGGGCCAAGGCAGTGCTGGCGGCACACAGAGCAGCGGTCAGGCTGCCGAAGAGACAGAGACGATTCATGGTTTCAGATCTCCTTCAGATCACGAGTTCGGACTCACTTCGTGCGAGAACACGCTTCCCCACCACGCTGTCCGTGGGCGTGGTGGGACACGTCGTCGAAACATGGCATCGTCGCGAGCGAAGGGGCGAAAAAGTTCGTAAAAAAACGCAGTTCTCGGCAATGGAACGGGCTGCGCCGAACTCGTGGGGGGGAGAGGGGTTGTGAAATTGTGGGGACTTGCCCGGCGCCGAAGTAGTCCTATAACCAACGAGCCAGCCTCCTGATCCCGCGGTTCGGTCCGGTCCATCCATGCGGGCGGCCCGGCTCCGTCCGATAGATTCGACCTCATGCGCGAGTTGGCCGATCGGGTTGTGGTGGTGACGGGGGCGAGTTCCGGCATCGGGGCCGCCACGGCCCGAGCGTGCGCTGCGGCTGGCATGCATGTGGTCCTGATCGCGCGTCGTGCGGAGCGATTGGGCGCTGTTGCTGCAGCGTGTCAAGAATACGGCGGGCGGGCTCTGTCCATTCCGATTGATGTGGCTGGGGCGGGCGCGTCGGACGAGATTCTGGGACGGGCGATGAAGGAGTACGGCCGGGTGGATGTCGTCGTGGCGAATGCTGGTTACGGCACACGCATCGGCTTGCTCGACATGAGCGAGCTGGATCTTCGGACGATGTTCGAGGTCAACTTCTTTGCAGCACTCTCGCTCTGTCGGGCTGCCGCTCGGCTTTGGATCTCAGCTGCACAGCCGGGGCACCTGATCATGTCGTCGAGTTGCGTTGGCAAATTCCCGCTGGCCTATCACGGGGCCTACTGCGCGACGAAGGCATCGCAGGCGATGGCGTGCGCAGCACTCCGCGCTGAACTGCAGGCGCATCGCATTGCGGTGAGCAGTGTGCATCCGGTGACGACGCGGACGGAGTTCTTCCTTGAGTCCGATCGGCGGTCTGGGTCGGACGGTCTTGGCGTCGAGGTCCCCGATCATGCGCCGAGGTTCTTGGTGCAGTCGCCGGAGCGGGTCGCCGCAGCTGTGGTGCGATGCATGCACCGCCCGGTCCCGGAGGTTTGGACGAGTTCGCTGGTTCGGCTGAGCGCGGCTCTCTTCACAGCCTGCCCGTGGGTCTTGCATCAGGTGCTGGATCACCAGGCCAGGAAGGAACGGCAGCAGGATGCGCGGAGTCGGAATTCCGACCCGTCCGCCCCTGCGTGAGCGTCAGCCGCACGGCGGACGATCGGCGCTGGCATCAAGATGAAGTTGTCGTCTGGCGCACTTGGCCGCATACATCGCCGCGTCGGCGTCGTGTAAGGCGGCGTCCACATCACGCGAGCCATCGAGCGATGACCAACCAACGCTGGCTTCGATGCCTGCGATGGACAGTGACTCTTGCACACGAGCTGCGGTCCATCTCGTTGCGGGGCCATCGGACTCCATGAGCAGCACGGCGAACTCGTCGCCGCCAAGGCGCGCGATGACATCGGAGTCGCGGAACGATGCGCGAATGACCTGAGCAGCGTGGCGGAGCAGCGCATCGCCGGCGCGATGCCCATACGCGTCGTTCGTTCGTTTGAGTTCATCGAGGTCGATCATGATGAGCCCGGCCGAAGATCCGTATCTCTGGATGCGACCAGCTTCCGCGTAGGCGATCGACTGCCACCCACGGCGGTTGTAGAGCCGCGTGAGATCGTCGACCGTGCTCTCGCTTTCGGCTCGTTCGGCACGCCGACGCAGGACATCTGCATCGTGCGCCGCTTGGAGCGCGAAACCGATGACCGAGGCGGCATGATTGATGAGCGGAAGATGTGGCGCGAGGTCGTGTTCGTTGGCATGGCGACCGATTCCTGCGAGCGTCCCGAAGCACACCGAGTGGCCGTCGCTGGGCGTCCAGATGATGGGAGTGCCGGCATAGATGGTCGCGCCGCACTCATGCAGCAATCCCTCGCCGGGAGGCGTCGCCCATCGGCCGGTTGATCGCGTGACGAGCGGACGACCGGTCTCGACCACGGTTCCGCACGGGGTCGCCGACGACGGATAGACCTGGCCCGGTGCCAAGCAGTCGTCGGCCTCGTGCGAGACATGGAGCACGATGTGCTCGTCGTTTCGAGAGCGGGAGACAAACCACGACTTGAGCGGGGTCGAGGTGGCCAGAAGCGCCAAGGTCTGTCGGATCATGGTCCCCGGATGCGCTGCCGATCGTCCGGCACCGTCCGTCGAGCACTGAACATCCATGCGCAGACCATGCGATTGGGGAGCCCACGATGCAAGTCCCGGTTTGGCTCGAATCGCTTGGCGCGGCGACGATCTGGACTAAGGTAGAGCGGATGGCGCTCCTCCCACGACTGATGTTGGGTGGTTTGATGCTGGCCTTGGGCAGCGCGTGGATGGTGTCGACCGGCGGCGAATGGCATGGGCGTGCCGTGGCGCGCCCGAGCCCGGCAGCGATGGCCACCCAGATCCGATACGGCGAGGACATCCGCCCGATCCTGAGTGATCGATGTTTCCAGTGCCACGGACCGGACCGCGCCAAGCGGCAGGCTGATGTGCGGCTCGATTCCTTCGAAGCCGCGACGGCACCGCGCACCGGCGGAGCGGCCATCGTTCCTGGCGAGCCGGATCGAAGTGCCATGTTGGTGCGGATTCACGAGACGGATGCTGACGAAGTGATGCCGCCAACCGACAGCGGCAAGCGCCCGCTGACTGACGACGAGCGTGCGCTGCTCACGAGATGGATCGAGCAGGGCGCACCGTACGAAGCGCACTGGTCGTTCGTCCCGCCAGCGACCAGTCGGAACGGCCCGTCGCAGAGTTCTTCAACTTCGTCGTGGGGGCGCACGCCGATCGATCGATTCATCTTGGATCGTTGGCAGGGCGCGGGGATCGCACCCGGCCCCGAGGCTGATCGCGCCACGCTGGCGCGCCGGGTGTTTCTGGACCTGACGGGCCTGCCGCCGACCGATCGCGAACTCGCTGCGCATCTGGCCGATGATCGGCCGGATGCCTACGAGCGTCTGGTGGCGATGCTCCTTGAAGAGGAGCCCTACATCACGCGATACGCCGAGCGCATGGCCGTGCCCTGGCTCGATCTGGCACGATACGCCGACACCTGCGGCATCCATATGGATGCTGGTCGGCAGATCTGGCCATGGCGCGACTGGGTGCTGAAGGCCTATCGGTCGAACATGCCGTACGACCGATTCATCATCGAGCAACTCGCGGGAGACCTGATCCCCGGTGCCACGCAGGATCAGGTGATCGCCAGCGGTTTCAACCGGAACCATGTCACGACGGATGAAGGGGGCGCGATCCCCGAGGAGTACTTGGTCGAGTACTGGGTCGACCGGACCAACACGACGGCGTCAGTGTTTCTTGGTCTGACGATGGGCTGTGCGCGGTGCCACGATCACAAGTTCGATCCGGTGTCGACCGAGGACTACTACTCCATGCTGGCGTTTTTCAACAGCATCGAGGAGCCTGGGCTGTACTCGCAGCTGCCTGACGCGAATCGTGCATTCGAGCCCGCGATGCTCGTGTCGGACCCGCAGATGGAAGCGGCGCTCAGCGGACTAGCCGAGGAGCGCTCTCGCGCCATTGCGGCGCGGGACGAGGGGGCGGTCGAGGACCGCGCTCTGCTCGACGGGTTCTTGGCGCGCTGGCGATCGGATGATGGCATCGCATGGTCGCGACCGGTCGTCGAGCGGGCCGAGAGTGCCGGCGGTGCGACCCTGACGACGCAGGATGATGGATCAGTGCTTGCGTCGGGCACGAATCCCGATGTTGACGAACACACGATCACGCTCAGATTTCCGCAGACCGGCGTGCGGCTCGTGGCGCTTGAAGTGCTCACCGACCCAAGTTACGGCGATCGTGTGGGGCGCGCGCCCAACGGGAACGCCGTCCTCAGCGCGATCAGTGCCGAGGCTGTGAGTCTTGAAGATCCGCGCGTGCGCGTGCCCGTGCGATTCATGTGGGCCTGGGCCAGTCATGAGCAGCCCAACGGCGACTTCCGCGCGATCAACGCGCTCGACGCTGCCGACGGCAGGCAGTGGGCGCTTGAAGGACATGTGTATGGCCAAGGCCGCGTGGCGTACTTCCTGACCGACGCGCCCATCGGATTCGTCACGGGAACGCAGCTCGAACTGAAGCTGAGCTACAAGTCGCCGTACCCGAAGCACTCATTCGGACGCGTTCGTGTGCAGGTGGCGCCGGCGGACGATCGCGTCCTGGCCCAACTCCCGATCGCCACAAGCGATTGGTATCTGAGTGAGGCCTTCGGCAGCGGCTCGCGGGATGGGGCCCTCGCTGAGCACGGGCCCGGTCTTGAGACCCGATTCAATCGACACGCTCAGTTCGGCAACAGCGGATGGCGGCATGCGCCGGGCGTTCGTGAAGCTCAGATCGTCGGGCTCGCGCAGGGTGTCGGTGCCGAGTACATCGCGCGGCAAGTGTTTGCGCCGACGGCTCGCACGCTCGACCTTTCGCTCGGGAGCGACGACCGCCTGATCGTGTGGCGCAACGGCGAGCAGGTCCACGCGAACGACACGGATCGTGGCGTTGCTCCGGATCAGGATCACCTCTCAGTGGCGTTGCCTGCCGGCGAGAGCCAACTGATCTTCAAGGTCGTGAACACGGGCGGCCCCGGCGGGTTCTACGCGCGCTTCGATCGCCCCCAGACCGTGCTTGACTCTGTGGATCTTGGGCTTCTTCTGCCGGATCCTTCGGTTCACGATGGAGCCGTGCAACTAGCGCGCGAGAGTTGGCGGACGCAGCATTCCCCGAACTACCGCGAAGCCGCGCAGCGGATCGCATCGATCGATCAACGCATCGAGCGGACCAAGTCCCAGTCGCCCCAGACCATGGTCATGCGCGAACTCGGCGCTCCGCGTGACACCTATGTGTTGATGCGTGGCTCGTACACCGCACCTGATGCCAACCGAAAGGTCACGCGGAACATTCCCCGCGCGCTCGGCGCGTGGCCCGAGGAACTGCCGCGCAACCGGCTGGGACTGGCACAGTGGATCGTGAGTGATCGCAACCCGCTGACCGCGCGCGTGACGGTGAACCGCGCGTGGGAACTGCTCTTTGGGCGTGGGTTGGTGCGGACCAGTGAAGACTTCGGCGTGCAGGGTGAGTTGCCCACCCACCCTGAACTGCTCAATTGGCTCGCCGTCGAGTTCCGCGATGGGGGCTGGAACATGCGCGAACTCGTGCGACTGATGGTGACGAGTTCGGTCTATCGACTCTCCAGTCGCACGCGGCCCGAGGTGGCTGCGTTCGATGGGGACAATCGCTTGCTGAGCTGGTACCCGCGGCAGCGGCTGGGCGCGGAGCAGATCCGTGACCAGGCGCTGTTCGTGGGCGGGCTGCTGGTCGAAGAGCTCGGTGGCCGCAGCGTAAAGCCCTATCAACCCGAGGGGCTCTGGCAAGAAGTCGCGATGCTGCAATCGAACACGCGTGCGTACGAGCAGGGCAGCGGTGACGATCTCTGGCGACGGAGCCTCTATACCTATTGGAAGCGGGCGGTTCCACCGCCGTCGCTCTTGACCTTCGATGCGCCGACGCGGGAGTTCTGCACGACTCGGCGCATGTCGACCAACACGCCGCTGCAGGCGCTCGTGCTGTGGAACGACCCGCAGTTCGTCGAAGCGGCGCGCGCCGCTGCGGCTCGCGTGCTCGCTGAGCCGGGCAGCGATGCCGTGCGCATGCGCTTGCTCTTTGTGCGGGCCACGGCGCATGAACCCGGACCAGGACTGCTCGAGCGACTGCTCGAGGACCTTGACCTGTTCCGTTCACGCTTCGCGCTGAGCGCCGCCGATGCCATGAAGTTGGTGTCCGTCGGCGAGCATCCTGCGGGGCGCACACTCGAACCGGCGGAGCTCGCGGCGTGGACGATGGTGGCCAACGCGATCCTCGCCAGCGACCCGGTCATCGTGAAGGATTGACGAGGAGCGACTTCATGCGCAAGGACCCCATCACGAACGGACCGGCGGACCCGCTTGAGGAATTCCTGCTGAACCTGACACGACGCCGATTCTTCGGCAGGGTCGCGGGCACGCTCGGCGCCGCACTGGGTGGCGCGGCACTGGCCGACCTGACGATGGCTCACGGTGCGCTGGCGGGCTCGGTGTCGAACGAGGCCGCGGGCATCCTGTCCAAACTGCCGCACTACGCGCCACGGGCCAAGCGCGTGATCTACCTGCACATGGAAGGCGCACCGAGCCAGCTCGACCTGTACGACGCCAAGCCGGGACTGGTCGAGCGATTCGATCAGGACCTGCCGGACTCGGTGCGCAATGGGCAGCGCATCACCGGCATGACCAGCGGTCAGGCGCGTTTCCCGGTCGCTCCGTCGATGTTTCGGTTCGATCGTCACGACAACAACGAGGGCGGCGTCTGGCTCAGTGAACTGCTTCCCCACACCGGCAGCGTGGCGCACGAGATCTGCTTCATCAAGTCGCTGCACACCTCGGCGATCAACCACGAGCCAGGCATCACCTTCTTCCAGACGGGCACTGAACAGCCGGGCCGACCGAGTCTTGGCGCGTGGGTGAGCTACGGGCTCGGCAGCGCCAACCAGAACTTGCCGAGCTTTGTGGTCATGATCACGCAAGGCATCGGCAACATGCAGGCCTTGAGCGCCAGGTTCTGGGGCAGTGGCTTCTTGCCAAGCGAGCACCAAGGCTGCAAGTTGCGTGCCGGGCGCGATGCTGTGTTGCATCTGCGCGATCCTGATGGATTGACCCGCGACGATCGGCGCCAAATGCTCGATCTGGTCAGTGAACTCAACGCTCGCGAGTTTCAGGACAGCCTGGATCCCGAGGTCCAGGCCCGCATCGCGCAGCATGAGATGGCGTACCGCATGCAAATGTCGGTCCCAGAATTGACTGACTTCAGCAACGAAAGCGAAGCCACGCTCGCGATGTACGGACCCGAGGTGCGTACGCCGGGCTCGTTCGCTGCGAACTGCCTGATGGCGCGTCGGCTCTCGGAGCGCGGGGTGCGATTCGTGCAGCTCTACATGCGCGGTTGGGACCAACATGGCAACCTTCCCGGCGAATTGCGTGCCCAGGCCGGCGCTGTCGACCAACCGCAGGCCGCGCTCATCAAGGATCTTCGTCAGCGGGGTCTGCTCGACGACACGCTGGTGCTCTGGGCCGGAGAGTTCGGGCGCACGGTGTACTGCCAAGGTCCGTTGGCGCGCGAGAACTACGGTCGCGATCACCACCCTCGCTGCTTCACCGTTTGGCTCGCCGGCGGTGGCGTGAAGCCGGGCATCAGTTGGGGCTCGACCGACGACTTCTCCTACAACATCGTCGAGAACCCGGTCGAGGTTCACGATCTTCACGCGACCATGCTGCACCTGCTCGGGTTCGACCACAAGCGCTTGACCGCTCGACACGAGGGGCGCGACTTCCGCCTGACCGATGTGCACGGCAGGATCGTGCGCGGCATCCTGGCGTAGTCAGTGGACGCCCTGGATCACACGGATCCGCGCTTGAGGGCACGAAGTGCGAAACGCTGCGGCATCAGGAAGGGCAGGAGTTCGTTCGTGATCACACGCGGCGTGCCGTACGCCAGATCGGCGATCAGGTCTGCCGCGAGCGGCGCGGTGATCATGCCATGCGAGCCGTGGCCGATGGAACACCACTGGCCCGAGAGATAGGGGCACGCCGGCCAATCCTGTGCAGCGGGGCCGTGCTTGATCGCCCGGTATGCGCCGGTGAACGCCTCGTCGTCCGCGATCGGTCCGATCATCGGCAGGTGATCCAGACTCGCCGCTCGCGTGCCCGACCATCGCGCGATCAGCGGATGGTGTGCCTTGAGCAAGCGCGCGGTCATGGCGTCAAGGGCCCGTGCCTCTGCGTCTGCGTGCATCGGATGGCTCGGGTCCGCGTGCGCGTCCGGAGCCGTGATGCCCGGGTGATTCGTCCCACCGATCCACGCGTGCGAGCCGTCCAAGCAAGGCAGGGCGTAGCCGTCGTCCATGACCGAGGAAGCAAGGGCGAACGAAAGCGGGACCAGACCGACCGATCCGCCGTTGGGGAGGGGTCGCGCGCGCGCGCAGACGGTTCCATCGAGTGCTGCGGTGGCCAAGCCAGTGGCGTGGACCACGAATTCATCGCTTGGCGCGCAGCTGGTCAGGCGAATCAACGCGTGATCCAGCAGCGCCTTGGTCAGCTCCTGCGGCGCGGCGACGATCGCCGTTCGCGCGGTGGGACCCTTGGTGGTCACGATGGGCAGTCGTCGATGTGGAAGCCCAAGATCGATGCAGCGATCAGCAAGAAGGTGCCACGCCGCGTCATGGACCCGAACCTGCTCCGATTGCCACGATCCGTCGGGCTCGGCGGCGGCCGCAAGCGGTACATCGCTCGCGCGGGTCGCGCCACGGGCCGGCTCGACCACGGTGACTCGGGCGCCGCGTTCGGCGAAGGCGCGAGCACACCACGCCCCGGCCAGTCCTGCACCAAGAACCGTCACGGTTTGGGGATGTGCGGGCCTTGGCGGCGCGAACCACGGCGCTGTGAAGCGATCAGGTTGATGCTCACGCCGTGTCGCCACGGTCATGTGACGCTTGGTGTCGAAACCCGGCACGCGCGCGACTTGGAACCCCGCTTCGTGTAGGACCGCGCGCACGGAAGCCGCGGCGGAAAAGGTCGACGCCGTGCCGCCCGGTTTCGTGAGGCGAGCGACATGACCGATGACCTCCATTGACCATAAGTGCTTCTCGATCGCCGGCTCGTAGGCATCGAGGAACCATGCGTCGGCCTGCAGTCCAACCTGCGGGAGCCACTGGGCGGCATCGCCAAGGACGAGCGTGACGGTGGCTCGACCGTCCAACAACCGCCAGCGGGTCATGCCGTGGGTCGGTCGGATCGGGCGGGACAGCATGGCCTGGAGTGCGATGCGCTCGGGGTCTGGAATCCGTTCCTGACTCGCCGGGTCGCGCCACCAGTCGAGCATGGATGGATCACGCTCGAAGCCGACATACTGCAGGCGCTGAGTCGAGGTGGCGTGCCGCTGGAACGCCGCGAGCAGGCACGCGAGGGCACAACCCGTCCCGGTCCCGAGCTCTGCGAAGGTCCACTGTTGTTGGGCCGCCCATCGACTTGCGCTGGTTCCATCCGACGCCGCGGCAAAGCCCTGGGCCCGAAGAGAGGTGTGGGCCTTTTCTCCCCAGGGGTCCGCTAAGTGGAAAGGGCGGGGGCGGGCTTGACCCGGCCAAATCGCGCCGGATTCGCTGATCACAGTGCCGTTTTCAGCCGGGCATCCGGCCATCCAGCGGTTTGGGGGTGGTGTTGACGGTCCCGACATGGGCGGAAGTATCGGCGGAATGCCCCATGCGCGCCGGATCGTGCGTCCCGGGTCTCGGATCCTATCGCCAAAATTGTTCCAACAGAAATTTGCAACGTTTGGGAACCCGGGCAGGATTACTCGTCCCGGAGTTGTTTCCGGGACGGCCGGTCCCTCAACCGGCGCCTTGCAAGGTGGTGGCAGGTCCAAGGAAACCGAAGCCACCCGACCCTTTCCTTATCCCTTCCTACGTTTGGAGAAAGACATGAAGAACCTGAAGCTTGAGATGCACTTCGCGGCGGCGGCCGCGCTGTGCGCCGCCGGCGCGGCAAACGCGGCAATCGTCGCGTGGGAGAACTGCAACCTCCTGATCCCCGCCAACATCGACGGCATGTACATCAACGTCGAAACGCAGATGACCGGCACGGCCGGCTCCGCGGTCGCTGGTTGGGACATCAACCCCTACGGCTCAAATGCCCTGACGTGGTGGAACGCTGCCGGTACGGGCATGATGCGGTACCCGGGCGTGGTCACCGGTTCGGCCGGTAGCCTGGCGAACGGCGCGTCCGTCAGCGCGACGGCATCGTACGGCAGTGGTTCGGTGACCTTCGGCTCGGCCGCTGGTAACTGGCAGTACAACGCCGTCAACAACTTCGGCTTTAAGTTCGTGGCCGCCGACGGTTCGACGAAGTTCGGCTACGGCACCATGTCCGTTGGTGCGAACGCCACGATCCGCACGATCACCAACCTGTACTACGAGAGCTCGGGTGCAGCGATTGCGGTCGGCGCAGTTCCGGCCCCTGGCGCGCTTGCGCTCTTGGGTCTGGCTGGTCTCGCCAGCCGTCGTCGCTGATCGAAGCGACGCGACCAACCAACTTGGTTGATCACACACGGGCGGCCTTCGGGCCGCCCGTGTTCATTGGTGGGGTTCCGCGTGCACGATCGCTAGGATTCAGCCATGACGACGCGCGCAGCACGGCGGCTGCTCATGGTGGGCTGGGACGCAGCAGATTGGCAGGTGATCGATCCGCTCCTCAAGCAGGGGCGGATGCCCGTTCTTGCAGGGCTGATTGCACGCGGCGTTCGCTCGGACCTGTCCACGCTCGAGCCAAAGCTGAGCCCGCTGCTCTGGACCTCGATCGCCACCGGGCGGACGCCGGATCGACATGGGATTGCGAACTTTGTGGAGCCCAAGCCCGACGGCAGCGGGCTTCGTGTGTCGACGAGCACGAGCCGAAGGGTCAAGGCGCTCTGGAACATCGCTTCGCAATCGGGACTTCGATCGCAGATCACCGGCTGGTACGCCAGCCATCCAGCGGAGCCGATTTCCGGCAGCGTGACGAGCAACTTGGTGATGGAAGGGGACCCGGGCGACGGCGGAGCCTGGCCGCTGGTCGCTGGGACGGTGCACCCAGAGGCTCTTGCTGATCGAGTCGCTGCGTCACGCGTCGGGCGCGCGGCCATGCGCGCGGATGGACTGAGTCAATTGATTCCAACGTTGCCCGCGTCGCTTGCTCACGATCCACGCGTGGGCACGCTCTGCAAGTTGATGGCCGTGGCCGCCAGCGTCGAACGTGCAGCGCTCGTGGCGATGGATCACGACGAATGGGACCTGTCGATGGTCTTCTTCGAGTCGATCGACACGGTGGGGCACCACTTCATGCAGTTCCGTCCGCCGCGCATGAAGCATGCTTCGGAGGCTGATGCTCGCGCCTTCGGCGGCGTCATGGATGCGGTCTACACATGGCACGACGCTGCGCTCGGACGCCTGCTCGAGCGCGCTGGGCCCGAGACGACCGTCCTCCTGATGAGCGACCACGGATTTCACAGCGGTGCAGGACGACCCCACCTTGAGGACTTGCCGCCAGAGCGGCGCATGGAGAAGGAAGCGAGTTGGCACCGGCCCATCGGGGTCTTGGTGGCCGCAGGACCCGGGATCAAGGCGGGCGCGACGCTCGCCGCCGCAAACATCCTCGACATCGCGCCGACGGCGCTCGCCCTGCTCGGCTTGCCGGCTGCAGCGGACTTTGCGGGTCGTGCCCTCGCCGAGGCCATCGACAGTCCGATCCCCCCGCGCATCGATTCGTGGGAGGCGATCGACGGTGCGTCGGGGCTGCACGCGGCCGACGCGCGACAAGATCCCTACGAAGCGGCCGATGCTATTCAACAGCTGGTCGACCTTGGCTACATGGCGGCTCTGCCGGAGGATGCGAAGGCGCAGGTCGACCTCGTCCGTCGTGAGAGCTCGTTCAACATCGGAGTTCACCTTTTATCGAGAGGCCGTGTGCGATCGGCGCTGACGAGCTTCGAGACGCTCGTCGCTGCGCGGCCAGACGAACTGCGCTATCGCACGTGCTTGGCTTCTTGCCTCATCGGAGCGGGCGAGTCTGAGCGCGCGATCGAGGTGATCAGGGGCACGCTGCAGCGCGATGCAGGGCAAGCCGAGTCGCGATTGATGCTCGCGCGCGCGCTCCTCGACGCGGGAGACCGTGACGCATCCGTGCGTGAAGCCGACGCCGTGGCGCGCAGCGTGCGATCGCAGCCCGCGTTGCTGCCGACGCTGGCGGATCTTCTGCTGCGCCAGGGCAGGGCCAAGGAATCTGCGTCACTCCAACGGCGGGCGCACGAAGGGGAGCGCACCGCGATCGCGCCACTTCTTGGCCTGGCGCGGGCGCTGCTCTGCGATCTGCCGAGCGAACCGAAGGCCCGCAGCGCGCAGCTCGAGGCTGCCGCCCAAACGGCACTGGATGCAATGGAACGCTCCAAAGCCGTTCCCGAGGGGCACATGCTGCTCGGTGCAGCCCTCGCGTGGTACGGCGATCTGGCGCACGCTGCGCAGAGCCTTGATCTGGCGTTGACCTTCGATCCCAATCACGTTGGCGCTCTTCGGCTGCGTGCGGTGCTGGCACAACACGCGGGGGACGTGGGGCGCGCGGCGTCCTGTGTGGCACGTGCTCGAGCGGCACGCGACGACGCTGAGATGGTGGAGTCTGCGCCGCTGCCCTTCGAGTGGTCCGCGCTGGCCACCCATCTGGGCGTGGATCAAGCCTTGTTGCGGTAGAGCGACGGATCGACGGCCTTGACCATGGCCTGCTGGTCCATGGGCACGCCGATGAACGTGGCCAGGCGCGCAACCTGCTCGGTGGGGTCGTTCACGAACGATCGATAGGGGACGCGCAGCACCGTGAAGTTTGGGCGTGCGGCCAGCCACTCGTGGACCTGACGAAGTTGCTGCTCGTAGACCGCGCGGAGTCGTTCGGGCGCGAGCGCGGCGCCGGCGCGGCCGCTGCGGGCAAGCATCGTGGACTGGGACGCGAGCACTTCACCGAGTTCCCGTTCCATGAAGACGACGCGGTACGGCCGGTCATCTGGCAGTTCCGGAAGGAGCATGTGGATGACCTTGACCACCTTGCCAGCGGCGCCGTCGAGCCAGGCCTTGTCTGTGCGCAACGCCTTGACCCGCTCGAATTCGTAGTAGCCGCGGGGATTGTCGGGGTCAGCCACGCGCTCGCCATCGGTCACAGGCTCGATGCCGCCCGCGTGAATGGCCTGCATGGCCAGGCTGGTCCCTGAGCGGGGAAGGCCGCTGACGACGATGACGGGATCGGGCATCGGGCTCTCGGTGCGGCGCCCGCCCGGAGGGGCGGGGCAGAAATCGGGGTGACAGGATTTGAACCTGCGGCCTCTTGCTCCCGAAGCAAGCGCTCTAGCCAAGCTGAGCTACACCCCGTCGTCGGGGCGGCGAGTATAGGGGGAGCGGGGGCGATTCGCGCGCGCTGGTTCGGTTTGGGGGCTCTCGGCAACGGGTCGAGGGGTGGAAAAACTGGTCTTCCGCTGGAATCCCGTCCATTTGATTTGGAGATCGGGCTGACGGGACTAGGTTTGCGGGCCGTGGGCTTCGTGGGAGAGGCGTGCTTTCCCACTACCCCGGTCACCGCATGGGCACGCTCCGTGTGGCGATTCGTTCGAATAGTAGGCCGATCAACGGCCCGACCCGGCGACGGCCGGATCGCGATCTTGAATTCTGGAGAGAAGATGAAGAACCTGAAGCTTGAACTGCACTTTGCGGCTGCTGCCGCGCTGTGCTTGGCTGGCGCCGCGAGCGCCGACGTCGTGGCGTGGGAGAACTGCAACCTCGTCATCCCCGCCAACATCGACGGTCTGTACATCAACGTCGAAACGCAGACGACCGGCACGGCCGGCTCCGCGGTCGCTGGTTGGGACATCAATCCCTACGGCGCGACTGCCCTGACGTGGTGGAACGCTGCCGGTACGGGCATGATGCGGTTCCCGGGCGTGGTCACCGGTTCGGCCGGCAATCTTGCTGACGGCACCGTGGTCGGTCCGACCGGCAGCTTCGGCAGCGGCACCGTGACCGTGGGCGCGAACCCTGGCAACTGGGTGCTGAACTCGGTCAACAAGTTCGGTTTCCGATTCGTGGGCTCCGATGGCGGGACCCACTACGGATGGGGCACCTTCCAGATCGGTGCAGCGATCAACGGCGCGGATCGAACGATCACCAACCTGTACTACGAGACCATTCCGCTGACCTCGGTCACCGTGGGCAGCGGCGGCGGACCGCCGCCACCGTATGACCCCTGCGCGGCCAGCAACCCGACCCTGTCCAACGGTGCGAACAGCACGCCGTACCGTGCTGATGCGGCCAATGTGAGCGCGTCCTGCGGCACGATCTACGGCGCGAACTACTTCCAGTTCACGGCCGGCGACTCGGGGTCGTACACCTTCGAGAGCTGCGTGGCGGGCGCTGGCGTTCAAGTGGCTGTCATGTCGGGCTGCGACGCGTTCGCAACGGAACTGGCGTGCGGCGCTCCGGCGTGCGGCGGGCTGGGTTCGTCGGCGACCTTGACCTTGGCCGCCGGCACGCCGGTGTTCGTGGTCGTTGGTGGTTCGTCGTCCCCGAGCGGCCTGACCAACTCGGTCAGCGTTACGGTGACCGCTCCCCCACTCGCTGCGTGCGTGAGCGGTGTCGTTGCCGCCTACGGCGACAACGCCTTCGACACCAACGTCGGCAACAGCGGTACTCAGGCTGTGCAGAGCAACGTTGGAAACACGGCCCAGGTGACCTTCAACAAGGCGCTCTGGTTCGCGTTCACCCCGACGGCCACTGGTCCGTTCGCGATCAAGACCTGCGGCTCGTCTGGCGACACGCTCCTGGCCATTGGCACGGCGTGCCCGTCACCGGGCGCGCGATTCAACTGCATCGCCTACAACGACGATGCGCCGTCGTGCTTGAGTGGTGCCACGGGCAACCTCTCCAGCTTCATCGATGCCACCAACAACGGGGCAACGGGTACCTTCGCTGGTTTCCCCTTGCTCGAAGACTTGGTTGCGGGCACCACCTACTACATCTGCGTGGGCCAGTACAGCGCGACGGCGACCGTCTCGGTCACCGGCATGCTGAACATCACTGGTCCCCAAGGCAGTCCCTGCGGCGGTGACTTCAACCACGACGGCATGCGTGACGGTGCCGACCTTGGCGTGCTCTTGGCGTCGTTCGGCATCGATGCCGGCGGCGACATGGACGGTGACGGCGTCACCGATGGCGCCGACCTTGGCGCCTTGCTGGCGGTGTTCGGCACAACCTGCCCGTAACACAGCCCAGTCCTGAGGAATCGACCCCGAAGGGCACCCGTCTTGGGTGCCCTTCGGCCTTTTGGGCCGCTGCGGGTGGCGGCGGGGGCTTCTTCAACCGATGATGGTGTCGGTCAGTCGATCGGCCCGATGCTTCGGCAGTCGCCTCACAACCGAAAGGACGCGCGCATGTACGGCATGGTGAACCAGGCACTTGAGTCGCTCGTGACGGAACGGTTCGGTGCCGATGTGTGGACAACGGTCCGGCAGAAAGCGGGCATCACGGATCCCGCGTTCATCACCATGAAGCAGTATCCCGATGAGGTGACCTACTCGCTCGCCGGGGCACTGAGTGAACACCTTCAAGCGCCGATCCCGGACTTGCTCCGGGCGTTTGGCGTCTACTGGGTTGCGTACGCTCAACGCGGTCCGTGGGGCAAGATCATGCTGGCCAGTGGTGGCAGCACCTACGAACTTCTTGCCTCGCTCGATGCCATGCACGCGCGCATCGCGATCAGCTTCCCGGAGTTGAAGCCGCCCTCGTTCAAGGTGCACCGGGATGGCGATGCGGTGGTGGTCGACTACCACAGCCATCGCCCCGGATTGGCCCCATTCGTAGTTGGCTTGATCGAGGGCATCGGAACGCTCTTTGGCGAAACGGTGACCGTTGAGCAGATCGCATCGAAGGATGGTGGCGTGCCGGCCGACTCCTTCCGCGTGTGGGCGAAGAAGGCATCGTGAGCGCAGGTCATGCGTGACCTGATCGACGAGCTCTTCCCGTTCCAGATCACGATCGGTGCTGCTGGTGAGATCGTGTCGATGGGGCGGAGCTTGCGACGAGTCTTGCCGCAAGCTCAGGGGCGACCGTTCCTGGAGGTGTTCAAGGGCGTGCGGCCGGTCCTGAGGTCGATTGCGGATGTGGAGGGCGCGATCGGCGATGTGATCCTGCTGCAGGTCCGCGATTCGCCGCTTCAGATGCGAGGGCAGTATGTGCGGACGCCCGATGGGCAAATCTCGTTCGTTGGCAGCCCGCGCGTGGTGGGGCTTGCCTCGATCGAGGCGTGGCCGGTGGGGCTCCAGGACTACGCGCCGCACGATGCGAGCGCCGACTGCGCGATGGTGCTCGAAGCGATGTCCGTGCAACTGAAAGATCTGGAGACGATGGTCGGGCGATTGCAGTATGCCGAGCGCGTCGAGCGCTCGCTCCGGGAACGAGCCGAGGCCGCGAATCTGGCGAAGTCGAACTTCTTGGCCAACATCTCGCACGAGATTCGCACGCCCATGACGGCGGTGCTCGGCTTTGCGGAGTTGTTGCGCGATCCGGATCTTGGTCGTGACGAGCGAACCGACGCGGTCGAGACGATCGTTCGCAACGGCAATCACTTGATGCACATCCTCAACGACTTGCTCGATCTCTCGAAGATCGAGGCGGGGCGCATGGACATTGACCGTCGCGAGTTCTCGCTGGTGCGGCTCCTGCGTGATGTGCGCGATCTCATGGAAGTGAACGCCAGTGCGCGCGGCAATTCGCTCGCGCTTCGGCTCGATGTTCACGCCGCGCACGATCATCTGAGCGGGGACTCAACGAAAATTCGACAGGTTCTTTTGAATTTGGTCGGCAACGCCGTCAAGTTCACCAAGGGTGGATCGATCACGATCGAAGCGGCGACCGAGCAGCGGAGTGACCGCGTCGCCCTGCGCGTAGCGGTCAAGGACACCGGGAAGGGGATCGCTCCCGACCAGATGGGGCGACTCTTCGAACCGTTCAGTCAGCTTGACCGAGAGTTCGTGCGCGAGCATGGCGGCACGGGACTTGGGCTTGCGATCAGTTCGCGCATCGCCGAGTTGCTCGGCGGACGGATCGAGGTTGCCAGCACCCCCGGGATCGGCAGCACCTTTACGCTTCACACGGTGCTCGATGTGGCCCGTCGATCGACCGCCGCTGGTGTCAGCGAGGGCGAGACATCCGACCGGCCGCTGGCTGGCGTGCGTGTGCTGCTGGTCGAGGACAGCATCGATTCCGCACGATTGCTCTCGACGATGTTGGTCAAGGCTGGCGCATCGGTGGAGACATGCGGTGATGGGCTCGCGGCAGTGGAAGCGGCTCAGGGTCCCCGGCGACCCGATGTGATCTTGATGGATCTGCAGTTACCGGGGATCGACGGGATCGAGGCAACGCGACGGATCCGCGCAAAGGGATCGACCTCACGGATCGTGGCGCTGACTGCCGCGGCGCTTGGCGCAGATCGCGAGAGTGCCCGTGCCGCCGGCTGCGACGGCTTTGCGCTCAAGCCGATCTCGCGCGCGGATCTGGTGCAGGCGTGCCGCGGCAAGCCGTTGCCGGGGGGCTGAGCACGGCCACCATCGGATGCTGCCCGTCGCTCGCGTTCAGGACTTGACTCGGTTCACGAGTCGTCCCCAGGACATACACCAGCTGGTCACCAAGCCGAGCGCCACGCCGAGCAGCAGATCGGTGACGACGATGGCCACGACCGTCACGATGAAGGGGATGAACTGCGATCGGCCTTCGATCCACATCGAGCGAAAGAGTGCGGGACTGGCGAGCTTCCAACCGGTGTAGATCAGGACGGCCGCGAGCGAAGAGAGCGGAATCAGGTTCATCAGCCTTGGGAAAAGCAGGAGGCTGGCGACGAGGAGCCCCCCGTGGATGATCGCTGAACGCCGCGTCGTGGCGCCGGCGCTGGCGTTGACCGAGCTCCGCACGATGACGCTCGTCACCGGAAGCCCGCCCAGCAATCCAGACAGACTGTTGCCGACACCCTGAGCGACCAGCTCGCGATTGGGCGATGAAGTCCGTCGCTGCGGGTCGAGCTGGTCAGTCGCTTCGAGATTGAGCAGGGTTTCGATGCTCGCCACGATCGCGAGGGTGGCGGCCGCGATCCACACGGCGCCATCGTCGATGCGTGAAAAGTCCGGTGGTGTGATCAAGCTCGACCAGGGCTGTGCGCCGCCGCCGAGCACCGGCAGGCTGACCAGATGCGATGCATCGATCGCCATGGAGCCATCACCGAGTCGAAGCAGTTCGCTGAGCACAGTCCCGATGACCACCGCGGCGAGGGCGCCCGGGATCAACGACCGCTTGAGTGGAGTTTGGTTCCACAGGATCATCACGACGAGCGAGACCAAGCCGACCAGCGCTGCGCCCGCAATGAACGCGTGCAGCGCGTCCTTCATCGCGGAGAACATGTTCTCGATGTCGGGTTGGAGGAAGAACAGTTTTCCTAGGAACTCTTGGTCGTGGCCCACCAGGTGGGGGATCTGCTTCAGGATGAGCAGCGTTCCGATCGCAGCGAGGAGCCCCTTGATCACGCTGGACGGGAAGAACCGGGCGAGTGCGCCGGCTCGGAAGATCCCGAAGCAGAGTTGGAAGACACCCGACATCAGCACGGCCAGCAGAAATGCGTCGAACGAGCCAAGCCTTTGGATCTGGGTCAGCACGATCGCAGCAAGTCCCGCTGCTGGCCCCGTGACGCTCACATGGCTCCCACTCAGGGCGCCGACGACGATGCCACCGACGATGCCCGCGATGATGCCCGAGAGCGCAGGCGCACCGGATGCGAGGGCGATACCCAGGCAGAGCGGAATGGCCACGAGGAAGACGGCAACGCCAGCGATGGCGTCACGGGGAAGCGAGGGGGCAAAGGACGACGGCGCGGGGCTTGTTGCCATGGTTTCTTAGATCAGCAACTGGTTTGGAGCGGGGCTTGTTGCCGAAGTCTCAGATGTCCGGTGCAGAACCCTATGGGGGCGCGGGATCATACGCGCGGATGGACATCAAGGCGGTCGAGGGCGCAGTCGTTGGCGCGTCCGTCAATTGGCCCGTGGCGATGTGGTGACGGTGTTCGAACCGTGTGATCTCTTGACGCTGACACTATGCCGCACATAGTATGCCTTGCGGAGGTCCTTCCATGGCCAATGTCGACGGTGAGTTTCTGCGTGGTGCCGGTTCCGTGGCGGTGCTCAAACTGCTCGAACGCGGCGAGATGTACGGCTACGAAATCGTCGAGGCGCTCGAGCGCCGGACCGACGGCGTGCTGGCCATGGGGCAGAGCACGCTCTACCCGATGCTCTACAACCTTGAATCGAAGGGCTTCGTGGCAGCGCGCTGGGATGAGACCGGCGCTCGACCGCGCAAGTACTACCGACTGACGGCTGATGGGCGGAAGAAACTCTCCAGCGATGCCAAGATCTGGCATCGACTCACGGTGGCGATGGAGTCGCTCGGACTCACCAGCGTGCAGGGGGTGTTGGCATGAGCGGCGAATTCAACACTGTGGATGACGCGCTCCCCGGTGAAATCACTGCGCTGATCGAGCGCGTCGTGCGTGCGACGCGGTTGCGACGAGTCGAGCGTGACGATGTGCGCCGCGAGCTTGCGTCGCACTTTGCCGAGGCGCTCGCTGCGGGAACTGCGCCCGCAGCGGCGATCGCCGCGTATGGCGATGCGAAGGCATCGGCGCGTGCCCTGCGCGCTGCTGCGATCGCCAAGCGATCACCGATCGATCGGGCGCTTGGCCAGATGTTCCGGTTCGCAGCCT
>Ga0194120_10004803_pt1 | contig 20436 bp, 15 predicted proteins | sample TA2MahCa65mmetaG_FD_148642 | JGI IMG/M metagenome (GOLD analysis project Ga0194120, IMG submission 148642) | Freshwater microbial communities from Lake Tanganyika, Tanzania - TA2015019 Mahale Deep Cast 65m | ecosystem: Environmental > Aquatic > Freshwater > Lake | place: Tanzania: Lake... | reverse complement strand
CGGGGCGATGAACCGGGCGGCACAGATGGCCGCCCCTCGTGCGCGGCGGCGAACAAGGTTCGCCAGCAGGCGCCAGCGGCCGCCCCGGTAGGGGCGGCGACACGGAGACGACCATGGACGCCCATGTCGCAAAGCTGACGGTCAAGCTGGGCGGGAGCACCCAGCTGACGACCGATACGCGCGAGAAGCTCGAGACGCGCGCCGGCGACGGCATCGTCTCGATCACGGTCGACCTGCGCCTCGACCAGCCCGACATGTTCTCGGTCGAGTACGACATGATGGCGCTCGAGAAGATCAACCTGCTCGACTCGCTCAAGCCGGGCGACGAGGTCGAGATCGGCATCGCCCTCGACAAGGCGACGACGCCGATCCTGTTCGGCGAGGTCGCCTACATCGAGCCGAATTTCGACAACGATCGCGGCAACTTCACCGTGGTCTCGGGCTACCACAAGATCCACCGCCTGACCCGCGGCCAGCGCAGCAAGACCTGGGGCCAGGGCCTCGAGGCCGATCAGGTCGCGACCACGCCGGTCAAGGACGTGATCAACGACTCGAAGGCCAACGTCGGCAGCGGTCCGGACAAGATCAAGACCGGCGAGGTCGGTGCGTCGCAGCTGAAGCACCACTACGTCCCGCAGCTCAACGTCAGCGATTTCGAGTTCCTGCAGGCGATCGGCGCCAGCCTGGAGATGAAGGCCGGCGACTCGAGCGCGACCGAGGTGACCTTCCGCAAGCCGGCGCCCAGCGCCACGGCGGAGATCAAGGTCGGGCGCGACCGCGCCGATCAGGGCGGATCCGGCGGCGCCGTGCCGTACCTGAGCCTGAATTTCCGCCTGTCGACCGTCCAGCAATACGCCGCGGTCGAGGTCCGCAGCTGGGATTTCGTCAAGAAGAAGAACATCGTCGCCAAGGTGACGTCGTCGACCTACACTTTTCCCCAGAGCAACCCCGGCCACGCCGAGGCAGGCACGGCGCTGTACGCGTCGGCGTCGGCCGGGCGCAAGTACGTCGTCGTCGACCAGCCGGTCAACACCCAGGAAGAGGCGAAGCAGATCGCCCAGTCGCTGTTCGATCAGTTCTCGATGGACTTCTTGACCGGCGAAGTCACGATCGAGGGCGATCCGAAGGCGCTGCCGGGCAAGATGATTGAGTTCGTGGGCTTCGGCAAGGCCTACTCCGGCGTCTACATGATCACGTCGGCGACCCACAGCTACCGCGCCGAGGACGGCTACAAGACGACGATCGCCTTCGCCCGCAACGCCAAGGGCACCTGACGGTCCGCGATCGACCAGAGCGCCGTCGCCGGACGCCGATTCCACAAGCAGCTCGAGCAACAGGCGCACCGAGGGCGCGCCCCAGCGCGGGACCGGTCAAACAGCAGTACAACTTCCCGCAAGGACCGGAGCCCCAGGCCGGCGCGGGGCAACAGCGTCACCGGTCCGCCGGCCGGCGGCGGGCCGACCGTCCCCGTTTCTCCGCCACACGCTGACCTGAGCCAGCCCCGGCAGACGTCACGCTGGCGGCTCTCCACACGCGATGCAGGGCGGCGGTGGCTACCGGTGGAGCTTGTGGGAAACCTGAAGGGTTTTCCACCAATCCACAGGTCCGGTGTCGTCCTGGCCCTGGCGGGCGGTGGGCCCCTGGTTGTGGGCCCGGAGGACCAGATCGCTCGTCCCATGCTCCTGGCGCGCGCCAGTTGCTGCGCGACGACCGCGGCGCGCCAGCCGGTTCGATGAACCCCGGTCTCTTGATCGGTCCCCAAGGCGGCGGTGGCTGCCTGTGGAGCTTGTGGGAAACCTGAAGGGTTTTCCACCAATCCACAGGTCCGGTGTCGTCCTGGCCCACGCGCGCGCCATCGCCCCGCGCGTGATCGCCGACCGCCGGGCGCCCTGCCGACGCCCGCGCCAGCGCTGTGACGAGAATTCAGGCAATTCGGCGCGAGATGGTGCGGGCGCGCGGACGCGCGGTCGGCGCGCGCGATCGCGCGGCGGCGGCCCCTTGCCGTCCGCGGCACGGAGTCGAGGCCATGATTTGATTGCCAAAATCTCAGCCCGCGCCGACGCCGGCGACGGCTGCGGCGCTGCGCCGCGTCCACCCCCGGTTGACACCTGCGCGCGCCCCGTTACGATCGCCCCGTTGCGCGTCGCCATCGGCCAGCGGCCACGGTCGCCCTCCCTGGCAGAACGCGCGACCGGTGGCCCGCGGGCACCCGGAGACAGGGCAGGCGTCGAGCGGGAGAGCCCGCCCGGCGCGCGACGGTCGCGCAGCGCGCGTGGGCGAGCCATGGTCAAGAGCTTCCTCGGGCGCGGAATTCGGTTCCCGTTGCAAGTCAACGCTGTCGGCGGTCTCGCGATGTCGGACGGCGCCGACAACATCGAAGAAGGCGTCCGGCTCATCGTCGGCACGGCGGTCGGCGAGCGCGTGATGCGGCCGAATTTCGGATGCCGAATCCATGATTACGTCTTTCATCCCAACGCCTCGTCGACCGCCGGCATGGTGGCGTTCTACGTCGCCGAGGCGCTCAACAAGTGGGAGCCGCGGATCAGCGACGTGACGGTCAACGCGCGGCCCCATGAGGGTGAAGAGTCGCTCATGGTGGTCGAGATCAAGTACAAGATCCGCTCGACCAACGTCGACCGCAACTTCGTCTATCCGTTCTACCTCCGGCGGGAGCAGGATCTATGATTCCCAGTCCGAACCTGGACGATCGCACCTTCGAGGACATCGTCCAGGAAGCGATCCGTCTCGTCCCACAGTACTGCCCGGAGTGGACCAACCACAACCGGTCGGATCCGGGCGTCACGCTCATCGAGCTGTTCGCCTGGATGACCGAGATGACGCTCTACCGGCTCAACCGCGTGCCGGACAAGAACTTCCTCGCCTTCCTCGAGCTGATGGGCATCACGCTGGCGCCGCCGCAACCGGCGCGCACCGTCCTGCGCTTCGGGCTCAACGCCAAGGCCGACTCGGTGATGATCCCGATCGGCACCCGGGTCGGCACCAAGCCGGGCCCCGACGGCAACACCATCGCGTTCGAGACCGAGACCGACGTCTGCGCGACCAACGCCGTGCTGGCGATGTGCGTGAGTCAGCACCACGAGACGTTCAGCGATCACACCGGTCTGCTCGGCCGCAAGCGCGACGGCGTCGAGATGTGGTCGGGGGTGCGGTCGGTCGATCGCTACCTGTTCGTCGGCGACAAGCGCCTCGAGGCCTTCAACGAGACGTCGATCCTGACCATCCGCACCACTGCGCCGGCGGCGACCACGACGCCGCTCGTTCGCCAGCTCGAGTGGGAGTACTTCGACGGCGCGCGCTGGCGCGCGCTCGCCAGCCCGCCGCTCGAGACCGAGACCGATCAGATCGCCCTCATCGGGCCGCCGGCGATGGCCCAGGTTCAAGTCGGCGATTTCACCGACTACTTCTTGCGCGGCAAGCTCGTCGAGGTTCCGACCCAGCCGGCCGACACGATGGCCGACGTGGCGACGATGCGGCTCGAGCTCGTCGGCGAGGGCGAGCCGCCCGACGCGGCGCTGTCGAACCCGTCGGCCGGCCACTACCTCAAGCTCGAGGCCGACCGCCTGATCCAGCCGTTCGGCAGCGATCCGGCCCTCGAATCGGCGTTGTACCTCTGTTGCGAGCGCGTGTTCGATCACCCCGACGCCGACGTCCGCATCGACTTCGAGCTCGCCGATCCGTCGGTGGTCCAGCCGCCGCAGCCGTCGGCCGACCTCGTGGTGTCGTGGGAGTACCACAACGGCAAGAAGTGGCGCCTGCTCGGCCGCAACGGCTTCGGCGATTTCGACAACGAGGACGCCGGCCACGGCTTCAAGGACGACACCCAGTGCCTGACGTCGAACGGCTTCGTCGCCTTTCGCCGCCCCAAGGACATCAAGGCGCTCGACGTCAACGGCAAGGAGGCGGTGTGGATCCGCGCCCGCATCGAGCGCGGCGACTACGGCGTGCCCGGCACCTATGACCTCGAGGGCGACACCTGGGTGTGGAAGGACGCCCGACCGCTGCGCCCGCCGACGATCAAGCGCCTGTCGCTGCGCTTCGTCGAGCAGGAGCACGGCTTCGAGCGCGTCCTGGCCTACAACGATTTTCTCTACAGCGACTTCACCGCGCTGGCGTCCGAGGCCGAGAAGGGCAAGCCGTTCCAACCGTTCCAGCCGATCGCAGAGGAGAGCGCGACGGTCTACCTCGGCTTCAAGCTCGGCACCTACGACGGCAACACCCCGCCGGGTCCGCAGCCGTTTCCCAACGACAAGATCCAGCTGTTCTTCGAGCTCGCCGAGACCGACGGTCCGGGCCGGCGGCTGCGCGCCGCGGCCGGGCTGACGTCGCACCAGCTGAGCCAGATCCACGCCGAGCAGGTCATCAACTGGGAGTACTGGAACGGCAAGGACTGGGCTTCGCTCCTCACCCGCGACCAGACGTTCGGCTTCACCCAGTCGGGCTTCGTCGAATTCGTCGGCCCGACCGATCACCGCTCGCACAAGCGTTTTGGCGTGCCGCTGTACTGGGTGCGCGCTCGGCTCGAATTCGGCGGCTACGACGAGCCCCCGATGCTGCGCAACATCCTGCTGAATTGCGTGTATGCGTCGAACGTCACGACCTACCCCGACGAGATCCTCGGCAGCTCGCGCGGCACGCCCAACCAGTCGTTCAAGTTCGTCCGCGGCCCGGTCCTGCCCGGCGAAGAGGTCTGGGTCAAGGAGCGCGAGCGCCCGCCGTCGCCCGACCTGTTCGAGCTCGAGAAGCTCCACGGCGAGCGCTACATCGAGGACAGCGCCGAGGGCGGCGTGCTGGTGCGCTGGTTCGGCGTCGATTCGCTCTACGAGTCGAAGAACAACGCCCGCCACTACGTCAAGGACATCGTCACCAACGAAGTCAAGTTCGGCGACGGCATCCACGGCCTCATCCCTCCCAAGGGCGATCGCAACGTGGTGTGCCGGCGCTACCAGGTCGGCGACGGCGAGCGCGGCAACGTCCCGCCCGACAGCGTCACGGTGCTGCTCCAGGCGGTGTCGTACGTCGAGTCGGTGCGCAACGTGTTCGCGGCGGCGGGCGGCTGCGACCTCGAGACGATCGAGGAGGCCAAGAGGCGCGGGCCGCACTCGCTCAAGGCCAAGGGCCGCGCGGTCACCGCCGAGGACTTCGAGTGGCTGGCCATCGAGGCGTCCAACTCGGTCGCCCGCGTCTGCGCCCTGCCGACCCACGATCGCGAGGGCGAGATCACGGTCGTCATCGTCCCCAAGGTCACGGAGACGCACCCCGACTTCCTCGACAAGCCCATTCCGTCGACCGAGCTGCTGCGCAAGGTGCGCAACCACCTCGCCGACCGCAAGCTGATCTCGACCGTCCTCAACGTCCAGCGGCCGACCTACCGCGAGCTGTCGGTGACGGTCGCGATCGTCGTCGTGCAGGCGGCCGGGTCGGACCGGGTCAAGCGCGAGATCGAGCGGCGCATCCGCTTCTTCCTCCACCCGCTCAAGGGCGGGCGCGACGGCAAGGGCTGGCCGTTCGGGCGGGCGGTCTACCGGGTCGATCTCTACCATGTCATCGAGGACGTCCCCGGGGTCGACTTCGTCGACAGCGTCAAGCTGGCCGACGAGGCGACCAAGCTCGGCGTCGAGCAGTTCAAGGTCGGGCCGGGCGAGCTCGTCCACGTCGTGCGGGTCGACGTGGTCGAGAAGGCCCACGAGCGGATCGTCTAGCGGCGGCGGCCCGACGCGGGATTCGGGACTGCGACGCTAGTCCGACGGGCGCCCGCTTTGGCGGGGCGGCAACGGCAAGGGTGAGGCGATGGCGATCGGATCGGTGCAACCAGCGGCAGGCGGCCGGCCAGGCGGCGGCGCCCCCCAGCGCCCGGGCGATCGCCGCCTGCGCAAGGTCATCGTCCCCGAGCTCGCCGGGCTGCGGATCGACGACGCCCGCATCGTGCTGCGCCAGGCTGGCCTGCCGCCGCCGTTGCCGCGCTACATCGAGGCCTACGCCGACGAGGACACCGTCGTCGAGCAGCTGCCGATCCGCGGCCAGCTGGTCGACAGCACGACGGTGGTGCAGGTCTCGGTCGCCAAGGCGAGCTGGGTGCGCTACCTGCCGCAGATCTTCCAGCTCACGACGGGCGCCGACAACCAGCTCCTGCACGAGTTCCTGTGGGTGTTCCAGCAAGAGCACGACAAGATCACCCAGGTCCTCGACCGCCTGCCGTCGCTGTTCCGCCCCCACGAGACCGAGCCGCATTTCCTGCCGTGGCTCGCGAGCTGGATCGCGCTGCAGGTCGACGCCGAGTGGCCAATCGAGAAGCAGCGCCGCTGGTTGCGCTGCGCGCCCGCGCTGTACGGCATGCGCGGCACCCGCTTCGCGCTCGAGCGCCTGCTCGAGATGTACACCGGCCTGCGACCCGAGATCATCGAAAACTCCTGTCCTTTCGACGCCTTCCGCGTCGGGGTCACCTCCGAGGTCGGCGGCAGCGTCATCCTGCCGCCGCTCAACCTCGCCCACTGCTTCGTCGTGCAGCTGCCCCAGTCGGCGTCCGCGCTCGGCGACGACCAGATCATCCGCATCCACCGGGTCATCCAGATGGAGAAGCCCGCCCACACCGTGTATTTCTTGACGTTCCAGGATCAGGCCCAGGTCGAGGCCGACGACGTCGGCTTCGTCATCGGCGAGGCCCACCTCGAAGGCGAGGCCGACGTCGACTGGACCACCGCAACCTAGTCGCACAAACCCGAGGTTCGCGTGGAGAGGGATGCCCATGCAGGTTTGTGCGACCCGCCCGTTTCGATGGGATTGGGGGGGCCGCGCGCCCCCGTTTGACCGTCGATCGGGCTATCGAACCCCCTGCGCCCGACCGCGTCGACCGCCGGGCAGCAGGCCCAACCACACGGCGCCCCACCCGGAACTGACTTCGGGTGGGGCCAACCAGGCGCGCCGCCCGCCGCCGCGCACCGCCCGCACAGGAAGGCAACATGGCTGAGATCACCGAACGGAACTACCGCCGCCTCAATTTCTTCCGCGGCTTCCGCACCACCGACAAGGACTGGAACGACGGCGAGCGCTACCACGTCGAGAAGCGCCGCCTGCACAACCGCATGATGCACGGCCCGGGCATCGTCCCGCACGCCCTCGGCGGCCTGCGCGTCACCGGCCGCCCGCAGGGCCAACTGGCGGTCGAGATCGGGTCGGGCTACGCCGTCGACGGCCAGGGCAACGACCTGTTCCTGTGGGAGCCCGAGATCAAGAAGTTCGAGCCGTCCGACTTCAAGCTGCCGGCGACGGTCTACCTCGTCGCGCGCTACATCGAGGAATTCACTGACTTCATCTCGTACAAGGAGAACCTTGACCACAAGGGCCACCGCCGGGTCGCCGAGTCGGTCAAGGTCGAGTGGAGCGTCACCGAGCCGGATCTGCACACCGAGGTCGAGCTCGCGCGCATCGCCGTCAGCAAGGACATCAAGCGCATCGTCGACGCCAAGGACCCGTTCCTGCCCCAGGCCAACGAGATCGATCTGCGCTTCGTTCCGCAGGCCGGCATCGTCGGGTCGTTCCTCAATCCGCAGATGCTGTGGGAGATCATGGAGATGATCCGTCGCAGCAAGCAGATCTACGCGCTCATGTTCCACACCATGCGCGTCCTGCCGGCCGCCGACGTCCTGCACGCCTTCATCACGCTCGAGATGCTCATCCACGCCCAGCTGGTCGATCTGCGCAACATCTTCTCGCTCTACCTCATCATCCTGCAGCACCAGTGGACGATGATCCAGGAGATCGAGGCCAACGTCCCCCAGATCAGCAGCCAGCGCGACTTCAACAACTTCAAGAAGCAGGTCGAGATCTCGCTGCAGCGCTACGGCGAGCGCCACTTCTCGCTCGACTTCCTGTCCGGCCTCATGAGCTACCAGGGCGAGTGCCAGAAGTTCATGGAGACGATCTTCAGCAAGCAGCTCAAGCCGCAGAAGAAGCTCGAGGTCAAGACCACCGACACCTCGGCGGTGGTCGAGAACATCAAGGTCCGCTCGGCTCCGTTCGAGGAGAAGATGAACATCGAGGGTCAGGACATGGTCCGCATCGACACCCTCGACCCGATCGACCCCGACAGCGAAAAAGCCCACAACTGGCGCATCACCGGCGAGCGCGACAAGTACCGCACCCGCCAGAAGCTCAAGTACCCCGACGGCAACGTGGTCGAGGACGCCGGCGTGGCGTTCGAGGGCGGCCACCTCGAGTACGAGGTCAAGAACGTCGAGCCGGGCAAGGACCTCTACATCATCTGGCGCATGGACTACGTCCACGGCGACTGGGAGGCCGAGGTCGAGGTCAACGAGCGGCGGCTGCCCAACTGCATCTGCGCCGGATCCGACCGCAAGGCGCGCTGGCGCAACTGGGTCTACGTCGTGCCGGCCGAGCACGTCCGCGAGGTCACTGCGCGTATGAAGGTCAAGCCGGTCACCGCCGACCGCGACATCAACGTGTTCAAGATGTGGGCCTACCAGCCGGCCAAGCGCGGCTAGGCGGCGGCGCGCCGCAGGGGTGCGCCGTTCCTTGAATCGGCGCTGGCCGCGTGCGATCCTGCGCGAAGCGGCGCGAGCGCGAGGACGGCCGCGACGGGGGACGGGATGATCGCCAACATCGTCGTCGACTTTTTCAAGAACCTGGGCCAACAGCGGGTCGACTCGGCGGTCGCTGGCGTCAACGCCAAGAAGATGGGCGCGATCGCCAAGGCCAAGACCGAGGCGGCCAAGCAGTTCAACAAGGCGGTCGACGCCCCGGTCAAGGCCGCCAAGAGCGCCGCCAAGGGTGGCGGAGGCGGCGACGCGCCCAAGAAAGAGGGAGGCAGCATGGGGTGGTTCAGCAGGAAGAAGGATGAACCTCAGCAGCAAGCCCAGGCCGACGACATGGGCGGCGCCGAGAGGACGGTCGCGATCAACCTCAACGACATCAGCCGCGCCACCTTCAAGCCGGTGGTCGGCTGGGTCGTGATCCTCAACGGCGAGCTGCGCGGCCGCGACTTCCGCCTCGTCGACGGCAAGAACTACATGGGGACGGCGGCAGACTGCGACGTCGTCCTCACCGATCCGTACCTGTCGAGCAAGCACACGGTGATCCGGCACGAGAACGGCACCTTCACCATCAGCGACCTCGACTCGACCAACGGCACCTTCGTCAACGACCGACGCATCACCAAGTACGACATCATTGACAACGACAAGATCCGGCTCGGTCGCACCGAGCTCAAGTTCAAGTCGCTCGAATAGGCGCCGCCCCGCGCGCGGCAGTACCCGCGGCCGGGCGCGCCTGCCCGCGACACGACTGGAGTGGCCCATGACCAAGCGCATTTCCTTGACCCGCCGGGCGATCGCCCTCGCCACCGTGGCGACGTGGGCCGCCGGGCTGTTCGCGCCGGCGACGTTTGCCCAGGCCGAGAAGAGGGTGATCATCGACGCGGTGTCGTTCGAGCCGAGCACCCAGACGCTGACGATCAACGCCGACATCCTCGACGCCACCGGCGAGCCGGTGACCAAGGTCGAGCAGGGCGACCTCGAATTCCTGCTCAACGGCAAGCCGATCCAGGCCGCGGCGGTCGAGATCCAGACCGCCAAGGAGGCGCGCGAGCCGGTCGCGGTGGCGATCCTCGTCTCGAGCACGCGCAACTACAACGCCGTCAACGAGAAGGAGCGATCGCCGTTCATGTACGCCAAGGAAGGCGCGATCCGCTTCATCCAGGAGCTGTCGGGCAACGACAAGGTCGCCGTGTTCCGCTACCGCGAGGGTCTCGTCCACGACCCGATCTACCCGTGGAACAGCAACTTCACCCAGGCCAAGGAGACGGTCGACCAGACCCAGCCCTACACCGGCGCCGACGCCGAGGGCGAAGCGCTCACCGACAAGAAGGGGGCCTCGGCGCCGTCGATCACGCCCGACTTCCTCGGCGCCCTCGACAAGGCGCTCAACAACATCGCCACCAACGCCGAGACGCTCGCCGGCGCCAGGCGCAAATTCCTCGTCATCATGTCGGACGGCAAGAGCCGCGAGGCGTCGGACAAGCAGGTCGGCAAGCTCGACGCCATCCTCGAGCGCTACGCCGAGCACGAGATCCGGATCTTCTCGATCGGCTACGCGCCGGACAGCGCCGACTCGCTCAAGCTGCTGCAGGCGGCGGCGAGCAAGACCAAGGGCATCTACAAGTCGGTCGGCGCCGGCGGCGATCTCGGCGTGCTGACCGGGATGTGGGACGCCTTCGCGCGCCGGATCAAGCGCCAGTTCATCCTCAAGGTCAAGCTCGCCGAGCTGCCCGATCACGGCGATCCGATCAAGGGCAAGGATCTGCTCAAGTACAACCTCGTCCTCAAGGCCAAGCTCAAGGACGGCACCACCGACGACGGCGAGTTCCAGGATGTCCGTATGCCGCCGCCGCCGATGCCGTGGAAGACCTGGCTCAAGTGGGGCGGGATCGCGCTGGGCGGCATCCTCGGCCTCGTCCTGCTGATCGTGTTCTTCGTCTGGATCGCCCGCCGCAAACCTGCCCCGGCGGCGGTCGCCGAGGGCGGCGGCGGCGGCGGCAAGCCCGACGGCCCCCACCGCGGTCGCCTGACCTGCATCGCCGGGCCGATGGCCGGCAATGAGTTCTACCTCGTCGATGACGTGACGACGATCGGCCGGATCAAGGGCAACACCATCGTCCTGCCCGACGCCAGCGTGAGCTCGCGCCACGCCGCGCTCAAGATCGACCAGATGCGCTACGAGATCGCCGACCTCAGCTCGCAGAACAAGGTGCTGGTCAACGGCCAGCTGGTCCACAAGGTGTTCCTCAAGGACGGCGACCGGATCAAGTTCGGCGACTCGGAGCTGCAGTTCTGGCTCAAGTAGCCGCGCCGCTCCTGGCCGCGATCGCTGCCGCGCGCTCGCGCAGGGCGTGGGCGCACGCGCGCATCACCTCGCCGCGGGTGCCGCAGTCGAACCACGCCCCCGCAGGCAGGGCGCCTGCGACCCGCCGCCCGGCGGCGAGGGCGGGAATGAGCCCGTCGCGGACGAGACAGGCCGGCCCGGCCGCGGGCAGGATCGCGAGGATGTCGGTCGAATACACGCCGACGCCGGTGTAGATCAGCGCGCGATCGGCCGGGGCCTCATGCGGCCTGCCGCCGATGTGGGCGACCTCGCAGCGCCGCCCTTCGCCGCGCACGAACACGGTGTGGAGCTCGGGCCGGTGCGGCGCGCAGTGCAGAGCGAGCGTCGCCACCGCGCCGGCGTCTTGTTGCGCGATGAGGGCGGTGAGGTCGAAGCCGTGCCACACGTCGCCGTTGGCGAGCAGGAACGACGGCCCCCCGCCGCGCAGGAAGGCGCGCGCCTGGGCCACGCCGCCGCCGGTGCCGAGGATGACGGGCGACTCGAACAGCCAGGTGATGCGCGCGCCAAGGCGCCCGCCGTCGCCGATCGCCGCCGCGATCTGGTCACCCTTGTGAAACAGGTTGACCGCGATCTCGCCGACGCCGGCGGCGACGAACTGGCGGATCGCGCGCACGACCAACGCCTCGCCGCCGATCGGCACGAGCGGCTTGGGCATGTGATCGGTCAGCGGACGGAGCCGGGTGCCCAACCCGGCGGCGAGGATGAAGCCGCGCATGCCTTCTCCGCGCGGCCCCGCCGCGCAAGGGCAGCGTAGGCCAGCGCCGCCGGCGCGGCAACTTGACTTATTCGCACACCGTTGGCCTAATCCCGGCCCGGCTCGGGCGGCCCGTTCGCGGGATCGCCGCCCGATTCGAGGCACGCATGGCAGACTCCGCCCTGTCCGACCCCGCCGTTGAGCCCCAATTCCGTCCGGCCGCGCTCGAACGCATCGACGCGCTGATCCGCCGCTATCCGCGCAAGCAGGGCGCGCTCATTCCGGTCCTGTGGCTCGCCCAGGAAGAGTTCGGCTGGCTCAAGCCGGCCGTGATGGATCTGGTCGCGCGCACGCTCGGGCTGTCGAAGTCGAGCGTGCTCGCCACCGCGATGTTCTACACCATGCTCTACAAGCGGCCCCACGGCCGCTTCCACGTCCAAATCTGCACCAACGTGGCGTGCTACCTGCGCGGCGCCGACGATCTGGTCGCGGTGGCGAGCGACGTGCTCGGCCTGCGTCCGGGCGAGACGAGCGAAGACGGCCTGTTCACCCTCGAAGCGGTGCAGTGCCTGTGCGCGTGCGAGCGCGCGCCGACGCTGCAGGTCAACCGCGACGACCACTTCAACGTCACTCCCGACGAGCTGCGCACCCTGCTGACCCAGCTGCAGACCGATGGCCTGCGCCTCGGTCCGTCCGTCGGTTGGCCGGGCGCCGACGACGAGGTGGTCCATGGCTGAACATCGGCTCCTGCTGCGCCGCCACCTGGGCGTCGACTTCACCCGCCTCGACAACTACATCAAGCACGGCGGCTTCGCGATGTGGAAGCGCGCGGTCGAGCTCGGCCCGGCCGGGATCACCGCCGAGGTCAAGGCGTCGGCGCTGCGCGGCCGCGGCGGCGCCGGCTTCCCGACCGGCACCAAGTGGGGCTTCCTGCCCAAGGACGGCCGCCCGCGCTACCTCGTCGTCAACGCCGACGAGGGCGAACCCGGCACCTTCAAGGACCGCTACTTCCTCGAAGAGGATCCGTTCCGCCAGCTCGAGGGCATCCTGATTTCGGCCTACGCGATCGACGCCCACGTCTGCTACATCTACATCCGCGGCGAGTACTGGAACAGCAAGAAGGTCACGAACGACGCGATCGACCAGCTGTACGCCGCCGGCTGGCTCGGCAAGGACATCCAAGGTTCGGGCTTCGACCTCGACGTCTATGTCCACTCCGGCGCCGGCGCCTACATCTGCGGCGAAGAGACCGCGCTCATCGAGTCGATCGAGGGCAAGCCGGGCATGCCGCGGCTCAAGCCACCGTTCCCGGCCAACTGGGGCGCGTTTGGCATGCCGACCATCGTCAACAACACCGAGACGCTGGCGGCGGTGCCGGTCATCCTCGAGATGGGCGGCGCCCAGTGGGCCGCCCTCGGCACTCCGGGCAACGGCGGCACCAAGCTCGTCGGCGTCGCCGGCCACGTCAAGAACCCGGGCCTGTTCGAAGTGCCGATGGGCACGCCGATGCGCGAGATCATCTACGACCTCGGCGGCGGGGTCCTGGGCGACCGCGACATCCTCGCTATCATCCCGGGCGGATCGTCCTGTCCGTTCCTGACCAAGGACGAGATCGACGTGCCGATGGACTTCGACGGCCTCAAGAAGGTCGGATCGATGCTCGGCACCGCCTGCATCACCGTGATCGCCGAGGGCACCGACCTCATCGCCGTGATGGGGCGGGTCGCCCAGTTCTACCAGCACGAGTCGTGCGGCCAGTGCACGCCGTGCCGGCAGGGCACCGGCTGGCTGCACGCGATCGTCGGCCAGCTCGATCGCGGCGCCGCAGGCGAAGAGGCGATCGACCTGCTCATCGACGCGTGCAACCACATCGACGGCAACACGATCTGCGCCCACGGCGAGGCCGCCGCGTGGCCGATCCGGTCGATCGCCAAGAAATTCCGTCCCCAGCTCGAGGCCGAGATCCGCCGCCGCGCCGCCGCGCAGTAGGCCCAAGGAGCAGGCATGCCCGCTTCGCACCTGATCTTCTACGCCCTCGGCGCCGGCGCCGTCATCGCCTCGGCGCTGATGCTCCTGCCGACCACCGGGCGCAACCCGATCCATGGCGCGCTGCTGCTCATCGGATCGCTGTTCTGCCTCGCTGGGATCTACGCGCTGCTGTCGGCCCACCTGCTCACGGCGCTGCAGATCATCGTCTACGCCGGCGCGGTGATGGTGTTGTTCACCTTCGTCATCATGCTGCTCAACCTGTCGCCGAGCGAGACCAAGGAGGCCAGGCTGTCGCCGGTCAAGGTCCTCGGCGCGATCTTGGGCCTGTTCGTGTTCGGCAAGCTGATGACCGCCATCGGGCTCGCCGCCGGATCGGTCCCGGCGGTCGACCTCGCCGATCCCACCCATGCCGGCTTCGGCACGGTGCGCGCGGTCGGCAAGATGATCTACTCGACCTACCTCGTGCCGTTCGAGCTCGCGTCGGTGCTGCTCCTCGTCGCCGCCGTCGGCGCGGTCGTGCTGGCGAAGAAGAACCTGACCTACGTCGATCGGCCGGCGCCGCCGCCGGCCAGGCTCACCCGCCTCGCCCACCCGGCCGACGCGGGCGACGGCCACGGCGACGCCGACCCCGGCCACCACTAGGCGCGTGCAGGAGAGGGCCGTGAAGACGCTTCACCCATGGCGACAGGCTGCCAGGCAAGCCGCGGATGCGGACTGCCGTCGGCCCAAAATGCCTGAATTCACTTCAGCCAGTCGTTGGCCGCTGCCGCCCGATCGACACGCTGGCAGCCTTTCGGACGTGGGTCCGACAGGCGCCCACAAGGCTTGACCCCACCCCGCTCCGGGACCCACGGCGAGGCCACCATGACCGCGATCCCGTTCGCCCACGTCCTCATCCTCGGCGCCGCGCTGTTCTTCATCGGGCTTGTCGGCGTGATGACCCGCCGCAACGTGCTCGTCCTGCTGATGTCGATCGAGGTCATGCTCAACGCCGTCAACCTGACGCTCGTCGCCTTCGCCCGCCAGCACGCCTGGAACGAGGGCCACGTGATCGCGTTCTTCATCATCGCCGTCGCCGCCGCCGAGGCCGCGGTCGGCCTCGCGATGGTCCTCGCCGTGTTCCGGGTCAAGGGCACGGTGTGGGTCGACGAGCTCAAGCTCTTGCGCCGTTAGGCCCGCCGCGCGCTTCACGCGCGCCGGAGATTCGCCGTGGAAGGCAACCCAGCCCTGCTCCTGCCGATCATCGTGTTGCTGCCGCTCGTCGGCGGCATCGTCAACGGTCTGCTCGGCAAGCGCCTGCCCAAGCAGCTCGTCTACACGATCGCCAACGCCGCGGTGCTGTCGTCGTTTCTGTTGTCGGTGATGGCGTTCGTGGCGTTGAAGGGCCAGATCGCGATCGATCCCGACGCCGCGCTGCGCTTCACCGCCTTTCAGTGGATCGCCGCAGGCGGCTACAGCTTCGACATGGCGTTCCTGCTCGACCCGCTGTCGGCGGTGATGATCCTCGTCGTCACCGGCGTCGGCTTCCTCGTGCATCTGTATTCGACATCGTACATGGACAATGACGCCGGGGTCGGGCGCTACTTCGCCTTCCTCAACTTGTTCGTGTTCTCGATGCTGATGCTCGTGCTCGGCAAGAACCTCGCCATGCTGTTCATCGGCTGGGAGGGCGTCGGCGCCTGCTCGTACCTGCTGATCGGCTTCTGGTTCAAGGACATGGACAAGGCGATCGCCGGCCAGAAGGCCTTCGTCGTCAACCGCATCGGCGACATCGGCTTCGTCGCGGCGATCTTCCTGTTGCTCGCCTACGGCTCCGGGTCGGTCGACTACGACGCGCTCAAGCTGTTGTTCTCCGACCCGGTCGGCCAGGTCGCCCACGACCGCACCATCTTGCTCATCTGCCTGTTGCTGTTCATCGGCGCGGCGGGCAAGTCGGCGCAGATCCCCCTGTACGTGTGGCTGCCCGACGCGATGGCCGGCCCGACGCCGGTGTCGGCGCTCATCCACGCCGCGACGATGGTCACGGCCGGCGTCTACATGATCGCGCGGCTCAACTTCATCTTCGCCCTGTCGCCGCACGCGATGACGATCATCATGCTGGTCGGCGCGCTCACCGCCCTCGTCGCGGCGTCGATCGGCCTCGTCCAGAACGACATCAAGAAGGTCCTGGCCTACTCGACCGTGTCGCAGCTCGGCTTCATGGTGGTCGCGGTCGGCGCCGGAGCGTTCGGCGCCGGCGTGTTCCACCTGTTCACCCACGCCTTCTTCAAGGGCTGCCTGTTCCTCGGCGCCGGCGCGGTCATCCACGCGCTGCACCACGAGCAGGACATCCGCAAGATGGGCGGGCTGCGGCGCAAGCTGCCGGTCATCCGCTGGACCTTCCTCATCAGCTGCTACGCCATCGCCGGCCTGCCGGCGGCGTCTGGGTTCTTCAGCAAGGACGCCATCCTCGCCGAGACGATCGCGATGCACCCCGACGCCAGCCGCCTCGAGGCCTACCACGCGCCGGGCTTCCAGAACCAGGCCGCCCAGGAGCTGCGCGTCGAGGCGGCCCAGAAGGGGCAGCCGACCGCCCGCGTCGACGCCGCCCAGGTGACGAGGCGCACCGGCGAGCTCAAGGCGGCCTACAAGGCGAGCGTCGAGGGCCTCGCCGTGTGGCGCAAGATCGCCTTCGCCCTGTGCCTGTGCGCCGCGTTCATGACGGCGTTCTACATGTTCCGCCTGTACTTCCTGACCTTCTCGGGTGAGTACCGCGGCGACCACCACAGCTGGGACCACGCCCACGACGCTCCGTGGCCGATGGGGCTGCCCCTCGTCCTGCTCGCGGGCCTGTCGGTGTGCGCCGGCTGGATCGGCACGCCGTTTTCCCACGGCCACTACAACGTGTTCGATCACTGGCTGCACCCGGTGGTCGAGCGCGGCAAGCAGTTCGTCAGCGGCCACCTCGAGACCTCGGCCGAATTTGCCCTCATGGGCGCGTCGATCGTGGTGGCGTCGGCGGGCTGGGCCCTCGCCTACAAGCTCTACGGCCAAGGCCAAAGCGACGTCCCGGCGCGGCTGGCGGCGACGCTGCGGCCGCTGTACAACACCTTGCTCCACAAGTACTGGCTCGACGAGCTCTATGACCTCGTCATCGTGCGCAAGCTGCGCCTGCTGGCGCAGATCCTGTTCCAGCTCGTCGACCGCCTGATCGTCGACGGCATCATGGTGCGCGGCCCGGGGCTCGCGCTCTTGGGCCTGTCGCAGCTCGGCCGGCTCGCCCACAGCGGCGAGGTTCAGACCTCCCTCGTCGGCGTCGCGGTCGGCCTCGCCGCGCTCGCCTGGTACTTGATCTAGCCCGGCCTGGCGTCGCCAACGGAAGGTGCCATGGACCCCGTGTTCACCCAAGACTGGCTGCTCGTCGCAACCAAGGGCGGCTTCCCGCTGCTCACGCTGCTGACGCTCCTGCCGACCGCGTTCGCCATCATCGCCTTCATCCTGCCGGGCGATCAGCCGTGGGCGCACAAGGCGCTCGGGCTCGCCGGCAGCCTCACCGTGCTGCTGGTCGCGCTCGCGGTGTGGGGCGGCTTCGATCCGAACGTCGTCGGCCTGCAGCGGGTCGACGACTTCGCCTGGATCCCCGCCATCCGCGCGCGCTGGACGCTCGGGGTCGACGGCCTGTCGCTGCCGTACGTGCTGCTCACCGCCGGGCTCACGCCGGTCGTGCTCGTCGGCGCGTGGTCGGCGATCGACAAGCGCTGGAAGGAGTTCACCATCGCCATGCTCGTCCTCGAGACCGGCATGCTGGGCTCCCTGCTCGCCACCGACCTGTTGTGCTTCTACGTCTTCTGGGAGGTGATGCTCGTACCGATGTACCTCATCATCGGCCTGTGGGGAGGCAAGGACCGCGTCTACGCGACGGTCAAGTTCTTCCTCTACACCATGTTCGGCTCGCTGTTGATGCTCGTCGCCATCCTCTACCTCTACCACAAGGGCGGCGGCACCTTCGCCCTGCATGCGCTGACCCAGGTCAGGCTCAGCGACAGCGAACAGGCCTGGCTGTTCGGCGCCTTCGCACTCGCGTTCCTGATCAAGGTGCCGGTCTTCCCGTTCCACACCTGGCTGCCCGACGCCCACACCGAGGCGCCGACGCCGGGGTCGGTCATCCTCGCCGGTGTGCTGCTCAAGCTCGGCACCTATGGCCTGCTGCGCTTCGCCATCCCCTTGTTCCCCGGCGCGATGGGGCGGTTCTCGTGGGTGTTCGTCACCGTCGCCGTGATCGGCATCGTGTTCGGCGCGCTGATGGCCTACGTCCAGACCGACATCAAGCGACTGGTCGCCTACAGCTCGGTGTCGCACCTCGGCTTCGTCGTCCTCGGCATCGCGGTCTTCAACGAGGAGGCGCTGCAGGGCGCGATCCTGCAGGGCGTGAACCACGGGCTGTCGACTGGCGCCCTGTTCATCCTGGTCGGCTACCTCTACGAGCGACGCCACACCCGCGAGATCAGCGACTTCGGCGGGATCGCGCGCCACATGCCGGTCTACGCGGCGTTCTTCGTCCTGGTGACGATGTCGTCGATCGCGCTGCCGTTGACCAACGGCTTCGTCGGCGAATTCCTCATCTTCGCCGGCTCGTTCAAGGAAGGCATCAAATCGACCATGACGCCAAGCGGGCCTGGGGCGTGGCTGTGGCGCAACACCGTGCTCATCGGTACCGGCATCGGCACCCTCGGCATCGTGCTCGGCGCGGTCTACATGCTGTCGATGGTCCGGCGGGTGTTCTTCGGCGAGGTCACGCGCGCCGAGAACCACGCCCTGCGCGACCTGACGCTGCGCGAGCGCGCGATCATGGTCGCGCTGTGCGTCTTCATCGTCTGGATCGGCGTCAAGCCGAGCGGCTGGCTCAAGCTGTCCGAGACGACCGTCCACGCGATGGTCGCGCCCGTGCGGCTGCAGATCCAGCAGACCCGCTCGCCGATCGACTACAACAAGGAGCTGGCCCGCGCCCGCGCCACGGCGCGCCCCGGAGCCGCACCGTGACCGCGATGCGCGAACCCGTCCGCCCGCGCGCCGCGCGCCGTGCGCTGCGCAGGAGCCGCTAGAATGCTGCACGACCTCGCCCTGACCGCGCCCCAACTCGTGCTGTTGTTTGCCGCGTTGTTCAACCTCGTCGTCGACCCGTTCCTGCCGGCGGGTGAGGCGTCGCGGCGATTCTGGGGCTGGTTCGGCGCCGTGATGGCGGCGATCGCGATCGGCGCCGCGGCGCTGCTGTGGCTGTACGGCCCGTTCGAGATGGAGACGACCGCGTTCGCCCACCACATCTCGGCCACGCGCTACAGCCTGTTCTTCGTCGCCCTGGTGTCGGCCACCGCGCTCGTCACCCACCTCGCCAGCCCGCGCTACCTCGTCGAGCAGGGGGTGTCGTACGGCGAGTACTACGCGCTCGTCAACTTCGCCGCCTTCGGCATGGCGTGCATGGTGGCCGCCGAGAGCCTGATCACGCTGTTCATCTCCCTCGAGATCATGTCGCTGTCGATCTATGTGCTGGTCGCCTTCAAGCGGACGTCCAAGGCGTCGGCCGAGGCCGGGATGAAGTACTTCATCCTCGGCTCGGTCGCGTCGGCGCTGTTCCTCTACGGCTCGGCGTTCGTGTTTGGGCTGGCGGGCGGCGTGTCCTACATCGAGGTCCAGCGCGCGCTGGCAAAGACGATCGCCAACGGCGACCTGTGGCTCGGCCTCGCCGTGCTCCTCGTCGGCGCGGCGTTCCTGTTCAAGGTCGCGGCGGCGCCGTTCCACATGTGGGCACCCGACGCCTACGAGGGCGCGCCGACGCCGGTCACCGGCTTCATGGCGTCGGGGGTCAAGGTCGCCGCCTTCGCCGCGCTGCTCAAGCTCCTCTACGCCGGGCTGTCCGGCCCGGCGCTCGCCGACCTGCACGTGGCCCTGCCCAAGGTGATCGCGACCGTCGCGGTGCTGAGCATGACGGTCGGCAACCTCATCGCGCTGACCCAGACGAGCGTCAAGCGCACGTTGGCCTACTCGTCGGTCGCCCACGCCGGCTACCTGCTGCTCGGCTGCGTCGCCACCGTCGCCGACCCGGCCCTGCCCGGCTACCTCCAGCCGAGCGGCGCGGTGCCGTTCTATCTCGTCGGCTACGCGGTCGCGTCGCTCGCCGCCTTCGCCGCGCTGGCGGCGATCGGCAAGGACGGCGAGGAGCTGACCGGCGAGGGCCAGCTCATCGGCCTCGGTCGCCGCCACCCGTTCGCCGGCGCGGTGCTCGGCCTCGCGATGATCTCGCTCGCCGGCGTGCCGCCGACGCTCGGCTTCTTCGGCAAGCTGCAGCTGGCGCGCGACGTCCTCGCCGTCGACGACGGCAAGTACCTGCCGCACATCATCATCCTCGTTCTCAACTCGGCGGTGAGCGCCTACTACTACCTGCGCATCACGGTCTACGTCTACATGCGCCCCGAGGGCCGGCTGCAGCGCGAGTACGTCCGCGAGCCGAGCCTCGGCTGGGCGATGGCGCTGACGGCGTTCGCGACCCTCGCTATCGGCGCCTTGCCCGGTCGGGCCATGACAGTCGGCCTGCGCTCGGTGGCGGCGATCCGCACCGGGACGGCGACCGCCCAGCTGCGCTTCGAGCGCGCGCCCCAGGGCGCCCAGGTCAAGGACGACGCGGCCGCTCCGGCGGCAGCTGCAGCCCGGGCCGAGTAGGTCGGTGCACGCCGATGGCGTGCCGGCCGTGGCGCCCCGGCGCGGCGTGATCGCGACGACGCGGCGGATGGATCGCGGTCGGGCGGGCTCGGCCGCGCGCACGATCGGTCGACTGTTAGGTCTGGGGGTCGCCACCGCCGCTGCGG
>Ga0194120_10004800_pt1 | contig 20444 bp, 18 predicted proteins | sample TA2MahCa65mmetaG_FD_148642 | JGI IMG/M metagenome (GOLD analysis project Ga0194120, IMG submission 148642) | Freshwater microbial communities from Lake Tanganyika, Tanzania - TA2015019 Mahale Deep Cast 65m | ecosystem: Environmental > Aquatic > Freshwater > Lake | place: Tanzania: Lake... | reverse complement strand
AGGGCCTGGGCGTTTGCCGGCTTGACCGATCCGCCGTAAAGCAGACGTATGCCCCCGGCGGCGTCGCCGAAGCGTGCCTTGAGCGCATTGCGCATCAAACTGTGGACCATGGCGATTTCGGCGGTGGTCGGCGTCTTGCCCGAGCCGATCGCCCAAACCGGCTCATAGGCGACGACCAGGTTTTCCGCCGTTACGCCATCGGGCAAGGAAGCCGAAAGCTGCGACATGATGCGCATCGCCGTCCGGCCGCGTGCTTTTTCGGCCTCGGTCTCGCCGATACAGACGATGGCGGCAAGTCCGGCGCGCCAAACGGCTCGGACTTTCTCGGCGACGAGTTCGTCCGATTCGCGGTGCAGATCGCGCCTCTCGGAATGGCCGACAATGACGTAGCGGCAACCGACATCCCGGAGGATTTCGGTTGCGACGTCCCCCGTATAGGCGCCGTCGGGTTCCGTGAAGCAGTCTTGGGCGCCGGCACGGATTTGGCTGCCCTCGAGCGCGGCCGCGACGATCGCAATCAGCGGATAAGGCGGGCAAATGACGATCTCGACCTGGGCGCCTCCGACGCCGGCCGCGACGTCTTTGACCAGGGCCCGAGCACCGGCGACGAGACCATTGTTCTTCCAATTTCCGGCGACCAGCGGACGGGTTTTGGCCATCTCTTTTTGTCCTTTCGAAAGTCGTTTTCTGACCGAACGAAGCGCCTAAATGTTGCGGGCTTCGGGCTCGCCACCTATTATGCGCGCGTCTCCGCCGAAACTTCGGCTTTTTCAAAGGCGATATTACGGTTTTTTCATGCTCGATGCGATCCGCAAGCATGCCAGCGGCTGGGTCGTCAAGATCTTCCTTGGCGTCCTGATTCTGTCATTCGGCGTTTGGGGCATCGCGGACATCTTCCGCGGCGCCCGCGATCCTGTCATTGCGAAGGTCGGCGAGGTCGAGATCACCGCCTCGCAATTCCAACAGGAATTTCGGCTGACACTGCAGCGTCTGCAGGCGGCGCTCGGCACCCAAATGGATGCCGAGCGTGCCCGTCAGCTCGGGCTAGCCGACACGACCTTACAGCAGATGATCGGTCGGGCCGTGATGGACCAAAAGATTTCATCGCTCGGCCTGGTGATTTCGGACCCCGTCATCCGACAGGAGATCGTCACCAACCCGGCCTTTCGCGGCAGGGGCGGCGAATTCGATCGCTTGGTCTTCGAGCAACGCCTTCGGGCCGCTGGCTTGAACGAGGCTTATTTCGTCGCCGAGACCAGGCGCGATATCGGACGCGATATCTTGTTGGGCAGTCTCTCCGGGGCCGGTCCCGCCCCCAAAGCCATGGCCGATATCGTCTATCGACACCGCGAGGAAAAGCGCATCGCCGAGATCATCGTCTTTCCGTATGACGCCGTCGCGTTGCCGGCCGATCCCGACGAGGCGACGCTCGCCGCCTATCATCAAGCCGAAGCACAGCGCTTCAGTGCGCCCGAATACCGCGGCTTCACTCTGGCCATTTTGAAGGCCGCCGACCTTGCCAAGGACATCGAGATCGTCGAGGCCGAGATCAAGGAAGAATACGAGGCGCGGCTCGATGAATTTTCGTTTCCCGAGAAGCGCCGGCTCGAACAGGCGGTCTATCCAGACGAGGCGGCGGCCAAGGCGGCCCATGCGCGCCTTGCGGGCGGCGCCGATTTTGCCGTCGTCGCGCGCGAGACCCTCGGCCGCAAGCCGGAGGAATTGGCGCTCGGCGAGTTGACGCGCGAGGATCTGCCGGAAGAGATCTCGGCTCCGGCCTTCGCCCTCGCCTCGGGGAGCATCTCTCAACCGATACCGAGCGCCTTTGGCTGGCACATCATGCGCGTCTTGGGCGTCGCGCCGGCGCGTCGCCTGAGCTATGACGAGGCCAAAGCGCAGCTTGCGGATGAAATGAAGCTGCGGCGCGCGGGCGACAATGCCGCGAGCTTGGCCAATCGCATCGAGGACATGTTGGCGGGCGGCAACAAGCTCGATGAAATCGCAAGACGTCTTGGACTGCGTCTTGAGGCCGTCGCGGCCGTCGATGTCGACGGTCGCGATCCAAGCGGACGCGAAATCGCCCTCCTCACCGGCGAAAAGCCTCTGATCGAAGCCGTCTTTTCGACGCCGGAAGGCGCCGAGACGCGTCTGGTCGAGACGGTCGATGGCGGTTTCGTGGTCGGGCGCATCGACAAAATCGTGCCGACGACGCTTCGCCCCCTTGCCACCATCCGCAACGACGTCCTCGATGCCTGGCGCGCCGATCAGCGACGCATCGCCGCCGAGAAACAGGCGAACGACGCCAAGGCCGCGATCGAAGGCGGACAAGCGCCCGCCGATGTCGCCAAGCGGGTCGGGCGCGATTTCAAGACGACCGCCGCGCTCCGTCGAGGCGGCCCGACCGGCGACACCATGATTTCATCGGCGCTGGCCGGTAGGGTTTTCGGCCTGTCCGTCGGCGGCGTCGCGATCGATGCCACGGCTACGCAGGACGGCGCCGTGGTCGCGAGGCTCAAGGAGATCGTCCCAGCCGATCCGGCAGGCGATGCGGCAGGGGTCGAACGTCTGTCGCGCGCCTTGGCCGAAGCCATCAATGCCGACGTGCTCAACCAGTATCAGCAAGCGTTGCGCATGGAGATCGGCGTCCAGGTCAATACGCAGGTCTTCGAGAGGATGTTCATGCAATGAGGCGGAGCGGCATTGCAGCAGCTCTGACCCTCGCACTGCTTGCCGCCTGTACTGCCACCTATCTACCGACAGAATCGAGAATGACGGCCGGGCCGTCATCGACGCCTTCTCCGATGGGCGTGGCCAAGCCTGCGTCCATCGATCCGCCGAACACCCCTGCCCGCAAAGTCGGTGTCCTCGCCGCGACCATCAGCGGCCATTGCCTGCAGCAGGAATGCGCCCTCGGCAATCTTCTGGCCGACGCAGTGCTTTGGCAACTTGCCGAGAAAGGAGCGGCGGCCGTCATTTTGCCGAGCCGCGCGGTCCGCGGCTTCCTGCGCGAAGGCGACGTCACGTCGCGCGACCTTGAGACCGCGATCGCGAGAGAAATCGTCAGCCTGCGCGACATGCGCGGGGCCGAAATCAGGTCCCATCTCGAAGACGCGCTCAAACCATCGGGAGCAGGCGCGACCGCCTTTCCGCAGGTCGCCGGCCTTCGCTATGTCTGGAGCCCAAGCCACCCGCCGGGTCGGCGCCTGATGTCGGTCCAGATCGCCGATGGCAAAGGCGGCTTCGAACCGCTGGTCAATAGTCGACCCTATCGCATCGCCGTAGACGGGGCGACCAACGCGCCCGTTCTCGCTACCGTCGAGACCGATCGCGCCCTCGCCGCCTATCTCGAGCGGCGTTCGCCCTTGCCGGCACCCAGCAACGGCCGAATCGTCGAGCGCTGACGCACCGAAGCGTCAAGGCGGCATTGACTCCAGCGTCCAAATTGGTAACAAATGTTACTATTAGCCAAGGACGATGGGGAGCGACCATGGCTGAACCGGACAAGCCGCAGCGCTCAAAGGCCGAGAACGAGGTCGCCACGACCCGGATCGCGCCGCTTGGTCCCATGCAGCGCATGGCCGCGCAACATCTGGCCGACAGCCACCGAGAAACCGCGCCGGTGACGCTGCTCGGCGACGTCGATGCGTCGCCTCTCCTCGCGCTGCGCGGCAAACTCAATCAAGACCGCCCCGAGGGCTCCGCGAACAGGGTCAGCATCACGCACCTGCTGATCAAGGTCGTCGCTCAGGCGCTCCGCGCGCACCCGGCACTTAATGTCGGTTTCATCGACGGCCAATTGCACGAATGGCAGGACCTCAATATCGGCGTTGCCCTGGCAATGCCCAAGGGCGAGCTGATCGTGCCGGTGATCCGTCACGCGGATAGCAAGTCGCTCGACGCGATCATCGCCGATCTCTCCGCCCTCGAGACGCGGGCGCGCGCGGGCAAGCTTGCGCTCGCCGACGTCAAGGGCGGCACCTTTACGCTCAGCAATGCCGGCATGGTCAAGAGCGCGCGCTGGACCACGCCGATCATTCATCGACCGCAATGCGCGATCTTAGGCGCAGGCGCGATCCGAGAGGCCGCGGTGATCAAGCACGGACGAGTCGAGCCGGGCGTCGTATTGCCGCTGTCGCTCACTTTCGATCATCGCCTGGTCAATGGATTGCCGGCGTCCCTGTTTCTGGACAGCGTCTACGATTTGATCGCCGATGCCTCGCGCATCGCGCTCGATCCCCTTCCCGCTCGCTAAACGAGGTAGAGCATGAGCACCGACATTCTCATTCCCGATGTTGGCGAAGGGGTCACGCAAGCGACCATCGTGCAATGGCACAAAGCCGCGGGCGCCAAGGTTCGTGCGGGCGAGCCTTTGGTCGACGTCATGACCGACAAGGTCACGGTCGAGATCGAATGTCCGAGCGATGGCGTACTCGCCGAAATCCTTCACCAAGCCGATGAGGAGTTGAAAGTCGGCACGGTGATCGGCCGCATCGCGAGCTAGGAGTGTCTCATGACCCAATCGGAAAGCCGGAGCCCGACGTCGCGCAGCAACCAGACCTTGCTGGAGCTTCACCGCCTGATGGCGATCACGCGTGCGCTCGACGTCGCGATCGGCAAGGAAGACGGCCATTGGCACGGCCTCGAGGGCGAAGAGGCCACGGTCGCCGGGACCTATCATGGCCTCAGAGCCGGCGACGTGGTCGCGCCGCATTATCGCGGCTCGCTCACGGCTGCGATCGCCCGCGGCGGCGATCTGCGCAAGCTGCTCGCGGGCATTTTCGGCAAGGCGACCAGCTACAATCGCGGGCGCTATCGCAGCGACGTTTGCGGCCCGGCCGAGCTTGGCATCATCGGGCTCTATTCGGGCGCGCTCGGCCCGCCGCTGTCCTATGCGACCGGCGCCGCCCTCGCCTTCAAGCTCGACCGCAAGGACAATGTCGCGCTCGCGGTATTCGGCGACGGCTCCTCAAGCCGCGGCGACTGTCACGAGGCCATGAACATGGCTTCGGCGTTGAAACTGCCGGTCGTTTTTGTTTGTCAGAACAATCAGGTCGCGATCTCGACCTTGTCCAGAGACCGCGTCGCCGGCCGCTCGGTCGCCGATCGCGCGGTCGGCTATGGCATGCCGGGACGGAGCATCGACGGCAATGACGTGCTTGGCGTCCACGATGCCGTCCAAGAGGCGATCGCGCGTGCCCGGCGCGGCGAAGGCCCGAGCCTGATCGAGGCCCTGACCTTTCGGACGGCGGGGCATTTCGTTTCCGACCGCATCGAGACCCGCTCCGCTGAAGAAGTCGAGGCTTGGCGGGCGCGAGATCCGATCGCGTCCTTCGAAAAATTCCTCATCGCCCAGGGCATTGCCGCGCGAGGCTTGCTCGACAAGGCGAACGGCGAGATCCGCGGCCAAGTCGAACATGCCATGGCTCTCGCCAAGAGCGATCCAGAACCCGGTGCGGACGTCCTAGGCGTCGGCACCGTTTTCGCGTGAGGCGGTCATGCCCCGACAGACATTCCAAGAAGCCACCGTCGCCGCGATAGCCGAGGAAATGCGGCGCGACCGCGACGTCTTCATCATGGGCGAAGACATCGGGCCTTTCGGCGGTCCGCTCAAATCCTGTCACGGATTGTGGGAGGAATTCGGCGCCGAAGGCCGGGTGATCGACACGCCGATTTCCGAGGGTGGTTTCGTCGGCGCGGGCGTCGGCGCGGCCTTCGCCGGCAAGCGACCGATCGTCGACATCATGTTCCTCGAATTCCTCGGATTGGTGATCCATCAATTCGGGCTCGATGGCGGCGCCATGCATTACTATTCGGACGGCAAGGCCAAGATCCCGCTGGTCATGCGCGCCAAATACGGCGTCGGACCCTTTCACGGCCACGCCTATGACTTTCACTCCTGGTTGCTCAACGTACCCGGCGTGAAAGTCGTCGCGCCGTCGAATGCGGCCGATGCCAAGGGGCTGATGAAAGCGGCGATCCGCGACGACAACCCTGTGCTCTTTCTCGAGCACATGGCGCTTTATCACGCCGGGCGCGAAGACGTGCCGGAAGGCGAGCACATCGTGCCGCTCGGCCAAGCCGAAGTGAAGCGCGCCGGCAAGGATGTCACGATCGTCGCTTCCGCATTGATGACCAAGCGTGCTTTGGCCGCCGCGGCGCTTTTGGCCAAGGACGGGATCGATGCCGAAATCGTCGATCTGCGAACCATCGCGCCCTTGGACAAGGCCACGATCCTCGCATCCGTTCGCAAGACGGGCCGGCTCGTCGTCGCCGGCGAGGCGATCAAGACCGGCAGTTCGTCCAATGAAGTCGTCGCCTTGGTTGCGGAAGAGGCCTTCGGTGCGCTTAAGGCGCCGATCCTGCGCGTTGCGCCCCCCGACATTCCAGTGCCTTTTCACCGCGCGCTGGAAAAAGCCTATCTGCCGGATGCCGAGGCGATCGCCGCCGCGGCGCGCAGGCTCGCGAAATCATAGGCACTCAGGGAAAGGCCCCTCTCCCGGCGGGGAGACCGGGAGAGGGGTAGGCTCGGCACCGGGGATCGGCTAGCGAGGGGGAGGTCGAGCCGACCTTGTTCCGGAGCCGCCGAGCTCAGCGCTTGGTCTGAGTCTCGGTCTTCTGGCCTTCGACCTTCTTGGCTTTTTCGTCGGCCTTGCCGGCGGGCGCCTGCTTGGCCTTGGCGTCCTTGGGCGGCGTCGCTTGCGCGACGGCAGCGCCCTTCGCCGAACCGGCGTCCTTGTTCGCCGGGGTCGCGGCAAGGACAGGGCTCGCGGCCAAGATCGCTGCAAGGGCATAGGACAAAATGCGGGTCACGGGGGATCTCCTTGTGCATGTCGCAAACGCGTTATGCGTCTGCCCATGGACAACGTGACAGCGCGCACACTCGTCCCGGCCACATCTCGAATTCTTTTTCCGGCGAATTGGAATAGAGAGAGCCGGAATTCGTTTTGATTAGACGGGTCGCCCGCCGGCATAGGCCTTGAGCGCGGCATAGATCGTCTGGTGGATCGGCGTCGGCACTGCCGCGGCCTTGCCCAGCCTCACGACCGCTCCCGATAGGCCTTCGATTTCGATCCGGTTGCCCTTTTCGAGATCGAAGAGCAGCGACGGCTTCATGTCCGCCGGCATGCCCTGCGCCGTCTTGAAGGCGTTGAGCGCCGCCTCCGGCGAGACTTTGATGCCTTTGGCTTTTGCCACCGCCTCGACTTCCCTCATCGCGCCTTCGAGCAGAGCGCCGATATCGGGATCGCCCATGATCTTGCCGAGCGGCAGACGCGTGACGCCGCCTACCGCGGCCATCGAGGCGATCATGACGAATTTTTCCCAGATCGCCTTCTCGATATCGGGAACGATGTCGGCAACGAAGCCCTGGGCCGCCTTGCAAGCCGCAAGCAGCGCTTCGAGACGGGTCGATCGCTTGGCATCGAGTTCGGCGAAGACGAGGCGCGCGAATTTCGCATGATGGCGAATGACGCCGGGCTCGTCGATGGTCGCCGAGATATAGGCGACGCCGCCCGCGACATGCTCGGGGCCGATGATCCGCGCCAGGCGCTCTTCGGCATCGACGCCGTTTTGGAGCGAGATCACGGCCGTTTCGGGCTTCAAGAGCGGCGCAAGTCGTTCGGTCGCGCTTTCGACATCGTAGAGCTTGACGCAAAAGAGCACGATATCGGCAGGCCCGATATCCGCCGGGTCCTCCGATGCCTTGGGCGTCACGACCAGATCGCCGAGCGGGCTTTTGATCGCAAGGCCCTTGGCGCGGATCGCCGCAAGATGCGCACCCCGCGCGATCACGCCGACTTCGGCACCGGCCGCTGCAAGTCGTGCCCCGAAATAGCCACCGACGCCGCCCGCGCCGAAAACCGCAATCTTCATGCTTTCGTCCCTCGCTTCTTTCGGTGCAGAGTAGGGCCTGCCTTCGGTTTCGTCAGCAATCCTCACGCCGCGATGCTCGCCGCCCTTCCCGCCCTGATCGCCATGCTGGCGGTCCAGATCCTGATCTCGTTTTCGAGCCAGACCGCGCCCGTGCTGACGCCGCTGGCGGCACCGGCGATTGGTTTCGACCCGGTATGGGTCGGCTACTATGTCGGTGTCTCCTATGGCTGTGCGGCCACGGCGGGGTTGATCTCGGGCAATTTCATCGCGCGCTATGGCGCGATCCGCACGAGCCAGGTCTGCCTCGGCTTTTGCGCGCTCGGCATGGCGCTTGCCGCGAGCGGCATGCCCGTGCTCGTCGGCCTATCCGCTGTCGCCCTCGGTTTCGGCTACGGGCCTGTCACGCCGTCCTCGTCCCATATTTTGGCCCGTGTCTCGCCGCCCGGATCGGTCAATCTAATCTTTTCGATCAAACAAGCCGGCGTACCCTTGGGCAGCGCGCTGGCGGGCGCTCTCGCGCCGAGCTTGGCGCTCGCCTTCGGCTGGCAGACGGCATGCTTGATCGTCGGAACTTGCGCGCTCACGCTCGCCTTGGTCATTCAGCCCTTTCGCGAGGGCCTCGATGCGACGCGGGACCGCGACCGCGCGCCCTTCGCGTTTCGACGCTCCGCCGCCGTGCTCGCCCAGATCTGGCGTCTTCAGCCGGTCAGGCGCCTCGCGGCGAGCTCGCTCGCCTTCTCCGGCATGCAGGCCTGCGCCTCGACATTCCTGGTCGTCTACCTCAATGACCGGGTCGAATTGCCGATCGTCACAGCCGGCTTGTTGCTGTCGGTCATGCATGCCGGCGGCGTGGTCGGCCGCATTCTTTGGGGCATCGTCGCCGACCGAAGCGGCAAGCCGATCGCCGTCCTGGGCGGCCTCGGCTTCGCCATGTCGATCTGCGCGGGGCTGGTCGCCGCTTTCGGTGCCGCATGGCCGACCTTGGTCATCGGTTTGGTGGTCTTCGCTTATGGCGCGACGGCGATCGCCTGGAACGGTGTCTTTCTCGCGCAAATCGCGCGCCTCGCGCCCGACGGCAAGGCCGGGGAAATCACCGGCGGCACGAGTTTCTTCACTTTCGGCGGCGTGTTGATCGTGCCCTCGCTGTTCAGCGCCATCCTGGGCGCGACCGACAGCTACGCCGTCGCTTTCGGCCTTGCCGCCTTCGCGACCTTCGTCGCCGGCGCGGTGCATCTCGATGCATCAAGAAGCGGGTTGAGCGGCCCGGCGAAGGGCGCGTAAGCTCGCGCGCGGGGGTAGAGGATGGACCAATTTCAAAGCGACATCGTGATCGTGGGCGGCGGGCTCGCCGGTATCGTCACCGCGCTCGAGCTCTTGGATCGCGGCAAAAAAGTGCTCATCCTCGATCGCGACGACGAAGCGAATTTCGGCGGCTTGGCCAAGGAAAGTTTCGGCGGCATCTTCGTCGTCGACAGCGACGAGCAGCGCCGCGTCGGGGCCAAGGACACCGTCGAACTGGCGCTTGCCGATTGGCGCTCTTTCGCGGATTTCGGTCCGCAGGATCACTGGCCGCAGAAATGGGCCGAGACCTATGTCGGGCGGTGCCGGGCCGACATCTATCACTGGCTGAAATCGAAGGGCATCACCTTCTTTCCCGTGCCCAATTGGGTCGAACGTGGGCTCTACGTGCCGGGCAATTCGGTGCCGCGCTTTCATATGGTCTGGGGCACCGGACATGTACTGGCGACCACGTTGATCGGGCATTTGCTCAATCATCCCAAGCGCGACCAACTGCGCCTGGTCTTCGGCAAGCGGGTCGAAGCCATCGACGTTCGAGCCGGACGCGTCGTCGGCTGTCACGGCGTCGATGAGCGGGATGGCATGCCCTTTTCGGCAACGGGCGAGGTCACGGTCGTCGCCACGGGCGGCATCAACGGCTCGGACGCCATGCTGCGCCGGCATTGGCACAAAGACTGGTCGCGTCCGCCCGAAACCATCCTCAATGGCTCGCACCGTTTCGCCGACGGCACGGTCCATGCGGCGGCCGAGCGGGCCGGCGCGCGCCTCACCCATCTCGACCGAATGTGGAACTACGCCGCCGGCATCCATCACCCGCGGCCGCGCAAGCCTCGCCATGGCCTAAGCCTCGTGCCCCCGCGCTCGGCGCTCTGGCTCGACTGGCGCGGCCGACGTTTCGGCCCGATGCCGCTGGTCTCGGGCTTCGACACGCGCGAGCTCGTCACGCGCATCTGCGCGACCGAGCGCCAATATTCCTGGACGCTGCTCAATCGACGCATCGCCATGAAGGAGCTCGCGGTCTCGGGCGCCGAGTTCAACCCTTCGATCCGCGACAAAAAGCGATTCAAATTCCTGCGCGACGTCCTCTTTGGCAATTCCTGGCTCTATGACGATCTGACGAGGAATTGCCAGGACTTCGTCCTCGCCGACAATCTGAACGAGTTGGTCGACAAGATGAACCGCCTGCAGGGCGATGACGGGGTCAAATTCGAGGACGTGAAAGCCGCCGTCGCGGCCTATGACGCCCAGGTCGAGCGGGGTGAAACTTTCCGCAACGACGAGCAGTTCCGCCGGCTCGACTATCTCCGCCGCTACCGCGGCGACAAGGTGCGGATCGCCAAGCCGGGCAAGATCGACGATCCCGACGCACGGCCGTTGGTCGCGATCCGGACCTACATCATCAGCCGCAAGAGCTTGGGCGGTATTCAGACGGATCTGTCGAGCCGCGCGATCGGTGGCGACGGCGCGCCGCTTCCGGGCCTCTATGCCGTGGGCGAAGCCGCGGGTTTCGGCGGCGGCGGCGTTCATGGCTTGCGCGCTCTCGAAGGTACGTTTCTGGGCGGCTGCATCCTCACTGGGCGCATCGCCGGCCGCGCGATCGGCGGCGAGAGCGCGCCGTGAAAAAGACCGCCGCTTGGCTCGCGGTCCATGCGCTCGAGAAAATCGGCGTGCGCCTGACTTTCGGCATACCCGGCGTTCACAACACCGAACTCTACGACGAACTCAACAATTCGAACCGCATTCGCCCGGTGCTGGTCACGCATGAGGGCGGCGCGTCTTTCATGGCCGATGCGGTCAGCCGGATTTCGGACAGCATCGGCACGCTGGTGATCGTGCCAGCGGCGGGAGCAACCCATGCCGCGAGCGGTATCGGCGAAGCCTTTCTCGACGGTATTCCGATGCTGATCATCACCGGCGGCATCCGCACCGATCTGGACAAGGGCTATCAACTCCACGAGATCGACCAGGTGTCTTTCATGCGCGGCCTGACCAAGGCCTGCTTCAAGATCGAACGCCATGACGAGGTCGTGCCGACGATCTACGAGGCCTATCGCATCGCGGTCAGCGGCGAACCCGGCCCGGTCTTGATCGAAATTCCGGTCAATCTGCAGCTCATGCCGGGCGAGGTTGGCGACATTCCGAGTTTCACGCCGCCCGCTTCACGCGCATTCGACCGGCATGCCGAAATCGCCCGCGCCGCCGACATTCTGCTCGCGGCAAAGCGCCCTGCCCTGTTCGCCGGCTGGGGTGCGCGCGGCGCCAAGGCGGCACTCATAGCCATTGCCGAGCACCTCCAAGCCCCGGTCGCTACGACGCTTCAGGGCCTCTCGGTCTTTCCGTCCGAACACCCGCTCCATGTCGGATTTGGTTTCGGCGAAGCGGCGGTACCCGCCGCGCGCAATGCCTTCGCCGGGTCGGACGCCCTCCTCGCGGTCGCGACGCGCTTTGCCGAAATCGCGACCGGTAGTTTTGGCGCGACCGTCCCGCCCGCCCTCGTCCATATCGACATCAATCCAAAAGTCTTTGGGCGCAACCACAAGACCGAGATTGCGATCGAAGCCGACGCTCAGGCGGCCTTGTCGGCGCTTTTGGCCGAGCTACGCCGCCGCGGGCCTGCCAAGGCCGCGCGCCTCGATTTTCAAGAACAGATCCGTCGCGACAAACAGGCCTATGTCGACGAATGGCTCGTCCATGACCGCCCAGGCCGGGTCAATCCGGCGCGTTTTTTTCTCGCGCTGCGCCAAGCCGTGCCCGACGATGTCGTTGCCGTGGTCGACGACGGCAATCACACCTATCTAACGGCCGAGCTTTTTCCCGTGCGCGACAAGGGCCGGCTGATCCTGCCGACCGATTTCAATGCCATGGGTTACGCCGTCCCCGCCGCGATCGGCGCGAAGCTGTCTCTGCCGGAAGCCGAGGTCTTCGCAATCGTCGGCGACGGCGCCTTCACCATGACCTGCATGGAACTCGTCACCGCGTCCTCCCAGGGCCTCGGCATCGTCGTCTACGTCTTTCACGACGGCGAGTTGTCGCAAATCGCCCAGGCGCAGCAAATCCCCTACAACCGCAAGACCTGCACCGCGCTCGGCGCGCTCAACATCGAAGGCGTCGCGCTCGCCGTCGGCGGGCATTATCTCCGCATGGCGAGCAATGCCGAGATCGACAAGACCATCGCCGAGGCCAGGCGCTTGTCGCAGGCCGGCAAGCCGGTGATCGTCGACATCGACATCGACTATTCGAAACGCACGGCTTTCACCAAGGGCGCCGTCAAGACCAATTTCCGCCGCTTTCCCTTGGCCGAGAAGCTTCGCCTCGCCTCGCGCGCTCTCGCCCGTCGCGTGACGGGTTAGAGCAATGAAGGTCGGGCGCTTGACCGCCCGTCGTCTTTACAAATTAGCGCCGATCGAATAGCGGCCGATCAGTAGATCATGCCGTCGTCGCCGCCCTTGCCGGAGGCGATGAAGATCTCGCCGCGTTGCGCGAGTTCCTTGGCGACGCGCACGACTTCGGTCTGCGCTTCGTCGACGTCCTTGACGCGCACCGGCCCCATGCTTTCCATGTCTTCGCGCATGATCTTGGCGGCGCGCTCGGACATGTTCTTGAAGAACAGGTCGCGGACGGTCTCGGAGCCGCCCTTGAGGGCGAGCGACAGACGATCCTTTTCGACCGAGCGGAGCACGGTCTGGATGCCGGCCGGGTCGATCTTGGCGAGATCGTCGAAGGTGAACATCAGCGACTTGATCTTCTCCGCCGCGTCCTTCGAGCGTTCCTCGAGCGCGGTCATGAAGCGGCTCTCGGTCGCGCGATCGAAGCTGTTGAAGATTTCGGCCATCGCCTCATGCGTGTCGCGCTTGGACTGGCGCGCGGACTTGGCCATGAATTCTTCGCGGAGCGTCGACTGGATCGAATCCAGCACGTCCTTCTGTACCGCTTCCATGTGCAGCATGCGCATGATGCATTCCATGGCGAATTCTTCGGGGAGTTCGCCGAGGACGCGCGAGGCGTGGCCGGGTTCGATCTTGGAGAGCACGACGGCGACGGTCTGGGGGTATTCGTTCTTGAGATAGTTCGCGAGCACGCCTTCGTTCACGTTGCCGAGCTTGTCCCACATGGTACGGCCAGCGGGACCCCGGATTTCCTCCATGATCTGCGAGACGCGATCCTTGGGCAGGCTCTTGATCAGCAGTCGCTCGGTCGACTCGAAAGAACCCGTGACCGAGCCGGTGCGCGAGAACATCTGCGCGAAATCGGCGAAAAGGCTCTCGATCAAGCTCGAACTGATGGTGCCGAGCGAGGCCATGGTCTGGGAGATTTCCTTGATCTCCTCGTCGTCCATCATGGAGAAAAGCTTGCTCGAATGCTCTTCGCCGAGCGTCAGCATCAGCACCGCGGCCTTTTGCGGGCCAGTCATGCTGCGGAGATCGTCTTTGGTCGCCATGTCGCGTCGCTCCACCTACGCCCAAAGAAGGGCCGAATCGATGGGAACGTATTGTATCACAGAATCAATGCGGTGCTTGCCCTTGGTATTCGAAGCCCGCTTCCGAGATCGCGCGGGCGACGACAGCGGCCTCGGGTCCCTTCTCGACCTTGGCCGTTCCGGCCTTGAAATCGACCGTCACCGCGGCTTCTGGAGCGCTTCGCTTGATCGCCTTGGTCACCGCCATGGCACAGCCGCTGCAGGTCATGCCCTTGATCAGATAGGTCGTCACGAAATCCTCTCCCTTGGTTCAGCCGATCCTCGCGCTCTCCCGCGCTGGAAAGTCAAGCGCTCAAACGCCGCTGCCGTAGATGTAGACCGTGATACGGTCGAGCCCGCTTTCAGGTGCCCAGGCTTCGCCCTTGCGTCCGAGCATCTGGCGAACCGTCGCGCCGCGCCGCTCATGGGGAAAGATTTCAAAGCTTTCCTTCGCCGGATCGAACCGAACCATGGCATTGGCACCCCAATCGGTCAGCCAAACCATGTCCGTCTCGTCGACATAGACCGAGTAGGTGCGCGGGCGCTCCCCGGGAAGTCGCCATTGCCGCCAAGACGCCGTCGCCGGGTCATAGCGACTGACTTGCCCGGACAACCATTCGCTGACCCATATTTGGCCCTTCGAATCCGACCACACGCGCCTTGCGCCTTGGCCTTCGGTCGGCGGCTTGATGACGGTCGCCGCCCCCGTCTCCAGATCGACTTTGGCGATATGGTTCCCGGCAAGCGAGGCGTAATAGACGTCGCCACCCGGCGTGGTCGCGATGCCATAGGGACCTCGCCCGAGCGGCGATGCCCAGACATCCATCTTGCCGCTCGCGGGATCGAGGCGGCCATGATAGCCGCTCTGACCGGTGAACCAGATGCGACCTTTCTTGTCGAAAATCGCGGTATTGAGGTTGGTGTAGCCGGTCGAGGCCGGCAGCGCCCAGACCTTCACCGCGCGGGTCGCGGGATCGACACGGACGATGGCGTTGAGGCCACTATCGGTAATCCAAGGCGCGCCATCGGGGCCAACGATGACGCCATGCGGCGCGCTGCCTTGGCCAAGGGGGATCTGCTCGACCTTGCCCGTGACCGGATCGAGTATGCCGAGCGCGCCTTGCTTCTGCGCCGTATACCAGACGGGACCGTTGGGCTTGGGATCGGCCGCGACATCATGCGGAGCTGCGCCCGCCGGCACGTCCCAAGACTTGGTCGTAACCTTGCCCTGAGACGCGGCCGGAGCGTTCGCCAGGATCAGGGCACAGAAAAGAAGGGCGAAATTGCGCATGGGTGCCTCGCTTTCCGGGGCCAAGACTACGGCTCAAGGACGAGGGTGTCAGCCCGCCAATTGTCGCCGGACGATGGCCGAAATCGGCACGAGCGCGATGCCCTTCGCGGCGAGTTTCGGCAACCACGCATCGAGCGCGACCAGCGTGTTCTCATGCGGATGGCCGATGGCGATCGCGTGTCCCTGTTTGCGCGCCAATTTTTCGGCCAAATCGAGTTGGGCGCGGATCGCCTCGGGCCGATCATCGACATCGATGAAGAGATCGCGGCTCGCGCTCGGAACGCCCATGGCATGAGCGAGCCGGCCTCCGACGCTTTGCGACGTGGTCCGGGAATCGAGAAACAGCAACCCCCTCGCCTTGACCTCCGCCAGGACTAGCCGCATGGCCGGCTCGGCGGCGGTGAACTTGCTGCCCATATGATTGTTGATGCCGACGAAGCCCTCGAACCGATCAAGTCCCCAGCGAAGGCGGCGCTGAATCTCGGCAGCGTCTAGATTCACCAGCAGCGCCTGCGGCCCGGGATTCTCGCTCTTGTCCTGCGGCTCCATGGGCACGTGAAGCATCAACTCGTGACCCTTGGCGCGGGCTTTGGCGGCCAAATTCGGCAAATCGTCGGCATAGGTCATGAATGACAGCGTGAGCGGCCCCGGCAAATCGATCATGCGAAAAGCGCGTCGCCGGTCGAGGCCGAGATCGTCGATCACGATCGCGATCCAGGGTCTCGCGTCAGGCGCCGGCGCCGCAACGGCATGACGCTGCCAAGCGGGCGGCGGTCCGGGCGGGAGCGCGGGCGCCGGCTCGTCCTTGATCTCGGGCAAGGGAATGATACGCGCTTGGGTACTGCGCGATGCCTCGGGCCTTGTGGATTGAGGTTTCGCCGCCGGGGGCGCGCTTGAAGGCGCGCTGGACTTCAAATCGCCGCGAAAAATCTTGCCGCCGATCAAGCCGATGCCGATGCCGAAAGCGAGCACGAGCAAGGCGAGCGCCGCGAGCCGCAGCGGTCGGAAATTGAGGCCGGGACCTGGTCGACGCGGTTTGGGCAAGGGCTTTCGGATTCGAGGTTTCGGCCAAATCCCTAAAGGCCGACGCGCCTTCCGTCAATCGCCGCGCGCACCCGCGAGATCGTCGAGGATCGGACAGTCGGGCCGGTCATCGCCATGGCACCTCGTGACCAGGTGCGACAGGGTTTTCTTCATCGCCCGCAATTCGTCGATCTTGCGATCGATCTCGACGATATGCGCGCCGGCGATGCGCTTGACTTCGGCCGAGGCGCGCTTGCGGTCGCGATAAAGCGCAAGCAGGCGCGAAACCTCCTCGACCGAAAAACCGAGCGAGCGGGCGCGGGCGATGAAGCGGAGCGTTTCGACTTCGCTCTCGCCGTAGCGCCGGTAGTTGCCGTCGCTTCGCATGACCGCCGGAACGAGGCCGACGCTTTCGTAATAGCGGATGGTCTTGGCCGGCACGCCCGAGCGCTTGGCCGCTTCTCCGATGTTCATGGCTGTGTCTCTCTGGCCTCAGGACGCCAGGCCTTGAGCCTTAGCGAGTTCACGATCACGCTCACGCTCGAAGCCGCCATTGCCGCGCCGGCGATCAGCGGATTGAGCAGCCCGAAGGCAGCGAGCGGAATTCCGACGACGTTGTAAATGAAAGCCCAGAAAAGGTTCTCGCGAATGCGCCCGACCGTCTTGCGGGCGAGCGCGACCGCATCCGCGACCAGCACAAGATCGGGCCGGAGCAGCGCGATCCCGGCGGTCTCGAGCGCGATATCGGTACCCGTGCCGAGCGCGATCCCGACGGACGCCTGCGCCAGCGCCGGCGCATCGTTGATGCCGTCGCCGACCATGGCGGTCCGATGACCCTCGCGCGCGAGATCGCGCAAGATCGCGAGCTTTTCTTCCGGCAACAGCCCGCCATGCCATTCGTCGATGCCGAGTGCCCCGGCGATGGCCGCCGCCGTTCTGGCATTGTCGCCCGTAAGCAGAAGCGTCTTGATGCCGAGCGCTTTCAACTGGGCAATCGCTTGGGTCGCGGCTGGCCTCGGACGATCGGCGTAGACGATCAGGCCGAGCGCGCCCCGCCCGACTTCGCCCACCCAGGTCGTTGTCTTGGCTTGTCGTTCGAATTCTTCGGCCTTGGCCCGATAGGCGTCGGTCGAGATGCCCAGCGATTCGAGGAGCGCCATCTTGCCGACGACGATCCGCCGCCCCGCGACCGACCCGATCGCGCCCTGGCCGATGCGCGCCTCGAAATTCTCGGCCGGCCTCGGCGCCAGGCCGCGACGCGCGCCTTCTTCGATCAGAGCCCGCGCCAAAGGGTGTTCGCTGGCGGCTTGAACCGCGAGCGCTGCCGCAAGCATCGCATTTTCGTCCTGCGCGACGAGCGCCGCCACCGAAGGCTTGCCTTCGGTCAGCGTGCCGGTCTTGTCGAAAGCGACCTTGTCGATGACCGCCAAGGCTTCGAGGGCGCTCGCATCCTTGATCAAGAGCCCGAGGCTGGCCGCGCGCCCGACGCCGACGATCAAGGCGGCGGGCGTCGCGAGCCCTAGAGCGCAAGGGCACGCGATCACCAAGACCGCGACCGAAGCGATCGTCGCTTTTTCGAGATCGCCCCATATCCACCAGCCGAAAAAGGCGAGCGCCGCGATCACGATGACGGCCGGCACGAACACCGCGCTCACCCGATCGACCAGAAGTTCGACCGGCGCTTTGGAGCCTTGCGCCGCCTCGACCGCCGAAACGATCCGGCCGAGCATGGTGCTGGCGCCGATGGCTCTTGTTTCCACGATTAGTCGACCGCTTCGGTTGATCGTGCCGCCGATCACGGCATCGCCCGGCTTCTTGTCGACCGGGATCGGCTCGCCCGTGATCATCGCCTCGTCGACCGCGCTTTCGCCTTCGATGATCACGCCATCGACGGCGACGGTCTCACCCGGACGCAGGGCGACGCGCTGCCCGATCGTCAGGCTCTCGACAGGCACGTCGCGTTCAATACCGTTCTCCAGGAGATGCGCCGTGGCCGGACGCAGCGCCATCAGCGCGCGCACCGCCGCCGTGGTCGCGCGCTTGGCCCGCGCTTCGAGCCATTTGCCAAGTCGCACCAGTGCGATGACCACGGCCGCGCCCTCGAAATAGAGATGGCCGCCGGTCGCGCCGATCACTTGCCAGGCGCTGTAGACATAGGCGGCCGAGGTGCCGAGCGCGACCAGGAGATCCATATTGCCCGTCGCCTGGCGAAGCGCCTGATAGGCGCCACGATAAAAGCGCAAGCCGAAGACGAATTGCACCGGTGTCGCGAGAGCAAATTCCGTCCAGGGCGAAAGATGAAAGGCGATGCCGGCGACATGCGCGGCCATCAGCGCGACCATCGGCATTGTCAGCAAGATCGCGGCAGCCACTGCCCAGGCATCCCAATCGACCGAGCCAGCCTCTTTCGGCGATGCGGCCTTGAGGCGCGCGCCATAGCCCGCGCGCTCGATGGCTTCGATCAAGACCGGCGCGGCCAAGTCCGGGGCATCGACCAAGGCCATCTCGCTCGCCAAGTTCACGGTCACGCTCTTGACCCCCGGCACTTTGGCCAGGGCCTTCTCGACCCGGCCGACGCAGGTCGCGCATGTCATGCCATCGATGGCGATCGTCGTATTCATGGGGCTTAGATAGACCTTCCAGTCGATGGAAGGTCAAGTCCTGCTTGACGGAAGCCCCCTCGGTCTGTTCTTTCTCGCGCCGGAAAATCATTGTGCCCGAGGAGCTTCCGCGCATGTCCGAAAGGACCGATTTCAAGGCCTTGATCGCCGAAGTGGCGAACGGACAGCCGCTGCCGGCCGAGCGGGCGGAGCTTGCCTTCGACATGATGATGTCGGGCAATGCGACGCCCTCGCAGATGGGCGCTTTCCTCATGGCACTCAGGATCCGTGGCGAGACGGTGCCCGAGATCACCGGGGCGGTCCGCACCATGCGCGCCAAGGCGCTGATGATCGACGCGCCCGCCGGCGCGATCGACATCGTCGGCACGGGCGGCGATGCCACTGGCACGCTCAATATCTCGACTGCCTCCGCCATCGTCGTCGCCGCTTGCGGCGTGCCTGTCGCCAAGCACGGCAACCGCGCGCTTTCGTCGAAGTCCGGCGCGGCCGACGTGCTCACCGCGCTTGGCGTCAACATCGATGCCGATCTCGAACTCGTGCGCCAGAGCCTGCATGAAGTCGGGCTTTGCTTCCTGATGGCACCCCGCCACCACGGCGCCATGCGCAATGTCGGGCCGACCAGGGTCGAGCTTGGCACGCGCACCATCTTCAATTTGCTGGGCCCGCTTTCGAACCCGGCCGGGGTCAAGCGCCAGCTGGTCGGCACTTTCGACCGGCGCTGGGTCCGGCCGATGGCCGAAGTGCTGCGCGAACTCGGCTCCGAGCGTATCTGGGTCGCGCATGGCTCGGACGGCACGGACGAGATCACCATCACGGGCAAGACCTTCATCGCCGAACTCGATGGCGGCAAGATTCGCGAATTCGACATCATGCCCGAGGACGTCGGTCTCAAGCGGGCGAGCCTGGCCGAGATCAAGGGCGGCGATGCCGACACCAATGCGCTCGCGCTCAATGCCCTGCTCGACGGCCATCTCGGCCCCTATCGCGACATGGTGCTGATGAATGCGGGCGCCGCGTTGCTGATTGCCGGCAAGGCCGCCGACCTCAAAGCCGGAGTGACTTTGGCCGCCAAGGCGATCGACGAAGGGCGGGCGCGCAAGGCCCTCGAGCGCATGATCGCCATCGTCGGCGCCCCCAAACCGCCCGCGCCAGCGCCCGTCAAACCGGCATGAGCGACGTCCTCGCCAAAATCTGCGCGGTCAAGCGCGAGCACATCGCGCGCTGCAAGGCGTTGCGCTCCCCGACCGATATCGAACGCGACGCGCGTGCGCAGTCCAAGCCTCGCGGCTTCGCCACGGCCTTGCGGAAGGCCGCAAGCACCGGCTTCGGCCTGATCGCCGAACTCAAGAAAGCTTCGCCCAGCAAGGGCCTGATCCGCGCCGATTTCGATCCGGCGAGCCTCGCCCGCGCTTATGAACAAGGCGGCGCGGCTTGTCTTTCGGTCCTGACGGACGAACCCTATTTCCAGGGTCGGGACGAATATCTGGTTCAGGCCCGCCAGAGCGTAGGCTTGCCCGCGCTGCGCAAGGATTTCATGCTCGATCCCTATCAAGTGATCGAAGCGCGGGCGCTCGGCGCCGACTGTATTCTCTTGATCATGGCCGCCTTGTCGGTCGCCCAAGCGCAAGAGCTCGAAGCCGCCGCTTACGAATACGGCATGGACGTTTTGATCGAGGTCCATGACGGTGCCGAACTCGACCGTGCATTGCGGCTGAAGAGCCCGCTCATCGGCATCAACAACCGCGATCTCAAGACTTTGGCCGTCGATCTCAAGACCGCCGAAAGTCTGGCGCCACGCCTGCCAAAAGACCGACTTGCGGTCGGCGAAAGCGGGCTCGAGCGCAATGGCGATCTTGAACGCCTAGCCGCCGTCGGCGTTCAC
>Ga0194120_10004793_pt1 | contig 20468 bp, 22 predicted proteins | sample TA2MahCa65mmetaG_FD_148642 | JGI IMG/M metagenome (GOLD analysis project Ga0194120, IMG submission 148642) | Freshwater microbial communities from Lake Tanganyika, Tanzania - TA2015019 Mahale Deep Cast 65m | ecosystem: Environmental > Aquatic > Freshwater > Lake | place: Tanzania: Lake... | reverse complement strand
AGCTGATTGCTTCGTCATAAAGACCAAGAGATCGCAGTTTGCCTGTTCTGTCTAGCGTTTCAGCGCGGCACGCCCGAAACGAGGCGCTGGAACGCTCGCCACGCCTCAGCCTCGGCGAGATGTGAAGAAACCTGAGGCACGGAGGCCGGCCCCACCGCGGCCCACCGCGGCCCACCGCGGCCACACCGGGGCCCCGCCGGGCCCCACCCCGGCCCCACCCGGGCGCCGCTACTGCGCCCTGGCCTCGACGCGATCCAGCAGTTCCAGGGCGCGGCGGGTGGACGCCGCCAGGTCCCGGTCGCCGGCCTCCTGCCTGACACCCAGCGCCCGGTCGAACGCGTCGCGGGCCTCGCCGTAGCGCCCCTGCTCGGCCAGGCACTTGCCGAGGTGCTGGCAGGCGAAACCGACGTAGGGCCCGAGTCCCTCGGCTTCGGCCAGGGCCAGGGCTTCGCGCAGGAAGCGTTCGGCGGTCGCGTGCTCGTCGGCATACTGGAAGGCCGTGCCCAGGCGGATCAGGTTCGCGGCCAGGCGCGCCCTGTCGCGTTCAGTGCGGGCAAGCGCCACCGCTTCCTCCAGGGCATCCACGGCGCGTCGCGACTGCCCGAGGGCGCGGCAAAGGTCGCCGGCGCGCCCCAGCGCAGCCAGGAGGCGCGCTTCGTCGCCGGCCAGGCGAGCGTCCTCGATCTCGGCCTGCAGTTGCTCGACCTCGCAGGCGAAGAGTTGCAGATCGTCGGGTTGGTCGCGGAGAAACGGGCGCATGGCGTCCGGAGCCCGATCAGCGCTCGATTCCCAGCACCAGCCGGCGCGCCCGCTTGGCGTCCGGCCTGGCGATCCTGAGCGCCAGGGCGAACCCGGCCTGCCGGCGGGGGCTCACGGTGATATCTTCGGCTGCGGTGGCGATGCTGCCCATTCCCTCGTTTTCCTCGATGCTGACGCGGACCACGACGTGGCGGGAGTCCTTCCGTCCACCGTAGGCGAGCTTGCCGGTCAGTTTCAGTGTCGCGCCTTTCATTCTCGCGAACAGATCGGACGCTTCCCACACGCCTTCCTGGAACCCCGGGAGATGCATCCCGAGTTCCAGGCCCTTGGCGCGGAGGCGGTACTCCCTGACGATCGCCGGCCGGCGCTGCGGCCCCTGGGGCGCGGTGGCCGCCCGCGCCGCCGCGTGATCGGCCGCCTCGCCCGAAATCCGCGCCTCGCACCGCTTGCAGGTCAGTTCGCGGATCATCCGATAATCGTCCGATTCCACCAGGGTGCGCTGCCCGCAGGCCAGGCACACCGCGAAGAAGACGTCCCGCTCGACTACTTCGGGCTCGGCGAAGCGCTTGCCGCACTTGCCGCACTTCCCGCCCGGCGCCCGGTCGAGGCGTTGCTCGGCGATCCGGTTGAGCGCGCGGCAGTGCATGCAGACGACGAAGTTGACGCGCACCTCGACGATCTGGCGGATGATGCGCTCGGCGACCGGTTCGGCCGGCTCCGGCGCGGCCCGCGCCAGGCTCGCGTCGTACTGGCGCCGCCTGGCTGGATCGAGCAGTGTGTCCCGGGCGTTGTTGAGGATCTGGGAGATGCGGGTGTCGCCGCCCCGATCCGGATGGGCGCGCTTCTGCAGCACCTTGAAGGCCGCGCGGATCACCTCCTCGGACGCCCGCTCCGAGACCTCGAGAAGGTCGTAGTAGTTGACCTCCATGCGGAGTGGCGATCAGTCCAGTCCGTGCGCTTCGTACCAGGGCCTGGGCGCCGGCGGCGGTTCGGGCTTCGCCGGGAAGAGCTTGCCGTGGACCTCGGCCTGCAGTTCGGCCTGCTCGCGTTCGCGCGCGGCTGCCTCGGCCTGCGCGACCTGCGCCGCGTTCGCGGCGTCCGCGCCGGCTCCACGCTCCCGCAGCACCGGGATGTACTCCCGGAACCGCGACACCGGGACCGGTTCCCAGCCGCCGTCGGGGCGCTCGGGATCCACGCAGAAGTACTCGATGCCGCCATATGCCCACTGGCGCATCTGGAGCGCGACGTCGGCCTCCAGAACGCCCTTGGCGATAGCGTGCCGCTGCGGGTTCGCCGCATCGAAGGCGTCGGCCCGAGCCTTGCCCGAAAACACGAGGACGACCGGCAGGCCGTTGTCCGGATGCGGTACGACCAGGTGGTGGTCCACCTCGGAAATGACCCAGAACAGCGGCGAGTCTGCAGCCATCGGCAACCTCCAGACGCGATCAGTCCAGCGGGGATACGGGCTGGGCGGCTTCCACGCGCGGCGCGCCCTCCGGCGCTCCCATGCCCCTGGCGACCTGGATCATCGCCATGATCACCGGTCGCCGCTTCGACTTTTCGTAGAGGAACTTGGCCAGATGCTCCTTGACCTGGGCGCGGATCTGCGACAGGTCGGCCACTTCGGCGCCCCGGCACGCGTCGAGGATCTCGACCACGCGTTCCTTGGCATCGTCCACGAACTGCTCGAGTTCCCTCGCGTGCACGAAGCCCTGGCTCATGACCTCGGGGCCGTCCACCAGGAAGCCGTCCTCGTCGATGGTGACGGCGACGGAGACCACGCCGTCCATCGCGAGTTGCTTGCGATCCTTGAGCATCGACGCGCCGATGTCGCGCAGGAGGTTGCCGTCCACCAGGACGGGATCGGCCGACACCTGTCCCACGACGCGTGCGGTCTCGGGCCCCAGGCCCAGCACGTCGCCGTTCTCGAGGATGAACACGTGCGTCGGCTTGACGCAGACGTCCACGGCCAGTTCGGCATGGTGCACCAGGTGCTTCGGTTCGCCGTGGATCGGCACGAAGAACCGCGGGCGCGTCAGGCTGAGCATCAGCTTGAGCTCCTCGCTGCTGGCGTGGCCGGAGACATGCCGGTTGGCGCGGGCGTTTGTGCGCTCGCCCTCGTAGATGACGTCGGCGCCCTTGCTGAAGAGCTTGTTGATGGTGCGATTGACCAGCTTCTCGTTACCCGGGATCGGCACCGCGGAGATGATAACTGTATCACCCGCCACTACGTTGATATGCTTGTGGTCGCCGTGCGCGATCCGGTTAAGGCCGGACATTGGCTCACCCTGACTTCCAGTTGTCACGATACAAACATCGCTGTGCGGGAGTTCCTTGATCTCGTCGATCTTGAGCACAACGCCTTCGGGATAGGTCAGGTAGCCAAGTTTCACGGCGGTTTCGGCGACCATCTGCATGCTGCGGCCCGCGATGGCCACCTTGCGGCCGTGCTCGGCCGCCACGTTGATGATCTGCTGGATGCGCTGGATGTTGCTCGAGAAGGTCGCCACGATGACACGGCCGTGCGCCCGGTGGAACGCGAAATCCAGGCCCTCGCCCACCATGCGCTCGGAGGGCGTCATCCCCTCGCGCTCGGCGTTGGTCGAGTCCGAAAGCAGCAGCAGGACGCCCTTCTCGCCCAGGTCTGCAAAACGGTAGAAGTCGAAGCGATGGCCGTCCATGGGCGTCTGATCCATCTTGAAGTCGCCCGAGTAGATCACCATCCCCGCCGGCGTGTCGATTGCGAAACCCACCGCGTCGGCGATGGAATGGCAGACGCGGATGAACTCGACCGTGATGCTCCCGCACGCGACGACATCGCGTGGGCCCTTGATCTCGAGCGGGATCTTGTTGCGCAACGCGGAAACTTCGTTGAGCTTCTTCTCGACCAGCGCCATCGTGAACGGCGTCCCGTAGATGGGGACGTCCAGCCGTTGCAGCTCGCGGTACAGGAACGGCAGGCCGCCGATGTGGTCTTCGTGCCCGTGCGACACGAAGATCGCCCGCAGTTTCTCGGCCCGTTCGCGCAGGTACTGGAAGTCGGGCAGCACCAGATCGACGCCGTACATCTCCTCGGTCGGGAAGGCGAAGCCGCAATCGAGCAGGATCAGATCGTCGTCGGTCTCGACGACCCAGCAGTTCTTGCCGATCTCCCCCAGACCTCCCAGGGGGATGACCTTTACCAGGGGTCGCCCAATGTTCTCAGGTTCTGTCATTCCACCTACGCGTGTGCGTCAGCCAACTCGCGGCCCTTGGCCGGCTCGCCGAGGGTGCGGGTGAGGATCGATTCCAGCGTGACTCGCTGCTCGGGGGTCATGTCCACGATTGGCAGCCGGACGCCGCCGACCGGGCCGCCGTAGAACGCCAGTGCCGCCTTGGTCGGGGCTGGGCTGGGCGTCATGAACAGCCCGTTCATCAGATCCCAGAGCCGGAAATGGATCTTGCGTGCCTCCTCGAAATGGCCTTTCGAAGCCAAGGCGATCATGTCGCGCAACTCCGGTCCCGCAACGTGCGCCGCCACGCTGATCGCGCCATGTCCGCCCAGCGCCATGATCGGCAACGTGAGCGTGTCGTTGCCGCTGTAGAGGCGAAAAGTCGCAGGCGTCGCGTGGATGAAATCGGACACGACGTCCAGGCTGGCGCTCGAGTCCTTGAGGGCCACGATGTTGCGGCACTCGCGCGCCAGGCGCGCGACCGTGGCCGGCGCCAGGCTCACGCCGGTGCGCGGCGGGTGGTTGTAGAGGATGATGGGCAGGTCCACCGCGTCGGCCACGGCCTTGAAGTGCCGGTACAGGCCCTCCTGGTCGGGCTTGTTGTAGTAGGGCGCGATGAGCAGCAAGCCGGCGGCGCCCAGTTCCTTCGCCTCTTTCGAGAGCGCGATGGTCGCCCGGGTGTCGTTGGAGCCGGTGCCTGCCACGACTTTCTCGCCGCCGACCGTCTCGATCACGGTCTTGAACATGGCGACCTTCTCGTCGTGCGACAGCGTGGGCGATTCGCCGGTCGTGCCGCACACCACCAGGCCTTCGGTGCCGGTGGCGAGCAACTGCTTGGCCAGTCTGGCCGCGCGGGGCAGGTCGAGCGCGAGATCCGCGTCGAACGGGGTGACCATCGCGGTCAGCAAGCGTCCCAGATCAGCCATGGACTACTCCTCGACGAACGTTGTGTCCGTCGATTGTCGCATGCCCAGTGGCCAGGCGCCACCCGCGATCACGGGTGGGTCGGCCCGGGAGCCGGCCGCCGGATCCGCCGCGCTAGAAGTTGCGGGCGGTCGCCGAGACGATGGCCTTGTTCTGGCGCTTGCCGATGCCGACCAGCACGTAGCGTTCGTTGGCGGTCACGCCCTTGGCGAGCGTGTAGGCGATGGCGCCGTAGTGCCGCACCAGCGTCGGGTTGGCCGTGATGCCCGTCCCCAGGGCCTGCCCGACCTCGACCGACTCGGAAGCCGCCGGCCACGTGATGCCCTTGGCCTGATTGGTGTACCAGGGCGTCCGCGGGAAGTCGGCCGCGCTCATGTAGGCCGAGTCCTGGATGACCCGGGAGTAGAAGACGGTCTCGTCCTTGGGGTACATGCCGGCGGTATCCACGCCGTACTGCTCGAGCGCCATCTGCGCCGAGTGGACGTTGGCCTGGACCGCGGCATTCTTGGCCCGGTCCTGCGCGTTGGCGTAGTTCGGCACGGCCACGGCGCTCAAGATCCCGAGGATCACCACCGTCACGAGCAGTTCGACCAGCGTAAAGCCCCGCTGCCGGGCATCCCTCTGCACACGCATGCTGCTACCCCTTGCCACACGTCCCAACCGGAGTCGTTATCGGGAGTGCGAGGTCAAACCTTGCGCGCAGGCACCAATCTGTTAATGGCGGCCCAGTCGGAGCGGGTGAGGGCGTATGCTTCGCCGACCTGCCGGTCGAGTTCCCGGTCGAGATCCGTCGCCCGCGCACCGGAGGCACTCGCTCGCTCGCGGGCCAGTTCGGCCAGGGCCGGCGTGAGCGCCGCAAGCCGGATCGGCAGGTCGTGCAGGAAGCGCCGGCCGTACGAGTAGCAGCGGCCGGCGAACATGGCGCTCCGCCGCTGCAGGGCGTAGTCCATGACCGCCGAGGACAAGAGTCCCAGCAGCGCCCACGGATCGACGCCAGGTTGCGGCAGCAGGCTGTAGCCGCCGTCGCCCCCCCCCACGACGTAGTACGCGCCGGTCGCGTCGTAAGCGTAGCGTCCTCTTGCAGCCACCCCGCCGACCAGCAGCTTCGGCTGCTCGAATGCGCCCAGGTTCTTCGGGTAGGGCCACTCCCACCAGGCGCCCGCCAGGGGGCCCGCCTGGTGGCGCCGGAGGTAGGCGGCCGCCAGCGGCGCCTCGGCGGGGAGATCCAGCAACGCGCCGCGCCGGTAGGGAAGTAGCACCATGCGCCCCTTGTCGGCGATCCGGAACGCCCGGATATCGGCGCCCATCAGCAACGGGCGCGTGACCTGGCGCTCGATCCGGAAGGGCGAGGGTTCTGCGGCGCTCCGGACAAGTAGCTCGTCGCCTCGGTCGTCGAGGGGTTCCAGGCGGTAGACCCGGTTCGCCGGCGTCTGCAGGCCGACGAAGAGCCTGGCGGCCGGTGACCCGGGCGCACCGAGCAGCGGCACCGCACCCTCGGCGATCCGCTCGTAGGTCCGCAGTTCGTCAGGCAGCAGCGGCAGCCAGACTGCCGGCGTGAGCGCCGCTCGGGGCACTTCTCCCGACCCATCCGTGCCGTCGCCCCAGGCCCGCGAGTAGACGAAATGAGGCCTGGAGCGACGCACCAGCACCAGGGCGCAGATGTAGGTCTGCGCGTCCTGGCCGAAGACAGGCCGGTCGCCGAAGTCAGCGATCAATGCCACGTGTGGCGCCAGTCGGTCGCGCAGGGCGCGGCCGTACTCCGTCTTGAAGAAGCGGTGCGGCACGACGAAACCGGCCGCGACGCGCATGCGCGCCAGGGCGAGTTCCAGCACCGGGCCGTAGAGATCGAAGTTGCCGGCTGCCGATTCGTACCGCGCGGCCAGGCCGTCGGCGAGGGCCGGGTCGTGCTTGCGCAGGTCCTGGATGCGCACGAATGGCGGGTTTCCCACGAGCAGGTCGAAGGTGCCGCCCGTCCCCGGGAACGCCCTCTCCCAGTCCAGGCCGACCAGCGCCTCGCCGGTCTCCAGGTTCGCCCCGGGCACCGCCGCGCGTGCTGCCGCCACCGCCGCAGCGTCGCGATCGACGCCGTAGAGGCGCTCCGGCGGGATTCCCGCTTCCTGGGCGGCGAGCAGGAAGCGCCCGTCGCCGCAGGTCGGATCGCAAACCGTCATCGAAACCGGATCGCCGGCTCGCGCCAGGGTCTCGCGCATGACCAGGCCGGCCAGCCAGGCAGGCGTGTAGACGGCACCGAGGGGCACAGGGAATTCTAGCCGAAAGCGCCGCGCGGCTGTCTTCAGGTAGGGGCGCGTCGCCAGTAGGGCCGGCCTCCGATCTCCAAAAAACGCCCCGCCCCGGGGAGGGCCCGGGGCAGGTGCGGAGTATCGAGCGGGTTCTTCAGGCGGCAGCAGACTTGCGAGCGGGCGACGCGACCGGAGCCAGGAAGTCGTAGCGGCCGAGGACGTCGGTGTGACGGGCCACCATCCGGAATTCCTTGCCGTCGCGGCGGATGCGGATGAGCACCAGGCTGCCGGCATCGCCGACGGCGCCGGCGCGACCGAGGTAAATGCCCTTCGCATCGCTGGTGAACACGGCGACGGTCTTCCAATCGTCCCGGCCCGGCAACGCGATTTGGATGGTGCTCATCTTCGACTCCTTTCCGACAAGAGTGAGATCGGTCACCTTCTCGCGAGCTTTAGAACATAACGGGTGAATGTTATGTGAATGCCCATTCGCGGCGAGTCTCCTCGCATCTTGCTCCCGGAGTCTGGAGAGGGCAGGTTACATGTAACCGCAAAGGAGGCGTCAGTTGCCCCAACCCAAGGCGTCGCGAGAGAAGGTCAAGGCATACCCGGACCGGCTTCGCAGCCAGGGGTTGCGGCCCATCCAGATCTGGGTACCCGATGTCCGGTCCCCCGAGTTCAGGAGCGAGGCGCACAGGCAGTCGCTCGCGGTGGCCCAGAGCTCGTACTCGGGGCAGGACCAGGGTTTCATCGACGCTGTCTCGGAGCTTGCCGATCCGTGAGGAGAGGCGAAATCTGGACGGTCTCAGGCGGCAAGGACTACTCCGGCAAACCGCGGCCAGCAGTGATATTGCAGGACGACGCCTTCGATGCGACCCAGTCTGTCACGATCTGCGCGTTCACGATGGACCCTACCGAGGCTCCCCTCTTTCGCCTCCCGGTAGCGCCGAGCGAACGCAACGGCCTGGAGGTGGCGAGCAAGCTCATGGTGGACAAGATCACGACGGTTCCAAAGGTGAAGCTCGGCTCGCCAGTCGGCCGCCTCGAGGACGAGGACATCGTCCGCTTGAACAAGGCCATTCTTGTCTTCCTGGGCCTTGCCGGCTCGGCCCGCGCTCCGCGTTGAGCGGGCACCGCGACCGGCCTGCCGTGCGCGGAGGGGTTGGGCTCTCGGGAGAAACTTTTCGGGTTCGCGTTATGTCTAAAGTTCGGCCGCCGGGTTGCCGAAGATACTGGCAGGAGCCCCGTGGCCCCGAAGATCTACTAACGAAAGCCGACTGCAAGAGCCGCCCCCAGGCGCCCCCCGCCGGGGGCGGACTCGTTTGGTGCGCACGGATGTATGCTCCGAAGATCCAAAGGGAAGCTTCACCCGCTGGCCGGGCGATCCTTGGCCCCCCAGCCGGCAAGCAAGACTATAGTGACCAAGACGAACGGGACGCTGGCCACGGCCTTCTCGAACGAGCCAGTCGAGTGCGACGAGACAATAGCTACCGCCATCGGCGCAACAAGTGTAAAAGAGAGAATCGTGCCGGGGGCCGTCCACCGGAAGTCGAGCCCGGCTCCTCCCTCCGCGTGACAATTCTCGAAGACGCAACGCCACAGGAACATGACCTGGATGGCGTTTACGTAGCTTTGAACCGTGGGTCCGACCGATTCTGGCGCAAGGACATTGATCGCCGAAAGCAGAAGGAGCGCAGCGGGGAACCCAAGAAAAGACGCGATGAAGCCCAGGTAGAGAGTGCGCCTTTCGTCCGAAGGGCGGGTCCGGATGGCAGCTCGCAACGCTTCTAGGCTGCCCTCTCCAGCGCGCAAGGCCCGCATCAAGTGCGTTACATCCCAGCCCACCACGACGGCCCACAAGAGATACCCCGCCGCCCCGATCGGGGCAACCGCGTATCCAAGGGCGTCAATCTGCCCAAGCAGGACGAGCGCCGAAGCCCCGAACAGGAGCCAGAACCAGGCGTTTTTCCATGGCCGCTTTCCTGGAGGAGCTATCCAGCCCGTGCCACTGGCTATCAGGCCGGGTCTGGCCAGGACCAGTGCAAGCCAGGCGATGCCAGCAATGAGAAGGACGCACTGGCCGACCGAGACATGCGGGCAGCAGAGGTCATAGGGAGTCGCCAGCCCGAAGCGCATCGGTCAGTCCAAGATCGCTCGCGCACGCTGGAAGCAATCACCAGGATGAAGACTGACCGTCGAGCCGTTTGCCTGCACCAAGGCGAGTTCGAAGACACCGGGTTTTGGTGCGCCAAAAGCCGTGCAATCGATCAAGGCGTATTGCTGCCCTACTGCAAGCCCGGCCACCGAGTATCCTGTCCACTCGCCGGGCCCGGGGTGCATACCGACGCCGATATACTCGAAGTTGGTGAACCTCACCGAATGTGGCGCATAGAAACCGGCGGGGCCGATTCCAGGGGGATCGACCGCGGGCCGCAGGAGACCTCTCTCGATCTGTTCCAGGGGTTTCTTGGGATCGTACGTCAGACGCTGTGACCTCTTCAAGGCTGCGACGCCCTCTCGCCACGCAATCAAGAGAACGCAGATGATGACGACCATGGCAGCATAAAGGACAAGGGGCGCATAAGGGCTCTGGACCCTGTACGCCGAGCCCGGTTGGATTTCGTAGCCTCCGGAAAGGAGGACCTGCCACTCCGCATCAGAAAGCGGGGGCTGGGTCGAGGGATCGGCCCAGATCCGGGGAGCCGGCAGGGGGAACCTGATAGATGTCGTGATGGAATTCGTGGCATCGAAGCCGCTCAGGAGGACCCGGAAAGCGGTCGCGTACCCGTCAGGCGCCACCTCGACGGCGTCGAGCGTCCCCACGACGTAATCGGGGCTGGACGCAAACTGTGACCGAGAGGCCTCGTTGGTGACGGGTATCCGGCGTCCGGATGCGATTTCCAGTGCGAGTCCGAACACCCCGGCGAGCCGCTGCTCCGCCGGTCCCAGGGGAGCGTCTGGCGCCAGCTCCTGGGGCGGGAGGCCGCGCCCCAGGAATCCCGAGATAGTCAGGATTCGCGCCAGTTCGTCGCGCGCCTCGACGCTGGGAGCACTCGACAGCATAGAATCCAGTTCCATCGCCACGGGAGTCCTCGGATCGACTTCTCTCCAGCCCAGGAAGAAGTCTCGCTGCCGCTGGACCTCGGAGTCTGTGAGCATCGTCGTCTGGGCCGTCAGGAGTTCGCGCCAGTTGGTCGCGGCGAGGCGGACGAGGTCGTGTCTGACAACTTCCACAGAGGCGTCGAGGCCAGGTCGCTTGATGTCCACCCGGACGGCGATCGGCACGTTCGAGCCTGGAGGGAAGTCGACGCTCTCGAGCTTGACCAGCAGCGAACTGGTCGCCTGTCCGGACCAGGTCGACCAATTGGTGATCGGAGTTGCCGTGAGGTTCCCGAGGTCCACCGAGACTGCCAGGAGCTGGGCCGGCCAGATCGTCTCCACGCTGCCGCTTGCGGCAGTGCCGCCGCCGCCACCTCCACCCGGAGAGGTCCAAGTGTTCTCGGGCTGCACCCTGGCCCAGGCGGCGATGGCCGCGAGCATGAGCCTCATGTCACCCCAGACCGAGCCGGAAGTATAGTTGCCGTTTCCCGTGGCGGCCGAAACGGCGTCTCTTGGCGCCATCCAAGGCTCGACGACCAGCGCCGACGCGCTCGCGATGACATCGGCGATCTGCGCAGCTCCGACGACGTGATTGCTCGACGCCAGTTCGCCCTGCCAGTCATAGATTCCATCCGGGCTGTAGAAGCGATCGACACCCGCGGAGATCGGCAACTCGATCCCGGCGGGAGTCCTGACCACGGTTCCGATCGTTCCGGAAACGCTTGAGGTCGCCCCGAACAACTGATACGAGTCCAGGGCAACGAGGAACGAAGTCGAAGCTGCGGGCGCCTGCTTGGCCGACTCGAAGTCGTCGAACATGTAGAACTGGTTCGAGGACGAGTTGTAGCCGACCCCGACGTTGAAAGACGAGACGGATTGCACGCGCTTGGAGGAATGGCTGGCCGTTGCGGGGCCGATCCCAGCCGGAGCGCGTCCGCAACCGAGCGTCACCATCACGATCGCAAGGAGGGGCGCCAAAACTAGTTTGGTTGTGTGGAACAAGCTGGCTGCGATGTGATCGTTTGGCACTTTTCAAATCCCTAACAAAACCCGATTGATTCCTTATGCGTATCTTAGAAAAAAAAACATGGGAGTCAATACGTAGGGGCGAATCCGGTACGGGTCGCTAGCGTGTCACGAAGGGCGATAGAGCTACAGAGAGCCATCGCAGCCCGCGTTCGGAAACCGCAGCAAGGTGTCAATCAAGCCCCTGCAGTTGCTTCTTCCACTTCCGCGGGATCCGTTTGCCGACTTACATATCCCCGACCGGCCGGTACCAAACCTGTCGCGGGGATCAGGCGGGCGGCAAATCGGGCCGGGAGGCCTCGCTACCCGGAGAGCTTGGCGGTGACGGCCCGCGTCAGGTCGTCGTAGATGACCCGGGTGGCTTCCTTCATGAGGGGATCGTCGAAGTCGTTGACGGCGTCGCCCATGTCCTTGAGGGCATTGATGGCCTTCGTGCGATCCTCGGCCGACGGCGTTCCGCCCTGCAGCAGGCCCTTGAGGCTTTCCCAGGCCTTCTTGAACTTGGGTCCCGGCCGGCCGAACATGTAGCTGTTGTCGCGCTCGTCGACGTTGTAGTCGTCGGAATGGCGGGCGAGCGTCTCGTAGACCGTGCGCTTGAGGTCGGAGGCCTGCTTGGTCAGGTCGGCCCGCGCGTCGGGCGGCAACTCGGCGGCCATCTTCTCGGGCTCGCGGTAGGTCTCGAGCAGCTTGGCGGCGGTTTCCCGCAGACCCTTCTTCTTCTTGGTCCCCTCGGCCTTGGCCAGGCTCTCGGCTTCGGCCTTGAGCTGCGCCTGGGCCTTGCCCAGGGCGTCCCGCTCCCGGGCGGCGCGTTCGGCCAGCCTGTCGACCTGGTCGCGGAGGCCGTTGACCAGGGCATGGGCGCCCGGCTGCGCGGTGGGCGGAAGCTGCCCGAGCAGCCCGGCCGCGCTCTCCAGGGACTTGCGGGTCTCGGCGACGACCTTCTCGCGGTCGGCGAGCGTGGTCTGGTTGTCGTGGCCCTTCGCGAGCTGGGCATTGAGCGGTGCGGTCGACTCGTTGAACTGCGCGAGCGCCGCCTCGGCCGGCGACGGCTCGGGGGCCGGGCTCGGGACTGGCTCGGGCGCGGGAGCGGGGTCGGGGGCCGGCGCCGGCGCGGCCGGCGGGAGCGGCGACAGGCCGGGCATGGTGATCTTCACCCGGGCGATCCGGTCGGCCGGATCGTCGTCATCAGCAGCCTTGGACTTGCCAGGGTTGCCCGATCCGGTCGTCTTGACGCGATCGGCCGGGATCTCGATGCCGCGCTGCTTCAGGTAGGCTTTGACATACTCGCCGGTGTTGCGCGCCCGCTTGCGCGAGAGCCCGACGTTGTCGTAGTTGCGATCGCTGCCGAGATTGGACGCCTTGCCCTCTATCTCGATCACGAAGCCGGGATCGGCCAGCAGCGCGCGCTGCTGCTCGGGCGACAGGGTCTTGAAGGTCGCGACCATCGCGTCGAGCGCCTGATCGAGCTGCGGCTGCCCGCCGGTGCCGGGGGTGGCCGCGCCCGTGGCGAACTGCACGTTGGCCTCCAGGACCCGCGCCCTTGGCGGGCCGTCGGTGGCCGTCGCCTGGATGGCGACCGTGTCCGGCGGAGGCGCCGGCAGATCGGCGGCGGTCTCGCCCGGGCCCGCGATCTTGCGTGGCGCGGTGATCTGGCCAGTCGGTGTCCCGGTCGCGTTGGTGATCGCCATTTCGTCCCTCCCGAGCGTCCGTTTACATCATACCTCGAAAGGGGCCCCGGTTCTAACGCGGATTTTACGGGCGGCCGCCCGAAGCAGAAAGGGCCGACCGAAAGGCCGGCCCCGAAGAGAGTGTGGCCAGCTAGCTGCGGCCGGCCGCGACCGCGGCGGTGATCAGCAGGCCGATGGCCAGGGGCACGGCGAAGCCGAGGCCGGCGGCCAGCAGGACGCTGCCCAGGGCGCCACCGGCGAAGGCTCCGGCGGAAGTCGCGCCGACGATGCCGCCGATGATGCCGGCCACGCCGGAGATGGCGCTGCCGGCCATCCAGACCTCTTCCTTCGTGGCGGGCGGGCCAGCGGGCGCCGGCGGGTAGTAGGTCGGCGGATCGTAGTAGACCGGCGGCAAGTAGGGCCGATCGTAGATGGGCGGCGGCGCCGGCCGGTAGTAGTCGCGGTCGATCGGCGGCGGCGTCGGCCGGTAGTAGTCGCGATCGATCGGCGGCGGGCTGGGCCGGTCGTAGCCCCGGTCGATGGGCGGCGGCGTCGGGCGGTCGTAGCCGCCGTCGATCGGCGGCGGCACGGGGCGATCCTGCGGGGCGCCGTCCCGGCGCGGACGGGGGGCCTGCAACGCGGCAGCCAGGCTGATGGCCATCTCGGAATTCCTCCTCCAAGTGCGAGCGCCCGCTCGCCTCCGGTGAGGTTATTGCCGCCGCACGTGGCGGGCTTACCGGATCGAGGTTATGAACAGGGAAAGCTTCGGTGATCCGGCCGGCTCTCGCGTTCCGCGGAACATGGCAGCCATGGAGTGCGCCTGGTAGGATTGGCCCAGCGATGGATCCGGGCCGCGAGCGCGCACGCGCCCTGCTTGACCAGGCGTGGGCCGAAGCTTGCGCCGGCAAGCCGGTATGCGTCCTTGTCGGGGGCGGGCCCGGATCGGGCAAGACATCGCTCCTGTCTGACTTTGCGCCATCTGGCGGCCTGGTCATCAAGGCGCGGGCCGCTCCCGCCGACGCGACCGTCCCCTTGCTGGTAGCCGGGCAAATCCTGGCCGAGATCCTGGCCGAGGGACCCGACCCGACCGCCCAGGGCGAGGAGGCCGAGGCCTTCCGGTACCTGCTGTCGGGTGGAATGGAGTCGGCGGGGCGGGGCGATTCCCTGGGAATGACCCCCGAGCACCGGCGAGCGGTGGCGTTCGGGTATCTCGATTCGCGCGTGCATGCCGCCCTGCGACCGGGGCCGATCGCCATCGTGATCGACGATCTGCAATGGGTCGACGAAGCGTCATGGGCGTGGCTGGAGGGTTTCTGCCGGAGCCTGCGCCCGGCGGATCGGCTGGCCCTGATCGCCGCGGACGGTTACCTGGAAGGAGCCGCCCGCCTGGCGGCGGGGATCCTGGATGTCCGTCGCCTCGATCTCGCCGCGAGCGACGAGGCTGGCGGCGGGCCGGCGCGCGCAGTGGCGGCTCCGAGCGAGAATGCTGCCGTCGCACCGGATTCAGCCGACTCGCCGGCAGAAAGGGCGCGGCGACTGCTCGCCGCCGCGGAGCGCTGCCTGGCATGCGCTGCCGCCCAGACGGCCATGAGCCAGATCCAGGAGGCCGCGGCCCTGATCGCCGGCAGCGGCGAGGCCGACCCGGCTTTCCAGGCGCGCCTGCTCGAAGCGCGCGCGGCAGCTCACGCCGCCACCGGCGCCATGACGGCCGCCATCCTGCAGTCGCGCCAGCGCCTCGCCCTGGGTGGCGATTCTGCCGACCTGGCACGCGCCTACGACCGCCACATCGGCTACCTCGTCAAGAAGGGCGAACCCGGGCAGGCCCTCACCACTTGCGTGGAGGCCCTGGGCAAGATCCCGGCGGGCACGCGCGGCCGCACCAAGCTGCTGGCCCGCCGAGCCCAGAGCCTGCTGCTCGCCGGCCGGCACCAGGAGGCGCTCGCCGACTGCGCCGAATGCCTGGCGAACCTCGAGACCGAGGACGATCCCCATCTTTCCGGATTCGTGTACTTCCTGTGGGGCGGCGTCGAGATCCGGCGCCTGGACCTGCTCAAGGCGAGATCGGCCCTCGAGAACGCCCTCGCCCAGTTCGAGGCGGCCGGCGACCTCTACAATCAAGCCATCACGCTGAGCGACCTGGGGACCGTGCACGTGCGCCTGGGCGAGGCGGGCCTGGCCGCCGAGTGTCTGGCGCGGGGGCTGCGGCTGGCCGAGCGCATCGCCGACCGCCGCCTGCGCGCCGTGCTGCTCAACAATCAGGGAATGCTCGTGCACCAGCAGGGCCAGATGGCGCCGGCCCGCGATTGCTTCGCCCGCGCCCTCGAGATCCATCGCGATATGGACGATCAGCGGAGCATGGGCATCGCCCTGCTCAATCTGGGCGAGGTCTGCCTGGCGCTTGGCGAGCGCGAGGAGGCCGATCGCCACCTCTCCGAAGCCCTGGCGGTCAACGAAAAGATCGGCGCCTGGGACGTCATGGCCGAGACCTGGCGGCAAATAGCCCGGCTGGAGGGCGATCGCGGCGACCGGCGGGCCGCCCTCGACGCGATCAAGCAAGGCATGCAGATAGCCGAGCAGGTGGGCCAGGTTGAGCTCCTGGGCGTCATGCAGCGCCTCCTGGCCGGCCTGCAGGCCCAGCTTGGCAACCTCGACGAGGCGCTCGCCGCCGTGGGCGAGTCGATCGACCTGCTCCGCACGGTAGATGCGCCCCTGGAACTGGGCCGCGGCTATGCCGAGAAGGCGCGCCTGCTCGGACTGTGCGGTGAGGTGGCCGAGGCGGCAGCGGCTCGCGCCGAGGCAGAGAGCCTGTTCACTCGGCTGGACGCGCAGTTCGAACTCGAGCAGTTGCGGCAGCCTTCCAGCAAACAGCCGGATGGCTGATAGGTTCCAGGCCCTGCGGCAGGCCATCTCCCGGGCCGTCCTGCACGGGCCGGGGCTGACGGCGCCCGCGTTGCGCCAGGCGGTGGCGTCTGGCGACCCGCCCGTGCCCCTGGCCGCCCTCGTCGGGAAGATCCGCAAGGCGCCATGGAGCGTTTCGGATGCGGATGTCGCGGAACTGCGGAGCGACTTCGGGGAAGACGAACTGTTCGAGATCGTCGTCGCGACCAGCGTCGGCGAGGCCGAGCGCGAGCTGGCTCTGGCGCTGCGAGCCATGGAGGACGCTTGAGGTTACCGAAGGTCGAACGGGGCGACAGCCCGGGCTCCCGGCTGCTGTTCGGCCTGATCCGGTTGCTCTCGGGCCACCGGGCGCCGGACGTCATCCGTACGATGAAGTATCGCCCCACGTTCCTTGGCGGCCCCATGGCGGAGCTGACCCAGGCGGTGATGCGCGGGCCGTCCGCCTGGTCGGTGGGCGAGCGCGAGCTGATGGCGGCGTTCGTTTCGAGCCTCAACCGGTGCCGCTTCTGAACGAACTCCCACGCCGCGGTCGCGGCGGCCAGCCTGCCCGGTGACCTTGTCGGGCAGGTGCTCGCCGACCACACCACCGCGCCGATCGACGCTCGCCTGCGAGCCACCCTCGACTACCTGCGCCTCATGGTCCAGGAGCCCGAATCCCTCGGTCCCGCCGACGCCCGGGCGGCGCTGGCCGCAGGCGTCACGCGCGAGGCCCTGGCCGACGCGATCAACGTGGCGTACCTGTTTGCCATCTACGATCGGCTTGCCGACGCCCTGGGCTGGGACGTACCGCCGGAAGGCAGCGGCTTCTACGAGAGTGCCGCCCGCATGCTGCTCTGGCGCGGCTACCGCTGACCGGGCTTTCCAACAAAAACACGAAACTAATGATCTCTTGAAGGGGATCAAAGAAACTCGCGGGAAGTTTTCCCGATAGTTACGTGGGCGAGATGGAGTGAGGGCACAGCTGATATTTTTTTCAGCATGTTAGTTTCTTGTGCCTGTTTTTGAGGAGGGATTTCACCGTGTCTATGCGTTTGACCCGGGTCGATCGGGAGTTTTTGGCCCCGCGGCGGACGGGATGGCTGCCGGAGTATGCGCAACGGGCGCAGTCCACCACACCGACGGATTCCCTGGAAGGCAAGGGCGGCTATGGCCGCTACACCCTCCCCGAGGAAGGATGGGCCACGTCCAACCGGGCGGTGGATCCGACCCACCGCAAGTGGGCGTCGGTGGGCGATCCGCACATCACGATGGGCAAGGAGAAGTTCGATCAGCAGGTGAAGGGCAATCTCGTGCTGCTCCGCACCCAGGAAGGCGACTTCCAGGTGCAAGCGCGCCAGACGCATCCCAAGGGCAACGATCAGGTCACGGTCAACACCAGGGTCGCCATCAAGGACGGCGATAACCTGGTCCACTACGACACGGACACCAACGAACTGCTGGTCAACGGCAAGCCCTGGGACGGCCAGTCGCCCCTCCCCGGCGGAACGCAGATCGCCAGGACCGGCGACGGGTTCCAGGTGACCTCGGCCCGCGGCGACGTCACCAGCATCCACGATCGCGGCGACTACCTCGACCTGGATGGCGAAATAGCGCCGGATCGCCGCACCGGCGAGATCCGGGGCGCCTTCGGCAGCTTCGACAACGTGGACGATTTCCGCAGCCACCTGCTGCGCGACGGCACGATCGCGCCCGACAACGAGACGCTTGCCGAGAATTGGATCGCGACGCCCGAGGAGGACCTCGTCGACAAGCCCCCGGTCCCGACGGGCGGCGGGCCGGGAGGCGTCCGCGACGGCCTGCTGCGCATGCTGACGGCGCTGATCGAGCAGTTGACGGCGCTGGTGCGGCAACTTTCGCTGCTCTTTTGCGGACGGCGCGACGAATTCGCCTGGTAGCGCGGGCAGGGCCGGCCCGGGGGTCCTCGACCTCCGGGCCGCGGCATCTCGAATTGCGCGGGAGTCCCTCCCGGGTGCCTGCGGGAATCTCCGGGTACAGGAGATCCTGATGAATCCGACCCCCTGGCACCAGGACGATGGCTTCTGGCACGGCACGCAGGCCCAGATGTTCACCGAGCAGCGCTGGGAAGCGGCCGATGGCGAGATCGAGCAGATCCTGACGCTTACAGGCGCTACCGCTCCCGGACCGATCCTCGACCTGTGCTGCGGCCCCGGGCGCCACGCGTTGGCTCTGGCGCGCCGCGGGTTCCGGGTCACCGGCGTCGATCGGACCGGGAAGTACCTGGCCGAGGCGGCCGCCCGCGCTGCGGAGGCGTCCCTGGATGTCGAGTGGATCCAGTCCGACATGCGGGAGTTCGAGCGTCCCGGGGCGTTCCACGCGGTCATCAACATGTTCACGGCCTTCGGCTACTTCGCCGATCCTGGCGACGATCGCCGGGTCGTCGAGAACGTTTACCGGTCGCTGGTCCCCGGCGGGGCTTTCCTGCTCGAGATGGCGGGAAAGGAAGTGATCGCCCGGATCTTCCAGGCGCGAAGCTGGCATGAGGAGCCCGATGGCACGCTGGTCCTGGAGGAGCGCAGGGTGGCGCCGGGCTGGGGCTGGATCGACAACCGCTGGATCCATGTCAAGGGCGCCGAGAGGGTCGAATTCCACGTCGGCCACCGCCTCTACTCGGCCGCCGAACTTACCGGGCTGCTATCGGCCTGCGGCTTTGCCCGCACGGCTGTTTTCGGCGATCTGGCAGGCGCACCCTATGACACGGCGGCCAGGCGGCTCGTGGCCATCGGCTGGAAGTAGCGCCTGGCGCCAGGCGCCGGCCGGGGCCGGGTCGCCGGAAGATCCCGCGCTTGGCCGGTCCTGGTAGCCTGGAGGGCCCTATCGCGGGCTGAAGGCGACCCCCGAGTTCCAGTTCTTGTACGCCATGTACTGCTGGAGTTGCTGGCGGGTGATCACCAGGGGGCCGACCTTCGAGAGCGGATCGCTGATCACGACGCGATCGCCTTCGATCGCGTTGACCACGATGAAATGTCCGCCCGAGAAGCCGAAGTACTGGTCGGCCGGAAGACTCGAATTGAAGGCGTCCGGGTTGCCGGCCAGGATCACGAGCTTGCCCGCTCGGAGCTCGCGCTCCATCCCCGGGATGTCGCTCACCTGCTTGCTGTCCAGCCCGTACTGGCTCGCCGCGCTCATGAGCTGGTACTCGTTGGTGTATTCGTTCTGGTCGGTGCGACCGGTCATCGCCTTGCGCACCTGCAGGATCAGGTCTTGCTCGTTGCCCGCGGGCGGCTCCTTGCCGAAGGCCCGGAGCACCATCGCGAGGCTGGTCGGCCCGCAATTGGCGGTGCTCCTGGGCGCATAGGGGTTGAAGCGCGGGTCGTAGATCTGGCTGATGAAGTACTGGCGAGGGTCGGGGTTGCCGTACCAGTTGAAGCCGGTGCTGGCCGGGGGCGCCTCGGCGGGCCGGGCCGGCGGTGGCGCCTGCTGCGGAGGGGCTTGCGGGGGCGCGGCGGGCGAGCCCACCGTGGGCGGAACCCACGTGTCGCTGCGGGGCGGCGTCCATCCCGATGTCGGCGGTACCGCCGGAGGCTGCCAGCCGGTGGAGGGCGGGGGCGCCACGGTGCCGCCCTTGCCCGCCAGGGCCTGGGTGATCGCCTGCCGCAGGGCGGCGTCCACCTCGCCGGTCTGCGGCCAACCCAGATCCCGCTGGAAGGCCCGGACGGCCTGCGCGGTGACCCAGCCGTAGGCTCCCGTGTTCGATGCCTCGCGATAGTACCCGAGTTGTCGCAGGGCCTGCTGCAGGCCAGTCACGTCGCTGCCGGCATCGCCCACGGCGAGCGTGCCCTTGGCTGGCAGCGCGAAAGGGCCGCCGAGGGCCAGCGTGTCGCGCCCGAGGCTGCCGCCCGCGGGGCCGGCCGGCGGGGAAGTCAGGGCCAGCAGGCGTCGGAGCTCCGCCCAGAGCGTTTGCTGTTGATAGGTGACCTGCTGGACCGCCATCGACCTTTACCCCCGTTCCCGGCGACCCCTTGGTCGCCCCACCATGGGAGTTCTGGCCGTCACCAAAGCGTTAATCGGTTATGGGAGTGCTAAGCTACGATGAATATTCGTAGGTTGGCCGCGAACTCGGCAGTGGGTCAGTGGTGGCAGCCGTGCCCGGCGCCCTTGTCCGGCTCGTGGCCGTCGCCGTGGTCGGCATGGGGCTCATTGCCGCTCGGCGGCGCCTTGAACGACAGCCGGAGCCCGGCTGACAGGCCGCCGAACTCCCCCGGGTAGGGGGTGATCAGGTAGGTTCCGACCAGCGCGCCGCCGATGCGGTCGCCTTGCAGGCCCAGTTCCAGCCGGGGTTCGAGCGCCAGATGGGTCGGATCTCGAGCAAGGTCCCGGAGGTGCCGGCGACCTGCCGCCCCAGCAACCCGCCGCCGAGCAGCACGCCCGCATCGAGTCGCAAGGGGCCGAGATTGGTGCCCACCCGCGGGACGAGGCCGCCGTAAGGGCTCACCCAGTTGCCCACGTCGGCCGGCGGGGTGCGTATTTCGCTGAACGTGAACACCGAATTCGCTCGAACGTGAACGCTCAATTCGCTCCATCGTGAACGCCGGTTTCGCACCATCGTGAACAGGTGATCGACCGGGCATTCTGCCGAGCGGCGCCCGTCCGGGTTACTTCTTGGCGGCGGCCTCCTTTCTCTT
>Ga0194120_10004790_pt1 | contig 20490 bp, 19 predicted proteins | sample TA2MahCa65mmetaG_FD_148642 | JGI IMG/M metagenome (GOLD analysis project Ga0194120, IMG submission 148642) | Freshwater microbial communities from Lake Tanganyika, Tanzania - TA2015019 Mahale Deep Cast 65m | ecosystem: Environmental > Aquatic > Freshwater > Lake | place: Tanzania: Lake... | reverse complement strand
ATTTGGATGCCCAGAAGGCGCGCGCCCGATTGGGATGGAAGCCTAAGTACACCCTTGAGGAAGGGCTGAAAGAGACGATCGATTGGTATACAGACTTTTTCCGGCGCCACAGCGTCGTGTGATACGGCAAGCGACATGCTTCTCCCGAACGTATGACAATGTGCCAGAGCTTTTGGCCAACAACCGGTTGAACATGGCAAACCCTCTGGTCTCGATCGGGATTCCGACCCGGAATCGAGTCGCCCTATTGAAAGAGAGTATACGAACGATTTGTGCCCAGACCTATTCCCCGTTGGAGATCCTGATCAGCGATGATGCCTCGACGGATGAAACCGAGGAGTTCTGCAGACAACTGGCAGCGACCGACCCGCGTATACGCTATGTGCGACAGCCGGCCCCGCTGGGGTTGTATCCAAACCATAATTTTTGCATGGACGAATGCCGAGGCGAATTCCTGTGTCTCTACCACGACGATGACCAGCACCATCCGCAGCTCATCAGCGATTCCGTGGCGTTCCTGCTCCGGCACCCAGAGGTCGGGATCGTCTGTTCGGATTGGGATCTGTTGGATGAAGCAGGAAACCAAGTCGGTGTGCGGGAGCATGACGTGCCGGATGTGATGTCTGGATTGGACTACATCAGCCGGACGATTCGGTTAGGGCAGTCGTTCATCGGATGTCCAGGAGCCGTGATTCGAAGATCGTCTCTCGGGAATGTGCGATTTCGTCTGGATTGCCCCATAGGATTTGCCGACTTCGTGATCTGGTTCCAGATCGCCGAGCGTGCGTCCATCGGGCATATATCGAGACGGTTGTGGCGATATCGGCTCCATAAGCAGTCATACAGCCGGCGTTCGATCGAATCACTGACGCATGATTATTATGAAAACATGAATCGCTATTGCGACGAACATCTGCAGCGTTGGCCGGAGCATACCGACCTGGTCTCGTGCTGGCGAAAGAATATCGACCGGTATCTGTTCTGGGCGCTTATGTATGAATTGGGGCTTCACTTCCGCAAGCTGAGTGCGACCACTCTTCGGCAAACGTTTGACCGATCCGTGTACGAGATCTCTGACTATAGTCTGACCCCCGAAGAAGTTCAGAGGGTGCAGGAACATTTGCGTCGCTTTTGTGGCGGACCGCTGCAGGTCACGCTATTGGCAGTCCTTCAAACCATGGTACAGCTAAGGTTCACATGGCCGCTGGTCTGGATGGTGCAGCATGCCGGATCGGTGCGAAGGGTTTTAGGTTTCAAGTAGGCCGAGGACTTTCGGGTCGTGCCAAGCTGGTAGAGGATATCGGTGCCCAATCGCCCCGCTGACAAGTCGCCAGGGCTTTTCGTGCTTTCTTTCGACACCGAATTGGCGTGGGGGACATTTGACGTCGGCGGGTTACGCCGGTACGCAACCCATTTCGCACAGTACCGAGGTTTGGTAAAAAGACTGGTGGTTCTACTGAATGACTACCGCGTTCCGGCGACGTGGGCGTTCGTCGGACATTTGCTGTTAGATAAATGTGAGAAGTCAGAAGACGGTTTGACGCACCCTGATGTCCTGCGTCCCCGCTATGCGTGGTATCCCCATGACTGGCACCACCGCGATCCGGCCACGGATGTCCATCGAGATCCATGGTGGTATGGGACAGACATATTAGACATGGTGCATTCCGCTCCGGTCAAGCATGAGATCGCAACCCATACTTTTTCGCACATCGTCGTTGACGATCCTGCCTGTACCGCTGAAATCTTTCGTTCGCAATTGACTGCCTGCGCGGAGCTGCATCAACGACACGGGTTGGAATTTCGCTCCATCGTCTTTCCTCGTAATCGCATTGCACACCGAGAGATTCTGGCGCAGTACGGGATCGTTGCGTATCGCGGACGGGAATCTCGATGGTATTCCCGAATCTGGCCCGAAGCATCAGGGTCCGGTGTCCTCCACATTTTGGATCGCGCGCTGCCGTTCTCCCCTCCCACGTATCCTCTCGGTGCGCTCCTGGAAGGTCCACTCGTGAATCTTCCGGCTTCGATGATGCTGCTGGCCCGAGACGGGTTTCGTCGGTGCATTCCCATAGAAACACGGACGAGCCAGGCGAAGGTCGGGTTGCGCAAGGCATCTGAACGGGGGGAGCTCTTTCATCTCTGGCTGCACCCATCGAATCTGGGGAGCGATTGCGCGCTCTTCGCATGCTTGGAGGAAATTCTCCAGCTCGCCGATGATCTGCGTCAGCGAGGCCTCCTTCAAATCCTCACGATGGGCGAGGCGGCGGAGCGTATAAAACAAGTGGGTTCCGATGCTCCCAATCGTCATCCTGGGCAGGCCTAGTCTCACCACGGACCTCTTGGTTCATGAGCTTGAAAAATCGTTCAACGTGGCGGCAGTGGTCTTTGAGCACCAGCCGGTGCAAGCCAAGTTGCGTCTCTTGGAGCGACGGTGCAAACGGATCGGTCTCTGGACTGTCATCCAGCAGCTGCTCTTCCTCATATGGGATCGCCTATATATCGCCCGAGCTTCCAACAGGCGAATCCAGGAACTCATCGGTCATCACAAGGCTGATATTCGAAGCCGGACGCGGCATGTCCACGATGTCAACTCGCTGGAGGTCATAACGTTTTTGCAAGAGATCAAACCTGCCTGCGGAGTGATCTCAGGCACTTCAATTCTTCGTTCTCCCTTGATCGAGAGCGTACCCATTTGGCTCAATATTCATTGCGGAATTACTCCTCGTTACCGAGGGGTGCACGGAGCCTTCTGGGCTGTTGCGGAAGGCCGACCGGAGCTGGCGGGCGTGACGATCCATCAGATAGATGCAGGGGTGGACACAGGCAGCATCATCGCTCAGGAGAAGATTGAAATCGATTCACGGGATACGTACCGGACGTTGCCCGTCAAGCAGTATTTCAAAGGGATCCCCTTGCTGGTCACAGCGGTCAAGCATGTGCTCGATGGGACCTTGACAACGTACAAGCGAACTGACTTAGAGAGTAAATTGTGGTATAGCCCCACGATTTCGGACTATGTCCGGTTTCAGCGACAGCTGAAAGCGCTCTCTAAGGAACGATGATCTGGGCATCTCCACCGACGCAATCTTGGATTCCCACGTTCGAGGCTGACTCGATTGGCAGATGTGAAGCAAGCCGGCTTTTCCTCACCTGGGGTACGGCAGGCTAGAGGGGGCGATCTCTGCGGTATTCCCTCCTGGATTATTTAGTAGAGCCGGCCGGTGGTCGGAACCTCGTCGTGACCGAGGCGAACGTGACCGGCACCTGCGATCCCGCCGGTTGGCATCGTTGCACCCGGTGGTGCGGTCGATACGGGCGTTCTCCCGAACAGGTTGAGGGGGCTGCCTGCCAGGCCTGCCTGGGGGAGGACTTGATTGAAGGCACGCTCCAGTCGCAGGACGGGGTCGCCTATCCGGTTCTACGCGGCATCCCCCGTGTGCTGGGTGATTGCTATCTGACCCTGGTGTCGGGCGTGACCGGAGAGTGGCTGAAGCGGCATCGAAAAAACTCGGCCGCCAGTGGGACCGAGTTCGACCGCTTGCAAATTCAGACGGCGACCGCGTTCGGGGAGGAGTGGCGGTATTTTTCACAGAACCTGGCCGACTATGAAGAATCAGCACGATCCTATTTCGATCTCTTGGCACCGAACGATTTCTCCGGGATGATCCTGGATGCGGGGTGCGGGATGGGACGGTGGGCGCGTTACGCGGGCGGACGCGGCCAGACGTTGATCGCGGTTGATCTCTCCTCGGCCGTCGATGTCGCCGTTCGAACGCTTGAGAACATGCCGAACGCGCACATCATCCAGGCAGACCTTCACCAACTCCCGTTTCGATCGGCGACGTTCGACCTGATCTACTCGCTCGGGGTGCTTCACCATCTGCCTGATCCATTGACTGGCCTGGACCGGGTGGTCCGGCACCTGAAACCGGGGGGGAAATTCCTGGCTTATTTCTATTATGCGCTAGACAACCGTCCTCGGTACTTCCATGTGCTCCTCTGGTTCGTGACAGGGCTCCGGTTCGTGATTTCACGCTTGCCGCATCGAGCCGCCAGGGTCATCTGCTGTGCGATCGCGCTCACCGTCTACTGGCCGCTGGTCCAATTCGGGAATTGCCTTCGCGCCATCGGGCTTGAGCGGGTTGCGCGCCAGGTTCCGCTCTATGAGTTCTACACCGGCAAGAGCTTCCGAAGCCTCTTCAACGACAGCGTGGACCGTTTTGCGACACGCGTGGAATTTCGTTTTACGCGAGAGCGGATTCGAGAGATGTTTGCCAAGGTGGGGTTGCTGAACGCACAGTTCTCCAACACCACGCCCTTCTGGAAGGTGCTGGGTGTCAAGGCTGCGGCTTCCGCCCCGTCTCGGAACGTCGAGGGGATCGGTCCCTGAATCATGTGCGGCATCGTCGGGATATGGACTCGTGAGGGCCACGGCCGTGAGCGGCTGAATCGGGAGGTTGTTGCTATGGCTGACACGTTGAGCCATAGGGGGCCCGATGACGAGGGGAGCTGGATCGATGAGGGTCAGGGTATCGCCTTGGGGCATCGTCGCCTGGCCATTCTGGATCTTTCGGCGGCCGGTCATCAACCGATGTGCAATGAAACCCGTCGTATCTGGGTGGTCTTCAACGGCGAGATCTATAACTTCCATGCGCTTCGTGCCGCGCTGGAGGCGCAGGGGCATGTCTTCAGCTCGAAGACCGATTCCGAGGTGCTGGTGCATGCCTATGAACAATATGGGGACGAGTTCATTCGTCGATTGGACGGGATGTTTGCTTTGGCGCTATGGGATCAGGACCGAGAGCGACTCATCTTGGCCAGAGACCGGGCCGGCAAGAAACCGCTTTATTACTATGCGGCCAAGCCGTCCTGCTTCGTGTTCGGGTCTGAAATCAAGGCGCTGTTGGCCAACCCGGCGGTGTCCCGTACGATGAATACCGAGGCGATACCGCTCTACTTTACCTATGGATATGTGCCCTGCCCGGACACCTTTTACCAAGGAGTCCTGCAACTGCCTCCCGCATCCTATCTTGTGGTGGAGAGGGGACGGATGTTGGGCCCGTTCCGTTACTGGGAGCTGAGCTACCCGCGAATCGGCGAGGAACGCCGGGTCTCGGAGGCGGAAGCCTGCCGCGACATTCGCAGGCTCCTGATCGCGGCGGTCGAGCGACGATTGCTGAGCGACGTGCCCTTGGGCGCGTTCCTGAGCGGAGGAATCGACTCCTCGATCGTGGTCGGATTGATGAGTCGGCTTAGTGGAAGACGAGTGAAGACCTTCAGCATCGGCTTCACGGGTGACAAGAACTTCGATGAGACTCCATTTTCCCGGCTCGTCGCCCGGCACTTCCAGACCGACCATACGGAATTCATCGTCGAGCCGCACGCCTTCGAACTCGTCGAACGGCTTCTCTGGCACCATGACCAGCCCTACGGGGATTCTTCAGCGATCCCAACCTACATTCTGTCAAAGCTTACTCGCGAGCATGTTACGGTCGCCCTCAACGGAGACGGAGGCGACGAAGTCTTCGCCGGCTACGAGCGGTTTCTGGGTGCTCTGTTGTCCGAACGACTTCCGAAGCCGGTGATCGCGGGCGGACGAGCTTTTATTGAGGCACTCCCGCAGTCCTGGCGGCGGTCTCGAAAGATCGCCAAGATCCACCGATTCCTGCTCCAAGCGGCCCAACCCCTGAAAGAGCGGTATTTGGCTTGGTGTTCGTTCTTTTCACGGCAGGTGCTGGAACAATTACTGGTCGATCCGGCTCAAGGGAATATCGAGCGAAGCTTTGATGAGAGTTGGGATAGGACTGAAGACTGCGCGCTCCTCCATCGTGTTCTGCACGTGAATTTCATGAACTATTTGCCGGATGATCTGCTGGTCAAGATGGACCGGATGAGCATGGCCCATGCCCTCGAGACCAGATCGCCATTCCTGGACACTGAGTTGATCGAGTACGTGGCCTCGCTTCCGCCTGATCTGAAGGTCAGGGCGTGGAAGCTGAAGTACATCCTCAAGAAGGCGTTTCAGGACCTCCTGCCGACAGAGATTCTGACGAGAGGTAAGCAGGGATTTGGCGTTCCGTTAGGAGCATGGTTTCGGGGGGAGCTCAAGCCGTTGGTGGAAGACTTGCTGCTGGGAGGTGCGCCCCGTTATTGCCCTTTCGTTCGACAGGAGGTCGTACGGCGTGTCTATCAGGAGCACCAGACTGGAGATCGGGACCACGGGGGCCAGCTCTGGACCTTGATGAACTTCGAGGTGTGGCTGCGAAAGCAGGAGCCGATTCAGGGATGAACCATGATGGCTGGTGGGGGCGCATGCTGGCAATGTGGCGAAACAGGCGGACACGAGGCTCCCGCGCACGTGCGGCAAGAGGAGGCGAGGTTGTCGAGTGAGGTGAAATGTCCCGGTCAGTCCCGCTCTCAGGATATGTGCCGGATCTGCCGTTCGCGGAATCTGCATGTATACCTCGATATGGGCAGGACCCCTCTGGCGAATTCGTATCTGCGTGCGGATGAACTCGGGAAGGAAGAGTTCAAGGAGGAGCTGGCGATCCAGGTCTGCCTGGACTGCGGACTCTCCCAGCTGACCAAGGTGGTCAATCCAGACCTCATGTTCAAGCATTATCTGTACGTCAGCTCCACCACCGAGACGTTTCAGAGTCATTGCGCGGAGCTGGCCAAAACGGCGGTAACCGCTGCCGGGTGTCAGCGGGGGGAATGGGTCTTGGATATTGCAAGCAACGATGGCTGTCTGCTATCCAAATTCCGAGACATCGGGATGAAGGTGGTCGGGGTTGATCCGGCCGTGAACCTGGCTGCCGAAGCCAACCAGGCAGGGATTCCGACACTTTGCGGCTACTGGTCCACGTCTTCTGCCGAAGTTGTGGTGAGTCGGTTCGGGCGGCCCAAGGTGATCACGGCTACGAATGTCTTCGCCCACGCCGATGATCTGCATGAGTTCCTCCGAGGGGTCGATCGTTGCATGGCCCGGCATGGCATCTTCGTAATCGAGTGTCCCTACGTCATAGACTTCATCGAGAAGAACGAATTTGATACGGCCTACCATGAGCATCTCTCCTATATCGGAATTCGTCCTCTTCAGACCTTGATGGCGCAGCACGGGATGAGTCTGTTTGATGTGGAGTATTTCAAGGATCTCCATGGAGGAACGATCCGCGTCTTTGTCGCCAGGCGGGGAGACTATCCGGCCCACTCCAACGTGCAAGCCTTTCTGAAGAAAGAGGAGGAGTTTGGCATCGCCGATGCCAAACGCTACCGCGAGTTCGGTGAGCGGGTGCGCGCGAACAAAGAAGCCCTGGTTGGCCTCGTCCGGCAGCTTGACGCGGACGGAAAGACGATTTGGGCGTACGGAGCCAGCGCCAAAGGCAATACGTTGATGAACTACTTCAATATCCCCACAGGATTGATCCCAGTCGCCGTGGATGACAATCCGAAGAAATGGGGTTGGTATACGCCAGGGTCACACATGCGCATCGCGAACATCGATGAGTTGGCTCAGGGGAAGGTCGACTACCTGCTCCTGCTCGCCTGGAATTTCGAGTCGGAGATACGGCGCCGCTGTCGGGCGATCCACTATGCGGGGCGCTATATCGTCCCGGTTCCTGAAGCTCGGGTGATTGAGTAAGGCGTCATGTCTCGCTAAGGAAAAGGGGTGCCTCGCATGTCTGAACGAAAAGTCGTCGCTGTAACAGGATGTCTGGGCTTTATTGGGTCACATTTCACCCGAACGTGCCTGAAAAGAGACTGGATGGTGTGGGGGATCGACAAGAAGACCTACGCAGCCCGTACCGAACTACTCGATGAGTTTGGACAGTACAAGTCCTTCCGGTTTCTTGAGGCGGACATCGCGAAGATGGACCATCTCTTTGATGTGGACTATGTCTTTAACTTTGCCGCGGAAACACACGTGGACAACAGCATCATAGACAGCGCGCGGTTCACGTGGTCCAACATCATGGGGGTCGAGAATCTCCTCGAGCTGATCAGAGGCAAGCGTAACTATGAAATGCCCGTGTTCGTGCAGATCAGCACGGATGAAGTGTACGGGGACGTTCTGAACGGAAAGCATACGGAAACGGATCCATTGCGTCCGAGCAATCCCTATTCGGCGAGCAAGGCCTCGGCAGATATGATGATTCTCGGATGGCACCGCACCCACAAAGTCCCCTATATCATCATCCGTCCGACGAATAACTACGGGATTGATCAATACCCGGAGAAGCTCATCCCGAAGGCTATCAAATGCCTCTCATTAAATAAGAAGATTCCGTTGCACGGTGATGGGTCCTTCGTGCGGAACTGGCTGCACGTCGAGGATACGGTTTCGGCTATTCTCCATATCGTGGAGCATGGCGAGCCGAACCGGATCTATAACGTATCCGGCAATTACGAAGCGTCGAACAAGGAAGTGATTGAAAAGGTCTTGAGGGCATACTTGGGAAAATCGGTGGAGCTGGAGCGCCATGTGCAATTCAATTTTGTGCGCATGGGCGAAGACATTCGGTACTCATTGGACGACTCCGCACTGCGCAAGCTCGGGTGGAACAATGCGAGGCAGTTCGATATCGAGCTGAAGGCAGTGGTCGAGTATTACAAGAGCCGGTTCGTTTGGTAAGGAGCCGAGCGGTAGGCGCTCGTAAACGTTGGTTGTTCAGGACTCTGGGCCCGGGTGTCCTGAAGACTTCCTCATGAAATACCGACTGGTGGAGTTGCTGTGCTGCCCGTCATGTGCGGGCGATCTGGAGTTGTCCGGCATCAAACAGGTTGCGCGACCAGGCGCCTGCCGGGTGTTTACCTGTCAACGGTACTGTGCGCTAGATCGGACGGCCAGGATCCCGCCGCTGGATCGGTGTACTGACTGCGCCGGCATAGAGATCGTTGCCGGAACACTCGACTGTCGCTCCTGCCAGAAACGGTTCCCCATTGTGGAATCGATCCCCTGGCTTTTTGATCCTGCTCACGCACCGTCGTCCCGCACGTTCTCGGACACCATCGCGTTGTATAGTTACTTGTGGACGAGGACCGACTCGGACATTTCTCAGAATCCCACCCATGTTGAGGGCGTGGAGGAAGCGCTGGGAGAACCGGTCGTCCAAGGGGGACTGTGGCTGGATGCGGGGTCCGGTTCCGGTGCGGATACCGTCGCGATGGCCAGTCGCCATCCATCGGTCGAAGTGATCAGCGTGGACATCAGCGAGGGGGTGTACGAGACGTACCGACGAGCGGCATGGCTGCCGAACGTGCACGTGGTGCGCGGCTCCGTGCTCGCACTACCCTTGAAATCGGGCATCTGCGATTTCGCGTACTCCTTTGGGGTCCTGCATCACACGTCCGATCCCGAGGGGGGGATGCGGGAGATTGCGCGCGTCGTCAAAGCGCAGGGACCGGTGTCACTCTACCTGTACGAGGACCACGAGGGCAATCCGTGGAAGGCAATCCCCTTGAAAGTAGTCTCTGTTAGCAGGCGTGTGACCACGAGATTGGGTCCGCAGGCGCTGAGCGCGCTCTGCTACCTCTTGTCTCCATTGGTCGTCATCATCTTCTCAATTCCGGCAAGGATCATGCGCCGCTTTGAGCGGACGAGCGGCCTCGCGAAACGGATGCCGTTTAACTTCGGAACCTCGTTGTTCTCGGTCCATGATGACCTGTTAGATCGGTTCGGAGCTCCAATCGAAGTACGGTATAACCGCGCAGGGGTCACGACTTTACTGAGGGCGAGCGGGCTGTTGGCAATCAAGACAGGGAAGCTCAAGGCCTCGGCCGGATGGGTGGCGCAAGGGCTCAAGGCTTCTGCCTGATCAGCTCAGCACGGAACTGGGAATGGAAACGGGCTGATGCAACGAGGTGAAGGACGGATGACGCACGAGTCATTTCAGATCGGGTTTGATCAAAGGGACAAAGCGCGGGTCTTCGAGTACTGGGATAAGATTTTTACCAGCCAGAAGTGGGCGGAGGGAAGGTTCACGGCGCTCTTCGAAGAAAAGTGGGCGAAGTGGAACGGGCTGCCGGCCGTGGCGACGGCGAGCTGGGCAGGAGCCGCGATGGCCGCGATGGAATATATTAACCTGCGCGGCAGGAAGGTCCTTTGTCCGACGAACACGTTCATGGCTACGCCGCTGTCGGTGGTGAAGGCGGGAGGTGAGGTCATCTTCGGGGATTGCAACCGGGAAGACTTGTGCCTGAGCTATGACGCCGTGGTTCGTGCGGCTGATGAGCACGATCTTGCCGCAGTCTGGCTGGTGCACATCGGAGGTCACATCGCGTTCGACACGCCTCGCATCGCGGAATTTTGCAAGCAACGGGGATTGATCTTGCTGGAAGACTGCGCCCATGCCCACGGGGCGTCCTGGAGTGGACGAAAACCGGGAACGTGGGGAGATGCGGGAATCTATTCCTTCTATGCGACGAAGTCCATTTCAACTGGTGAAGGAGGCATGCTGGTCTCCGGCCATGCCGGATTGATCGACTTCGCCAAGCAATACCGGAATTACGGGAAATTCGACTACGCCGTCGAGGGGCTGAATTACCGGATGTCCGAGTTCACCGCCGCCCTGGGTGCCGTCCAGGTCGATCGGATGGATGAGATCACGGCCTGGAAGAACGAGGTGGCGGAGAAACGTCTGCATCCTCGATACACCAAACGACTGCGCATGCCTCCCGGGATGGTGTCCGGCTTCTACAAGTACATAGTGTTTGAGCCGATCGAAAAATCCACCGGGAAGGTGTATGACAAACTGTGCCATACGATCATGAAACGGGAAGGTGTATTCCCCAACGCCGAGTGGGTGACGCAAAACCATTGGTGTGTCCCGCTGTACTACAACCCTGCCGGCGATTGATGTACGCGCACATGGCTGCCGCCCTACAGAAGAAGCTGGAGGAGATCATACTCGCCCAGTTAGTCAGAGCGAGGGAGGAATTTGGCCTGAGCTGTCTCTGCTTGGCCGGAGGAGTAGCTCTCAATTGCTCCCTGAATGGCACGATCGAAAGTAGCGGTCTTTTCGACGAGATCTTTGTTCAACCGGCAAGTGGTGATACCGGAGCCGTCATTGGCGCGTGCTGCCTTTCTTACATGGGAGGTCGCGGATGACTCTATGGGCTGTGGTAGCGGCCCGTATGACCTCCACGCGCATGCCGGGCAAGTCCATGGCCCGTCTAGCTGGTCGGCCTTCGCTCGCCCACATCATTGCGAGGCTGAAGCGGTCTCGTTATCTGGATGGTGTGGTGGTGGCAACCACCGACCGTTCGACCGATGACCCTATCCGGGCCTGTGCTCGGGCTGAAGGTGTCCCCGTGTTCTCCGGGAGCGAAAATGATGTGCTGGACCGTACGTTGCGTGCGGCGCGATCTGTGGGTGCCGACGTCATTGTGCAAGTGACCGGAGATTGCCCATTGATCGATGCGGGCGTGGTGGATCAGACCGTTGCTGCTTATCTGCGGGAAAAACCGGACTATTCCTGTAACCGTATGCCGGAAACCTATCCGAACGGTCTGGACACGGAGGTCTTCGCAACCGATCTGCTTGCGGAGGTAGACCGACTGACGAAGGCTCCGGATGATCGCGAGCACGTGTCGCTCTACATCTACGAACACCCCGAGCGCTATCGGCTGCTCAACGTACCGGCACCGCCTGAGCATCACTGGCCGGAGCTGCGGCTCACGCTGGATACGACCGAGGATTATCGGTTGATCGCGGCGGTGTACGATGCCCTCTATCCAGCGAAGCCGGATTTTGGACTGACCGACACGCTGAACTGGCTGCGTACCCACCCGCGGTGGCTTGATGTCAACAAACATGTCCGCCAGAAACCAGCCCATGACTGATCCCATCATCTACACTGCAGCGGTGATCGGATGCGGTCGGGTCGGGAGCCTGTACGACGCTGGCCGGACCGCGGCAAAGGCTGATCCAGTCACGCACGCGGGAGCTTACGCCGCTCACGACAGAGTGATGTTTGTGGGGGGGGTCGATTCAGATGAGGGGCGTCGCAGGGAGTTCGTCGCGCGATGGGCGGTGCCCGCGTATGCTGCGCCAGAAGCCATGCTGAACCGGGTCCGTCCCGATCTCTGGAGCATTTGCACGGAGCCAGCCAGCCATCTTGATCTGGTGAAGACGGCCGTAAGGGCCGGCGCGCGCGCCGTGTGGTGCGAGAAGCCACTGGCGGCGACCACCGGCGAAGCGATCCGTCTTATCGCCGCATGTGCAGAGGCCGGTGTGCCGCTTCTGGTGAATCACACGCGCCGCTTCGATGCCTTTCATCAGGATCTGGCTCTGCGAATTCAGGCGGGCGAATGGGGGCGGATTGAACGGGTGGTGATCCACTATGTGCGCGGTATCGCCAACTACGGCTCGCACGCCTTCGACCTGCTGCGCTTTCTGCTCGCTGACGAGATCGAATGGGTATCCGCGTCCGACGAGCTGCGCGAAGCCGTCCCGGACCCGTCCTTGACCGTGCAGGGGCAGACCAGGGGCGGGGTACCGTTCGTTTTGTTGCCGATCCGCAGGGCCTTTTACGACTGCTTTGAAGTGGATGTCTGGGGGAGCGGTGGCCGAGTGACGATTACGCATCTCGGCAAGAGGGTTCGCCGATACGAGGTCGGTCCCAGCCCAGATTGGGCTGAACCCGCCGTCCTGCTTGAAACTCCAGGCCGGTTTCTTCCCGGCATGCGCGGAACTGCTTTGCGGGCGGTAGCTAACATAATCGCCCATATTGAGGGAAAAGAGCCGCTGCTGAGTTCGGGACAAGACGGTCTGGCGGCCATGGCGGCGGTCTGTGCCGCGAAGCGCTCTGCGGATCATTGCGGGCGGCAGATATCCCCTGATGCCCTGCTGATGGAAGAGGTCGAAGTGATCCAGAAGGATGGAGGTTGATTATGAGTGATCTGGCCTTGCTCGGCGGTCCGCCCGTCCGGACCAAGCCGTTTCTCAGCCAGAATACGATTGGCCCTGAGGAAAAGGCGGCCGTCATGGAGGTGTTGGACTCGGGAGTCCTTTCACAGTTCCTTGGGGAACCGTGCCAGGATTTCTACGGTGGTCCGCAGGTCCGGCGGACTGAGCAGGCCTACGCCGAGCATTTCGGAGCGAAGTTCGCCGTGACCACCAATTCGGCGACCACGGGTCTCCATGTCGCGGTCGCAGCGTGCGGCCTTGGGCCCGGCGATGAAGTGGTTGTGCCGCCTTTCACGATGCCCGCCTCAGCTACGGTAATCCTCATGCAAAATGCCGTGCCGGTCTTCGCGGACATTCACCCTCAGACCTTCTGTCTGGATCCGGAAGCGGTCCGTCGCGTGATTACACCGAGGACCAGGGCCATCATGATGGTCGATCTCTTTGGACAACCCGCCCACTGGGACGAGATATGGGGCATTGCTCAGGAATATAACCTCAAGATCATCGAAGACGCAGCACAGGCGGCCAATGCCCGATACAAGGGACGGTTGGCCGGCACGCTGGGTGACGTGGGTGTCCTGAGCCTTAATTATCATAAGATCATCCAGTGCGGGGAAGGAGGAGTCATTCTCACGTCGGATCCGGAGCTGGCCCAGCGGGCGCAATTGATCCGCAACCACGGCGAAGCCGTGGTTGAGGACTTTGATCTGCCGGACATTGCGAATACGTTTGGGTCCAACTACCGTATGACCGAGATCGAAGCGGCGATCGCCCGGTGTCAGTTGGGGCGTTTACAGGAATTATTTGAGCATCGCGAACGCCTGGCGACTTACCTGTCCAAGCACTTGCGAGCCCTGTCCTCCATCACTGTGCCGCACATCGAATCAAGCGTCACAAGCGCTTATTACATGTATGCGGTGAAGCTGCACCCTGATTTGGGCGTCAGCCGGCGCACGTTCGTGCGAGCGCTGAACGCCGAAGGCATTCCCTTCGGAGAAGGGTTTGTGCAGCCCATCTATCTCCAGCCGATGTATCAGAAGCGATCGGCCTACAACCGGGGCTGCCCCTGGACATGCGGTCACTATCAGGGGTCGGTGACTTATGCGCCCGGGACGTGTCCGGTCGCTGAGCGCGTGCATGACCGTGAACTGATCGTGGCGATGGTCTGCAATCATCCACAGACCGAATCGGACATGGATGACATTGTACGGGCGTTCGACAAAGTCCTTAGTCATCTTCCTGCTTTGCGATCCGAAGAGGTTGAAGGCGCCTATGCGGCGGACGCTGATTATCGCCCGAGATCCTGGCGCCGCTAGCGCACTCCTCCCAGTCGCCCGCGCTGGGCCTGCCGATGTGATTGGTCTGGCCAGTGCGCGCTTGGTGTTCGAGCGTGGAGGAATCGCGTGCATTGGACCCGATGACGACTCGAATCCAGACGTGGTGAACCGGTGCCTGGATCAGATGCGGCCCGACTTGATGCTTACAGGCACCGCGCGGGAAGAGGAGGTCTTGCGAGACAGCCAGTGGTGGAGCGCAGGGCGTACGCGAAAGATCCCCACCGTGGCGCTGCTGGACCATTGGCTCGGTTATCGTGAGAGATTCAGCGCGCTGGCCCCCTTTGATCATCTTCCGGACATTGTTGCCGTCATGGACGAGTATGCCAAGGAGCGCATGATCGAGTTCGGCTGCCCGGCCGATCGGCTGATGGTCACGGGGCAACCGGCTCTGGATGCGTTGCTGGACGGCGAACTCCCCAGTCGTGAGGAGGTTCGGAGGCGATGGGGAATGGGTCAGGAGGACTGGGTCATCGTCTTTGCGTCTGAGCCGGTGGCTCACGATATGGGTGATCGCCTGGGCTACAACGAACAAACAGTCTTGCGGATGGTGCTCGAAGCCGTCCGCGGTCTCCCGGCAACGCTGATCGTCAAACCGCACCCGCGGGAAGCGCCGGACTTACTGCGGGAGGTTGTCTGGCAATCCGGAGTGCCGGTGCAGTTCGAATTGCATCTGACATCTCGGGAGACATTGGCGGGAGCCGATACGGTAATGGGGATGACGTCCATCTTCCTCGTGGAAGCTGCGCTTGCCGGGAGGCCGGTGTTGAGCGTGCAACCGGAGCGATCTTCTGACTGGACGGGGCACTTCCCGTTTCTGCTGACGACCGTCGGCGGAACCGCCCAGATTCGTCAGTGGCTCTCCATCTCCGCCAACCGGCATCCCCTAAATTCGGAGGCACGAGCCGCCCGCAACGCCGCATCGGGGCTTGCCCATGGAGCCACCGGGCGGGTATGGGATCTCCTAGGCCGGTTGTCGAGGAGGGACTAAACTGCCATGCAAGAGCCAGGAACACCGCCTTACCCACAGTTGAGGTACTGCGTCCGGTGCTGCATGCCGGAGACAACCGAAGGAATCACGTTTGATGAGATGGGCATCTGCCAAGCCTGCCAATCGGCCGAGCAGAAGATGCACATCAACTGGGTCGAACGTGAGAAGCAGCTACGAGGAATCTTAGAGTCATACAAGAAGAAAGCCGGCAACGATTACGATTGCCTCATCCCGATCAGCGGCGGCAAGGACAGCACCTTTCAGCTACACGTGTTGACCAAGGTCTACGGGATGAAGCCGTTGGCCGTGACGTTCAATCACAACTGGTATAGCGAAACCGGACGGTACAATCTAGAGAATGCGCTCGAGAAGTTTAATGTGGACCACGTCATGTTCACTCCGAACCGGGCGCTCATCAATAAGCTGGCCCGCAAATCCCTATCCATGATCGGCGATTCCTGCTGGCATTGTCATTCAGGGGTCGGCGCGTTCCCGCTGCAGGTGGCGGTGCGGTTTCGCATTCCTCTCCTGGTTTGGGGCGAATCGATCGCCGAAGACTCCGGCCGTGCCAGCTATTTCAATCCGGTCATGAAGTTCGATCGGGATTATTTCACACGCGTGTCCGCCAAAGTCTATCCGGAACAGATGACCGGCGACGATCTGACGGCCAAGGACCTCAAACCGTTCGAGTTGCCAAGCTACGAGGACATCGAGCGGGTTGGCGTGGTGGGCATCCATCTCGGCGACTTCATCTTCTGGGACGATGAACGGCAGATGGAGTTCGTCCGCGACACGTACGGATGGCGGGAAGATCGAGTGGAGGGCACGTACAAAGGCTACAAGAGCGTCGAGTGCATCATGGCGGGCGTGCATGACTATTCGAAGTTCATCAAGCGCGGCTTCGGCCGTGCGACAGACCATGCCAGCATAGACGTCCGGTCTGGACTGCTGACACGAGAAGAAGGCATGGCTCTTATTAAGCAGATCGACCCAATACGACCGGAAGCCCTGGACTATTATCTGCAGATCACCGGACTGATGGAAGAAGAATTCATCGAGGTGGTCAAGCGGCATCGCGAGGGGGCAGCCAAGTCTCTGCCTGATGAATATCCGTTGCGCAACACACCGGTGGAAAAGCCCGCATTGCGCCCGGCCGTGGTGGAGAAGCTCGAGGCCATGGAAAAGACTCCGAAACCCAGCCGATGAAGAGGGAGATGGCGACAGGCAGGCTGAATTATCTCAGCGCTGTTGAGAGCATCCGTCTCATCGAGCGGGGAGAGATCACGGCCAGGGCTCTCGTTGAGGATTGCCTGGCGCAGATCGGCCGTCTGGATCAAGAGCTTCAGGTATGGGCATATGTGTCTCCCGATGCAGGACTGGCTCAGGCACAGGCGGTTGACGAAAAAATCAAGGCGGGCGGAAGGGTTGGCCGACTGGCCGGGGTGCTGGTCGGGGTCAAGGACATCTTCAATACCAAGGACATGCCGACCCAGATGGGGAGTCCGATCTGGAAAGGGTTCACGCCGGGCAATGACGCTCGCGCCGTGCACTACCTGCGCATGGCTGACGCCGTGTTGCCGGGGAAGACGGTCACGGCGGAGTTTGCGGTGCACACGCCCGGTCCGACGCGAAATCCCCATGACCCTCGATGCACGCCGGGCACCTCCTCCTCGGGCTCCGCTGCGGCCGTGGCGGCATACATGGTGCCGCTGGCTCTCGGCACGCAAACGGCGGGCTCGACGCTGCGTCCCGCGAGCTACTGCGGAATCTACGGGTTCAAGCCGTCCTTCGGACTTATCCCCAGAACCGGCATGCTGAAAACGACGGACACTCTCGACACCGTGGGGCTGTTCGCGCGGACAGTGGAGGACCTGGGCCTGTTCTTCGACGTCGTGCGGGTCCACGGATCAGACTATCCTCTCAGCCACGATGCGCTGAACGATCCTCGTCGTCAAACCAGGGGCGAGCGCCCCTGGAAGGTGGCGCTGGTGCGCGGTCCCAAGTGGGACGACGCGGAAGACTATGCGCACCGTGCGCTATGGGGCTACGCGGAGAAGTTGGCCCAGGAGTCGGACATGATCGTCGAGGAGGCCGTGCTGCCAGACTCGTTCGCCGAGGCTCACGAGGTACACTCGGTCATCTATGACAAGGCGCTCGCGTATTACTTCAAGAACGAGTTCCGCCAGCACACCCTCATCAGCCCGCTCATGTACGAGATCATCGCGCGGGGGAACGAAATCCCGCCGGCCGTATACCAGGAGGCGCTCGGACGACAGGACCGCCTCACCCGTGTGTTCGACGACTTCGTACAACGCTACGACGTCATGCTTACGCTTACAACCGGCGGCTCGGCGCCGCGGGGGCTGGAGGCTGTGGATCGCCCCGACACCTGCCTAATCTGGACCCTATGCGGGGCGGCGGCCGTAAACGTCCCGGCGTTCAGCGACGGGCAAGGCCTGCCATTCGGCGTGCAGGCCGTCTCGCGTCGATACAACGACCTGCTGCTGCTTGAGTTCGTGAAGTGCCTTCGCGACCGCGGGTGGGCGCCCGAGGCGACGAACCCGCCGCCGTTGCTGGCCCAGGAGGTGCCACGGTGACCGCCGTCTTTCTGGAAACCCCGCGCCTCGCCCTGCGTCCCCTCGCCGCCGCCGACGTGGAGGGACCGTACCTGAAATGGCTGAACGACGCGGAAGTCTGCCGGTATAACTCGCACCACGTGTTTCCCTACCGGCGGGAAGATGCCCTTGCGTACATCGAAAAAATGGCGCAGTCCACGACGGATTTGGTGCTGGCTATAGTCCTGCGCGCCGAAAGCAGACATATCGGCAACATCGCTTTAGAGACGATTGATTGGGTGAATCGTACAGCCGAGTTTGCCATCGTGATCGGCGAAGCTGATTGTTGGGGTAGGGGGTATGCCCAGGAAGCGGCAGGCGTGTTGATGCGCCATGGTTTTGTTGCTCTGAATCTGAACCGGATCCATTGCGGAACCCCGGCAGATCATCTTCCAATGCGGAAATTGGCCGAGGCCTTGGGCATGCAACAGGAGGGACTGAGGCGGCAAGCGCTCTATAAAGAGGGGCGCTATCTGGATGTCGTCGAATACGGTTTGCTGCGGGCAGAGTATATGACATTGGTGGATTCACAAGGGCGGTCGTCCGCTAAGCCCACTGACAATCTGGCAGCAACGTGAAGGTCTGCCCGTCGTTATGAGACAAGTCCCCACCGTTATCCTCCATATAGAGGACCGGCGACGAGATGCGCTGGCGATGCTCTTGCTCGGGAAGATGCTCGAGGCCATGGGCAACCAGGTGTATTTCTGCAATCGGTTTACAAATCGAATGGCCTGGTCGGTACTGCAACCCGACGCCATGGTGGTTCCCTATCCCTGGATGGGCGTGGGAAGTCCGGAAAAGCTGGCTATCCGCGCCAAGAGAACGAAGATCATCGTTCTGCCCACAGAAGGGGCCGAGGGGCCTGATGAGCTGTTCAGAGATCCGGTAGGCATACATGATCCTTCAGCCAAAATAGACCGGAACACTCGCACACAGTACACCCGGCATGTCACAAAAACCCTTCAATGGGGCCGGAACCAACGGGACGGCTTGTTGGAGAGAGGAATCCTAAGAGAGGATCAAGTCTCGGTGGTTGGCTCGATCCGCAGCGATCTTCTCAGGCCGGAGTTTAGGATGGTCCAACCATCTGTTGACGGCGAGGCGGCCAACCTGGGCTTCGCCGGACAATTCGATTCGATTAACGTGTTTGACCAGCGGTCCGTATTCCAAGTGATCGATGGGCATCGGGGATCGGATGCCCGTGGAAGAATTTACGATGAAAGCCGGGAGCTCGAAGATTATTTTTGGAGCCATTATGCGTACGTGCGTCTTTATCTGATACTGATCGAGAAAATCATAGCAAAGGGAAACTGCAGGGTCCTGTACCGGGCACATCCATTCGAGCACTTGCCGAACTACTCGTACCTGCAAGAAACATTAGGCAGCCGATTCGTCCTCGATCCGCCCTTAACCCCTCTCTATCAATGGTTGCACTCGTTGGAGGCTGTTGTCTGTACCACATCCTTCGTTGGGTTCGAAGGGATGATGATGGAAAAGCCCGTCATTACCGTTCAATCCATTATTGAGCCGCGTCTTCGGGAGCATCTCACAATACGGAGATATTGGTATGAGTATCTTGAGTGGTGCTGGCGTCCCAAGACAGTGGATGAAGCGCTCGATCTGATGGACTTGGCCGCACATCGCAAACTTCCCGCGAAGCATTTATCCAATCCCGAATTCCAGCGCTATATAGAGGAACAGCTTGATTGGCCTCGTCAGGAGCCTTCCATTTTTTCTGCAGCCAAAGAGATCGACGCAATCGCCAAGGCGGCCTGCATGGAGCGGCCACGGTCAGGACTAGGGGCCCGTATGCATGGCTTGTTGGCTCCGGCTGGTCTCGTCGGAATCAACGCCTATCGGCTCTGCCAACTCCAGGAGCTGAGATTCAAAGGTCTGTGGCATCCGACCGCCGAGCTGAGAGGGAAAATCTACGAGCAAACCTACAGCGCCTTCTATCCCTGGCATCGTTACGAATTCCGCCTTGCCGATCAGCTCTTTCCCATATTGGCCCGTCTCAGCAAGTTATAACTCATGACGATTGCGATCAGAGGGTTTTGAAATGACGTTTACTCTGGAGGAAATGTTTTCTTCCGGCGAAGGAGATCACTGGTATCACAGGAACAAACATTTGTTGGGTAACCCGGATGTGATCAAGCGAGACCCTGTGCTTCGATTGATTCAGCAGTACGGATTGAAACCTGCAAGAGTTCTGGAGATCGGGTGCAGTAACGGGTGGAGGTTGGGAGAGATCCAGAGGAGATATGGTAGTGATTGTGTCGGCGTGGATGTGTCTGAGGCGGCCATAAAGGATGGAATAAGTCGATATCCAGTGGTTACCTTTCTAAGAGGGAGAATCGATGCGCTCCCCCCTCCGCTTGACACCACCACTGAGAAGTTCGATCTCGTCATTGTCCATTTCGTCTTCCACTGGGTTTGCAGGGAAAAGAGGTCTTGTCAATAGGTGTGTAAATGGGATCAGGCGGCAACCTCCTGCCGGGCGACGCGATGCTTCCGGACTCCATCTACGTACTGAGTGCCGGCATAGACGGCCGGCAGCAACTGCGGCGCGTTCAGGCGCCGAAACGTCTGCTCCGCGACCTGCAGGACTTTCCAGATCAACGCCGTGGCGGACTCGACCCG
>Ga0194120_10004786_pt1 | contig 20494 bp, 19 predicted proteins | sample TA2MahCa65mmetaG_FD_148642 | JGI IMG/M metagenome (GOLD analysis project Ga0194120, IMG submission 148642) | Freshwater microbial communities from Lake Tanganyika, Tanzania - TA2015019 Mahale Deep Cast 65m | ecosystem: Environmental > Aquatic > Freshwater > Lake | place: Tanzania: Lake... | reverse complement strand
TTGCCCGTGTCGCCGATGATGCCCGCGTAGAGGCACTCCGCAATATCTCGGTCGATCTCGTCGCCGGACGCCTCGAACAGGTCGAAGAGGATTTCGCACGTCGCGCACGCCTGCTGCACGACGCAGGCGATGTCAGCGAAGGGTTTTCCCGTCGCGTGATGGTCGATATTGATGATGGCGTGCTTCGGCGAAAGCCGATGTTCGAGCGTCTTGCCCAGTCGAGCTCGGTCGGACACGTCGAGAACGATCAGGGCGTCGGCGGCGTCGAGCGTCGGTTCCTGGCGCATGCGACGGACCCCGGGGAGCCAGTGCGTGATCCTCGGCGGAGGGCCCTCGTTGACGATCTCGACGGTCTTCCCGCGCTGCTCTAAGAACCTTGCCAGCGCCAGTTGGGAACCGATGGCGTCGGGATCCGGATGGATATGCGAGGAGATCCAGAACGAGTCGTATCGAGCGAACGCGTCCAGAATGTCGCGGAAGCGCTCCGACGCGACCGAATGGGTGTCGCTCACTCGGCTGAGTCCTCGTCCTCGGGGTCGGATCCGTCCGGCGGGATATTCAGGGAACGCAGGCGCTCCGTCATGTCCATCAGGAGCTTGGGCCCGCGATCCACCTCGAAGCGAAGCTCCGGGCTATGGCGCAGATCGAGCCGACTCGCGGCTTCCCGGCGGATGTAGCCGGACGCCTTCGCCAATGCCTTGCGAATGCTCGGCTCGTCCGCGTCGTAGATGCTCAGACCCACCCAAGCGACGCGCAGATCGCTCGACACGCGCACGTTCGAGACAACGCATTCCTGGAGCCGAGGGTCTTTGACCCGCCGGAGGAAGATGTCCGCGAGCTCCCGCTTGAGCAACTCGGCGATCCGTTCGACGCGCATCGAGGAACCGCGCTCGCGCATCGCTTCGCCTCCCGCTACAGGAGTTCCATATCGACGCCGCTCACGGAGATCGGGAACTCGTCTTCGATGTAGTTCACGATCTTGTCCATCACGCTGTTGAGGTGGCGCACGTCATTGGAGACGTAGGCGATGCCCAACTCCGCGTCGGTGTGGCTGTCCAGGTCGCCTACTTCCGCGATGGACACGTTGAACCGGTGGCGCACGCGATCCTTGATGCTCCGAACGACCTGCCGCTTCGCCTTCAGCGAGTCGCTCGCGTGCACCTCGAAGGCAATCGTGCAGACGCCCACGTGCATCGGCGCGCCCTCTCCGCCGCCGCGCCGTTACGCAGTGCGGTTCCCGGCGCGCTCCTGAGACGGGGTTCCGCCCAGTGTTCGCGTCACTTCCTCGTGCGTGTAGCACTCGAGGACGTCATCGACCTTCAGGTCGCTGAACGACAGGAGACCGATGCCGCACTCGTACCCAGCCGTCACTTCGGTGACGTCTTCCTTGAACCGGCGGATGGAGTCCACCTTGCCCTCGTGGATGAGGCGGTTGTCGCGGACGACCCGCAGATTCATGCCGCGCACGATCCGTCCGTTGTTCACGTAACTGCCGGCGACCGTCCCGATGCGAGGCACGCGGAACAGCTCGCGCACCGTCGCGCGTCCGAGGACCTGCTCCTGCACTTCGGGTTCCAGCATGCCCTCCAGGGCAGCCCGGATGTCGGTCACGACGTTGTAGATGACGTCGTAGGCGCGGACGTCGATCTCCTCCTGCCGGGCGATCCGTTCCGCGCGGGTCGTCGGTCGCACGTTGAAGCCGATGATGATCGCGTCCGACGCCGTTGCCAGCATCACGTCGGTTTCGGTGATGCCTCCGACGCCCTGATGGATCACGTTCAGCTTGACTTCCTGTGTGTCTAGGCGAGACAACGCCTGCAAGATCGCCTCGATGGAGCCCTCCACGTCCGTCTTGAGGATGAGGTTCAGCTCCTTGACCTCGCCCTGGGCGATCTGGGCGTGCAGGTCTTCCAGCGAGACGCGGCGGCGCTGGATCATCTTCTCGTCGCGGACGATCTGCTGCCGCGATGCCACGAGGGCTCGCGCGTCCTCCTCGCTCAGGACCACGAACCGGTCGCCTGCAGTCGGCACGCTGTTGAAGCCCAGCACTTCGACCGGCGTCGACGGACCCGCTTCCTCGACCCGCTGACCCAAGTCATCGATCAGCGCCCGGACGCGCCCATCGCAGGTTCCCGCCGCGAAGTAGTCGCCGACGCGCAGGGTCCCGTTCTGAACCAAAACGGTCGCCACGGGCCCGCGTCCCTTGTCGAGCTGCGCTTCGACGACCGCCCCGATCGCCGGACGCCTCGGATTCGCGCGGAGCTCGAGGAGCTCCGTCTCCAGCGACAGGTATTCCAGCAGTTCCGTGACGCCGGTGCGCTGCTTCGCCGACAGCTCGCAGAACACCGTCGAGCCGCCCCATTCTTCTGGCACCAGCTCGAGTCTTCCGAGCTGGTCCTTGACACGGTCGATGTTCGCGTTGGGAACGTCGATCTTGTTGATCGCGACGACGACTGGCACGCCGGCTGCTCGCGCATGGTTCAGAGCCTCGACCGTCTGCGGCATTACGCCGTCGTCCGCCGCCACGACCAGCACGACGACGTCCGTCACTTGAGCGCCGCGCGCGCGCATCGCCGTGAACGCCTCGTGACCCGGCGTATCGAGGAACACGACGCGACCGTTGGGCAGGCGCACGTCGTAGGCGCCGATGTGCTGCGTGATGTTTCCGGCTTCGCGTTCGGCGACGTTCGATTCCCGCACGGCGTCGAGCAGCGACGTCTTTCCGTGATCGACGTGTCCCATGATCGTGACGACCGGAGCGCGTGGCACGAGGTCCTCGGGATCGTCGCGGATCTCCTCGACGCTCTGCATGAGCTGCTCTTCGAGGCTGGGGCGCTTCGCCGCCAGGAACTGCAGCGGGTCCTCCAGCTTGCGCAGCGTGTCCATGTCGAGCGCCTGGTTGATCGTTGCGACGATGCCCATGCGGAACAGCTCGGCGATCAACACGCCGGGACGCACCTCGAGGGCGCGCGCCATCTCGCCGACGGTGCTCCCCTCCATGATCTCCGGGATGTCGTCGCGTGTCGGAAGAACCAGCCCGTCGGCAGCGTCCTCCTTGGGACGCTGTCGCGCGATCATGTCGCGTTCGCGCTCGCGTTCGCGCTCGCGTTCGCGCTCGCGTTCCTTGTCTCGGTCGCGGGTCTGCAGTCGCTTCGGCTGCGGCCGCCCGAATCCTTCTGCCGGGGCTTCGCCGGGACGACCGGGCTTGGGCGGAAATCCCCTGCCTCCTCCAACGGGACGAGGCCGCCGCGTTTCGCCGTCGCGGGCTGGAGCGCCCTCTCGGCTGGTCCGCTGACGCGAGAACCCCGACGATTCGGAGCTCCGGCTCGCAGCGGCTGTCGATGACGCCGAATGGTACGAGCGCGTCGTGCTACTCGACTCGTCGCGGCTCGAATAGGCGACGCGTCGTTCCGTGGGTCCATCGCTTCGTCGCGCCACGGGCTCGGCGGGCGCCGATCCCGCCGGACGCGCGGTGTATTTGGGCGCGCGCTTCTCCGTCTGCGAGACTGGCTTGCTGGTTCTCGGCGCTGCCTCGTACCGAGGCTGCGTGGTCGTGGGAGGAGCCGCCGAAGACGTCGACGGGCGGCGGACAGCGTACTCAGGCTTGGCGTCGTCGCGACGCGGCGCCGCGCGGACGATCTCGCGGCGGGGCAGCTCGATCGTCCGGATAGGGGGCTTCAGTCCCGTCTCTCGGGTCGTCGGGGTCGGTTCCGTGGCAGGCGCCGACGGCGGAGCCTTCGATGGCGCGGGCGATGGCGCGGGCGATGGAGCCTCCGGCGTCTTGCCCTTGACAGGCTCGGGAGCCGGAGCGCCCTGACCCGCGATCTCTTGGCAGGCACGATTCGCTTCTTCCGGAGTGATCGTGCTGGAGTGCGTCTTGACCTCGAACCCCATCTCCTTGAGCCGCTCAATCAGCTCCTTGTTGGGCACGTCGAGATGTTTCGCCAGTTCATAGACCCGCACGGGTTTGTCATAAGGAGGATGTGTCGGAGAACTCATCGGGTAACCACCCCCATTCGTCGTGTCTTTGGCGATCCGTCAGGTCCGTCGTTGACTAGTTGCGTGAGCTCCGATCGGAGCGCCTCGATCTGGGGAGGCGCGATCGGGGTCGTCAGCCGCAGAGCGCGAATGAGCGACTTGGGCGTCAGGGCGCGCTCGATACATGCCCCATCGCTGCAAACATAGGCGCCGCGTCCCGGACGCTTCCCCGTCGGATCGGCGCAGAGCGAGCCATCTTCGAGCCGCACGATCCGAACCAACGTTCGCTTGGCTCCCTTCTGCCGACAGCCCATGCAGCTCCGTTCCGGTGCCGTCATTCGCTCCCGTTCTCGGATGCATACCCGGTTTCCGATGATCCCTACGACTCTGAAGCGGCAGCCGCGCGCTGTTCTGCCAGGATCAACGACTTGGCAGACGCGACGAGCTTCTCGGCAGTCTTCGCGCCGAGGTTCGGGAGCACGGACAGCTCCTTGACATCCGCTTCGGCAATCGCGCCGACGTTGGCGTAGCCATGCTCGCGCAGCGTAGCGGCGACTTTGGGTCCGACTCCGACGAGGCGTTCGGGCGGGAGCTCCGCCGCTGGCAGCTCCGGCACTTCCTCGACCGGCTCGGACTCGGAATCCGTCTTGAAGATCTCGGCGACCATGCGCGACCGCAGATCGGAACTCACTTCCCGCTCGCTGACGATGTCGATCTTCCAACCGGTCAGTCGGTTCGCCAGGCGGGCGTTCTGCCCGCGACGCCCGATCGCCAGGGATAGCTGCTCCTCCGGGACGACGACGGTCGCCAACGGCTCGCCGCCTTCGTCCTCGCCGAGGATCACTTCGCTCACCTTCGTCTGACCCAGCGCATTCGCGATGAACTCGGCGGGATCCGGGCTCCACGGGAGCACGTCGATCCGCTCGCCGCTGAGTTCGCGCACGACCATCTGCACCCGCGACCCGCGAACGCCGACGCACGTCCCGACGGCGTCGATGCCGTCCTCGGTGCTCGCGACGGCGATCTTAGAGCGTTCGCCGGGCTCGCGCGCAATCGCCATGATGTTGACCAGACCGTCGACGATCTCCGGCACTTCCTGCTCGAACAGCCGCACCAGCAGAACCGGATGGGCGCGCGACAGGATGACCGGGGCTTTGAATCGTCGCGTGGCGTGCTCCGCGTTTTCAGGGTCCATGACGTCGATCACGAGGGCGCGGATGCGGTCGCCCCGCTCGTACGATTCGTTGCGGAGCTGCTCGTTCCACGGCAGAACCGCCTCGGCTCCCTCGATCTCCAGAATCACGTCCCGGTAGTCCTGTTGCTGCACGACGCCGCTGACGATCTCCTCGACGCGGTCCTTGTAGAGGTTGAAGATATTCATCCGCTCGGCGTCCTTGATCTTCTGGACCAGGATCTGCCGGGCGAGTTGGGCTTCGATGCGTCCGAAGTCGCGCGTCTCGACGGGAACCTCGATGACGTCGCCGATCTTCGCTTCAGGCTCCGTCTTGAGCGCTTCCTCGATCGGGATTTCCGTCGCGAACGACCGCATGATCTCGACGACACGCTTGGGTGCGAAGACCTGGATCTCGCCGGTCGTCTCGTTCAACTCCACTTTCACCGACTGCACCGAGCCATAGCGCCGCTTCGCCGCCTGAAGCAGGGCAGCCTCGATCGCCTCGACCAGGATCTCTTTGGGAAGACGCTTCTGGCTCAAGACCTGCTTCATACTCGTCAAGAGGTTCTGGTTCATCGTCGTGCTCCCTGCGTCGTCTGAAAGATCGTGCGGCAGTCATGCGCTGGCTGGCGCGCGAAGGTCGTGCCCCGGCTAGAACCGGATGTCGAACTTCCCCTCGATCACCTCCGCGATCGCCACCGTAACGTCCTCTCCCGAGTCCAGTGCCAGATGGATGTCGTCGCCGTTCACCGACATGAGCCTGCCGACGAGCCGCTCCTCGCGAGCCGGGTCGGTGGAACCGCGTCGGCGGATCGCAACCCAGTACCCCTCGGCGCGCCGGAAATCCGAAGCCGTGTGCAGTGGTCGATCCAAGCCTGGTGAGGCGACTTCGAACTCCGTGCGGTCGTCTAGGATTCCTTCGACGCGGAGGGTCGGCTCCAACATGCGGAGGACCCTCTGGCACTCCCCGATGGTGATCCCGCCCGGGCGATGCACCAGCAGCCGCACGGACGGCTGACGACGGTTCATCTGCCAAATGGCTTCGACCAGCTCAAACCCGTTCGCCGCCAGGATCGGTTCGCAGATGCTCGTCAACAGCGCCTGGGGGCGATGATCCGTACCCGACTCATGGTCCACGCCGGTGCCCCACAAAACAAAAGAGCGGGCTGGAACCCACTCTTGACACAACCGTCGCCGTATCGAACGTCAAATCCTGTGCAACCGCACCCGATCCGCCGTGGCTAGGTGTCCATCGTCGGGCTGTCTCAAGGCTAGCACACTTGCCGGATGGAAGCAAGGCAATCGGGACGGCAGCAGGGCTGTTTCATGAAGCCCTCGGTCCCCGCACGGCGGGGTCCAGACGAACGCCCGCTGCTCCGACGGGACACCAGCCGTCCATGGAGCCACCGTTTCCGCTCCGTCGCTCCCGCGAAAGCGGGAGCCCAGAGTCCTGGATTCCCGCTTCCTGGCCCCGCGAAGGCGGGGCTCGCGGGAATGACCCGTTGGGTGGACCCGATTCGGGATCAGGCGGGCCGTTCATGAAACAGCCCTGGAACGGCAGAACTCTCCGCGACCCCGTGCTATCGCAAACCGGGACGGCACATCGGAACCACCAGGACCTGATCGTGGCATGCCGCGCCCGTCACCAGCAGCACGATTCACTGTGCGTTGATGCCTGCCAGACGATCTGGCAAGATCGTCTGGCAGGCATTTGTCAGCGCGCCGTCTCCGATGCGAGCGCACGGCTCCGCCGGTATCGTCCGAAGGAGCGCCATCGCGCAGAACGGAGAGCCTCGACATGGCAGACTTCCTCCTCGTCGGCGGAACCCATCCTCACGCCCGCGCGCACCTCAAGACGCTCCAGCAGCTCCCAGAAGTCGAGCGCGTCATCGTCGTGGAGCCTGACGCGTCCGTCCGCGCGTCCTACGACGCCGAGGCGAAGGTCGCCGCGACCGTCTCGACACTGGACGATGGGCTCGCGACCGGCCCAACGCACGCGTTCACCTGTTCGCGCAACGACCGAGCGCCGGCTGACATCGCCGCGTGCGCGCGAGTCGGCTGCCACGTCATCGCCGAGAAGCCGCTCGCCGTGTCGGCTGCCGCGTTCGAGCCTGCCCGACGCGCCATCGTCGAGTCCGGCGTCACGCTCTCGATTGTCTATCAGGCGCGATGGCACCCGATCCCGCTGGAAGCCCGCCGGCTCATCCGGGAAGGCGTCCTGGGCGCGCCCATCGCCGCCGAGGCGCGGATGGTCACGTCGCAAGTGCGCTACCGCGATCCCTCCCATTGGCTATTCAGCCGTGACGCCGCTGGTGGGGGTATCCTCTCGTGGCTCGCGTGCCACTACATCGACCTGCTCGCCTACCTGTTGGACGACGAGTACGTCTCCGTCGGCGCGCACGTGGGAACCCTGGGCGGGCAGGCTATCGACGTCGAGGACGTCGCCATGCTGAGCCTCCGGTTCCGGCGGAACGCTCTGGCGACGATGACGGCGGGATACCTGCTGGCGCTGAGTCCCAGCGGCTACATGCGCGGCGCGTACGACACGTACATCGGCATCTACGGGCGCGAAGGACGGCTGTGGTGGGACCCCGTCGGCGGCAAGACGCTCCACGTCGAGAGCGCACGCCCCGAATGGGCGTCTGCGCCGCGTCGGGAATGGACGGTCGAAGTCGCGGAGAGCCGCGCCTACGGCGGCGTCTATGGCGAGGAGTTCGTCCGGCGGTTCCTGCAAGCGTCTGCCGGAGACGGTGAACCGCCGAACTCGCTGCGCGACGGTCTGCGCGTCCTGCGAGTGCTGGATGCCGCCTACGAATCCGCCAGCAGGGGCATCATCGCGCCCATCGAACCGGTTCCGCCGGACAGATGATCGAGCCGTCTACTCCGCGCCCCAACGCTCCCAGTGGAGCACGTCTTCGAGCGCGCGCTTCGTCTTGATCGGCTCCTCTGCCGGAACGCCCAGCGATATCAGGCTGATGAGCTTGTGTCCATTCGGCACGCCCAGGAACCGCCGCACGTCGTCGGCGTACTCGCGCTTGTCGCCCGATATCCAGCAGGTTCCCAACCCGTGGGCCCACGCGGCGAGGCAGATGTTCGTCGTCGCCGCGCTGCCGTCTTCCAGGTAGTACTTGGTGTCCTTGCAGAACACGACGATGCACGCCGCCGAGTGGGCGATGTGCTTTCCGAAGTCCGTCAGACCGGCGAGCTCGTCGAGTAGGTCCGGCTTCGTGACCACGATGAACGTCCAGGGCTGCTCATTCCTGCCGCTGGGAGCCAGGCGCGCGCAATCGACGATGTCGCTGAGAACGTCGCGGGATACCGTGTCGGATTCGTAGGCGCGGATGCTGCGTCGGGTCTTCAGGCAGGCGATGGCGTCCATGCACAGAGGCTCCTTTCCCAAGCCGTGGAATCCCAGCCACCACGATTGGGATAGCCTCATTCGGCGCGCATCGGAAGAACACGCCTACGCAACGGGCAGGCGGACGAGCATCTTCCCGACGTTCCCGCCCGACAGGAGCTCGATGAACGCCCTCGGCGCGTTCTCGATGCCATCGACGATCGTCTCGCGGTAGCGGATCGCTCCTTCGCCCACCAGCGGCCCAACTTCGCCGACGAACTCCGGGAGCAGGTTCCCGTGGTCGCGGATGAGGAATCCCTGCATCAGGATGCGCTTCGTGATGAGCTCGAAGAGGTTCCGCGGGCCCGGGTCGGGGACGTCCAGGTTGTACTGCGAGACCATGCCGCAGACGGCGATGCGCGCGCCGACGTTCGCGCAGGTCAGTACCGCTTCGAGCATCGCCCCGCCCACGTTCTCGAAGTAGATGTCGATGCCGCCCGGGCAGGCGTCGCGCAGAGCCGCCGTCAGGTCGCCGCAGGCGCGATAGTCGATCGCCGCGTCGAAGCCGAGCGCGCCCGTGAGGTGGTCTGCCTTCGCCGCCGACCCGACGGTTCCCACGACGCGGCATCCGGCTCGCTTGCCCAACTGACCCACCAGCGAACCGACGGCTCCCGCCGCCGCGCTGACGACGAGCGTCTCGCCGCGCTTGGGCTCCCCGATCCGATGGAGCCCGTACCAAGCGGTGAAGCCCGGCATGCCGAGCACGCCCAAGTAGGCGGATAGGGGAACCACCAAGGCATCGACCTTGCGGGCGTCGCCGCCATCGCTGACGCCGTACTCACGCCATCCCTGCATCGTGACGACGACATCTCCGACGGCATACTCGGGGTGACGCGATTCGACGACGCGCCCAACGGCTCCACCAGCCATCGGTTCCCGCATGCGGAACGCTGGAGTGTAGGTGTCCACGCCGCGCATCCGACCACGCATATAGGGATCGACGGAGAGATACTCGTTGCGGACGACGAACTCGCCGGGCTTCGGCGTCGGGATGGGGTTCTCGACAAGCTCGAAGTCGCTCTCCTTCGGCATGCCAGCAGGCTTCGCCGCGAGCACGATCTGCCGATGGGTCGCCACGACGGTTGCCCCTCTGCTTTGACAGCGAACGGGCGCGGGTTGCCCCGCGCCCGGATGAGTCGCAGCCGACGAATCGCGCATAGCGCTAGAACGACTTCAGCGCTCCCCAAGTCGCGGCGGCTTTGCCACGGGCTTCGACGGCGAGTCCACTGGATCCCCCGAAGGTCGCCGAGATCGTCGTCTTGACAATGGAACCGCAGTTCCAGCGCGCCTTGTTCGGCTTGCCCTTGGCGAGCTCGCACGATCCGCGATTCGCGCCGCCTCCCACGCTGACGTTCCATGCCGGTTCGCCCTTGTCGGGCGTCCAGGCGTTGCTCTTGGCGATGAGCGCGCCGTTGAGCCACGCTCCATACTGGTCATCGTAGTCGGCGAGTAGGATGAGCTCCTTCACCGTCGCGGCGTCGGGGATGTCGAAGTAGTACCGTGTCCACGCAGAGATGCGGCCGGCGGGAATCTCCGTGTTGTCGTCGTTGTCGGCGAAGCCGACTCCCGATTCGCCGTCTTTCCACTTCGAATCGTCGTAGGCGACCTGAGTCCACCCCGCCTTGATTTCCATATTGTCCGGATCGTGGATGTACTTCACCTTCGCGCCTTCGTCGACGTAGACCTTCCCGCCAGCGGAGAGCTGCATGATGAGCGTCATGTCGCTGCTCCCAGCGCCGTCGTTGAAGTTCGCTCCGACGAGCACGTTGTTCTTGGTATAGATCGTCACAGCGGACGCTGTGCTCGCAACAGCGAAGGCGACGACACATACCCCGACCACGAAAGCCAGGAAGTGCTTCACCCGGAACCCTCCTTGCTGAGTGATGGTAGGGATGTGGGCGCGAGAACCCGCGCCCACTGACCTAGGGCGTTCTGGAGGACCCAGTCCGCTAGCGACTCGACTTGAGCTCCGCCCAAGCTGTCGCCAGCTTGCCCGAAGGCTCGACGGCAGCGCCGGCCTGAGCCGCGAAGCTAACGTTGGTCTTCTCGATCGCCGCATGCTTCCAGCGATCGGCGTTCGGCTTGCCCGCCGCCAGGTCGCTGGCTTCGTGGTTGGGGACAACGAGCCCACCGGCAGCGCCGTAATCCCACTTGGGCGTGTCACCGGCGTTCTTCATCTGAGCGCTGCGAGCGATCTCGACGCCGTTCAGCCACACGATGTACCCGTCGTCGAAATCCGCCAACAGAACGACGCTCTTGACCGATGCCGGATCCGACACGTTGAAGCGGTACCGCGTGTAGATCGTCACCACGCCGGCTCCACGGTCGATGGCGGTGTTGTCGTCGTTGTCGGCAAATCCGACACTGGACAAGCCGTCCTTCCAGCTGCTGTCATTGAAGCCTGGTTTCTCCCAGCCCGGCACATCCGCCGTGGGCACCAGGTACTTCACCGCGTGGCCCTCGTCCACCCACACCTTGCCGTCGCCGCTCAGTTGGAGGATGAGGCTCATGTCGCTGCTACCGAGCCCATCGTTGGAGTTCACTGCGGCGAGGATGTTCTCACCGGGCAACAATGGGGCGGGCGCAGCAGACGCGGTATGCACTGCCACGGCAACGCCGAGAGCCACAGCGCATACGAGCCAGTAGACGCGCTTCATGCAGTGTGTCCCCTTCATACGAGGAGGCAACAACACGTCCGACACGTCTCGTCGCTCAACGCCGTCGACGAGACCCAACGCGACTTCGTTCGCGCGTCCTTATACCACAAAGAGCAGGCTCAAGCACGAAAGCTCGACGATCCCAACACCGCGTTGCGGTGTCAGCGCGTCGGTTTCCAGCGCCGCTGGATTCCCAGCCCTGTGCTGGTAACGTACAATGTGTTCGCGCTTGGTCTGGGATCGAAGACGCGGAGACACGGCATAGGACTCAGACAAGGAGGTTCCGATGCGCAGATCTATGATGGCGCTCGCGCTTGGCTGCGCGATCAGCCTGCCCATTCACGCGGCTCCCCGCGCGGACCTAAAGCTGCTTCTCCCACTCGACGAGAACAAGGGCAATCAGGCGGCTGACCTCTCGGGAAACGGGCATGTCGCGAAGTTCGTCGGCACACCGAAGTGGACGACCGGCAAGATCGGTTCCGCCCTCGAGTTCGACGGACAATCCTACCTGGAAGTCGCCGACAAGGCGGACAGCGGATTCGACGGCGTCGCGGGACTCACCATCGAGCTGTGGGCGAAGCAGGACGCCCACCACGACAACGGCCTCGTCGTCAAGCTGACGACGAACGCCTTCTGGCCCTGCTCCTACAACCTGGAAACATGGTCGGATACGAACATCTGGTTCGGCGTCGATCAGGACGGGATGGCGATCTCGGCGGGTGGATACCCTCTGAACCAATGGTACCATCTCGCCGCCGTCTTCGACGGTAAGGCGAAGACCCAGCAGCTCTATCTCAACGGTAAGAAGGTCGTCGAGGGCGCCGCGCCGAAGGACACGGTTCCCGCCGGAGACAAGCCCATCTTCATCGGCACCGTCGACGCGAACAACTACCGGTTCAAGGGCGCGATCGACGAGGTCGCCATCTACGCCCGCGCGCTGACCGCCGCCGAGATCGGGCAGGACATGTCGGGCATCGTGCTCGCTGTGGAACCGCGCGACCGCCTGGCGATCCGATGGGCGGCGTTGCGGCAGGCTCCGTAGCGCACTCGAAGCCTCGTCGTTCGCGCGGGAGTCACGGCGCGCCCGGTCCAGCCTGTCGAGTTGGCGTCGTTGGGCAGGTTCTGCTTCGGCTGGATGGCTTTGATGCCGCTGCCCTCGTCGACGAGGATCGTGGACCCAGACTTGAGCTGGACGATCAGCGACAGATCGCTGGAGCCCGGCGAGTCGTTATGCCGACGCCGCGAGGACATTCCGTCCGGGCACCAAGGGAGCCGCCTTGCCGCTGGCTTCCATGGCGGCGTGCGACGAGTAGGCGGCTGCGGCGAGCAGACCAACGCAGGCGAAGGTGAACATCCGTTGCATCATGCGTGAAGCTCCTCAGCGTCATGTCAGTTCGGTAATCGACGGGCGAACCGTCGGTTAGTCATGAGAACGCGTTGATCAGTAGAGCCTCTTGAGAGCGCCCCAAGAGCTTGCGGCTCTGCCGATTGGGTCCACCGCGAAGGGTCTGGAGACCCCTCGTGGGTCCCGTGCCGACTTCGCTCGTGGTTCCGCCCGCAGCGCGGATCGCGTAAGATGCACCCGATCCGCATCCGATACGCCGAGGAGAAGGCGCATGAAGAAGGGCATCTGCATCGGCACGCTCCCCGGAGGCATCTCCGACGAAGGGTTCGCGCTGGCGAAGGAAGCCGGATTCGCAGGCGTCGAGCTGGGAACGCTCAACGACGAGGCATCTCGTACCAACGCGGCGGAGCTCGCCAAGAAGCACGGCATCGCCATCCCCAGCATCATGAACTCCGTCCACTGGGGCAAACCGCACTCCGACCCCGATCCCGCCGTTCGGCGCGAAGGCTTCGAAGGCATGCTCGCGTCGTTCGCGACCGCCGCGGCGACCGGCGCAGACACGGTTCTGCTCGTCCCTGCCGTCGTGACGGATACGGTGACCTACGAACAGGCGTGGATCCGCTCCCAGTTCGAGATCCTCGAGCTCCTCAAGGTCGCCGAGGAGAAGAAGATCGCCATCGGCATCGAAAACGTCTGGAACCGGTTCCTGCTCAGCCCGACCGAGTTCGCCCAGTACATCGACCAGTTCAACAGCCCCTATGTGAACGCCTACTTTGACGTGGGGAACATCTGCCTCTACGGGAACCCGCATCAGTGGATCCGCACGCTGGGGCCCCGCATCGGGAAGGTGCACGTCAAAGGGTTCGACACGCGCAGCCGGCAGTTCACCTCGACGCTGCTCGGCGGGAACATCAACTGGAAGGCGGTACGGCAGGCGTTCGTTGACATCGGCTACGAAGGATGGATCACGGCAGAGATGGGGCAGAACCGCGAAGACCCGCGCGGCGGCGCGTTCGCGCTCAGCGAGGAGATGGACAAGATCATTGCTGGCGAGGCGTAGTCGCTACTTCCCGGCTTCGGCGCGCGCCTGGCGGATGGCATCGATCCCGGCGCGGTAGTTGGGGTTGCCCGGGTTGAGTTCGAGCGCGGATCGGAGCGCTTGCTCCGCCTCGTCGAGCTTCCCCAGTCGGAACGCGATGAGCGCGAGCGTGTTGCGGTACGGCGGGACCGTTGGCGCGAGTTCGACAGCCCGCAGCGCTACAGCGTGCGCGCCCGGCAGATCGCCGCCGACCTGGGCGAGGGCGCGCGCCAGCCCGTCGTGACCCGCCGCATCGTCGGGGTCCGACTCGACGACAAGCCGGTACTGTGCGACCGCCCCTGCGTTCCGCTGGACGAGCAGCGCTTCGGCGTACGTCTGTCTCGCGGAACCCAGCGACGGGTCCGACTCCAATGCTGGTGCGAGAAGCGCGATCGCCCGCTTCGCATCCCCCCGCCGGTAGGCGATCTCACCAAGCAGCGCCTGAGCAGCCGCCGCGTCCGGCTGGAGCCGAAGCGCCTCGGATGCCGCCTTCTCCGCCGCGCTGAGCTCGTCGTTCGCCGCGCGGGATGCTCCCAGTCCGATATGAGCGATGACGAGCTCCGGGTCGAGCGCGAGGGCGGCCTCGTAGGCGTCGATCGCCGCCCGGGCATCCCCGTAGCGGAGATGGAGCCTGCCGAGGTTCGCCCAGATCGGAGCGCGTTCTTTTGGCGACTCGTACCGCAGGATGGCGGCTTTCAGTTCGTCGATGGACTTCTGCTGCTTGGTCAGGACGGTGTGGATCGCCAGGTCTTCGTCGGCTCCAGCCGTATCGCCGAGACGCCGCCGCAGTTGGGACCGGACATAGCGCGCGCCCAGGTGGGTCGGATCGCCTCTCAGCGCCGAGTCCAGCGCGGTGAGCGACTCCTCGCGCCGGTTCAGGCGCATCAGCAGGTAGCCCCGCTCGAAGTCGCACGCGACGGCGTCGTACTGGAGCTCTTTGGCATGGTCGTAGTCAGCAAGCGCCTCCTCCATCCGGCCTAGCTGCGACTTCACCTTGCCCGTCTGGAACGCGACCACCGGTGAATCCGGACTGAGACTCCGCGCCTGGGCGAGCGAGTCGAGCGCGTCCTGATAGCGATAGAGCGACACGTAGGTAGAGCTCTCCGCCTGGTAGAACTCGGCGCGTCGAGCATCAAGACGGATCGCTTCGCCGAACGCCGCGAGCGCGTCGTCGAACCGGTCGCTCGACATCAGCGCCAGTCCGTAGCCGTAGTGCGCGTCGGCGCCCTTCGGAACAGACTTGGCGAGCTCCTGCCAAGCGGCAACGGCTTCCGCCGACATCCCGCTCGACAGATAGGCGCGCGCCAGCTCGAACCGCGCCGATGTGTTCTGCGGTTCCGCCGCGACGCGCTCCTGAAGCTCCCGCACCGTCGCCCCATGCGCCGTCGTGACGAGCGCGAACAGCACGACGAGCAGACAGGCGCACATCGGCACGAGTCTGTGACAGGGCTCCTGATCGCTGGGACGGGTCTGAGACCCGCCCCTACGGCGTACGACGTAACGCACGTGCAAGCTGGCGCGTCGGCTCATGGGCTAGATGCCCCACAAGGCGGGCGGTTCGTAGGTGTCTCCGCCGCCGAACATCGACTCCATCCCGTGGGCTTCGATGAGCTCGTCGCAGAGGCTGCGGATCTGGTCGAGCGTCAACTCCGAGCCGGTGTGCGGATCGAGCATCGCCGCGTGGTAGACGGCTTCGCGGTCGCGTTCCAGCGCCGCCTGGATAGTCAGAAGCTGGACGCTGATGTTCGTCCGGTTCAGCCCGGCGAGTTGTTCCGGCAGGTCGCCGACGTAGCACCCCTGAACGCCGTTCCGGTCGACCAGGCACGCGAGCTCGACGACCGACGTGCGCGATAGGTTGGTGACCAACCCCGTGTTCAACACGTTCCCGCCGATGCGCAACGGGACGTCGGTTTCCATGGCGTCCATGATGTAGGAACCGTACTCGTGCGTCCGCCGGTGCGAGAGCTCGCGGTTGTTGATGAGCCCCTTGCTTTGCTCCTTCCAACTGGCGATCTGGTGGATGCAACGGCGCGGGTACTCGTCCAGCGGGATGTTGAACTCCTCGATGAGCTCCGGGAACTGCGCCTTGATCCAGTAGGGCAGGTACTCGGAGAGGTGCTCCGAGGACTCCGTGATGTAGTAGCCGAAGTGGCGCATCATCTCGAAGCGCACCATGTCCCAGTGCTTCTTGGCTCCGGGCTTGCGGGCGGCAGCGTTCATCTCGGCGGCGCGCCGCTTGATCTCCGGGTAGAGGTCCTTCCCGCCGTCGGTGACTTCGAGCAGCCACGCCTGGTGGTTGATCCCCGCGATCTTCCACTGGAGCTTCTCGACCTGGCTGAGCATCCCAACGTGATGCAGCAGACCTGACGCGCACCCCTGAACCGAATGGCAGAGCCCCACCGCCCGGATGCTGGAACCCAGCAAGATGCCGCCGGTGACCATCGCCATCGGGTTCGTGTAGTTGAGGAACCAGGCATCGGGACAGACGGCTTCCATATCGCGCGCGAAGGCGAGGCAGACGGGAATCGTCCGCAAGCCTCGGAAGATGCCACCGATCCCCAGCGTGTCGGCGATGGTCTGGCGGAGCCCGTACTTCTTCGGTATCTCGAAGTCGATGACGGTGCTCGGTTCGTATCCGCCGACCTGAATGGCGTTGACGACGTAGCTCGCGCCGTGCAGAGCGTCACGACGTTGCGCGGGGCCCAGATGCGCCGTGATGGTCGCCTTGCCGCCGTTGATGTTCCCGTTCAGCGTCTGGAGCATCGCCTGGGATTCGCTCAGACGCGTCGCATCAATGTCATAGAGGGCGATGTGAGCGTCGCGCAGGGCATCGGTCAACATGCAGTCGCCGAGAACGTTCTTGGCGAAGACGGTGCTTCCGGCTCCCATGAAGGTGATCTTCATGCGTCTCGTCCTTTCGAGAATCGGCACGGGCGCGTCATCGTCGAATACATAGCGCACGCCGGAGACGCTCACGAGTCCGCCGACGCAGCCGTCAATCGCCGGCTTCCGCGGCTCCCTCTGCCGGCTTGCTTCCGCGCTTCGGAATGAACCCGGACGCGAACAGCAGGAGCATCACCGTCCAGAAAACCCACTTAGGCAGATGCTCGAACCCAGCGTGAACGTGGTACGTCGTGTAGTACCAGTGCCCGTAGGCTTCGATGCCTAGCTTGACCGAGATCCAGGCGATGATGAGATAGGCGGCGGTCTCGAGCCGCGCGAACTTCTCGAGCAGCTTCAGGAAGAAGTTGGCGACGAACCGCATCGCAACAACGCCCAGCAGCCCGCCCAGGTAGATCACCCACAGCTTCGGATGGACCGCCTCCATGTTGGGTGGCGGTCCCACCAGCGCCACGGCGGCGAGGATTGAATCGACGGCGAAGGCGAGGTCGGTCAGTTCCACGACCACGATCACCGACCAGAACCCTTGCGCCTTGGGTTCCCGATGCTTGTCGTTGACGCGATGCATCGCGTGCCTGACAAAGTGACGCACCGCCAGGTAGAGCAGATACCCCGCGCCTGCCGCCTGAACCCACCAGTACTTGATGAGCTCGCTGGCGATCACGATCATCAAGCCGCGGAGTACGAACGCGCCGACCAGTCCGTAGAGCAGTCCCTTCTGCTGCTGGTGCTTCGGCAGCGCGCGAACGAGAATGGCGAGAACCAGCGCGTTGTCTGCGGATAGGAGACCTTCGAGGAAGGCGAGCGTCGCGACCGTCGGCACATCAGAGATCGCGAACACCTGACCGAACATCCCGTACCACCTCTCATCAGACTCTCATCGTAACCGTCACCCGGTCTGCGTGCGACGCGACGCTCCTGCGATGGGTGTGATCCCGGTTCGCCTCCGACCTCTCTGGCTGCCTCGCCAGTCTCCGAGTAAGGTATCCGCGCGCTAAGAGGCCTCGCGGAGTCGATCGCACATCCACGGAACGCTGTGCGTCGTCGCGATCTCGTGCCCTCCGTCGTGGACGTGGATGCCGGTATGCGTCGCCGGGGCTCCATAGGCTTGGTAGATGGGTCCCAGGTCGTGGACGATCGCCTCGGTATCCTCGTGTGGGAAGGAGACGTCCTTTCTGCCGGCTTCCAGGAAGAGCGGTCGCGGCGCGATCATCGCGGCGATATCGACGTGCTCGAAATGGCGCGCCAGATCGCGCAGATGTCCGCATGTGCAGTGGGGCCGATCGAGGAACGTGTTCAGGTGCGACGTGAGATAGCAGCTCACGCACGTCGCGGCGATCCGCGTCTGGAGCGCGCCGACGAACATCGCCATCTCGCCGCCCAGCGACAAGCCCATGACGCCCATCCGCTTCGGATCGACGGCGTCGAGCGACTCCATCAGATCGAGCGCCCGCACCAGGTCCCAGTAGCGCACGCCGATGAGCGTGTGCCCCAGCATGTTGAGGCCATGGACGAGAACGTTATACGTGACGTTGTCCTGCGGCAGCGCACGCTCGCCGAATCCGATCTGGTCGGGCACGAACGCGACCAGCCCCTGCTCCGCGAACTGCTTGGCGAACCCGCGATACGCCGAGTTGGGGTCGATGCACTCGTCCTTGCCGCCGCCGCTGTGACCGTGCAGGCAGAGCACGGCGGGAACCGGGTACCGGACGTTCTTCGGCGTCAGCAGATAGGCGCACGCCTGGAGCCCGGGGCGCGTCCAATAGACGAGCCGTTCGCGGACGTAGCTCTCGGTCTCCTCGACGGTCTGTCGTTCGAGTCCGAAGTCGATGCGTTCACTGGGCGTATCGCCCAAGATGCCGCTCAGCACACCCCGCGCGAGTCCCTGCCACACCTCGAACGCGCCCTTTGAGGACAGGTCGAACGGCGACTGGCGAAGCTCCGATTCGACGAGCCCGTGGTAGAAGTCGATCACCTGCTGGCCGAGCATGGATGCCTCCCCTGGGAACCGGTAGGAACCGGTTCCGCGTGTGGCGACTACAGTCCGATGCGCGAAGCGAACTCCGGCAGACCGCGAATGCCGAGATTCAGATGGAACAGCGATCCGGCGTGAGCGCCGTTCAGCGCGCGATCCTCGCCTCCCGCCGTCGTGATGTACATGTCCGTCAGATCGTCGCCGCCGAACGTGACGCTGGAGACCTTGAGCACCGGGAACGCCACGGTCTGCATCAACGCGCCGGTGGGAAGCAGTCGAACCAGCCGGGAGCCGTCCCAGCGCGCCGACCAGATGCAGCCTTCGGCATCGACGGTCATCCCGTCGGGCAAGCCGGCGGCGGGCGCGTTCCGGTGAAAGGCGCGGCGGTTCGACAGGTTCCCGGTTGCCCGGTCGTACTCGAACAGGCTGATCTCGTACATCTCGGAATCGGTGAAGTACATGCGCTGGCGGTCGAGCGTGAAGCCCATCCCGTTCGAGCAGCGCACGTCTTCGAGGACGACCGTGAGCGTGCCGTCGCAGTCGAGCCGGTAGAGCCGTCCGAGCCGTTCGGGGCTGGGCATTGTCCCGCAGAAGACGCGTCCGACCGGGTCCGCGACGACGTCGTTGAATCGCGACTCCCGTTCGTCCGGTATCTCGTCGACGACGTTCGTCAGCGTGCCGTCACGCCAGACGGCGATCCGCCCGCGATCCATGAACAGCAGCAGCGATCCGTCCGCCTGGATCGTGAACCCGCCGACCGTCTCGCCGTCGAGGACGAGCTCGTGGTTCCCGGAAGCCGGGTCGTAGCGATACAGCTTCGCGCTATCGATGTCGGTCCAGTAGACGCAGCGCTCGGTCGGATGCCACAGGGGTCCTTCGCCGCAGACGCACGCGACGTCGGCTACGATGCGGGGCGCCGGCATCTGAGTTCGCAGCTCAATCATAGGCGAGTGTCACCTCTCCGCCTGTGCGCAGGCTCTCGATGATCGCGTCGATGAGGAGCATCTCGCGGTATCCGTCGTCCAGATCGGCGCGGCACTCCGTCCCATCGAGGATGGCGCGCGCCCACGCCGTGATCTCCTCGCGGTATCCGGGACGGATGACGCCGTTCTGATACCCGATTCCCCCGTCCCAGGTGATGATCCTGCCGTCGTTATATCCGCCCGTGCCGACAGGAAGGTCGGGAATCGAGTAGGTCAGCTTCGACCAGTTGTGGGTCTCGACCCACGCGGGCCCGTCGCCGGCGATGAGCGTGCGGTTCTCGAACACCGGCGAGCGGAACGCGATCGTCTGGCTCCCGACGATGCCGCTCCCGAATCGGTACTGGATAACGCCCGCATACTGCTCGGAGTTCGTCTGGCTCCGCATCGCCGAGACCGCCGCGATATCGCCCATGAAGAACCGAGTCAGGTCGAGATGGTGGATGATGTGATCCAGCAGGAAGAAGCGGAACATGTCCGCGTCCGAATCGCGGTCGAGCCCCCAATCCATCCGCATGCCGGGACCCGGACAGAGGTACCGCGCCTGATAGACGATCGGCTCGCCGAACCCGGGTCGGGAGATGATCTCCTTCGCCATCCGGTTCACCGGGCAGTGCCGCTGCACGGTTCCCATGAGAACCTTCGCGGTCGTGCCGCGCGCGGCGTCGCGGAACCGCTTGGCTCCGGCGGCGGTCATCGACGGCGGCTTCTCGGTGTAGACGTGGAGCCCGCGTTCCAGCGCGACGATGCCCGCTTCGGTATGGATCGCCGGAGGAGCCGCCATCAGGACGCCGTCGAGGTCTTCGGCGGCGAGGAGCTCGCTGTAGTCGGTGTAGGCGCGTTCGGCGCGGAAGCGGTCGGCGGCGTCCACGGCGGCGTCGCGTCGAAGGTCGCAGGTGGCGACGAGACGCAGTTCGTCGACCAGCGTCAGCGCCGGCAGCAGCACGCCCCGGGCGAGCCCGCCGCATCCGATCATCGCGACGCGTAGGCGCTTGCGCTCGTTCATGTC
>Ga0194120_10004784_pt1 | contig 20500 bp, 22 predicted proteins | sample TA2MahCa65mmetaG_FD_148642 | JGI IMG/M metagenome (GOLD analysis project Ga0194120, IMG submission 148642) | Freshwater microbial communities from Lake Tanganyika, Tanzania - TA2015019 Mahale Deep Cast 65m | ecosystem: Environmental > Aquatic > Freshwater > Lake | place: Tanzania: Lake... | reverse complement strand
CGATGGATTGTCGCCCGGTGGATTGCCGCCCGGTTGATTGCCGCCCGGTTGATTGCCGCCCGATGGATTGCCGCCCGATGGATTGACGACGTCAGACATACATCCCCCCAATTAAAGACTTACAGTTCTAAGCTACACTTTTTTTGGTAAATGTCAATAATTAATTGAAGGGCCTCTCTAAAAATTCAAAGATTGCCTGTCCATCAGCGTTCAGCTTCGGATTTGAAAATCAAAGTGCGACGCCCAAACCTACGGGCATCTAGGCGTCCAGCTTTTAATTTAGCATAAACCGATGTTCGGCCCATCCCAGCCCAACTGCAAAATTCATTGACTGAGAAAACACCACAAATTGTTTGACTATCCTGTTTCATGAAACACCTCCGAAAGTTCCTAGTGCTTCCATATAGAAAGGCGCAGTAGCGGTTTTTACATTGTTTGGCATGAAAAAATTTCTAAAGCGCCAATAACTCCATAGGTAATTACCGCTTCTCCCTTGTTGACGACAGCCGGACATGATGTACATGTCACAAAGGGCTTTGATCTGAGCAATCACAAACTCTCCGTCCTCCGGTGGGAGGCTTTCAAGCCATGCCGAAATTCTAATTGCTTGATCGCTCGGCATATTGATCTTGAGTCCAAGCGAGTGCCATCCTGCGATCAGCAATATTTTGCCAAAGCCTATCAACTCAAGCTATCACCGCTTCGACTCTGCGTCACCCATATATATTGCATTACAAAACAACATATGGTTTATTTGCTTTCCGTGTAGCAGAATAAAGTAGTATATTGCTAGGCAACATATCGATACGACTATTGTCTTCAAGGAGCTTGAGCATGGATAGGGCAGCCAGCACCCTGAAGTGGGTAGGATTCATTCAAAACCGAATCGAACGAGCACGCCAGTGGCGAATGGAAATGGACGTCCACCGAGAGTTGGCAAAGGATTATCGTTACATTCGCATTCTTGGCAAAAGCTTTCGTGCGATATCGATCAGCGTTAAAAACCCATGCGGATGCTTGATTCGTCAGGATAACGGCAAGAAAGTATCGGGATGCCAAAACATAGCAAGTGCCATACGGAGTGCGATGGATTCCTACCCGTATGACCATCCATATGCCTACCCACCCAGAAACCAAAAACCTGAACATAAGGTTCAGGCGTTTCTGATTCGGCATGCGCTCATGAATGGGCAAGAAATGCAAAGTGTTCTAAAGGGTTTTGATGACGTATTTGAGAAACTGATTTTTATTACCGATGAGTTATCAGTCGGAGAATTCAGGGCAGATATCATCGCTCTCGGCGGCAAGAACGGGCATTACTTCCCCGTTTTCATCGAATTGAAAAACAAACGCGAACTAACCCGACTCAAGGGTCAGCTTAAAGATGCGAAGTCGGCCATGAGTGAAAATGCTGCCAAGATCGCATTCATTAATCTACTTTCGGCGACATCTGGCATTACCGCCGACAAAATTAAGTTCGAGGATTACAAGCTGATGATTGTGTGGACTTCTACTTCAGGTGGAAAAGAGAGCCAGCAAGTTGAGGAGGCAAGAGCTATGGGGTACCTGTTTACTGAGTTTTCCCCAGAGAATCAGGGATACTCATTTCAACGCAATTAACCATTCTCGTCTAAGGAAGTGCTGATTATTCCGCTTGGGTCGATCGTTTTCCGTTCGTCCTGAGCGCCGCGGTGTATCGAAGGAACGAACGGAATTAATCAGTGTCTCCCTAAGACAACACGCCCAATGACAAGCGCTTTGCATATCCGCGTGCGCCGTCTGGGCCATCAGTTGCTTCAAACGACCTTCATCAATTCGCATGGAGGGTTGGAAGCAGCCTCCGGCTTCGGTGTAATAGGGCTCATGCTTGATGACCCAATGCGTATCCCAAATTCTGGGAGTCCAAGACATCGGAACTCCCTCCTTTCCTATAACAAGGAAGCTCTTGCCATCCCAAAGTCCAACATTGCCGTTTCGGCCACACCCGACGTACCAGCACCCGATCTCAATTTGTTCCAGTGGAATTTGCTGTACGACGGTCATTTTTAAACCTTCCCCAGACTACAAACATAAGCGTAAAGCCTGCTGTTCCAAGCCGAACGGTAGCGCTGCAGGATTTCTTGCCCGATGAAATGCAGTTCCGTTGGCTCCATCCGAGTAACGGTGGAATTGCTATCAAAATACGTTTCCTGACTTTCGAGCACTTCGGCGTTCTGATACCCCTTGATCTGGTCGAGGTGCCAGTAATCGTCTATCCATACAAGTAGAGCGGTGGCGACCTAATTTCCTGATAGGTCACGAATTGAAAAAATGCGGGCCAGTCCCTTATGGCACATTTCATCGTAGTGCCGAGCGCAATGTTTCATGGTGCAACCCTCTGCCCGAGGCTGCCGTGAACTGGTCAGAGGGATTATCTGGTAATCGCCAATGTCACATTTCATCAAATCCGATTCCCACACTAGATTTCGCTTTTTCTTGGAAGCTGTATTAAGTTCAAAAAAAGAATTCAGAAAATCAGGATAATTTGCACCGACCGCACAAATCATGCAGCCTGTCTTGTTGGCATCTGCCATTTTCATACCTCCCACCATTCACCATCTTGGCGATAGCCTATGTTGCTGAACAACTCGCTGTATTTCTCGGTAGCAAAGCTATGGATTGGAATCAATGTGCGCGGGGCTATTGCCTCAGCAAAGCGTTTCAGGTCTTTCGGGCTGGCATGTCCAGAAGTATGGATATGGCGAATAGGAATCCCGGTGTTCTCTAGCCATTCCTCCATCGATGCATAGGTTCCCCGCTCAAGATAGCCTATCCACTGAGAATAGATAAAGCTAGCATTATCCATGCAAGCTGCCTCACGGAGATCGGTTAGCATGAGTGGCCGGAACAGAATGACTGCATTTCGTCCGATTGTTTTCAGGTTTTGCTGATAAATGCGATTTGCCGAGTGCTGCCTGAGGAGAGGAAACCACTCGCATTTTCTGACTTGAATTGCCTGTAACTTCGGCAAGTAAAGATGAATGCCTGGCCAATCGGACTGTGGAATATTTTTGTTCTCGGTTGCGGCAAGAATTGCAGCGGCATAAAGGTCTATGATTAGCGGTCGCCCTACACGCTTACACGCTCGGTATAGTGTAACAACACGGTCGATATTTTGTACCGAGGTATGGAACATCACCATGCCTTCTGCTGCCTTGAGATGTGCAGCGATTTCTTCTTCTAGGTCGCTTTCGGTTGGGAATGACTCGTCCGATTCTAGACGTGACAAAGATGAGCCTTCCATGAAGAGGGCATCAATATTCTTCGGCGGGTCTGCGACAAGCTGCTCATATAGCTTTGCTTTACGTCCGTGAGCGCGAAAGTCCCCGCTGTAAAAAATTCGTTTCCCTTCTGCTTCGATTAGGAATGAATAAGCGTCATACGCTGAATGATCGACCAGATAAGGGGTAATCCGGAAGACCCCGATGTCGATGGTTTTCCCATGCGCTAAGTCCAGTCCATTGAGTGATGGCAGCGGCTGCTTGGTAAAGGGGGCGGCGGCTTGCACAATTCGTCGAGCGGCACTGCCCATTATAACTGGCACGTTTCCAGATAGGTGGTGCAATAACCCGTAGTGGTCAATATGGGGATGCGAAATCAGGATGGCACGTAGATCATCGCCATCAATGTTGGGAACCAAGCTGGAATCGGTTGCTTCTCCATCAAGAGGCAAGCCGAAATCCAGAACCAATCGATCCCCAGCAGCGGCCAACTCAATGCAGGTTCCGCCAATTTCCTGTGTACCACGATGAATAAGAACCCTCACTTTTAACTCCTTGTACCATGATGTAGATGTTGTTATTATTGCTCAACATAGCGACAGTTCATGTCGCTTGAAAATGCATCATAAGATTCAACTTTTGGGAGGGGAAATTTGGACGCTTTGCTTCGACACTGGGCGATGCTACGCCTGATTCCTCGCCATCCAAGACGCATCGATACCGGTAGGATTCGTTATGAGCTGGAGCAACAGGGGTACTCAATTACCCTGCGCTCGATTCAGCGCGACCTCAACAAACTGTCGTCAGTGCTGCCGCTGTGTAGTGACCAGAACAAGCCGCAAGGGTGGTGGTGGCAAGCCGATGCCGAATTGTTAGAAATTCCGGGGCTTGATCCGCAAGCGGCATTGGTCTTTAAGATGGCAGAACAACATTTGAAACAGGTCATTCCTGCCTCTACGTTGGATTCTTTGCGCCCATGGTTTCGGGCAGCGAATGGCGTACTCGATGCCAAAACTAATGGCGTTGGTGGCTGGATGGATAAAGTTCGCATCCTGCCCAGCGGGCCGCCATTGATTCCCCCGAGTGTCAATCCTGATGTTCAGTCTGCCATCTACCAAGGGCTATTGGAAGGACGCCGGCTGGCATTAAACTACAAGCCAAGGGGTGCAAAGTCCGCCAAAACCTATGAGATAAATCCGATGGCAGTCGTCCTACGCGGGCATCTGATTTATATCGTTTGCACCTTTTGGGATTATAGCAATCCGATGCAGATGCTGATGCATCGCGTTGAAACTGCCTCAGTGCTTGATACGCCAGCATCGTACCCGGATGGCTTCGATGTGGATCGCTACATTTCAGAGGGGGAATTTGGGTATCGACTTGGACCACCAATAAGGTTGATTGCCGATTTCGATCAAGTAGCAGCTCAAATTTTTCATGAAACGCCAATCTCGTCAGACCAGCAAATATTGAATGGTGCCAATGGCTCTATTCGCTTGTCGGCCACGGTGGCAGACACGCAGGAGTTAAGGGCGTGGTTACGCGGTTTTGGTCATAGCATTACTGTAATCGAACCTGCTGAGCTTCTTGATAAATAACATGTCGGAGCGGTAACAGATTGATAAAACGTGTCTCAAATTATAAATAATTTCGACACGTTAGGCAGAAGTATCTCGACTGACCGGCTCAATGTTGTCATCACCACGCTTCCATTGACCGAGTAAATCGGCACACTGTTGCGTCATCTTGGCGCGATCCTTCAGATAGTCGGCGTGGTTATATGTCCGACGAACTGAATTCGGTTCTGTATGGGCAAGCTGGTGCTCAGCATCTGCCGGAATGAAGCGTGACCATTGGTTTCTTGTGGTCGTCCCGGTGCGGGAACAGATGCTCCTTGTCACCAGTGATGGTTTTCATACCATGCAATAATCTCAAGGCTTGAGTTGGCAACGGAATCACATATTCCTGCCGTTTTTTCATCCGCTCGGCAGGGATACGCCAAATAGCAGCATTAAGATCAACCTCCGTCCATTCAGCCTCGACCACCTCGGAAGGGCGGGCTGATGTTAGCCACATCAAGTTGAAAGCGCATTGCGTCTGATAATAGCCACCATGCCCGTCCACATCCCGAAGCAGTTGCCCAATTTCGGTCGTGGTGAGTGATCTTTTGTGCGGTTTTTTGGATGTATGGCAAGGCACGATGAGGCAGCATGTGTGAGGATTTCAGTGCTTTTGTAGGGCATCTTTTCTCCATCGATAATGGATGTATCCTTGTTATGCTCCCAATAATGCCCCATGCCTTGCGGATGTTAATGAACAATGACGAACATTGGCGATCTTATAATCTTTTATTTTCAATGTGTTAGCAAGTGTTAAGGATGTATGCAAACACAAAAAAACAATAATTACTGCTTAGACGTTGAAGCGGAAATGCATCACGTCGCCGTCTTGAACGATATATTCTTTACCTTCAAGGCGCATTTTCCCGGCCTCTTTTGAGCCTTGTTCACCTTTGTTTTTAACGTATTCTTCATAGGCAATCACTTCGGCGCGAATGAATCCACGTTCAAAGTCGGTATGAATCACGCCGGCTGCTTGCGGGGCTGTGACGCCTTTTTTTACGGTCCAGGCGCGGACTTCTTGAACGCCTGCCGTGAAGTAGGTTTGTAGCCCCAGCAAGTCATAAGCCGCACGAATCACACGGTTGAGACCTGGCTCATCTTGGCCTAGTTCTGATAAGAAGAGTAGTTTATCTTCTTCATCCAGCTCTGAAATTTCGCCCTCGATTTTGGCGCAGATGCAGACTACAGGGGCATTTTCGGCTTTGCCAAGTGCAACCACTTTGTCTAGGTGTGGATTATTTTCGAATCCTTTTTCATCTACATTGGCCAAATACATCACTGGCTTGACGGTAATCAGACAGAGTGGCTTGAGTAGTTGAAGCTCTTCTGCCTCTAGGCCAAGTGTGCGCACGCTTTTGGCCTCGTTTAGCGCTGGCAATACCTTATTGAGTACATTAACAAGCGCTATGGCTTCTTTATCGCCACTTTTGGCTTTTTTACTTTCACGTTGTAAAGTTTTTTCTACAGTCTCCATATCGGCCAGCGCCAGCTCGGTATTAATCACTTCGATATCTGAGATAGGGTCTACTTTATTGGCAACATGAATCACGTTGTTATCTTCGAAGCAACGCACGACGTGTGCAATCGCATCGGTTTCTCGGATGTTGGCAAGAAATTTGTTACCTAAACCTTCGCCTTTAGATGCGCCAGCGACTAGGCCGGCAATGTCTACGAACTCGACAATGGCTGGTTGGACTTTTTGCGGGTTTACTATATCAATCAGAGGCTGCAGACGTTTGTCGGGAACTTCAACGATTCCAACGTTAGGCTCAATGGTGCAGAACGGATAGTTTTCTGCTGCAATCCCTGCCTTGGTAATCGCATTAAACAGGGTAGATTTGCCTACGTTAGGTAGGCCTACGATGCCACATTTCATATCTTTTCTCTCTGTCTTTCAATTGATTACAGCGTTGGCTTTGTCTTCATCGCCAAGCCGTACTTTATGTACTGTCTTTGTCGACTCATCCTTGCCGCCTTGTACTCAATCAAAATACAGGCGAAAAGGGGCTTTATATGATTTTTTACGCAATCTCTGCGTGGTTATCTGTTATTTCTTTGTGTGCAATTTTAACATTGCCACTTCAAACTCACCATTTAACAACTGTGGCACTACATGCAGGCTGTCGTCGACGCATTGGTTAATGGCGGCTTGTTCGTCCTTTGTGGCGGATCTTAAAACATAGTTAACCACTTCATTGCGATCTCCAGGATGTCCGATGCCTAGGCGCAAGCGCCAGAAATCGTTAGTACCCAAAGCAGCGGCAATGTCTTTCAATCCATTGTGACCACCATGCCCACCACCTTTTTTAAGCTTAACTGTCCCCGGTCCTAGGTCTAGTTCATCATGAATGACTAGAATCTGCGAAGGTGTTATTTTGTAGTAGTTGATGAGTGCCGCCACAGCTTTGCCGCTGGCATTCATAAAGGTCATTGGTTTCAATAGCCATGCATCAGGGATAGGCGCCAGTTTGCCTGCTATGCCGTAGCACTTAGCATCAGGTGCTAGTTTGCTGTTGCTTGAAGCGGCAAGTTGGTCTATCCACCAGAAGCCTGCGTTGTGGCGTGTGGTTTCATATTTGTCGCCAGGATTGCCTAAGCCTACGAATAATTTGATTCCGCTCATAAACTGATTGTTATCTTTGATGTCTCGAAATGCAAAACGCGCACTTTAGTATTTAAAGTGCGCGTTTTGATACTTCTTAAAGCTTAGTTTGATTAAGCTTCTGTGGTTTCATCTGCAGCAGCAGATGCGCCACCACGGGTTTTGGCGATAGCCGCAACCGCAGCATCGTCACCGTGGGCCAATTGTACAAACTCAACGCCTTTTGGCAGTTTAATTTGAGATAAATGGATTGAGTGACCCATTTCCAATTTTGCAACGTCCACTTCGATAAACTCTGGCAAGTCTTTTGCCAAGCAACTTACGTCAGCTTCTGTTTGGATATGTGCCACGATGCCACCACCCAATTTAACGCCAGGAGCGACGTCCGCGTTGATGAAGTGCAGAGGCACTTTTACGTGGATTTTTTCAGTCGCACTTACACGTTGAAAATCAACGTGTTGGAGCGTGTTACGCACGGGATGCAATTGGTAGTCACGTAACAAAACGCTTTCTTTTTTGCCATCCAAGATCAGGCTCAACACTGAAGCGTGGAAGGCTTCATGACGGAACTGCAAGAATAAGTCTTTTGTATTCATTTCGATGGTGACTGCATCTTTACCACCGCCATAAATTACGCCTGGAACTGCACCTGCACGACGAAGGCGGCGGCTCGCACCCGTACCTTTAGCATCGCGTTTTACTGCATTAATTTCAATAGTCATATACTACTCCTAAGTTTACTACTAGGCCTTTGACAGCCTTACTACACAAAAACTGCATGCCGCGACCAGCATGCAGGGTTAAATAAAACGCATCAGTCCATGAATAATGAGCTGACGGAATCCTCACAACTAATTCTACGAATCGTCTCGCCTAATAGGCTGGCTGCACTTAATTGGCGAATTTTCTCGCAATTGGTTGAATCTGCGCCTAGTGGAATGGTGTTGGTGACCACGAGTTCATCCAGCTCGGAGTTCGTAATGCGCTCAGCAGCACCGCCGGAAAGTACGGGGTGAGTTGCATAGGCAACAACCTTAATAGCGCCATGTTTTTTGAGAGCAGCGGCAGCTTCACACAGTGTATTGGCTGTATCTACCATGTCGTCCATAATGACGCAGGTGCGGCCAGCGACATCACCAATAATGTTCATGACTTTAGCCACGTTTGCTTTGGGGCGACGTTTGTCGATGATGGCTAAATCGGAGCCCAATTGTTTTGCGCAAGCACGTGCCCGCACTACACCCCCTACGTCTGGTGAAACAACGACTAGGTTTTCATGGTTTTGTGCAAGTAAGTCGGCGAGCAAAATCGGTGTGGCATAGATATTGTCTACTGGAAGATCAAAGAAACCTTGAATCTGGTCCGAGTGCAAGTCCATGGTTAGCACGCGATTGACGCCGACGCCAGTCAGCATATTTGCTACGACTTTAGCCGTAATCGCAACACGCGCTGAGCGAGGACGACGGTCTTGTCTTGAGTAGCCAAAGTAGGGAATCGCAGCGGTAATGCGGCCAGCCGAAGATCGACGCAATGCATCTACCATGACCATGACTTCCATCAGCATGTCGTTAGTAGGGTGGCTGGTTGATTGCAATACAAACACGTCACGGCCACGCACGTTATCCAGCAGCTCAACGGTAATCTCGCCATCGCTGAATGTGCCGACATGGGCGCGTCCCAGCTCAATGCCAAGATACTTAGCGACTTCTTTCGCCAATTCCGGGTTTGCATTACCCGTAAATATCATCATGTTGCCGTTAGACGCCATTTGATTTCCTATTGTTGGAGTTCGATTCATACCAGCGAAAAACTAAAAAACCTAAAAAATAAAAGCGCGTAAATCTAGAGAATCTACACGCTTGTCATTTTAATCCATGCAGACTATTGCCTGCATTTTAAATTCTGGCTGGGGAACTAGGATTCGAACCTAGGTATGCCGGAATCAAAATCCGGTGCCTTAACCAGCTTGGCGATTCCCCAATAATCAGAGCCTATTGATAATCTGACGCATAGTCGATTAAAGGATGCTCATTTAACCCTTTCGCAACAAATCCCTGGAAGTTTTCCGGTTTTTTTGCGTAAATCTCATCTGCGGTGATTTTGCTTTTCACCTCTAGAAACACGCTGGCCCCAGAACCGCTCATTCTAGCATCTCCGAACTGTTTAAGCCATGCCAAACATTCATCGACTGCGGGATAAAGATCGCATACAACTTTTTCAAGGTGGTTTGTGAAATCGAGTCGGACGTTTCCACTCTCAGAATTTTCAGTGCCCGAATCAGACGCCCTTGAAAAGTCCGACATTCTCTTAGGAATCGCATCCTTTGTCAATTGCTTATTCGCAAAAATTTGCGCTGTTGACACATGCGCGTCAGGCGTAAGTACGACGTAGTAGGCATCTTTTAATGGGATGGATCGCAGGCGTTCACCGACCCCTTCAGCCCACGCATTTTTGCCGTAGATAAAAAACGGTACATCAGCTCCCAGTTGCAGAGCGAGCGTTAACAGCTCTTTTCGACTCAAATTAAGCTGCCATAGCTTGTTTAGTGCAAGCAGTACTGTGGCAGCATCGGAGCTTCCGCCGCCCAGTCCACCGCCCATGGGAATGTGCTTGTCAACGAATAACGCCACCCCTGAATCACATTGGGTATATTGTTGTAAGAGTTTTGCGGCTCGAATGCACAGGTCTTGCGATTCTGGGACACCGGCCACCTCGTTGAGACGAGTGATACCTTTGTTTGCAGTGGGTTTAAGATGAATGGTGTCATAACGGTCTAATAGTCGGAAGACGGTCTGCAACAAGTGGTAGCCATCTGCACGCTGCCCAACAATGTGCAAAAATAGATTGATTTTTGCTGGAGCTCTGAATGATAAAAAATCTTGCATTTTATGGGACTTAATTTTTCTTTAGGGCTTGTTGGTTGCGCTGATGTCGCCCCAAGATTCTACTAGTAACTTCAAATTGACTTTTTCACTCTTCAGGATGATTTTCCCGGGCAATAGGTAGCCATTATGGTCGTTGTAATTCTGATACTCAATACTCCAACCATCTTGCTGCAGAGTGGTTAGTAAACCTTGTTCGTTCCATGTGATCCCTTTGATCATGCCAGCGGAGGGACGTCCAAGCGCCCAGTCGGCGAGTCCTGTAAGCGGTATTTTCCAGCCTAATGTTGTCTGGGTAAGTGATTCTGCATCACTCGCTGAGATGCTATTACCTTTTTCATCCGAGAGGATGACCTGCTCTGGTGTTCGGTAAAGGCTCGCTACTTGGCCACCAAGTGGTGAGTAAAGAGTAATCTGATCATGTTGGTCTAGGTGTTGCCAGTGCATGGAGCCAGAAAATCCTTTGCTATTGGTTTGTACACCAATGCGACCATGCAGAGTGAAGTGTTGAATATATGCAATATGCTGCAAATGTGCTTGATTGAGCGCGAGGGTTGAGATTTCTAAAGGGGGTTTGATGGTGGGGGTGCTGACGCAAGCCGAAAGTACAATCAACAAAGTCAGAAGAAAAGGGAGGTGTATCAATCGCATGAAATGATGTCGTGAGGCAGCAGCGCAGAGTGATTATGGCTTAAATTTTCGCGCAGTGGCATTGAGTACGTCATTGTCTGGATGGTCGTTTAAGGCGCTGTCCCAAATCTTTTTGGCGGCATCGTGCTGCCCTTGAGTCCACAACACTTCACCCAGGTGTGCTGCAATTTCTGGGTCTGGATTTATATGATAGGCTTGTTGCAGATAGTCGAGGGCCTTGTTCAACTTACCCTTGCGATAGTAGGCCCAGCCTAGGCTGTCGAGCATATAGTGGTCGTTAGGAGATAGGCTAAGTGCCTTCTCAATCAATTTGATGGCCTCATCAAGTCTGATATTGCGGTCTGCAAATGAGTAACCTAATGCGTTATAAGCCGCAGCAAAATCTGGTTTTTCGGCGATGAGTCTGCGTAATTCAGCCTCAAGAATCCCAAATTCTTGCATACGCTCTGCAGCCAAGGCGTAGTCATAAACCAGTTCTGCTGTGTTCGGCATGTTTTGGACGGTCTTGCCTAGTAGCATGAATGCATCTTCATCACGATTAGCCTTGGTCAGCAAATTGGCTTGCGCTTGAATGGTGCTGATTTGCTGTTCTGTGGTCAGGTTACCTAGCTCGTCAAGCCATTCGATGGCCTTATCTACTCCTTGCGTTCTAGCAATGATATTGGCGTAGTTGAAGCTGGCTTCCAGATAGTGTGGACCCGCGGCAACTTTCTGATACCAAGAGAGCGCATCCTGAGGCTTGTCAAGCTTTTCATTGGTTTGACCTAGGTAGATATAGATTTGATCGACATGCTTGAAGCCAAGATTCAATGCCTGTAGGTAGTAAGTCTCAGCCGCAGCATAGTCTGCAGCCTGATAAGAAAGCAGACCGATGACCGTCGTCATTTCAGCTATGTTTCTGAATTCACCGTGTTGCATGGTGTCAAGGATGATAGGAAATTCCAGCTTCGCGGCTTCGTACTGTTTTTGCTCAACCAGCAGCCTTGCAAGATGAGTGCGCACTTCAACAGCATCTGGATGCGCTTTCAAGTAGTCACGATAAAATTCCAACGCAAAGGCAGGAGACTGATGCGTCAGTATTTTTCCTTTAAGCAAAACGGATGGTTGCCAACTTGGCAACAATACCTCGACTTGATCCAGGGCATCCAATGCAAGCTTGTCGTTCCCCGCGACCCACGCGGCGTCGGCTACTGCAAATTGCGCCTCTGCTAAATCTGGGTACGGCTTTGCCAGTGACTGTATCAATTTGAGTACGGCTGCCTTGTTTTGGGTTTTTGCAAACAAGCCGTTCAGTTGTAAGAAACCATGGGCGCGAGCTTCCTCTTTGCTGAGTAAATGGCGTAAGTGGGGCTCAATCTCATTGAGGTTGCCCGTGCGGATTAGGACTTCAGTAGCGGCCTGCTGGGCTTCGTCTGATGTTGGATCCAGCGCCACCCATAGCTTGATAGAGGGAATCGCGATGCCTGGAATGTTGGCAAAGCTTGCAATCTTGGCTGCTCGCTCAGCGAGCCGTGCATCTTTTTCAGATTTCGCCAGCTCGTAGAAAATAGCGGCAGAGGTGCCTAGGTCACCGCGCTGCCCTGACAGTTCGCCAGCAAGGTATTTGTAGAGAAAGTCCGGGGTTAGCTCATGCGGGCTATTCGACTTGCTTCGCAAATCGGCGCCATCTTCGAGATGCATGTGACGGCTGGTGGCGCAGCCAGTTACCAGTGCCAGCGTACATACAAAAAACAACACCCTTTGCACAAGCGGATAGACAATGCGTACTTTTCTGAAAGCTACTGAGGTGTGATCGCGTGTGCAGTTAAGGCGCATGAAGGGAGTCTGTCATCATTATTGTGGGTATGGTGTTGTTTAAGAACACTGCCTCGTTACGGAAACGTTGTTTGTCGCTTCTTAGTCCGTGACAGAATTAGCAAGTTCCGACATAATTATGAATCGACTTTAATGTAAGTCAAGAGAACTTTAGAATTTGAGTCATTTCGTCATTTCTGAAAAGAGCTATGGATAATTTAACAGTAGAGGCAATCGAGTTAACGCGTTTATATGGCGGCAGAGAAGCTGTCAGCAATGTGAGTTTTAACTTAACTAAAGGCGAAGTGCTGGGCTTCCTCGGGCCGAACGGTGCTGGCAAGTCGACCACGATGAAAATGCTGACAGGGAATCTTGCGCCTAGCCATGGCTCTGTCAAAATTTGTGGTATTGATATGATTGAGAATCCTAAAGAGGCCAAGGCCTTAATCGGATATTTGCCGGAAACACGACCCTTATACAAAGAGCTGACGGTGGATGAGTATCTCGCAATGTCGGCTCGACTTCACCGAGTAAGTTCAAAGCATATCAAGGCGGCGGTGGAAACGGCTAAAGAGCGTTGTGGTTTAGGGCATATGAGCAAACGCCTGATTGAGAACCTTTCAAATGGATATCAACAACGTGTTGGTATTGCGCAAGCGATCCTGCATCGTCCGATGGTGGTGATTCTTGATGAGCCTACAGTGGGGTTGGATCCGATTCAAATTCGTGATATTCGAGCGCTGATTCGAGAAGTCGGCAAAGAGCACAGCGTGATTATTTCTACCCATATCCTTCCCGAAGTGGAAATGGTGTGTGATCAAGTGCAAATTATCGATAAAGGTAAGTTGGTCTTCAATGGCTCTATTGATGTGCTAAAGCGCCAAAGAGTGGGTAATAAGTTGCTGGTGGGACTGCATACCCCCCCCCATACTGACGCATTATTGAGTGTGACGGGGGTTGCCGAGGCGGAGTTGTTAGCGAGCGGTCTGATCCGTGTGCGCTTTGAAGGGGACGTGGCGCCATCTGAAGCTATTGTGCAGGCGGCAGTGCATCAAGGCTGGGGTTTGTATCAAATTGGTCCAGACCAAACGAGTTTGGAAGATGTGTTCATGCAGCTGACCTATCAGGATCAGGCTGCCATCGCAGATCAGGCGGTGGCTTGAGTTAAGCAGTCATTGTTGGATAGTTAGATTTAAGGTGTATCTATGATTATCAATGTAGCAAGAAAAGAACTGAAAAGTGTGTTTGCCTCTCCCATGGGATGGGTGATTCTGTCGCTGTTGATGTTTGCTTTTGGGGTGCAGTATCTGAATGGCGTTAATGATTATTTCGCGGTGATGTCTGGGGCGATGCGTCCGGCAGAGCGTACTGGAGTGACGCAGTTTGTCGGACAGTCGGTCTATGGCTTGGCCTCTTTCATCATGTTGTTTGCAGTCCCTTTACTTTCGATGCGGCTCATTTCTGAGGAGCGCCGCAGCCAGACGCTTCCCTTTCTGTTCAGTGCGCCACTGTCGCTGACAGAGTTGGTGGTTGGCAAGTTTTTCGGTTTAGTGGCCTTTTTGACGATTCTAGTCGTTTATATTGCGTCTATGCTCTCAACACTGAACATTTGGGCGGATATTGACTTTGGATTTATTCTGGCAAACTCGGTAGGCTTGCTGTTAATGGTGGCCAGTTTCTCTGCCTTGGGTCTTTATTTCTCAAGTATGACGCAACAGCCGGTGATTGCAGCGATATTGACCTTTATTGCCCTATTTGCCTTGATGATGCTAGACCGGTTCTTTGGAAGTGACCCAAGCAATGTGTTGGGCAGCTTGTCACTGACTAAACATTTTCAATCATTTGCCGGCGGTTTGATAGATACGGCTGACATCGCATATTTTATTTTGTTTACTGTGACTTTCTTAACCTTAACGGTGCGCCGCTTGGATGCGGACCGTTTGCGTGGTTAATCAAGCGTAGTCTTAAATTTAGGTTTTTTACATATGAATATCAATCGCAAGTTACGTTTTCAGCTACTGGTACAGAACTGGTTCTTTGTTGTGCTGTTTTTGGTATTGGTTGGGTTGTTAGGCTATCTCGCCAGCCAGTATCGTGTGGCCAAAGACATTACCCAAGCAAACCGCAACATCTTGACGCAGGGTAGCGTTAACGTGTTGAAGCAGATGAAAGCACCGGTGACGATTACCGTTTACGCGACCAAGGATGATGCTTCTAGAGGCGATGTTTTTCGTAAAGGCATTGTAGATTTTGTTGCGCGTTATCAGCGTGAAAAGAAAAACATCAAGCTGACGTTCATTAATCCATCTGAGGAACCTAAGTTGGCTCAGGATGCCGGGGTCAAGGTGGATGGTGAAGTGGTGGTGGAATATCAAAAACGCATCGAGCATATCAACCCGCCTTTTGCCGAGCAAGAGTTTACCAACTTGCTGGTGAGATTGTCTCGTACCAACCAGCAGGCGATTATGTATATCGATGGCCATGGTGAGCGTAATCTTTTAGGGGTTAAGAACCATGACATTGGTGAGTTTGGTAAGCAACTGGAGAAAAAAGGCTTCAAGTTTGCCAACCCTGACCTCACGATTGTGCCTGCCGTCCCGGCTAATGGCGCAATGCTGGTGATTGCAAGTCCGCAGGTTGATTTTGCAGAAGTCGAGGTTAAGAAGATTAAAAACTATCTAGATGCTGGTGGCAATTTGCTTTGGCTATTGGATGATAATAACTTCCGTGGTTTGCAAGAAGTTGCAGACTATCTCGGTCTGCAGGTTTCGCCTGGTATCGCTTTGGATCTAGCCTCCGCCCAGTATGGTGCCGATGCACGCGTGTCTTTTGCTAGTTTATACGGCGAGCACCCTATCACAACCAATTTTATGTTGCGCACACTGTTCCCTGAGGCGCATGAGGTGACGGCACGTGGTACGGATGAAAATGGCTGGAAGGTCAGCAACCTCATTGAAGTAGCGCCTAATGGCTGGCTTGAGTCTAACAAGTTAAGCAAGGATGAAAAACCTAAATTCGATGAGAAGCAGGATAAGCGTGGCCCAGTGAACATTGGGATTGCCATGGAGCGCATCTATGGTAAAAAAGGACAGCGGGTGGTGGTGGTGGGAAATGCTAACTTTTTGTCTAATACCTTCATCACAAACGGTGGCAACCTCGATTTGGGCATTAACATCATCAACTGGCTAGCTGGCGATGATAGTTTAATTACGATTCAGCCAATGCCCCTGAAAGATATCAATGTGATGATTCCCGATACCAATCAAGGTCGACTTGTTGCTTGGACAGTGTTTCACAGCTTCCAGTACTTTATTCCATTTGGCTTCTTGATTGCTGGCTTCTATCTGTGGTGGAAGCGCAGAAGAGCCTAACTGGGTTCATTACTTAAGGTGATTATGAAAAATCGTTGGTTATTGAATCTGTTGCTACTGGCAACGGTGGCAAGCATTGTTGCGTTCTTATACTTGCGTCCAAAAAACGACGTAGAAAACAATGCAAGCTATGAGGTCTCCTCTTACAAAATGGCGGAGTTCAATGCCATCTCTATTGAGTTCCCAGCGCATGCGGCAGTGAGTTTTGAAAAAGTGGACGGTTACTGGCATCTAACCGCCCCCTACAAAACGCGTGCCGACTTGGCATCTGTGCAACGAATCATGTCTATCATCGCAGCCACGAGTGCAACCAAGATTGCGACAGCGGACATTGAAAAATATGGCCTGAGCACTCCGTCAGTTAAGTTGAAGCTTTATAGAAGCAAAGATAACTTTGAGGAGTTTCTATTCGGGACGCATAACCCCATCACGGATGAGCAATATATCTCGCATAAAAATGTCGTGTATCTATTAGCGAATAGCTATGCTGAGGCTGCATCGACTCAAGCTGTTGAGCTTATCGATAAGACGCCTTTGAAACCGACAGAGAAAGTGGCTGGATTTAACTTTAGTCACTTAGAGCAATGGGAAGAGTCCAAGCTGAATCTGGATATTGTCAACGGGCAATGGAAAGTCTCCATGGCGAAGGCTAAGCCGGTACAGAATGAGTTGAATGAATGGCTAGACTTTAATTGGAAGCACAATCCAGCTAAGTCGGTAGAGTTGTACATGCCAGACCGCAAGACGACCTATCCGTCATTCGAAGTGAAGTTGGCCGATGGAAAGACCGTACATTTTGATAAGATACAAGAGTCGCCAGATCTGATTATTGGCCGACCTGATGAAGGCGTCATGTACTCCTTCCCGCAGGATACCGGCTTTGTAATGCTGAACCCTCCACTTAATCTACCATAGTGACCGAGGTGCAATATGCCTGAACTACCCGAGGTTGAAACCACCCGGTTAGGTCTCCTGCCTTTATTGCATCAGTCCATTGCAAAAGTGGTCATCCGCAATCCTTCGTTGCGCTGGCCAATTCCCACTGAGTTGCCTGAGCTTCTGTCAGGGAAAACACTGCTTCAATTAACGCGTCGTGCCAAGTATATCGTGGCTCATTTTGAGCATGGCGCACTGCTGTTACATTTGGGCATGTCTGGACGCATTTCTCTGCTTGAGCATAATGAGCCACCACAAAAGCACGATCATCTGGATTTGGTTTTTGCCAGCGGTCAGGTGCTCAGATTGCGCGATCCGAGGCGCTTTGGTGCGGCGCTATGGGCGGGGGAGCAACCAGAGCAACATCCATTGCTCAAGGCATTAGGCCCAGAGCCGTTGGGAGAAGATTTTAGCGGCGACTATCTGTATCAACAGACACGTCATCGAAAAGCTGCTATCAAAATGGTGATCATGGATCACCACTTAGTGGTCGGGGTGGGAAATATTTATGCCAGTGAATCGCTTTTTCGGGCGGGCATTCACCCTGAAACGTCCGCACAAGCATTGGCGATTGCTGACTGTGAACGATTGGCAGTGGCAATCAAAAACACGTTGCAACTAGCGTTAGAGGCCGGTGGGAGTAGCCTGCGGGACTTTTTTGGCGCTGATGGTAATCCAGGTTACTTTCAGCAACAGTATTTCGTATACGGCAGAACATGGCAGCCGTGCCGCGCTTGTGGTGCTACGATACGCGCTATCAAGCAGGGACAACGCAGCACATTCTACTGTGCCCATTGCCAAATACTGTGATGACATTGACTGGACATGACCAAATCCAAAAACAATCGTGGCCTGTCTCCTATTATCGCTTTAGCAGTAATTAGTCGACATTTACACAAAATCCAGGACAGCATTGATAACTTTGCCAAAGCTTCAGACGAACTACTTGTTCTTAGGAGCGCTAGTGAGCGTAACTTTGCTACCAGACCCTAAAACTGATCGTTCATTTATTTCCACAGTCAAAGTTTTATCTTTGCCTACAAATATTAAAATGCTCACCTGAGACTTTGTTGAGGAAAGCAAAGTCCATCCCGCAGAGGGATACTGACTGATAAAAAACTTGACCGCATCTTCAGGTTTTAAGGAAGTTGCTATCTCAACACGACCTGTCCACAACTCACCTTCACCAAAAATAATCGAATTTTTACTATCAATCGTCGCACCTGATGGCAAAGGGGCGCCTTCCAGCTGCTGAATTGACAATGCCTTACTGCTACTTTCTGTAGGCATTGGGCTAGTGGCACATGCAGCTAAGACTGAAATTATCGCTACAACAATAATTACTTTTTCAAAGCCCATACTGCATTTCCTATTATCAACGTATTGGCTCAATGCTACACCATACAAATTCAATTATCAAAAACTTTAACAACTATGGTTAATGTAGGTTAATGGGGTCAGGTTAATGGGGTCAGACACGATTAGCAGAGTTTTTAGGTCTACCCAACCCCTTTGAGGCCGCCTGGCGATGCCCTATTAACTCTATGATTTCCTGAAACTTTTCGCTGCCTAGCGCCCAACCTTTATGTGTACACTCACGTATTTGTTGCAAATCGGCACTTTCAATCTCGGCTCTAAATAAATCCTGATAAGCAACCTGCCTTTCTGCTGCATCACGTCCTAAACGCAGATATTCAGTATGCGGCTGTAGCCAATCCAGATTTAAACCCGGGCACCTTGTGCGTTATAGGCATAGCTGCTCCAAGGATACTCCACAGGATGTTGCGACATGTTAGCTCGTACCGGATTCAGTTCAATATACCGCATCACTTTAAGTAAATATTGCTCACTATTCACTACAGTCGCCCGGTAGCGCCCTTCCCATAAAGTGCCACTACGCTGATAAGTACGATTAAAGTATTGTACGTATTTGCGTCCAACCGATTGAAAAACCTTGCTGATGCTATTTTCAAATAGTGGCGTTGCCAAAATATGTATGTGATTAGTCATCCAAACATAGGCGTGAATCTGTAACCCATGCTTTGAAGCGGCTTCAACCAGAGCATCTCTAAAGAATTGGTAGTCAGCTTCAGTAGCAAAAATCACTTGACGATTGTTGCCACGTTGAATGATGTGCTACGGTTGCCCTGGAATCACATAACGGGGAAGACGTGCCATAGTAACTTCTTATCAACAACGGTGAGACAAATTATAACAGATTGCATTTAATCGTGTCTGACCCCTTTTTTAGCTAACTGGGTATAAGTTCATCGCGCTATCTCATTAAAATGACATAAACATTTTACACAATAAAAAACGGCATCCGAAGATGCCGTTTTACTTATTACTTTAAGCTAACAGGATTGCTCCTGTATTAATCTTAGAAGAACAAGATCGCGCCCAAAGATACAGTTTTTGCTTTTGCTCTATCGCCATCTACATCACGCTCTGATTCTGAGTATTCAGCAACCAAGTTCAAGTGTTTAGTGATTGGGTGGTAAGCACCAACAACCCACATTGAATCTTCGATATCATTGAAACTTTCACCTGAGTTACCATCTAATGTAGACTCACCGTATGAAACGCCCAGTTTAGTACCTACACCTGGCAAGGTGTATGTTGCTTGAGCGTACCATTGGTCAGAATCACGACGTTTACCATTAGCGTCAAAGCCACTATGTAATTGAACTGTTTGGCCGATACCTTTACCGTCGCCGTAGTAACCTGTCAAGCCGAAGCCAGCCACGTTTACGTTAGCGCCGATATCCCATGCAGTTGCACGGTCATCGCTTAAGGCATCTTCACCATGGCTCAGTCCTTCAACTTTTTGTGAAATTGCTGAAGCCCAAACTTTACCAGATACGTCGCCAGCCCACTCATAAGAAGCTTTACCTTCGAATGCTGGTGAAGAACCACCACGGCGTGAGCTAGTTGCTGAGTCAGCACCACCAATCGCGTTAAACGCTTGTGTCAAACCAACTGTGAAGCTGAAGCCATTGAAGTTTGGTGATGAATAAGCTACTTGTGATTTCCAGTCAGCGTACATGAAACCTGTACCGATACGGCCCAAGGTTGTGGTGTTACCTGCCAATGAACCAGCTGCTGAACCAACGCCCAACAATGTCATGTCGTTCAAGATCGCGTCAGAAGCGTAGATACCCAAATCTTTACCGAGTTTGATAGAACCCCATGATTTGTCACCGAATGTCAAGAATGCTTGACGGTTTTCCTGATGGCTTGTTTGTTTACCCGCTTGTGTTGTTGAAGCACCTGGGTTGATGCTGATAGTGAAGCCAACATCTAAGTCGTTTTGACGTGTTTTACCAGAAACAGCCAAGTAGTTTGGTAACAAACCAGTTGTGATGTTTGCAGTAGAATCAGC
>Ga0194120_10004782_pt1 | contig 20505 bp, 25 predicted proteins | sample TA2MahCa65mmetaG_FD_148642 | JGI IMG/M metagenome (GOLD analysis project Ga0194120, IMG submission 148642) | Freshwater microbial communities from Lake Tanganyika, Tanzania - TA2015019 Mahale Deep Cast 65m | ecosystem: Environmental > Aquatic > Freshwater > Lake | place: Tanzania: Lake... | reverse complement strand
AAAAATCCGGTCTGCCGGTCTATCGTTCGGAAGTTGGACATCCACAGTCGCTCGTGGTCCGGTGGGAATCAACGAGCCGATTCTAAACCGAACCATCGCGCCGTGTTTAAGTCCGACAAGCTGCTAGACCTTTCCGACGATCGGGGCCCCTGCCCCGCACAAGTCCAAAAAGGTCATCAGACTTACGCTCCGCCTGCCGCGCGGTCCCGCGGGGCGCTACGCGCTGCTCAGCGCCGCCGCTGCCCGTCTTCTCGACCACGGACGCCATATCTGTCCGCTACGCCTTTCCTCGCTACGGCAGCAGCCCCTGCCGCATCGCGAGCGCAACGGCATGGGTGATCGTCGATGCGCCGAGTTTTTGCCGCGCATTATCGAGATGAAACTTCACAGTTCGATCGCTTACGCTCATGATCATCGACGTCTCTTCTCTCGTTTTGCCGGATGACGCCCACGCCAAACATTGGCGTTCCCTTTGCGTCAAGGGAACGTTCATCTCGATCTCCGATGAGACATCCGTAAATCGTGCATGGACATGCGCGTGACAGGCGACGCTCATCATCTGCAAAATATCTTTTGCGTCCTGAACAATCCGCTCGAGTTCGGGCGCGGCTTCGTCCGCGGCGAAACTCAGCATCGCGAAGCGCCCGAAACCTGCCGATATGGGCGTGGTAACGCCGGCCCGAATGCCGGCCGAGAGCGCGTCATTGAAAAATCGGCGCTCTTTAGCAGAACTCGCCGCATTTTGATCCCGGCAGTCCCAGAGAAACGCCGGACCCGGCATACGCCCTCGCCGAAAGACGGGATCAACGTCCATGTAATTTTCTTCAGCGTAACGTTCGATCCAATCCCTGGGATAGGATGTGATCACGTTAGGCATGCCCTCGCCGCCCGAAACATAGGCGAACCAGCGAAAGTCCATGCCCTGCGCTGCGCGCTCCGCGACCCGCTGAAATTCTTCTTTGGTCGCCGCTGAATGGAGCCCGTCAATAAATTCGCGACAAACGCGTTCAAATTTCTTCATCTGGCCTCTCGATGATCCGCCGCCGCAAATCGTCGCGCGAACGAAAGCGAAAAAATCGCTTCGGTTCGCGTATTTGTCGACTATTGGCGGGATAAGGCGACTTTGAGGCGAGACGCACACCTTTCCACATGCGCCCTGTCCAATAAGACAGCTCATCTTCAAACGACGCTCCTTCATAGCTCGCCGCGATCGCTCACTGTCGACGATTCGGAGTTAGAGCGATTGCGGCGCGGAAAATTGCGTCGCGAGAAGTGGGTCAGCGTCAAAGCGCGTTTCACGATCGACGTAGCCCTCTGCGTCATCGCTCCTTGCTGCAACGGAAACATTGCACCCTCGGGAATTCGCCTTGGACGCTATCGCTTTCGCTGATCTTCTCAATCGCTGCGCGCCGGGCGCTCCTCACGAGCCGTTAACGGCGATCGTGCGTCAGGCCAGCGGCTTTGAGCCGCTGCTGATCACGATCGAAGGCAAGAAAGCCATTCCCGTTCAGGCGATGAGTCTTGAAGAAGGCGTGCAGCTTGCGAGCGAAGCGACGGTTTCGGGACAGACTATTCGTATTGGCCTCGCCCAGCTCGATGCGGAAGAGCGCAAGGCGGCGGGCCTCAGCATTTCGGCAAGCTTCGATCCTTGCAAACATGTGGCTGCGCTTGGCGCGCTCTATCAGGCACACCGGCTGACGCCTCAGCCTCGAACATCCAACAGAACGCCAGCCATCGCGCGCGTAGCGGTCGAGCCACCTTCGAAAGAAGCGCGCTCGTCAGCGCTCGCCGATCCTCGAACAGATGAGCCTGCAACGACTTCCTCCGAAAAATCCATCGCTGAGCCTCCACTTGAGAAAGAGCGCCCAAACCTCGACGTCTATCGTTCAACCCGTGGCGCGTCGCTCTTCGTCTATCAGCGCTGACCCCCTCCCCTCGCCCGGCTTTGGCCATCAGGAAAGTCGCCCATGACATTCTCGCATCGAAACGGCGTAACTCTCGTCGGCGCCGCGCTCGCCATTAGCTTCGCAATGATCGAGCCAGCTTTCGCCCAATCGGCGAATCTCGAAGGCGTCCTGCAAAACATCGTCAATATGCTGACTGGCAATGTCGCGCGGCTGCTCGCGACGCTCGCCGTCATCATTGTCGGCATCGCCTGGATGTTCGGCTATCTCGACTTGCGGAAGGCGGCCTATGTCGTGCTCGGCGTCGCGATTGTTTTCGGCGCCTCCGAAATCGTCTCGACGCTTACCGGCGGGCGCTGAGGATGGTGACCGAGCGCCTTACCGAAGACACGCTGTTTCTCGCCTGCACGCGGCCGGCGATGATCGCCGGCGTCACCATGGAGGCGATGGCGCTCAATGTGATGTTCTCCTGCATATTATTTCTCATGGCCGGCAGCATTCTTTACGGGCTCGTCGCTTTGCCGATCCATGCCGTCAATCGCATCATCTGCCGGCGCGATCCGAACATGTTTCGCATTCTCTTTATCTGGATCGAAACGCGTGGGCGGATGCGGAACGCTTCGCTTTGGGGCGGCTCCTCCTATACGCCCCTGCGCCTCGTCAAACCCCACCGCACGGGAGATTTCCGGCATGCGTAAGGCGGCGGTCAAAGCGCGCGAACTCGAACCCGATATTTATCTTCCCTTCACGCGCCACGTGACGGAGACGGTCATCGGCCTTTCGACGCGCGCCTTGATCACCGTGATCAAACTCGACGGGGTCTCCTTCGAGACGGCGGCGACAAGCGATCTCAATGATCTCCACGCCAAGCTCAATTTGACGCTTCGAAACATCGCCGATGAGCGGCTGGCGCTCTGGACGCATCTCGTCCGGCGTCGCTCGACGGATTATCCGGAAGGCGAATTTCGGTCGGCCTTCGCCGCCGCGCTCGACGCCAAATATCGCGAGCGGCTGCAGGGCGAACGGCTGTTTCGTAACGATCTCTATCTGACGCTTGTCTGGCATCCCGGCCGCGGCGCGAGCGAAGCGGCGAATGATTTCTTTCGAAAGCTTGGACGGGCGGCAGGCGCGCTGAGCGAAGTCGATGTCGACTCATTGAAGCGCCTTTCTGACGCGTCGCGTGACACGGTCGCGGCGCTCGAGCGCTATGGCGCGCGCCCGCTTGGTCTCATCGAGCGGGACGGCCTCGTCTTTTCCGAGCCAATGGAGCTGCTCCACGCGCTGGCCTCCGGCGAATGGCTCTCCGTTCCGCTGCCGCAGGGGCCAATCGGACCGGCGCTCTATACGAACCGGCTCATTTTCGGGCGCGAAGCGCTGGAAATTCGTGGGAGCGGCGGCTCGCGCTTTGTCGGCATGTTCGGGATCAAGGAATATCCGGCCTCAACCCGGCCGGGCCTGCTCAACGCCCTGCTCTCCTCCCCATTCGAACTGGTCCTGACGCAGTCCTTTGCGTTTCTGTCAAAGGCCGACGCCAAGACGGTGCTGACGCGCAAGCAGAACCAGCTCGTCTCGGCGCAGGATCCCGCCGCCTCGCAAATCGAGGAGCTCGGAGACGCGCTCGACGATCTTGAATCGAACCGGTTCGTCCTCGGCGACCATCATCTCTCGCTGCTCGTCTATGCGGATAATCCCCGCCAGCTTGCCGATCATATGAGCCTGGCGCGCCGGTCGCTCGCCGACGCCGGCGCGGTCGTCGCGCGCGAGGATCTGGGGTTAGAGGGCGCCTATTGGGCGCAGCTCCCCGGTCTCTTCAAATATCGCGCCCGCGCAGGCGCGATCACCTCCCGAAACTTCGCGTCCTTCTCGCCCTTCCACACCTATCCTTCCGGCAAGCCCGACGGAAACCATTGGGGTCCGGCGGTCGCGATGCTCGAGACGGCGTCGGGTTCGCCTTTCTATTTCTCGTTCCATCACGGCGATCTCGGCAACACCTTTATCTGCGGCCCGTCGGGCTCGGGTAAAACCGTTGTCCAGAATTTCCTGCTGTCGCAGGCGGAGCGGCTCGGCGCGTCATACGTCTTCTTCGACAAGGATCGCGGCGCCGAGATTTTTGTGCGCGCCGCCGGCGGAACCTATTTGACGCTGCGCAATGGCATTCCGACGGGCTGCGCGCCGCTGAAGGCGCTGGAGCTGACCCCCGCCAATCTCTCTTTCCTCGGCGAACTCATCCGCAAGCTCGTTACGCCCGAAAACCGGCCGCTCACGGTCGCGGAAGAAGAGCGGATCGATTCCGGATTGCGCGCCCTTGCGCGGCTGAAGCCGCAGGAGCGCTCGCTCGGGGCGCTGCGCGCCTTTCTCGGCCAGCAGGATGCGGAGGGCGTCGGCGCGCGGCTCGAGCGCTGGCGCCAGGGCGGGCCACTCGGCTGGGTGTTCGACAATGACGAAGACGCGATCGGTCTCGACGCGCGTTTCATCGGCTTCGACATGACTGAGCTTCTCGACCATCCGATCATGCGCACGCCGTTGATGATGTATCTCTTCCATCGGGTCGAACGCCTCATCGACGGCCGGCGCCTCATCATCGACATTGACGAATTCTGGAAGGCGCTCGGAGACGAGGCCTTTCGCGATCTCGCCAACAATAAGCTGAAGACCATTCGCAAACAGAATGGCGTGATGGTCTTCGGCACACAGTCGCCGCGCGACGCGCTCGCTTCGCCGATCGCCCACACGATCGTCGAGCAATGTCCGACGCAAATCTTCCTGCCGAATGCGCGGGGCACGCGCGCCGACTATGTCGACGGCTTTCATCTGACCGACGCCGAGTTCCGCCTGATCAAGGAAGAGCTTTCTCCCGAAAGCCGGCGGTTCCTGATCAAGCAGGGACATTCTTCGGTCGTCGCCAAACTCGATCTTTCCGGCTTCGACGATGAACTCGCGGTGCTCTCGGGACGGACTGAAACCGTCGAACTGCTCGATTCGATCCGCGCCGAAGTCGGCGACGCGCCTGAGCGCTGGCTGCCGATCTTTCACGCCGAACGAAGGAAAGCCCTATGAACCGATTCAGAATTGGCGCGAGCGCGCTTTACCTCCTCCTCGCCTCCCCGGCTCTCGCTCAGGTCGTTTTCGATCCGAGCGTCTTTGCGCGGCAGCTCGATCAATTGGTCGAAATGAAAAAGCAGGTCGATACGCTCACGTCGCAGCTGCAGGTCGCGCGCGATCAATTGGGCGAAGCCAAGCGCCTCTATGACAGTTTTAACAAGCTCACCAATGTGAATGACGTCGGCGCTCTGCTCAATACGCCGCAGTTTCGCAAAGTCCTGCCGCCGCAATTTTCGGAGATCGAGCGGCTGGTTTCGGGACAGGGCGGCGGCTCCTTCGCCAATACAATCGACCAATATCTGACGGAGAACCGAACCTATACGGGAAGCGGCGCGAATTCCTATTACCAGAGCGAACTCGACCGCATCGCGAGGCAGACCGGCGCGAAACATTCGCTCGGCCAGGCCGTCTATGATGCCGCTTCGCAGCGCATCGACGCGCTCGATGAACTACGCCGGCGCGTCGGCTCGGCGACGACGGCGAAGGAAGCGCTCGATCTTTCGGCGCGGCTGCAGGCGGAACAGGCGCTTCTGCAAAACGACGTTTTGCGCATGCAGGGCCTTGCCATGATCCAGCAGGCGCGCGCCGATATGGACGCGCAGCGCGAACGCGAGAAGCAACGTCAGCTCGTCGATGAAATGAAGGCGGCGCTCAAATGAAACGCGGATCTCTCTTTCCCTTCCTGGCTCTCCTCGTCGCTGCGACGCTCGCCGGCTGCGGCAAGGACGAGACGCAGCCGAAAGAAGCGCCCGCGCCGCCTGCTACTTCCGACAAGGCGTCCCCGACACCTGAGAAGACCGTCTCCTGGTTTATGAGTAATCGCGAAGAGATGAAGCGCGTGCTCAAGGCCTGCAAGGACAATCCCGGCGCGCTTTCGAAGACGCCTGACTGCGTCAACGCCGCCGCCGCCCGCGACAAGCTGATCGTTCAGGAAATGAAGGACGCAGTGAAGGGCGGACCCAAATGACGCTCAATGTCTTCGATAGTTTCCTGCAGGAATTCGAGCAGCCGATCACGAATTTCGTCTCGTCATCGGCCGGCAATCTCGCGTCCTATGTCAACGGCCCCTTGCGCGTCGCCGTGATGCTCTATGTCGTTCTTTACGGATTCGCCGTGATGCGCGGGGCGATCGTCGAGCCGATCGGCGAATTCGCCTTCCGCTCGATGCGGATCGTGCTCATCGTTCTCCTCGCCACCAATTCTTCCGCCTTTCAGCAATATGTGACGGGCCTATTCTTCGAGTCGCTCCCCAAAGAAATCGGCAACGCCATTGCCGGCTCCGGGCTTAATGTCAATTCCGGCCAGCCTTTCGATCAGCTGCTCTCCAAGGGGATCGAAGTCGCCAATAAAATCTATGACGAGGCGGGGCTGACCAATATCGCGCCGGCGCTGATCGCCGCAATCCTGCTCGTCTTCGTCGCGGTCGGCTCGTTCTTGCAATTCGCGGTGCTGCTTTACGCCAAGATCGGGCTCGGCATCGTCATCGCGCTCGGGCCGCTCTTTATCGCGCTTGCCCTTTTCGACGCGACGCGCCCCTTTGCGGAAAGCTGGGTGCGGCAGGTCGCGAATTTCCTGATCCTGCTCGTTCTCGTCGTCGCCCTTGTCGGGCTGATGGTTTCGACGGTCGGCGGCTTTATCGACAAATACGGGACGAACGCCGCTTCAACCGGCGAAATGCTGGTCGGCGCCGTGGCGATTTCCGCCGTGCTCGGCCTTTCCGGCCATATCGCCCTGCAACTGCCGACGATCGCCGGCGGACTTGCCGGCGGCGGCGCGTCGCTTGCGAGCCGGCTCGTGACAAGAACCCTCGTCGCCAATGCGGCGGCCGCGGCGGGCGGCGCCTATGCCGGCGCGCATTGGTCGGTCGCGCGCAGCATGTCGGCGGTCCAGACCCGCCGTCAGGGCGGCAGCATTCAGCGCGCCTGATTGAATAAGACGCGGGGGCGATCGCGCCGACAAGGAGGTCAATGGGAATGTGGCGTCGATTGATGTTTCTTTGCCTTGCGGCGACGCCGCTTGCGGGCTGCGCGAATATTTCCAGCGCGCCGCCGTCCTGCGACGGCATGGCGCGCCGTCCCCTGAACCGCTCAATGTGGGATTGGGAGAATGCGCCCGCATCCGTCTCGCCTGCACTTCCTCTGATGCGCCGCGCCGACGCCGCATCTCCCACGCGCGTCGCCAGAGAGACGAGCGACGCGATCAGAGCGCACCGTCAGCCGCCGCGCTTCGATATCGCCGCCTCCATGCGCGCCTGCGGCAGGGAGGGCTGAGATGATCCGCGCCGATGAATTGCAAACCTATTTCGACAATGCCCGCCGCTGGGAGCAGGACCTGCTTCTCTCGGCGCAGCGCTCGAAGCGGATCGCCTGGATCGTTGCGTCGAGCGCCTGCGTGCTCGCCGTCGTGTCGGTCGGCGCCGTCGCGGCTTTGGCGCCGCTCAAAACCGTCGAGCCCTTCGTGATCCGCGTCGATAATTCGACGGGGATCGTCGAGACCATCGCGGCGCTCAAAGAAACGCCGGCGCGCTATGACGAAGCCGTCACCAAATATTTTCTTGCCCGCTATGTGCGCGCCCGCGAAGGTTTCTCCGCCGCCGAGGCCGAAACGAATTTCCGCGCGATCTCTTTGCTTTCCGCGCCGCCCGAACAGGCGCGCTTCGCCGCCTGGTATCGCGGCTCGAACCCGGAAAGCCCGCAGGTCCTGCATGGCAAGTTTGGCGTCGCAACCGTACGCGTCAAGGCGATCTCGCTTTTGAGCGATAATGTCGCCTCGGTCCGATACCTCACTGAAAGCCGCAAGGGCGACGAGACGCGCACTGCGCATTGGATCGCGACGCTCACCTTCGCTTATGTCAACGCGCCCATGGCTTCGACCGACCGGCTGATCAATCCGCTCGGCTTCCAGGTTTCGGAATATCGCGCCGATCCGGAGGCGCTGCCATGAAACGCGGCCCTCTTCTCCTTCTCATGGCTCTCGCCTGCGCATCGCTTCACTCACCCGCGAGCGCCCTTCAGCAGCCCGCCGCCGGGCAGCGCGATGCGCGGATGCGCATGGTCGCCTATGACCCCGTCAATGTCGTCAAGGTCAATGGCGTTATCCGCGCCTCGACCCAGATCATCTTCGCCGATGAAGAAGAAATCGCCCATGTCGCGATCGGCGATTCCGTCGCCTGGGAAGTCGCGCCGGCGGGATCGATTCTGTTTCTAAAACCCCGCGAAAAACACCCCGCCACCAATCTTCAGGTCGTGACGACACGGCCGGATGGGCGCAAGCGCTCCTATCAGTTCGAACTGACGATCTCGGAAAGCTCACTTTCCGAAGGCTATTTCGTCGTGCGCTTTGTCTATCCCGGCGACGAAACTGAACGTCGCCGTCTGGAAGCAAACGCCCGCGAGGGCGCCCGTGAAGGGGCCTTGATCGACCAATCATTTGGCGCTGCGCGGATGAATGGCGTGCGCAATTGGCGCTTTTCGGCGCAGGGTTCGGTCGATCTTGAACCCGAAGTGGTGTTCGATGACGGCAAGGAAACAACCTTCCGCTTTGCCGGAAACCGCGAAATCCCGGCGATCTATCTCATCGCTTCCGACGGCGCCGAGACGCTCGCGGCCAAAGATGTCCATGGTGAATTGGTCACAGTCCATGCCACGGCGCGGGAGTTTCGACTGCGCAAGGGCGGCGATGTTCTCTGCGTCTTCAACGAGGCTTTCGATCCTGTCGGCGTCAATCGCCGCACCAAGACGATGAGCGACGGCGTGCTGCGACTGCCGAAATCGCCAATGCCGGCAGGATCACGCGCGGGAGCGACGCAATGACGGACGCGCAAAATGAGACGCTCCCCGGCGAGCGCGGCATCACGCCCGTCGCTGGAACGGAGGCCGAGAAGAAAGTCTCGTTGCAGCGCGGGCTCGGCGCCGCAGCGCTGACCGCCTTCGCCATGCTGATCATCTGGGGCACCTGGAAGGGCGATAAGCCCGCAAGCGATCCGACGCAAAAGAAGCTTGCGATCCGTCAGGCGGCGGCCTTTGAACCGGCAAGAGAGCCGCCAAAGCCCAATCCCGCCGACGTCACCGGCGCGATCCCCCATACGGCGCCAGCGGTCCTCCCGGCGCCCGTGACCGATCAGCTGATGGACAGCGCCCGCCGCGCGCCGGTCCTCGCTTACAGCAAGCAGGGACAAATGGGCCGCGCCGTCCGCGACCAGACCGGTACTGTTGACCCGAACGCCTATGCGCTTGGCCTCGGCGAGGCGCAGCCGCGCAACGAACTTCTCGATAAACTCAAACCAACGCCGCTCGAAGGGGTGCGCGCCGCGCGTCTCCCCAACCGCAATCTTATCGTGACGCAAGGAACGTCTATCCCTTGCGTGCTCGAAACCGCCATGTCGTCCGACGTGCCGGGTTTTGTCTCCTGCGTGGTCCTGCGTGACGTCATGTCCGATTCCGGCAATGTCGTGCTGATGGAGAAGGGAACGCAGATCGTTGGCGAATATCGCGGCGATTTGCGGCGCGGCTCGCAGCGCCTCTTTGTTCTCTGGACCCGCGCCAAGACGCCGACCGGCGTCATTGTCGTCCTCGCTTCGCCAGCGACCGACGCTTTGGGGCGCGCCGGCTTTGACGGCGAAGTCGATACTCATTTCTGGCAGCGCTTTGGCGCGGCGTTGCTGCTTTCCATCGCCGGCGACGCCTCGGCGATCGGACGCCAGCAGCTGCAAAATAACGAAATCCAGATCAATAATTCGACAGGGGCGGCGAATAACGCCGCCGCCATCGTTGTCGACCGCTCGATCAATATTCCGCCGACGCTGACCAAGAACCAGGGCGAACTCGTCAATGTCTTCGTCGCCCGCGATCTTGATTTTTCGAGCGTCTACAGGCTGCGCCGGATCGAACCACCGCATCAAAGCGACAACGCGCCCTACGTCTTCGAGCCGACGCGCGCTTTGGTGACGAAGCCGTGAGTGGAGACGGCTCACGGCTCGTCCTCGAACGCTATCTTGAGCCGCTGGCGCCCTTCCTTGCGGAAGAGACCGCGACCGAAATCGTCGTCAATCGTCCCGGCGAAATCTTCGTCGAAGGCCCCGCAGGCTGGAGCCGGCACGAGGCAGCGGCGCTGACCGACGATCACTTGAAACATCTTGCGACTGCGGCTGCAGGCTTTACCCGCCAGGACATCAGCGCCGAGCGCCCGATCGTCTCGACGACGCTGCTTAATGACGAGCGCTGCCAGATCGTCGTCCCGCCCGCGGTACCGGCCGGAACGCTGAGTCTCACGATCCGAAAAGCCTCCGGCGTGTCGCTGACGCTCGACCGGCTGCAGCAGGCAAAGCTCTTCGATGAAGTGCGCGCGGCGAGCGAAGAACTCTCCGCCGACGAGCATCGGCTGCTGGCCCTAAAGGAAGCCGGCGCGTGGCGGGAATTTCTGGAGCTCGCCGTCAAGACGCGCCGCAATATTCTGATTTCCGGGGCGACGGGCTCGGGCAAGACCACGCTGTCCAAGGCGCTGATCGCGACAATCCCGCCGCATGAGCGATTGATCGCCATTGAAGACGCCGCCGAACTCGTCATCCCGCATCAAAACTGCGTGCGGCTGCTCTATTCGAAAGATGGGCAAGGCCTCGCCAAGGTCGGGCCGCGCGAACTCCTTGAATCTTGCTTGCGCATGCGTCCCGACCGCATTCTGTTGCAGGAACTGCGCGACGGCGTCGCCTTCTTTTATCTCAGAAACGTCAATTCCGGGCATCCGGGGTCGATCACGACGGTGCATGCCGACAGCGCCCGTCTTGCCTTCGAGCAGCTCACCCTGCTCGTCAAGGAAAGCGCTGAAGGGCGCGATCTGCATCGCGACGATATTCGCTCGCTCCTCCTGCTGCTCGTCGACGTCGTCGTGCAAATGCAAAAGCGCGACGGGCGCTACCGCATCACGGAAATCTATTATGATCCTCTTCGAAAGCGCGAACAGGCGCGTTAGAGCCGCCGCAATCGCCGCCCTCGCGGCGGCGGCTGTGGCGCTCTTTCTCTTTACCGCCTCGAATGTGCTGCTGCTGGGGCTGCGCGCCCATGACGGCGGCGTGCACGTTTTGGAGATCGCGGCGTCCTGGCCGCATTACGGCGCCGACAGGCGCCTCGACCGCTGGCTGACTCTCTCGACCCTCGCCGGCCTCATTGTATCCTTCGGCCTTGCCGGCGCGGTCCTTCGCCGCCGCCCCCCTCCCCTTCACGGCAAGGCGAGCTTCGCCAATGAGCGTGAGATCGACACAGCGGGTTTACGCGCCAGGCAAGGCCTGTTGCTGGGCCGCAAGGATAACCGCCTGCTGTGTTTTGGGGGGCTCGAACATGTCCTCGTCTACGCGCCCACACGCACCGGCAAGGGCGTCGGCTATGTGATTCCCAATCTTCTCAATTGGCCGGATTCCGTCGTCGTACTCGATGTGAAAAAGGAAAATTTCGAAAAATCCGCCGGCTTTCGCGCCGCCTATGGTCAGGAAGTCTTCCTCTTCGATCCGCTGGACGAGAACGGCCGCACGGCGCGCTATAATCCCTTATCCTATGTGCGCAGCGATCCCGATGATCTCTATGACGATCTGCAGCGCATTGCGGTGATGCTGTTTCCCTCGGAAAGCCGCGGCGATCCCTTCTGGTTCGAATCCGCCCGCTCGGCCTTCGTCGCAATAGGCGGCTATGTGTCGGAGACGCCGGGCCTCCCCTTCACTATCGGCGAAATCCTCCGTCAGCTCTCCTCGACGCATGACTTGAAGAAGCATTTTGAGAAGATCATCGAGGCGCGAAACTCCGGCCCCTCGCCGCTCTCGCGCCATTGCGTCATGGCGCTCCATGATTTTCTGGCGGCGTCAGAGAACACCATGAACTCCGTCCGCAAGACCGTCACGGCGCGTCTGGGCCTCTGGCTCAATCCGCGCATTGACGCGGCGACGGCGGAGAACGACTTTGACTTGCGGCTGTTGCGTCAACGGCCTATGTCAATTTATCTCGGCGTCACGCCCGACAATCTCAACCGCTTGAGTCCGCTGTTAAACCTCTTCTTCCAGCAGGTCGTCGATCTCAATACCCGCGAATTGCCGGAACAAAATCCAAAGCTCAATCGCAAGCTCCTTCTGCTCCTCGACGAATTCGCGGCGCTCGGCAATGTCCAGGTGCTCGCGAAATCCGTCGCCTTTCTCGCGGGCTATGGCGTGCGGCTCCTGACCGTCATTCAAAGTCCGGCGCAGCTTCGCGCCATCTATGGCGTCGATTTGACGAAAAACATCATTACCAATCACGCCGTCGAAGTCGTCTTCGCGCCGAAGGAACAGGATGTCGCGAACGAGCTCTCCGAGCGCTTTGGCTATGACACGGTGAAAGCGAAAAGCCGCAGCGGTCCGAGGGGCCTCGCCATGCGGGCGATCAGCGAAACTGTCTCCGAGCAGCGCCGCGCTTTGATGCTGCCACAGGAGCTGAAACTCCTGGCAAGATCGAAGGCAATTCTTCTGATGGCCGGCGTTCCGCCGATCATTGCCGAGAAGATCGTCTATTACGAAGATAAGGCCTTTATTGAACGCGTGCTGCCAGCGCCGCGGCTCGAGGCGCCAAAGGGCCGTTCGACGGCCTTGCTCGATGCTGAAATCAAGGAGCTACGCTCCGAAGTCGCGGAACTGCGCGCCGTCTTCCGCGCGCGCCCCTTGAGCGATGACGAGATCGCCGACCCGTCGACGATTCCGTCAGACGCGACCTTCGATTTTGGCGACGTTGACGTCGATCTTGAAGGCCTCTCCGAAGAGGAACTGAAGGCCTGGACGCTTAACTATATCGACGCCCAGGCGATTGAACCTGCGAAACGTAAATCGAGAGGCGCGCGACATGGCTGAGTTTGACGGCGAATTCTCGATCGAGCGTGTCGTAACCGGCGAAAGCGATCGCGAACAGGAAGAAGCGGCGACGTCGCGAAAGCCCAATGGACGCGACTCTGTTGAGGTTCAAACGACTGACGCGGCCTCTCTCGAAGCCGGAGCGCGCCGCGACGACGCTTTTCCGGCGTCGCTTCGGCGAAAATATTATGTTGTCGCAGAGAAACAGGGAAAGGAAGACGCCGCCCGCTTCTACGCCGATGAACGCGGCGAATATCTCGCCTTCAAGCTCGCCGATGACCGCCTGACGACGCGCCTGACTGCCCCGGAAGTGATCCGCGATATGATCGCCATCACGGAGCATCGGGACTGGGCGACGCTGCATGTTCACGGGTCCACCGAGTTTCGGCGCGAAGCCTGGCTCGAGGCCAACACGCGGGGCATAACTGTGAAGGGTTATGAACCGACCGCGCTCGATCGGGAAGCGCTCGCGAGTCGGCGCGCAGCGCTTCAGCGCTATGCAGGCCGGCAGAATTCGCGGCGCCATAGCTCCGAAGGCAGGCGGCCGTCACCCGATCGTTCAAGAGCAGGCGACCGGGCTGTGAGCAACGTCACAGCGATGGACCCGGCGAAGCGACGTTTTGATCAACGCGAAACGGCGCCGGATTATTGGCGCTCAAGAGCGGCGCGATTCCGGAACACGGATCGACGCGCCGCCGCTCGGGACGCGGAGCTTGTCGGCGCGGTATCGCAACTGGTCATTGTCGAGAAGGCGCTCGAGCGCGCCTTTCCGCATGACCCTGAAGCGCGCGAAAGAATCATGGACGCGGCGAAAGAGCGGATTGCCGACCATCTTGAAGAGGGTCGTACTTTCAACCGGGCGCTAGTTCGCGAACAATCGTCCTCCTGGGACAAAAACACTGCCGAACGTGACGACGCCCGCCGCGTCCGGGAAGATGTGCGAGAGAGGATGCGTCAGCGCGAACGTTGAAGATGATTGTGCTTGTGACCGGTTCGAATCTGGACCATCTAACCTCCTTTGGGAACCCTTCGCTTTGACGCCGGCGCGCTTTCGAGGCGCGAGATCAGATCAACCGGCCTGACCTTCATGGCGAGCGCCAGCTCGATGAATTCGATGACGTCGAGCCGTCGCTCTCCACCTTCGACTTTCGCGACGAAGGATTGCGGCTTCCCCAATTTCGTGGCGACCGCAGCTTGGGTCAATCCGCGCGATTGGCGCGTCTTGACCAGTAACTCCAGCAGCTGTCGCTGACGCGGCGATCGGAGCGATTTGGCCATCGCGGACGAACTCAAAAGGCGTGAGTTCGTCGCGATAATCCGATTTTGGAATTATCCCATTTTAGGATATTCGCTTGGGCCTGCCGGACGCGCGGCGCGCCTTTGTTGCGGCGCCAATTGCGCGGCGGCAAGATTATGCTCTAAGTATCAAACCCTTGGCCGGAATCGGACTCATGGAAGAAAGCGTTGACCGGGAAGCGAAGGCTGCTGCGGCCTTACGCGCCTATCGTGACGCGCTCGCCAGGGCCGAGGCGCTGGAAAAGCAAGAGGCCGTCGCGCGGAAAGCGCTCGCCGATTGGCTGCGCCGGCTCGAGCAGCCCAAGTCTAAGGGCGGCGTCCTCGATCGCCGGGAAGCGACAGAACAGGGTCAGGCCGCGATCTCGAATTTGCATGAGGCCCGTCTTGCCCTGAGCAATGCGACGGCGGAACTCGACGCGGCCTATCACACTCTTGTCACCCTTGATGGCGGCTTGGATTTTCTGCGTGGAGAGATCGCCCTCGATAAAGCCGGCGGTCTCAAGGAGTAGATGCGCGCGTATCCGCTTAGGCCGCCTGCGGATTATTGATGGTCTCGATGCGCTCGAGCGCCTTGCCGAGATTGCGCTCAGCGATCTGGACATCGTAATCGGTCTGCAGATTCAGCCAAAGCTGCGCCGTTGTGCCAAGCGCCTTGGCGAGCCTAAGCGCAGTGTCGGCCGTAATGCCGGTCTGCTCATTGGCGATCCGCTCAATTCGCGTGCGCGGCAAGCCGCAGACCCTGGCAAGTGCGCCGGCTGACATTTCGAGCGGAATGAGGAACTCCTCCCGCAGAACCTCGCCGGGATGCATGGGTTTGAGCTTCCTGGTCACTGTAGCGTCCTTTAGTGGTAGTCCACGATTTCGACTTCGGCCGGCCCATCCGTTGTCCAGACAAAGCAGACCCGGAATTGGTCGTTGATGCGGATCGAGTGTTGCCCCTTCCGATCGCCCGCAAGCGCCTCGAGCCGGTTGCCCGGCGGCGCCCTCAGGTCGCCAAGATCGCCCGCCGCGTTGAGATAGCGCAGTTTCCGGCGCGCCCCCTTGACCAGGTCGGTCGGAAAGCCTTTCGGACTCTCGCCGTTGAAGACGGCTTCGGTCGTCTTGTTCCGGAAGCTCCTGATCACGATCCCTATGTATCATTTGGTGATACGAACGTCAAGCGAAACGTATCAATCCGTGATACCACTAAAAGACCGGGCCGTCCGAACGATCCAATTCCCTGCTACAAACAGCCGATTATCGTTCTTGATCGCCCTCACGCGAATTGTTGCGTCCTTCAAAATTCTCTTTGCGGTCCGCATCGCGTTGGCGATTTTTCACGAATTCCGCGAGCTCGCTCATGAGAACATGCCGTCTCGTTTCGATCGCCGGCATCTCCCGGACGAATTCCCGCAACTCCCGCGCCAACACCTTATCGGACGCCGGGCCTGCGCCCTCCAGTTCCTCGGCAACCCGCAGATAGGTTCGCCGAATGGCCTGCTGGCGCGATTGAATTTTCTCCTCCCATGAACGCGCCCCTGACTTTCCCTCCCGGGCTTCACGCAACGCCTCTTCCCGCGCGCGGCGATCGACGAGGGGAAGGACGCCTCGCCTGCGTAGCGCCAGCACCGCGCCGCGATCAGCCTTGCGCACTCTGCCCCTTGTCCGGCGCGGTGTCGCCTCGGCGTCGATTCCACGCAATCGCAATTCGCCAGCGAAACGCTCGCGCCAGACCTGCAAATCCGCCTTGCGCGGATTGAGGCGGCGGCCGTTGTAGCCAAGAGACCGAACCGTCAAATGCACATGGGGGTGCTTGTCTTCGAGATGCTGCACGAAAACGAAATCATGATTGCCGCCAAAAGTCTCGATCGCGAAGGCGCGCGCCGCGTCCTTGACCACGACCTCGTCCGTTCCTGCCGGCATTGAGAGAATGACGTTGACAGAAAGCGATCCGTCACGGCGGCGGGAATTGTCGAGCGCGGCGTCGTCCGCCCATCGTTGCTGCAGATCCTTCAGCCCGACGCGACCTGCGAGCAGAGCGCCCTGCTCCGTCTCGCCGGTGAGTTCGCCGTTACGGGTGATATAGTCGAGATGGGATTTGAGATGATCCACGCTTTTGGTGCGGCCGGTGATCTTGACCATCACCTCGGGCGCTCGCTTGACGATCCGTTGGAGCTTGGCGCGCATGGAAGGCGTTAGGCGCTTTGGCGCCTTTTCGTCGGGGATATCCCAATCCGCCGGCTTGGGACGACGAACCGGCGTACGCCACACATAGGAAATTGGCGGCACCTCGGTGAAAAGCCCGCCAGGGCCTCGCCCGCCTTTCCGGTTCATCAGCGGCCCTCCCAATAGGCGGCGTTGTCATCAAAGACGCGCCGGAGTTCGGCGAGTGTTTTCTCAACGACAGCCTTCACTTCGCGAATGTCCGAAAGATCGGCGTCGACCGCCGCGCCATATAGGGCGCCGCCATTCGCCGCGAGGGCAATCTGATTGATGTTGGCGCCGATCCGATTGAGTTCGCGCATGATCGCGCGCAGCGCCTCATGTTCGCCGGGCGAGAGCTGGATCGGCGCTCCAAGTCGCGCGCGCACGAGCGCGACGATCCAGCCCGTCCGACTCATGTCACGCCGACGCGCGAGTTCGGCGAGCTGGTGCATCTCGCTGTCGCGCAGCCGCAGCGTGATCTTCTGAGGTTTCCCGATTGGCAGAGGGGCTGAGGTCGACGGGCGCGCCTCCAATGCCTCGCCGATCATTCGGCGTAGCAGCGCCGACTTGCCGCCCTCTTCCAGAGCCAGCGCCGAAAACCGCGCCGCGACATCATCGGGAATGCGAAGCGAGATCAGCGCCATCGGCCGCTGACCTTAGCGCGATGTAATACATCGCTGGCGCGAAGCCTATCCTGCACTAAAAACGCTTCGCAATTCCTCCTCCGAAAAAATCGTTTCTCATGAACTATCGGGCAAATCAAAGGCAAGACGCGCCGCGCCGGGATCGCAAGCATCAACATGGCGCGATCTCTTCAATGCGCAGATCGGAAACCGGAATTTCCTCTGTCTGACCGGTTTCGAAAAAACGCACCACCGCAAAATGCGTTCCCGTGCGCGCGAGCTTGTCAACGAGCAATAGTCCTGCCCGCTCGCCAAGGCTTACCTGGATGGAAACGGCGATCTTATTCTCGCGCCGCTGTCGTACCGACTGGACGCCATCGGTCGACGCTCGCGGCAATGACAAATTCGGCTCCGCATGCGTCGTAATCCCGCTCCGCGCCTGCTCGGTCGCCGGAGCCTCGGCGGGTGGGAGCGCCGACCCGCGCGCGTCCTGCGAAATGCGACGCGCCTGTGCATCGGTAAAGCTGTCCTGGCGCGCACACGCCTCTTCGATGCCCGATGGCGTTAGGCGCCAGGCCTGATAAAGTTCATACACCGCGCGAATTGGCGATGTTTCGAGCTTGGCTTGCAGAAAGGCCGGCATTTTTGGAATAGCGGCGTAACGTGAAACCCAATCCCGTGGTTTCCCGAGTCGCTGTGCAATTTCAACCTGCTTATCGCCAGCTTCGAGGCGCGACGCGATGAACGCGGCAATTTCCGCAGGTTTGAGGTCGTCGCGCTGAATGTTTTCGATGACCTGCGAATAGCGATCCGGCGCGCCACGATCTTCGACGATCGCAGGAATGGCCTCAAGACCGGCAAGGCGCGCCGCCCGAAAGCGGCGCGCGCCCATGGAGATGATATAGCGGTCGTTAGTCTCGCTCGGCCGGACGGTGATCGGCTGCAATATTCCAACTCGTCGAACGGACTCCGCGAGCTGGGATAACTCCTCGTCGCTAAACGCGCGCCGCGGCTGATCCGGGTCTTCATCGATCAATTCAATGGGAATAAAGGAACGCCGCCCCTCCTGCAAAAGATTGCCCGAAGCCACGTCAGCGAGATCTTTGAAGCTCAGGTCGAGCGCCATATCCGATGCCTTTAGTTCAATCGTTCGGCGATTGCCGCCAGAACCGAACGGATTTCCCGACCGGCTTCCTGCGCGGACCGACGTTTCAAGGTCCATACCGGCGCCCGTTCGGCCACCGCCTCCGCATAACCGTCGCGCGCGACGATATGGCCGGGAAAGACGTGCTTGCCGGCATCCCGCAGCAATTGCTCGAGGTGCGCACGCTGTCGTGGAGATTTGCTGTTGAACAGAGACGGCAACAAGCCAAGAAATATCGCTTCAGACCGATATCGCTTCTGTACGCCGAGAAATGTCTGCAGTAGCCCGCGCACGCCTTTGAGCGAATAATCTTCAAGATAGACCGGCGACAGCACATGCGTGGCCGCAACGAGCGCGGCGACGCTGCGCAGTCCCAGTGACGGCGGCGTGTCAATGACACATGCGTCGAAAAATTCGCTTGCTGCCGCGAGGTTCTGCCGCAGCGTAAGAATTGAAACTGCGTCACCACGGTCAACATCCGTCAACGATGTATCGGCGGGCGCGAGGGTGAATCCGTTCCCTCGAACGGGCGCAATTTGCGCCGTCGGCTTGAAGAGTTCGGCGGCGGTAATTTGTCCGCGGTTCTCGGCCAGAGTATCCGTCGCGTTTGCCTGGGCGTCGAGATCAACAATCAAAACGCGGAGGCCTGTTTCCGCAAGATACCAGGCGAGATGCACCGCGAGAGTCGTCTTTCCGACGCCGCCCTTCTGATTGTTGATCACGATCGTCTTCATGCGGCGCGGCTTCTACGAGAGTTATCTGTCGTTGGGCCGCGCCGAATTGTTGGCGTAAACCACGGTTCGACTCACGGCTGCGTATCCATGCCGTGGACGGCTGGGAGAATCCCCTGTCTCAACGGACAGGGCGCCGGGTCACTGGAGAATGATTTCGGGGCGAAACGTCCTCGAAGCGCCATGGAGGCGTTGCTTTAAGTTCCCATGAACATCTCTGGCATCAGAGAGAAAAGCTGGCTAGCGGCGAGCGCGCGCTTCTGCGCGAGAGCGTACGCCTGGGGCTTTGGTTCAAACCAACTGCAGACTGTGATCTGGCGCGCCATCGAATTTTGCGCCAGCGAAGGTCGCTTCACCGCCGGTCTCTGGCTATGGCGGTGGGCGCAGCTTGATGGCGCTGGTCCAGGGCGCGGCATGGCCAACAATGTCCGCCGAGAAAATGTCGGTTTGAACCAACATCTCCGCGCTGTCCCGCGCGGTCAAAGGACGCAGGCCGTTCGATCGCTAACGAAGCGAGAGGCGGCCGAAGCCGCCTCCCGGTTCAGGATCACTTGCGCTTCGCGCCTTTCTTTTCGGTCACGGAGGCTTCGTCGGCCTCGTCGGACTTTTCCGCTTTTGAGGCGAGGATAGAGAAGTCGTCGCAGTTGAGGTCGACGGTGTAGATCTTCTCGCCATCCTTCTCGAAGCTGCCCTGCTTCAGCGTGCCGCGCGCAATCACGAGATCGCCGGGCTTCGCATAGTCGCGGACGTACTTGCAGGCGCTCTCGCTCCAGATCGTGATCTCGTTCCAATAGGGCCGGTCCTTGGTGTCGCCGTTGCGGTCCTTGAAGGCGTAGTTGGCGCAGATCGAAACGCGCGTCGTCTGCCCGACTTCACGAATCTTGCCGATGCGGCCAAGGATCTGGAATTCCGCGAAAGTCTTCATCTTGCTCTCCATCGTTGGGGCGGCTGCCCCGGTTGCGATGGCTGTCCGTGATGGCCGCGAAGGCGACGCCCGAACCGAAGCGCCGGAACGGCGCGAAGCCGAAGCAAAGCGGAGGACCCGTAGGCCGCGGCAATTTTGTCTCGCGAGGAATTGGCGCTTAAGCGCCAAGGGGAAAATTGTCGCGGCCGCAGGGTTTTGGGCGGCGACTGCGGCCATAGGACAAAACGTCATGCAACCGGAGGCGGGCGCTCACAAGGGAGAGCGATAGGAGAAGACGCGGCGAATTAAAATCATCAACGCGGCTGGCCTTGTGAAGCCCGGTAAGTCGCTGTTTCGATTTCGCAGGAGCCAGCTATTCCAGGACCATCTGGCGAACCGAGAAGAGGTTCTTGGAGCAAGATCCGATCTGACAGCGCATGACACAATGAGTCGCCGGCGCATGAAGCAGGCGCATAACGATGGAGCGGCCTATGATGCGGGGATGAGACAGAATTGGCGAGGCAATCGATTTCACCGACGAGACGCTATCGGTCTCCACCTGACGACGCCATGATGAGATGCCGCGTGAACGGAACAACGCGCCCGAACCGAAAGACGCTGAAGCCGCGAGAAACGACGAACGGCGCCGCCCGGCGCGAGCCCAAAGAGCGGACAAACGAGAGCACAAGGTGGGATCGAAGCGGACAGAGCTCCCATTGCCACGGCTGCGTCGTCCGCCTCACAGGTCGCGACTTG